>Ga0194132_10003523_pt1 | contig 27734 bp, 23 predicted proteins | sample TA2KigOf80mmetaG_FD_148612 | JGI IMG/M metagenome (GOLD analysis project Ga0194132, IMG submission 148612) | Freshwater microbial communities from Lake Tanganyika, Tanzania - TA2015054 Kigoma Offshore 80m | ecosystem: Environmental > Aquatic > Freshwater > Lake | place: Tanzania: Lake... | reverse complement strand
GAGGTCGTGATCGGCACGATCGGCTCGCCGACCGCCAAGTCCTATACCGTGATCGGCGACGTCGTGAACCTCGCCGCGCGCCTCGAAGGCCTCAACAAGCTCTACGGCACCGAGGTTCTGGTTTCCGAGGAAACCTTTCGCTTGGCCCAGGGCGCGATCGAAGCGCGCGAACTCGATACCGTCGCCGTCGCCGGCAAGCGCGAGCCGGTTCGGATCTACGAGGTGCTGGCGCCGGCCGGGCAGCTCGATGCGGCGTTGACGGCGGCGCATGCGCGCTACGGCGAAGGGCTCGCACTCTATCGCGGCCGCGCGTTCGACGACGCCGACCGCGTCTTCGCCCAATGCCTGACCGAGCGGCCCGGCGATGGTCCGGCCGCGGCGATGCGGGCGCGCATTCGCCGCTTGCGCGATACCCCGCCCGCGACCGACTGGGACGGGGTTTGGCGTGTGACCGAGAAGTAGGACAGCCGGCGCTTCGCGCTATTCCGCCGCCTGTTGTACGGGCGCCGGCTGCGCCTTGGCGTGTTCTTCTTCCATCGCGTTCAGGCGGCGGGCGATGAAGCCGACCGGCTTGGTGAAGCGGGCCACCAGCGCGTAGAGCACTGGCACCAGGAACAGCGACAACACGGTCGAGAACGTCATCCCGCCGATGATGACGAAGCCCAGGGCTTGGCGCGCCTCGGCGCCGGCGCCGTGCGCGATCGCGAGCGGAACGGCACCGAAGATCGTGGCGATCGTTGTCATCAGGATCGGCCGCAGCCGCACCACCGATGCTTCGAGCACGGCATCGTGGATGTCGCGGCCCTGATCGCGCAATTGATTGGCGAACTCGACGATCAAGATACCGTTCTTGGCGATCAGCCCGATCAACATGATCATGCCGATCTGGGTGTAGACGTTGATCGAGAGTCCTTGGAGCGTGATCGCGGCGAGCGCGCCGGTGATCGCGAGCGGCACCGATAGCATGATGATGGTCGGGTGGACGAAGCTCTCGAACTGGGCGGCGAGCACCAGGAACACGATCAGAAGGGCGAGACCGAAGGTAATGTAGAGCGAGCTCGACGCATCCTTGTAGGTGCGCGACTGGCCGGCATAGTTGACGCGAGCCTCGGGCGGCAGTTCCTCGACCGCGACGCTGTCCAGGAACTTGAGCGCGTCGCCGAGCGCATAGCCCGGGGCGAGGGCCGCCGACACCGTGATCGAGCGGAAGCGGTCGACCCGGTTCAGGTCCTTGGCGGTGGCGCGCTCCTTGAACGAGACCAGGTTGGTGAGCGGGATCATCGAGCCCGTGGCCGAGCGGACGAAGATGTTGGTGATGTCGCGCGGCACCTCGCGGTCGCGAAGGCGCGCCTGCAGGATGACGTCGTACTGCGAGCCGCGGTCCTCGTAGGTGGTGACCCGGCGCGACCCCAACATGGTTTCGAGGGTGCGGCCGATCTCCTCGATCGAGACGCCGAGCGTGGCGGCGCGGTCGCGGTCGATCACCACGTTCAACGCCGGGCGGGTGCGGTCGAAATCGGTGTCGAGATTGATGAGCGAAGCGTTCTCGCGCCCGCGCGCGACGATGCGCTCGGCCCACTCTTCGAGCACCTCGTAGCTCGGGCCGCCGATCACGAATTGAACCGGCGACTGAAACGCGCTTTGGCCGAGGCTCGGCGGATTCAAGGGGAACGCCCGCACCCCTGGCAGCGCCAGGAGCTTCGGGAACAGATCGCGCTGGATCGCCATTTGCGAAGTCTGGCGCTGGTCCCACGGTTTGAGCTGCAGGATTATAAACGCGTTGTTGACGAGGCCTGGGCGGCCGAAGTTGGGCGCGATCAGACTCTGGATGTGCATCGCGCCACCTTGCTCGAGGTAGGGCTTGATGCGGCCCTCGATCTCGATCACCTGGGCGCGGGTGTAGGCGAGGCTCGAACCCTCGGGGGTCGAGACCGGAATGAAGATGACGCCGCGGTCCTCGGTCGGCGCGAACTCCTGCGGCAATTTGCTGAAGAGGACGTAGGCCAGCGCCGACAGCGCGACGCCGACCGCGAGCACGACGATCGGCATCGCCAGCGCGCCGCGCAACAGCCAGCGATAGCCGTTGTTGAGGCCGACGAACATCGGCTCGGTCCAGCGGTAGACCCGACCCTCGCTGGTCGCCGGGCGCAGCAGCTTCGAGCACATCATCGGCGTCAGCGTGAGCGCGACCAGGGCCGAGAACAGGACCGAGATCGCGACCGCGACGCCGAACTCGCGGAACAGGCGGCCGGTGGCGCCCTCCATGAACGAGATCGGCACGAACACGGCCGCTAGCGTCAAGGTTGTCGCGACGATGGCGAAGCCGATCTGGCGCGCGCCTTTGAGCGCGGCCAGGAGCGGCGCCATGCCCTCTTCGATATGGCGGTGAATGTTCTCGACCACCACGATCGCATCGTCGACGACGATGCCGATCGCCAGCACCAACGCCAGCAGCGTCAATACGTTGATCGAGAATCCGAACGCCGCGATGATCGAGAAGCTGGCGATGATCGAGACCGGGATCGCCATCGCCGGCACCAGCGTCGCGCGGAACGAGCGCAAGAACACGTAGATCACGCCGATCACGAGCAGGAGCGAGATCACCAGCGCGCGGAACACTTCCTCGATCGAGCTGCGGATGAACACCGAGCTGTCGTAGCGGACGGCGAGCACCATGCCTTCGGGGAGCGTGCCCTGCAGGCGGGTGGCGACGGCGCGGGCGCCTTCGGCGACCGCCAGCGTATTGGCTTTCGACTGCTTGATGATGCCGAGCCCGACCGAGACTTGGCCGTCGATCCGGAACTCGCTGCGCTCGTCCTCGGGCGCGATCTCGACCTTGGCGACCTCGCCCAACCGCACCAGGTAGCCGGTGCTCTGGCGGATGACGATTTCGCGGAACTGCGCGGGCGTCGCCAGCGCCGAGGCGGTCCGCACCGTGAGCTCGCGGTGCTGCGATTCGAGCCGGCCCGAGGGCAGCTCGACGTTTTGGCGGCGGATCGCGTTCTCGACGTCCTGGACGGTGAGGCCGCGCGCCGCCAGCTCCTGGCGGTAGAGCCAGATCCGCATCGACGAACGGCGCTCGCCGTAGACGCGAGTGGTGGCGACCCCGGGCACGACCGAGAAGGTGTCGACCAGGAAGCGGTTGGCATAGTCCGAGAGCTCGAGCGCGCTGTGGCGGTCGCTCGACAGCCGAAGCCACAGGATCGGCCGAGAGTCGGCTTCGGTTTTGACGATGCGCGGCTGCTCGGCGGCATCGGGCAGGTTGTTGACGGCGCGGCCGACGCGGTCGCGGACGTCGTTGGCGGCGGCATCGATCTCGCGGTCGAGCGAGAACTCGACGCTCACCGAGGACGATTCCTCGCGGCTGGTCGAGGTCACGCGCTTGACGCCCTCGATCCCGGAAATCGCCTCCTCGATGATCTGGGTGATCTGCGATTCGATCACCTCGGCCGAGGCGCCGCGGTAGATGGTGGTGATGTTGATGATCGGCGGATCGACGTCGGGATATTCGCGGACCGGGAGCTTGCCGTAGGCGAACAGCCCGAAGATCACCAGCACCGCGCTGACGACGGTGGCGAACACCGGTCGCTTGATCGAGACGTCGGAGAGGACCATGGCGGCCGCGCGGCGGTTTGAAGGGTTAGCTCGAGGTATTGGCCGAACGCGGCTGGTCGGCGCGCTGCGGCTGCACCGGCGCGCCGTCGCGGATCTTCTGCAGGCCCTGGACCACGACGAGGTCGCCCTCTTTCAGGCCCTGCATGACCTCGACCGAGCCGACCAGGCGCTCGCCGATGACAAGCTTGGTGCGCACCGCCTTGCCTTCGCGCACGGCGAAGACGAAGTGGTCGGCGCCCTGGGTCACGATCGATTCTTCCGGCACGACGATCGCATCGGGCCGGGTCGCGATCGAGAGCTTGGCGGTCAGGAACATGCCGGGCTTCAAGGCGCCGTCGGCGTTGGCGAATTCGGTGCGCAGCTCGATCGAGCGCGTCGCCTGATCGACCCGGGTGTCGACGGTTCTGACGGTGCCTTGGAACTTGCGATTGGCGTAGCTCGCGCTTTCGGCCTGGATCGCGAGGCCGGGCTTGGCGAGCGGCAGCACCGATTCGGGCACGCGGAAATCGATCTTGATCTTGGCGGTGTCGTCGAGCGTGGTGATGACCGCGGTCGGGTTGACCAGCGCGCCGACCGAGATCCGGCGCAAGCCCAAACGCCCGGCGAACGGCGCGCGGATCACATAGTCTTCGAGCCGCGCCTCGTCGGCCCGCACCCGCGCCTCGGCGCCTTCGAGCGCGGCTTTGAGCTCGTCGACCCGCGCCTCGGATACGGTGCGGCTCTGGTAGAGCAGCATAGCGCGGTCGTGGAGGCGTTTGGCCTGCTGCCACTGCGCCTGCTTTTCGCCGAGCGCGGCCTTGAGCTCGCTGGCGTCGAGCTCGACCAGGATATCGCCGGCGTTGACGAGCGCCCCCTCGTTGAACTGGATCTTGGTGACGAGGGCGCTCACTTTGGAGGTGATCGTGACCGCTTCGTTGGCTTGGGCGGTGCCGACCGCCTCGATGGTCGAGGTCACCGTCTCGCGCCGCGCCGGCGCCACCTGGACAGCGATCGGCCGCGCCCCGCCCTTGGTCGCACCCTTGGTCGGCGCCGCCTGCTGCGCACCATACCAATACCAACCGCCGGCGGCGGCGCCGGCAATCACCACAATGATCGCGAGCTGGGTGACAATTTTCATTTATCTCAGGGGGTTAAAGGCCGTTCAGGTTATGCCAACCGCGGCGAAAAGCCAGACAAAACTCCGTATTCTAGGCTACGATCCAGCATATCACGTGGGCGCGGGCGCGGGCCTGTCGCTCGATCATGGTGGGCCTAACTCGCCGTTATGACGACTTTGTTCCTGACCCACACGGCGTGCCTCGGCCATGACCCGGGCCGTAGCCACCCCGAACGCCCCGACCGGCTGAAAGCGATCCTCGATCGTCTCGCCACGCCGCCGTTCGGCCGGCTCGAGCGCAAGGACGCGCCGCTCGCCGACAAGGGCGAGATCGCTCGCATCCACGGTGCCGATTTCGTCGACCAGGTGCTGGCGGCGATTCCGACCGCGGGGCGCAACTACCTCGACCCGGACACCGCGGTCTCGCCGGGATCGAAAGAAGCGGCGCTCCGGGCCGCGGGCGCCTGCATCGCGGCGGTCGATGCCGTGATGACCGGTGCGGTCGACAATGCCTTTTGCGCGGTGCGCCCGCCCGGCCACCACGCCGAGGCCCGCCGTGCCATGGGCTTCTGCCTCTTCAACAACGTCGCCGTCGGCGCGATCCATGCCCGTGCCGCGCACGGTATCCGGCGGGTCGCGGTGATGGACTTCGACGTCCATCACGGCAACGGCACCCAGGCGCTGTTCTGGTCGGACGCCGAGTTTTGCTATGCCTCGACCCACCAGTTCCCGCACTATCCCGGCACCGGCGCGCGCCACGAGACCGGCGCCCACGGCAACGTCGTCAACGCGCCGCTCCCGGCCGGCAGCGGCTCGGCCGAATTCCACATCGCGATGACCGATCGCGTGCTGCCGGCGCTCGATGCGTTCAAGCCCGAGCTCGTCATGATTTCGGCCGGGTTCGATGCCCATGCCGCCGACCCCTTGGCCGACCTCTATCTCGATGACGAGGATTTCGGCTGGGCGACGGCCGAATTGGTGAATGTCGCCAAGCGCCATTGCGGCGGCAGGGTTGTCTCGACGCTCGAAGGCGGCTACGACCTGGCGGCGCTCGCCGACTCGGCCGCGGCCCACGTCGCGGCGCTGATGGCGGCTTGAGAGGGAGCAGGCATGGCAGGCGGCGAGGAGATTCCGGCCGATATCAAGGCGATGAGCTTCGAGGACGCGCTCGAGGAGCTCGAGGAAATCGTGCAGCGTCTCGATTCGGGCAAGGTCAGCCTCGACGATTCGATCGCGATCTATACGCGCGGCACCCAGCTCAAACGCCACTGCGAGGCCAAGCTCAAGGCGGCCAAGGAGCGGGTCGATCAGATCGTGGTCGGGCCCGAGGGCGCCCTCGCCACCGTACCGGCGGACGGCGATTGATGGACCGATCGATGGCGCTGCCGCAACCCTTAGCCGACCTCGAGGCCGTTCTCACCGAGACGGCGCGCGCGGTCGAGCATTTGTTGGACGAGTTGTTGCCGCTGCCGACCGGACCGGAAGCGCGCGTGGTCGAGGCCATGCGTCACGCGGTGTTCGCCGGCGGCAAGCGGATTCGACCGTTCCTGGTCGTGTGCAGCGCCGATCTGTTCGACGTGCCGCGGACCCAGTCGCTGCGGGTCGCGGCGGCGATCGAGATGGTCCACACCTATTCGCTCGTTCACGACGATCTCCCGGCGATGGACGACGACGATCTGCGCCGCGGTAAGCCGACCGTGCACGTCAAGTTCGACGAAGCGACCGCGATCCTGGCGGGCGACGCGCTGCTGACGCGCGCGTTCGAGGTGCTGGCCGATCCCAACGCCTCGCCCGACCCGCAGATACGGGCCGACCTCGTCTTGGCCCTCGCCCGCGCCGCCGGCGCCCAAGGCATGGTCGGCGGCCAGATGATCGATATCCTGACCGAGGGCACCAGCTTGAACGTCGGCCAAATCACCCGCATGCAGCAGCTGAAGACCGGCGCGCTGATCTCGTTCGCGTGCGAGGCCGGTGCCGTGCTGGGCCAGGCGCGGATGCGCGAGCGGCATGCGCTGCTGGCTTACGCCCACGATCTCGGCCTCGCCTTCCAGATCGCCGACGACCTCTTGGACGTCGCGGGCTCCGCCGCCGAGGTCGGCAAGCGCACCGGCAAGGACGAAGCGCGCGGCAAGGCCAACTTCGTGTCGCTGTTGGGCGTTTCCGGCGCCGGCCAGCAGGCCGACATGCTGTCGACGCAGGCGGTCGGCCACCTCGACAGTTTCGGGGTCAAAGGCGGTCTTTTGCGGGAACTCGCGGCCTTTGTTATAAAGCGCCGCGCCTAATCGATGTCCAAGACCCCGCTGCTCGACACGATCCCGGACCCGGCCGCGCTGCGTGCGCTGCCGGAGGAGCGCTTGCGCGAACTCGCCGGTGAGCTCCGTACCGAGACGGTCGACGTCGTTTCGCGCACCGGCGGTCACCTGGGCGCCGGCCTGGGCGTGATCGAGCTCACGGTCGCGCTCCATTATGTGTTCGAGACGCCCACGGACAAGATCGTGTGGGACGTCGGCCACCAGTCCTATCCGCACAAGATCCTGACCGGACGCCGCGCGCGGATGGGGACGCTCCGCCAGGGCGGCGGGCTCTCCGGTTTCACCAAGCGTGCCGAAAGCGTCTACGACGCATTCGGCGCTGCCCACAGCTCGACCTCGATCTCGGCCGGGCTCGGCATGGCGGTGGCGCGCGACCTCGCGCACGACGACAACCACGTCGTGTGCGTGATCGGCGACGGCGCGATGACCGCCGGCATGGCCTACGAGGCGATGAACAACGCCGGTTCGATGAAGAGCCGGTTGATCGTCATCCTGAACGACAACAACATGTCGATCGCGCCCAATGTCGGCGCGATCTCGGCCTACCTGTCGCGGCTCATTTCATCGCGCAGCTACCGCGGCGTGCGCCACATCGCCAAGCAATTGGCGCAGCACCTGCCCAAGCCGCTGGAACGCGCGGCCAAGCGCGCCGAGGAGTACGCGCGCGGGCTCGCGACCGGCGGGACGCTGTTCGAGGAGCTCGGCTTCTACTATGTCGGCCCGATCGACGGGCACAACCTCGACCATTTGTTGCCGGTGTTGCGCAATGTGCGCGACGCCAAGAACCAGGGCCCGATCCTGCTCCATGTCGTGACCGAGAAGGGCCACGGTTACAAGCCGGCGGTCGACTCGGACGACAAGTATCACGGCGTCACCAAATTCGACGTCGTGACCGGCGCCCAGGCCAAGGCCAAGGCGGCGGCGCCGGCTTACACCAAAGTGTTCGCCGAGGCTCTGATCGCCGAGGCGGCGCGCGATCCCAAGATCGTCGCCGTCACCGCGGCGATGCCGTCGGGCACCGGGCTCGACCTCTTCGCCAAGCGCTTCCCCGAGCGCTGCTTCGACGTCGGCATCGCCGAGCAGCACGCGGTCACGTTCTCGGCCGGGCTCGCGGCCGAGGGCTTCCGCCCGTTCGCGGCGATCTATTCGACCTTCCTGCAGCGCGCTTACGATCAGGTCGTCCACGACGTCGCGATCCAGAGCCTGCCGGTCCGCTTCGCGATCGATCGCGCCGGTCTGGTCGGCGCCGACGGCCCGACCCACGCCGGCGCGTTCGACGTCACCTACCTCGCGACGCTCCCCAACTTCGTGGTGATGGCGGCCGCCGACGAGGCCGAGCTTTTCGACATGGTGGCGACCGCAGCGCGGATCGACGATCGGCCCTCGGCCGTGCGCTATCCGCGCGGCGAGGGCTGGGGGCTGGCGCTGCCGGCGGCCGGCGAGCCGCTCGCCTTGGGCCGCGGCCGCATCGTGCGCGAAGGCGCGGTGGCCGCAATCCTCTCGTTCGGGGCGCGCCTGGCCGAATGCCTGAAGGCCGCCGACGAGCTCGCGGCGCACGGCTTCTCGACCACCGTCGCCGATGCCCGTTTCGCCAAGCCGTTGGACCGCGACCTGGTGACGCGCCTCGCCCGCGAGCACGAAGTCCTGCTCACGATCGAGGAAGGTTCGGTCGGCGGTTTTGCCGCGCACGTGCTCCAGTTCCTCGCCCAAGCGGGCATGCTCGACCACGGCCTCAAGGTCCGGCCGATGACGCTGCCCGATCTCTTCATCGACCAGGACGCGCCGCAGAAAATGTACGACGTCGCCGGCTTGAACGCGCCCCACATCGTGCGCACCGCGCTCGAGGCGTTGGGCAAGGACATCCGCGCCGTCGAACGTCCGGCGCGGGCGTGACCCGTTCGACCTAGATATCGCTCAAATCGCAGCGGCCCGAGTAATACTCCCAGGCGCGCTCGGTCGACATGATCGGCGAGTAGTACATCTCGAGCCCTTTCTCGACCTCGCCGGGCGAAAGATAGGTGACCGGCCCGAGCTGCAGCGCGGCCAGCAGCATCTGGGCGTTCAACATGGTGTTGATGGCGGTGATGACCGCGGCCTGCAGCGTGCGGCCGACGACGATGCAGCCGTGACCGCGCATCAACGCGACGACGTTGTTGCCGAGCGCGCGGGCGAGGTCGCGGCCCTGTTCGACGGTGACGACCAGGAGGTTGGTGTCGCCGAACTTGTCGCGGATGTCCCATACCGGCGCGATATGGCCCATGCCCGAGGCGGTGTGCCACATCGGCCGGAGCGGGGTCTTGCTGACGCTGAACGGGAGCACCGAATAGGCGTGGTTGTGGACGCAGGCCATGAGATCGGGCCGGGCTTCGAACACGCCGCCGTGGATGAAGCGCTCGGTGTAGGGCTTGGGCGAGGGCTTGACCGCCGGTTCGCCATCGAAGGTGTATTCGAGGATGTCGGCGCGGGTGACGCGCTCGGGGCTGCGCGAGCGGGCGAGGAGGTAGCGGTCCGGCCGCTCGGGATGGCGGATAGCGACGTGGCCATAGGCGTCGACCACGCCCTCGCGGGCGAGGATGCGGTTGGCGATGGCAAGATCGCGAACGTCGGTGTCGAGGTCGGCCACGGCCGCTCCCCCTTGTCATGGGCCCGCCGGACCGTCCGCCTGCGGACGGGTCGAGTCTGGGTTAAAACATAGTCTGTCTCAGCGGAGCCTAGCAGTCATGAAACAGCGCGACCAACGGCCCAAGGCCTACAACAGCCCCTCGTTCCTGGCGAGCCGCGATGCCCGCGGCGTCCGCATTCTCGCCGAGTATCTCGAGCCGTTGAGCCGCTTCGCTCACCACCAGGTCGAGGATACCATCGTCTTCATGGGCTCGGCGCGGATTCCGTCGCGCGCCGACGCCGAGGCCGAACTCGCTGCCGCGGAGCGCGGCGAGAGCGACCTTGCCCGCGCCCGAACCCGGCTGGCGATGTCGGACTATTACGAGGCGGCACGGGTTCTGGCGCGGCGCTTCACCGAATGGTCGAAGGGCCTGAGCGACACCCAGCGCCGGTTCGTGGTGTGCACCGGCGGCGGCCCCGGCATCATGGAAGCGGCCAACCGCGGCGCGTCCGAAGCCAAAGGCCTCAACGTCGGCCTCACCATCTCGATCCCGTTGGACGAGTTCGACAATCCCTACATCACGCGCGAGCTCGGTTTTCACTTCCACTACTTCTTCATGCGCAAGTTCTGGTTCACCTATCTTGCCAAGGCGGTGGTGATCTTTCCCGGCGGCTACGGCACGCTGGATGAGTTGTTCGAAATCCTGACGTTGATGCAGACGCGCAAGATGAAAAAGCCGCTCCCCGTCGTCCTGTTCGGCGACTCGTTCTGGCGCGACGTCGTCGATTTCGATGCCTTGGTGCGTTATGGCACCATCGATGCCAAGGACTTGGCGCTCGTTCATCGCACCGATTCGATCGACGACGCCTTCACCTTCGTCGTCGATCACCTGACCCGCTACGCGCTCAACCAGCCGGGCATTTCGCTGTGACAGCCGCCTCCCTTCCCTCCCCCGGCCCGCCGGGGGAGGGGGTTCGTTCCTGACGGGGACGGCGGGCGATGGCCCCGGCCAAGCAACGAGTCGATGTCCTTCTGGTCGAGCGCGGCCTTGCCGAAACGCGGGCGCGGGCGCAGGCGATGATTCTCGCCGGGGTCGTCTACAGCGGCGAGGAAAAGCTCGACAAGGCCGGCCGCACCATCGCGGCGGACGCGACGCTCGCGGTGCGGGGCCGCGACCACCCCTGGGTATCGCGCGGCGGGCTCAAACTCGACCATGCGATCGCCGCGTTCGCGATCCCGGTCGTCGGCCGGACCGCGCTCGATGTCGGTGCCTCGACCGGCGGTTTCACCGACGTGCTGCTCGCGCGCGGGGCGGCGCGGGTCTACGCGGTCGACGTCGGCCACGGCCAGCTGGCGTGGAAACTCCGCACCGATCCCAGGGTGGTCGTGCTCGAGCAAACCAACGCGCGCCACCTGACGCGGGCCGCGGTACCGGAGCCCGTCGACCTCATCGTTTGCGACGCGAGCTTCATCGGCTTGACCAAAGTGCTGCCGGCCGCGCTCGCCCTCGCCGCGCCCGGCGCCGATCTGGTGGCGCTGATCAAGCCGCAATTCGAGGCCGGCCGCGCGCAGGTCGGCAAAGGCGGAATCGTGCGCGACCCCCGCGTCCACGCCGAGGTGTGCGCGGCGATCGAACGCTGGATCGGCGCCCAGCCCGGCTGGCGAACGGTCGGCATCGTCGAAAGCCCGGTCGCCGGCACCGACGGCAACAAAGAGTTTCTGCTCGCGGCCCATCATGAACGCTGATCCGCACGAGGCGACGATCGTCGACCTGGGCGATCGGGGCGATGGCATCGCGGTAATCGACGGCGTCCCCTTCTTCATCGCCGGCGCGTTGCCCGGCGAGCGGGTCCGGTTCGTTCCGCTCGCCGGTACCGGCTCGCAGCGACGCGGCCGGCTCGACGCGGTGCTGGCGCCGGCGCCCGAGCGAGTCGTGCCGGCCTGCCGTCATTTCGGCGTCTGCGGCGGCTGTGCGGCGCAGCACATGGCGGCGCCGCTCTACGGCACCTGGAAGGAAGCGGTCGTCGCCCATGCGCTCGCGCACCGCGGCTTCGTCGATCCGCCGCTCGCCCCGCTCGTCGTGTTGCCGCCCGGAACCCGGCGCCGGGTCAAACTGCGCGCCGAGACGACGCCGGCTGGCATCGCCCTCGGTTTTCATGCGCGCCAGTCGCACGCCGTGGTCGCGATCGCCGAATGCCCGGTGAGCGTGCCGGCGATCGCCGCGTTGATCGGCCCGCTCGGTCGATTCTTGAGCGGGTTGCGGGGGCGGATCGCGCTCGACGTCGCGGTGACGGCGACCGAGACCGGCCTCGACGTGGTGTTCTCGGGCCCAGCGCCGGCGTCGCGCGATCTTCGCAGCGCGCTCGCGCGCTTCGCCGAGGCCGAGAAGATCGCCCGGTTGTGCTACGCCATCGACGGCGAAACCGCCGAGGTCGTCGTCCTCCGGACCAAGCCGATCGTCCGCGCCGGCACCATTCCCGTCGAGCTGCCGCCGCTCGCTTTCCTGCAACCGAGCGTCGCCGGCGAAGCCGCGCTCGCCGGCGCGGTTGCGGCGGCGCTCGGCGACGCCGCTGCGATCGCCGATCTCTTCGCCGGCATCGGCACCTTCGCCCTCCGCGAGGGCACCCGCCGCCGCGTCTACGCCTACGACGCCGATGCCGCGGCGATCGCGGCGCTCACGGCGGCGGCCGGGCGCACCTCGGGGCTCCGCGTTGCCGCCGCGGTCCGCGACTTGTTCCGGCGTCCGCTCGCGGGCGCCGAACTCGGCGATCTCGATGCCGTCGTATTCGACCCGCCGCGCCAGGGCGCCAAAGCACAGGCGGCCGCGCTCGCGGCCGCGGCCGTGCCGACCGTGATCGCGCTCGCCTGCGATGCCGGCACCTTCGCCCGCGACGCGCGTATCCTGGTCGACGGCGGCTACGCGCTCGAACGGGTCGAGCTGATCGATCAATTTCCGTGGACGGCCGAGATCGAACTGGTGGCGACATTCCGCAAGGCGCGCCGGCGCCGGCCGCGGCGCTAACCGTCCATGCGCAGGATCGGCTTGACCGTCGCGCCTGAGTGCGAATCGGCGACCGCGCGATTGATGTCCGCGAACGGGAAGTAGCGCACCAGACGATCGATCGGAAACCGCCCGCGCCGGTAGTGCGCGATCATCTCCGGAATGAAGAGCTCCGGTACCGCCTGGCCTTCGATGATGCCGTGGACGGTCGCGGCGGCGGCGACAATCGGGCGCGGCGCGAACGGAAACGGCTGACCGCGGTGCGGCACCGTCACCAGCGCGATCGCCGCGCCCATCGCGAGCGACGCGAACGCATCGGCGAACGCCTGGGCGTCGGCGGTGGTTTCGAGCACATAGTCGCCGCCGCGCGGCAGCACCGCCCGTACCTTGGCCGGGACGTCGCCGGCCCGGGCATCGATGGTGTCGGTCGCGCCGACTTGGCGCGCGAGCGACAGCCGGCTCGGCACGATGTCGATGGCGACGATCGGCGCGGCGCCGACCAGCGCCGCCGCCATGACGCCGGCCAGGCCGACGGCGCCGGCGCCGAACACGACGACGCTCTTGCCGCGCGCGACTTTCATCGCGTTCAAGACCGCGCCGGCGCCGGTCTGGATGCCGCACCCCAACGGCCCATCAGTTCGAGCGGCACGTCGTCGGCGATCGGGATCGTATTGCGCTCGGTCGCGATCGCATGGGTTGCGAATGACGATTGCTGCAAGAACGCACCGCTCACGCGCTCGCCGCTCGGCCGCTTGAGCGGGCTCGACCCGTCGCGGCGGGCGCCGCCGAAGGCGAGCTGCGCCAAATGGTCGCAGCGATACGGCGCGCCCTCGTAGCAGCCCGGACACGCACCGCACGACGGGAAGCTCAAGACCACCCGATCGCCCGGTTTGACCCGGCTGACGCGGCGCCCGACCCGTTCGACGATCCCGGCGCCTTCGTGCCCGAACACCGCCGGGAGCGGGACGCGGTCATGCGAGACGAGATCGGTGTGGCAGACGCCCGCGGCGACGATCCGGACCACGACCTCGTCGTCACGGGGCTCGTCGAGTTCGAGCGTCTCGATGCGGAACGTATCGCTCGCGCGGTCGCGGACGGCGGCAGCGATCTTCATGACGCGGCGATCGCGCAGAGCTTCACTTCGTTGATGCCTTCGAGCTCGGCGCCGGCCAGCGTCAGCGCCGGCATCGCCGTGCCGAGCCGCTGGCGGGCACGGTCGAGGAAGCGCTCGCGCTGGTAGGGGTCGCGCAAATAGGCATCGAGCCGCACCAGGCGATCGAGCCCGACGCCGGCCGCCGCGAGCCGGGCCTCGAGCGTGTCGAAGGCGCGCCGCGCCTGGCCGTCGGCATCGTCGGCGAGCACGTCTTCGCTCGCGCCGTTCCGCGGATTGACCGCGCCCAGGCATTCGCCGACGAACAGCAGACCGCCGCCGGCGACCACCGCGGCATCGCCCCGGTGATCGCGAACGCGGACCTCTTTCTTGCCGCGATCGGGGGCGAGCGCGATCGTCGTCGCCTCGATCTCGCCGCGCATGCCGAGCGGGAGGGCGAACGTCGATGCGACGGCCTCGACCTTGCCGAGCGTTTTGGCGCGGACGGCGCGGTCCTCGTCGACGCAATGGCGGTTGCGGATGTAGACGTCGAACCGGAGCGCGTGGGCCGCCGGCTTGGCTTTGACGTCGGCCAGCATGTCGCGGACGATCTCGTAAGTGAGACGGGCCTGAACGCCGAATGCCGCCGGCGTCTCCTCGGGCACTTCGCCCCGCGGGTGGAGCGTCGCCCGTGCGCCGGAGAGAAACAGGAACGGCCCGCCCTGCACGACCGAGCTGATGTTGGGCATGCCGTAGGCCGCGCCCGTGACGAGCACGGCTTTGTCTTTGGCGGCCGTCACGCCGACCAGCGCCGTCGTCACCAGGTTGATCCCCGACATCTTGGAAGCGATGCCGGTCGAGCCGAGCGCGGCCGGCTTGCCGAACAGGCGCGAGCGGATCGCCGTCCGCCGCGGCAGCCATTCCTGGCTCGCGGTCCAATGGTCGACGCGCACTGCGGTCGCGGCCGAGGAGCCGCCCGCCTCCAAGAGCGCGATCGCCTTGCCGTAAGAGCGCTCGCACTGCTCCTCGACCTTGTCGGCGGTCTTGGGATCGACGGCGTTGGTCGCGGGATCGCGATGGCCGTCGACGCCCGAGGTGAACACGAGTCCGCCGACGCGGACGGCGCCGGCGAAACCGGGGATCGGGTCGTCCTTGGCGAAGACTTCTCTTTTCACCGCTTTCCTCCCTAGTCGTGCGTGCGGTAACCGTCCCGCGTCTGCGGAAACTTGCGGCCCAGGATCTTGGCGGCGATCAGGTTGCGGAGCACCTGGGCGGTGCCGCCGCCGATCGTGAACATGCGGGCGTCGCGCACCATGCGCTCGAGCGGGTGGGCGCGCGAGTAGCCCACCGCCCCGTGGACCTGAAGCGCGGCGTTGGTGACCTCGATCGCCATTTCCGACGCCACGACCTTGGCTTGCGCCGCCAGCAGCGGATCGGGGAAGCCGGCGCCGCCCGACACGGCGGCGCGGTAGATCAACGTTTCGGCGGCGGCGAGCTTGACGCTCATGTCGGCCAGCATCCACTGCAGGCCTTGGAACTCGGCGATCGGGCGGCCGAACTGCTCGCGCCGCAAGCTGTAGTCGCGGGCGAGTGCATCGGCGCCGCGCGCCAGTCCCAACGCCACCGTGCCGGCGCCGACGCGCTGCGCGTTGTAGGCGTCCATCAGATCGGCGAAGCCCTTGGCCAACCCACGCGGTGGCAGCACCAGCATGGCGGGATCGATCTCGGCATCTTCGAGGATGACTTCGGCCTCGGGAATGCCGCGCAAGCCCATGGTCGGCTCGCGCCGGCCGATCCGCATTCCGGGGGTCTGGTCGCGGAGGGCGATGAAGCCGCCGATCCCCTCGTCGCGGCCGCGGTCGTCATAGACGCGGGCAAAAATCAGGTGGAGCCGCGACACGCCGGCGCCGGTGATCCAGTGCTTCTTGCCGTTCAAGACGAAGCAGTTGCCGCGGCGGTCGGCGCGGGTCGTCATCTCGGTCGCGGCCGATCCGGCGCCGGGCTCGGTGATGCAGATCGCCGGTTTGTCGCCGTCCAAGACCAGGCCGGCGGCGAGCTTTTTCTGCGCCTCGCTGCCGTAAGCCATGATCGCCCCGATCGCGCCCATGTTGGCCTCGACCGCGATCCGGCCGGTGACGCCGCAGGCCTGCGCCACTTCGTCGATCACGAGCACGGCTTCGAAGTAGGAGCGGCCCTGGCCGCCCAGCGCGCGCGGGATGGTCATGCCGAAGAAGCCGGCATCTTTGAGGGCCGTCACGTTGTCCCACGGGTAGGTCTCGTCGCGATCGACTTGGGCGGCGCGCGGCGCGATCACGGCCGTCGCGAGTTCGCGCGCCTTGGCTTGGAGGGCACGCTGGTCGTCGCTGAGGCTGAAATCCATCGTGGAGGCCGTGGCGCGGCCGACTTAACGGCGCGCCGTGCTGGCATCGGCGATTGCGCGCCAAACCCGCTCGGGCGTCAGCGGTTGCGGCACGTGACGCACGCCGAGGTCCCAGAGCGCGTCGACGACCGCATTCCCGATCGCCGCCGGCGCACCGATAGTCCCGGTCTCGCTGCCGCCCTTAACCCCGAGTGGATTGGAGGGCGCAGGCGAGGAGATGAAGTCGAGCTTGAAGTCGCAAAAATCCTCGGCCCGCGGCATCGCATAGTCCATGAAGCTGCCGGACAGGAGCTGCCCCGACGTTCGATCGTAGGTCACTTCCTCCATCAATGCTTGGCCGATACCTTGCCCTAGACCACCATGGACCTGGCCTTCGACCAGGAGTGGGTTGATGACGACGCCGGCGTCGTCGACCGTGAAATAGTCGCGCAGCTTGATCCGCCCGGTTTCGATGTCGACCAAGATCGACACCAAGTGCATCGCCTGCGGATCATTGGTATCGGTGCCGTCGTAGAAGACGGTTTCCTCGAGTCCGAGCTCGAAGTTCTCGGCAGGATAGTTGCCGCCGTAGTAGGCCTGATCGGCGACTTCGGCGAAGGTCACGCTGCGGTTCGTCCCTTTGACCGTGAAGCGGCTGTCCCGGTAGTCGACGTCCGCCTCGGCGCACTCAAGCAAATGCGCCGCCAACCGCTTCGCCTTGCCGATCACGCGTTCGCTCGCCTGGACGATCGCGCTTCCGGCCATCGTGGTCGAGCGCGAACCCCATGTGCCGCACCCCATCGTCACGCGATCGGTGTCGCCCTGGACCAGGGTGATGTCCTCGAGTGGAATGCCGAGATAGTCGGCGGCAATCTGGCAAAACGTCGTGTCATGACCTTGTCCGTGGCTGTGCGAGCCGCACAGGACAGTGGCCTTTCCGTCGGAGTGGATGCGGACCGTCGCGACTTCATAAGCACCGTGCTTGGCGCCCTTGGAGGCGAGGTTGCGCGAGTTGCCGGTTCCCGACTTGTCGAGGAATGCGGCGACTCCGATCCCCATCAGCACACCGCGAGCGCGAAGTGTCCGTTGCTCGGCGCGAAGCTGCTGGTACCTCGCGAGCTTCTCGAGTTTGGCGAGCAGGAGCGGCGGATCGCCGGAATCGTAGGTGCGGCCGACCGGCGTCTTGTACGGGAATTCTTGTTTTTGAATGAGATTCTTGCGCCGCAGTTCGACGACATCGACCCCCATCTCGCGGGCTGCGTTCTCGAACAGCCGCTCATTGACCCAGGTCGCCTCGGGACGGCCCGAGCCGCGATATGCGTCGGTCGGTACCGTGTTGGTATAGACACCACGTACGCGAAAATAGAGGTTCGGCGTCTTATAGAGCCCGGTGATCGTTTGCGGGTAGGAATTGCCCGGGATCGACGGGCCGAAGTTCGAAAGATAACCGCCGAACGCGGCGATGGTGTCGACCTCCAAGGCGATGACGAAGCCATCCTGGTCGAAGCCCATGCGTGCGCGGGTCACGTGGTCGCGCGCCTGGCAGTCGGTCATCAGCGCTTCGCCGCGTGTCGATACCCACTTGACCGGCCGGCCGGTGACCTTGGCCGCCCACGCCACCACGCCCGCGTCCGGATTGCCGTGCGCCTTCAGACCGAAGCCGCCGCCGACATCGGGCGAGACGACGCGGACCTTGGACTCGGGCACGAACAGAATGTATTTGGCGAGCCACTGCCGATAGAAATGAGGCGTTTGGCTGGTGGCGTAGAGCGTGTAGCGGTCGGCGATGCGGTCGTAGTCCCCGATATAGACGCGCGGCTCGATCGGGCTACCGGCGACGCGCTGGGTATTCACGTCAAGCGCGGTGATGTGGCGGGCGCGCGCGAACGCCGCGTCGGTCTTGGCCTTGTCGCCGCGAACCACTTCGTAGATCAGATTGGTGCCGAATCTCTCATGGAGGATCGGCGCATCCGGGTCGAGCGCACGACCAGTATCGACCAAAGCCGGCAGCGGCTCGAACTCGATCTCGATCGCTTCGACTCCATCCTGCGCCTGATGCCGCGTTTCGGCGACGACCAGCGCGATCGCTTCGCCAACGTGGCGAACCCTTTCGCCGACGCCGGTGAGCGACGGACGGACCTCTTCGTTGGCGGGTCGGCCGTCGCTGAACGGCATCGGATGGACCATTTCGAATTTTCCGAGCTTGGCGCGATGCCAGTCCTCGGCCGTGATGACCGCGAGCACACCGGGCCGGGTCTTAGCCGCGGTGATATCGAGGCGGCGGATCAACGCATGCGCGTGGGTACTGCGTAAAAAAACGGCGAACGCCATTCCCGGTAGCACGATGTCGTCGACATAGCGGCCGCCGCCTGTCAGGAACTTCGCATCCTCCCGCCGGCGTACGCTTTGACCGATATACATGACGATCCCACCCTCGCGGCTGCCGCTATTTATTTCTTACGTGTCGGCGAGCATAGCAACCGACGACCGGCATGGCACGCGGCGTAAAAGAACGCGCTGCAGCGGCGCGCTCGCTTTGCTATAGTCGACGCTTCGTTTTTGTGCGCCATCGCTGAAAACGGTAGCCGAAGGAGGCTTGCATGCGAGGGTTCGCTCTTCTCACGTCGATCGTCGCCGTTTCCTCCGCGTTCGCCGCCGCCCCGTCCGCGCACGCCCAGCAGTTTCCGTCCAAACCGGTGACGCTCCTGGTCGGGTTCCAACCCGGCGGCTCGACCGACGCGGTGGCGCGCGTTCTCGCCCGCTCGATGGGTGAAAGCCTCGGTCAACCGGTGGTGGTCGAAAACAAGGGCGGCGCCGAAGGAGCGTTGTGCGCGTCGCAAGTCGCCAAGGCGGCGCCGGACGGTCACCTGCTGTGTATGAGCACGCAGAGCACCTTCACCTCCGTCCCGCACCAGAGCCAAGTCGACTACAACTTCGACGATCTCCGCTATGTCGCTCGCATCGGCGACTACTCGTTGGCCTATGTCGTAAAAAAAGGCACGGCATTCCAGGATTGGAAGAGCTTGGTCGCACACGGCAAAAAGGCCGGCGAACTCGCCTATGGCGCCAACACCCAGGTCGAGAAACTACTGGCGGCGCACGTCGGCAAGAAGGAGGGCTTCAAGGTCAAATCGCTGCCCTATAAAGGCGGCAGCGAGATCATGAAGGACATCCTCGGCGAGCACATCCAGTTCGGCTCGTCGGGCGGCGCTTATTTCCCGCATGTCGACGCCGGCACGATGACCGTGATCGCGGCACCCACCTCGAAGCGTCTGCAGGCGTTCCCGAACGCGCCGACCCTCCTCGAACTCGGCTACGATTTCGCGATCGACATTTTCATTGTCGTCGCCGCGCCGAAGAGAACGCCGGACGCCACCGTCGCCAAGCTCGAGCAAGCTTTCGCCAAGGCGGTCAAGGACCCCGAGTACATCGACCTCGTCACCAAGAAGGTGCGGATGGAGATCAACTTCATGGCGGAAAAGGAGTTGACCGAGTTCTTGCGCCGAGATGCCGAGCGGATGGGCAACCTCATAAAAACCATGAGGGAGGCGAGCTAACTGCCGGTTCTGTCGGCGCACCGCGCCGCACGACGGAACGGCGACCCTGCGCATCGCCCGTGGGGCAAGGGGGGCTCCGGCATAGAACATGATGCGTGCCGAGATCATCGCCGGGGCAGTGTTCGCGGTGCTGGGCGTCGTAGCGATTGCGGTCCTTATTCCCTGGTTCGTCCCCCAGCGCTCGGAATTCGGGCCGTCGCCGGCGTTCTTTCCGACCGTTAGCGCCGTTCTCGTCGGTACGGCTGGCGTCGGGCTCGCGTTGCAGCGCCTCGCCCGATGGCGCGAGCGCACGCTTCGCGCCGGCGTCGGCGACCGGATTACCCTCGCTAACCTCGGACACCTCGCAATCGCGGGAGGTTTGCTCGCGCTCGCACTTGTCGGCATGGCCGCGATCGGACTCGTGGTCGCCGGCGGCACGTTGGTCGGTGCCCTCATGTACTATATGGGCAATCGACGTTGGGCGCAGATCGCGGCGGCGGCTCTCCTTACGCCCGGCAGTCTCTACGCCGTGTTCACGTGGGGGCTCAAGATTCCGCTGCCGTGATGGACGTCGTTCTTGCCGGCCTCCTCGACGCGTTCAATCCGACCACCATCGCGTTCATTGTGATCGGGGTCGCGATCGGCAATTTATTCGGTGCCATTCCCGGGCTCAACAGCCTGATCGCGATCGCGATCGCCGTTCCCATTACCTATTACCTCAGCCCGCTTGCCGCGATCGCGATGCTGATGGGCATGGATAAAGGCGGCAAGTTCGGCGGCTCGGTGTCGGCCATTCTCATCAATACGCCGGGCTCGCCCGAGGCCGCGGCCACCGTGTTCGACGGCTATCCGTTGGCGCGGCAAGGCAAGGCGCTCAAAGCGCTCAAGATGGCGCTTTACGCCTCGGTGTTCGGCGAAACGTTGAGCGGGATCATCCTGGTTGCGGTGGCGGCGCCGCTGGCAGCGGTCGCGATCATGCTGGGCCCGCCCGAGCTTACCGCGGTTATCGTGCTCGCGTTCGCGCTGATTTCGAGCCTCGTCGGCGAGTCGCCGTTCAAGGGCCTGATCATGATCGGGCTTGGCGTGTTCGTCGGCACCATCGGCAACGATCCGGTCACGGCCGAGCCGCGCCTGACATTCGGATGGTCAGCGCTGACCGATGGTATCCCATTCGTCGCGATGGCCGTTGGCTTGCTCGCGCTCTCCGAGATCATCATTCAGCTCGAGACGCGCGGCGAGACTGCCAGTGCGCTAGCCGGGCTCAGGGGATCGACCCGGCGCGAAGACCGGCGGGTGTCGTGGCGCGAGTTCTGGGCTTGTCGGCGAACGCTGCTGCGATCGAGCCTGATCGGCGCCGCGTGCGGCGCCGCGCCCGGGATCGGGGCCTCGGTCACACCGTTCATCGCCTATGGTGCCGCCAAGCGGGCGTCGGACCAGCCGGAGACGTTCGGCACCGGGCGTCTCGAGGGGGTGGCGGCCGCCGAATCGGCCGATTCCGCGGTCGCCGGCGCCAATTTGGTGCCGCTTATCACGCTCGGAATTCCCGGCAGTGCCACCGCTGCCCTGATGGTCGGCGCCTTCATCATCCACGGCGTCGTGCCGGGGCCGCTCATGTTCCAGCAGCACGCCCAGCTCATCTACGGCCTGTTCGGCGCCGTGTTCATCGGCACCGCGATTAACTTTGTCATCGGTCAGTTCGGCATGCGCCTATTCGCCGCTGCCGTCAGTGTGCCGCGCAGCGTACTGTTTCCGATCGTCGCGCTGCTCATCCTGGCTGGAACCTACCTCGCCGCGCGTAGCCTGTTTGCGGTCGGGGTCGTGATCGCGTTCGGAATCTTCGGCTACGTCATTCGTAAGCTCGACTTTCCGTACGTGAATTTCGTGATCGGCTTCATCCTCGGAAAGGAACTTGAAACCAACCTCCGCGCGACACTGATTCTCTCGGACAACAACCCGCTGATCTTGATCGAGCGGCCGATCGCGTCGGCGCTTCTGGTGGTGGCGGGGCTGATTTTCTGGCGGTTCGGATTTGCGCGAAGGCGGCGGCCGGCCGCGACCTGACCCCGTCGCGCGCCTGCCGATCGCCGCCACCGGATAAAACCGCGTTCAGCGATTTTCCGGGCTTGTCGGTTGCGGGCGGGTTCGCCAGTCTAGGTTTCACGTCGGTCCTTCTGCGAGGGGTGTCGCATGCAGCGTGACGCATTCGGTCTCGATCTCACGGCAGCGAGCGCGGCGGCTGCCAAACACTATGACGACACCGTATCGGGGTACCTGGGCTTCCGACGCGATGTCGGCGATCACTTGAAGGCAACGTTCGCCGCCGATCCCGGCTTCGCGATGGCCCACTGCCTCAAGGGTTATTTCTATCTCCTCTTTTGCAACCCGGCGCTCGATAGCCGGACCGCGAAGACGCTGGCCGACGCCGAGTCGGCCGCCACAGCCACCAACGCGACCGAGCGCGAACGCACGCACATCGCGGCGCTGAGATTGTGGGCCAAGGGCGACTTGAACGGCGCGGCCGCGCGCTGGGAGACGATCCTCGCCGATCATCCGCGCGATGTTATCGCGCTCAGGCTCGGCCACTTCGCGCACTTCTATGCCGGCGATGCGCGCAAGCTTCGCGATTCGGTGGCGCGCGTGCTGCCGGGATGGAGCGAGCAGCAGCCGGGCTACGGCTACGTCTTGGGCATGCTCGCGTTCGGGCTCGAGGAGAGCGGCGACTACGCGGCCGCCGAAGAAGCGGGCCGCAAAGCGGTTGCGTTGAGCGCGGGCGACATCTGGGCGGTGCATGCGGTCGCCCACTTCTACGAGATGACCGGCTGGCCGCGCGACGGCATCCGCTGGCTACGCGAGACCGAAGCCGGGTGGAAGGACTGCAACAATTTCGCCTACCACGTGTGGTGGCATCGCGCGCTCTTCCACCTCGAGCTCGGCGAGCACGACGAAACGTTGGCGCTCTACGACACGCGCGTCCGCGGCGATCAAAGCGAGGACTACCTCGATATGTCGAACGGCGTCGCGCTGCTGTGGCGGATCGAGAATGCCGGCGTCAACGTCGGCAACCGCTGGGTCGAGCTCGCCGACAAGGCGGAGAAACGCGTGAACGACCATGTGCTCGCCTTCATCGACGCGCACTATGCGATGGCGCTGGCGTGGGCCGGCCGGGTGAGCGCGGCCAAGAAGCTCGCCGAAGGCGCCCGCGCGGCCGGCGCCAAACGCGGCACCAGCCAGGCGCCGATCCACGCGACGGTGGGCGCACCGCTCTGCGAAGCGATCGCCGCCTACCGCCGTGGAGCCTACGCCCAGACCATCGCCTGCCTGATGCCGATCCGCTACGCGTTGGACGGCATCGGCGGCAGCCACGCCCAGCGCGATCTATTCCATCAGATGCTGCTCGTGGCCGCGCTCAAGGCCAAGGATTTCAAGACCGCGCGCGGCCTGGCGGCCGAACGCGTGCAGCAGAAACGCCGGAGCCCGAGCGCGTGGCGCGCCTATGGCGAGGCGCTCGCGGGGGCGGGCGACAAAGCCGGTGCCGCCCGCGCGCAGGCCGAGGCCGCTCGGCTGGCAACGCAGTAGCGGGGGTGACTCCCCCCCCCCCCGGCGCTTTCACCCGTTCTGCGCGCGCTGGCGGAGGAGCTGGTCGGCCAGGACGCAGGCGAGCATCGCCTCGCCGACCGGGACCGCTCGGATGCCGACGCACGGGTCGTGGCGGCCCTTGACCTTGATCTCGATGTCGCGGCCGTTCTTGTCGACGCTCTTGAGCGCGGTCGGAATCGACGAAGTCGGCTTGACCGCGAAGCGGACGACGATGTCCTGGCCGGTCGAGATGCCGCCCAGAATGCCGCCGGCGTGGTTCGAGAGGAACTCGATCCGGTTGCCCTTCATCCGCATCTCGTCGGCGTTGGCATCGCCGGTGAGCGAAGCGGCGCGGAAGCCCTCGCCGATCTCGACGCCCTTGACGGCGTTGATGCTCATCATCGCCGCCGCGAGCTCGGCGTCGAGCTTGCCGTAGACCGGCTCGCCCAACCCCGCCGGAACGCCGGCGGCCACCACTTCGATCACGGCGCCGACCGAGGTGCCCTGCTTGCGAATTTCGTCCAGATAGCCTTCCCACGCTTGCGCCGCCGCCGCGTCGGGGCAGAAGAACGGGTTGCGCTCGACCTCGGCCCAGTCCCAGCGCGATCGATCGATCGGCCGGGTGCCGATCTGGATGAGGGCGCCCCGGATCGCGACCTTGGCGCCCAACACCTTGCGCGCGATCGCGCCGGCCGCGACCCGCATCGCGGTCTCGCGCGCCGAGGCGCGGCCCGATCCGCGCCAGTCGCGGATACCGTACTTGGCCTCGTAGGTAAAATCGGCGTGGCCGGGGCGATAGGCGTCCTTGATGTCGTCGTAGTCCTTGGACTTGGTGTCGACGTTTTCGATCGTGAGCGCGACCGGCATCCCGGTGGTTACGCCTTCGAACACGCCGCCGACGATCTTGACCCGGTCGGGCTCCTGGCGCTGGGTGACGAAACGGTTCTGTCCGGGGCGGCGCTTATCGAGGTAGACCTGGATGTCGGCTTCGGCGAGCGCGATTTTCGGCGGCACGCCATCGACGACGCAGCCGATCGCCGGCCCGTGCGACTCGCCCCAGGTGGTGACGCGAAACAGCCGCCCGAAGCTGTTGTCCGACATCGCGCGCCTATCGAGCGCCGCGCGCGGCCGGGCAGGCCGGCACGTTACTTGCGAACTGCGCCCGCAGCGGCGCCGGCACCGGCGCCGGTCCGGGCCGCGGGCGCGGCGACGCGGGTCGCTTCGTTGAGGACGACCGCGATATCGGGCGCATCGACCGCTTTCATGCCGACCACGTGGTAGCCGGCATCGACGTGGTGGATTTCGCCGGTGACGCCCGAGCCGAGGTCGGAGAGGAGATAGACGGCGGCGCCGCCGACTTCATCGATCGTGATGTTGCGCTTGAGCGGCGCGTTGAGTTCGTTCCAGCGCAGGATATAGCGAAAATCGCCGATGCCGGACGCGGCCAGCGTCTTGATCGGCCCGGCCGAGATCGCGTTGCAGCGGATACGGTCGCGGCCGAGATCGGCGGCGATGTAGCGCACGCTCGCCTCGAGCGCGGCCTTGGCGACGCCCATGACGTTGTAGTGCGGCATCACTTTCTCGGCGCCGAAGTAGGTGAGGGTCAGAAGCGAGCCGCCGTCCTTCATCAGCGGCGCCGCGCGCTGGCACACGGCGGTGAACGAGAAGCACGAGACTTCGAGCGTCAGGCGAAAATTCTCGAGCGTGGTGTCGACGTAGCGGCCCTTGAGCTGCTCCTTGTCGGAGAAAGCGATGGCGTGGACGACGAAATCGAGCGAGCCCCAGGCGCGTTCGATGGCGGCAAAGGTGGCGTCGAGCGAGGCGTAGTCGGTGACGTCGCACGGCAGTACGAGCGGCGCGCCGACCGAGGCCGCGAGCGGCCGCACGCGCTTTTCCATCATCTCGCCCTGGTAGGTGAGCGCGATTGTCGCGCCATGCTGGGCGGCGGCCTTGGTCACGCCCCAGGCGATCGAACGGTCGTTCGCGACCCCCATGATGAGGCCTTTCTTGCCCGCCATGAGAGGAGCCGCGCCGACCATGAAAACCTCGCCGAATCCTTGAGAAATGCAGGATTTGGGCATCCTACACCATCGGCGAGTCGCGGCAAGGTTCGGTTGACCGCGCCGCGGCTTCCGATCCTAAACACAACCCCCGTTTGTGGTTGGAAGCGTCAAACCGGCGTACGGTCCGGAACGCGGCGAACGAACCCGCTGACCAGGAGGTGCGACATGCGTTGGCGCGATCTAGCGACCGTCCTTGCGCTGAGTAGCGCGCTTCTCGCGGCACCAACCCCTCGCGCCGATGCCGCCGGCGAAATCGGCACGGTTAAGCTCGTCAAGGTGTCGGCCTACGGAACACCGGTCGGCCAGCGCCAGCGCGAAATCTTCGTCCGCGGCGACGTCACCCAAAACGAGCTGGTCGAGACGGTCGCCAACGGCGCGCTGCACCTCGAGTTTCGCGACTCGACCGAGATCCGCCTCGGTGCGCAGAGCCGGCTCGTGCTCGACCGGTTCGCCTACGATCCCAATCGCAAGAGCGGCGAGCTGGTCGCGAATTTCAGCCGCGGGGCGATGCGTTTCGTCACCGGACGGATGGACAAAGCCGGGTTCCGCGTGGTGACGCCGGTCGGGTTGATCGGCGTGCGCGGCACCGACTTCACGGTCAGGGTCGACGCCGATGGTTCGACCGCGGTTTCGGTAGCCGAGGGCCAGCTCGAGATCACGCCGCTCGCCGGCGGCGCCCCGCAGGTGATCACGGTCGGCCAAGTCGCGACGGTCGCCGCGGCCGGGGCCGGCAGCCAGGCTGGCGTCCAGGTCGGACGCGGACGCAGCGTGTCGAACGACGCTGGGCTCTCGGCGGATGCCGGGGGCGGCGGGTCCGAAGGGGGCGGTGGTGGCGGCGGCGACTGCTTCACGGCCAAGACGCTCGTGCTCTTGGCCGACGGCCGGACCAAGTCGATCGGCGTCGTCGTCGTCGGCGAAGAAGTGCTCGCGTTCGATTTCGCCCGCGGGGAAAAGGTTGCGGCGCGGATCACGACGGTGCGGCGCGCAACGGCTCCGTCGCACCTCAAGATCAACGGCCTCGAAGTGACGTCGGGTCACCCGTTCGCGGTTGGCGCCGATACCTGGAAAGCGGCCGGAACGCTGATCGTCGGCGACCGGGTGTGGGGCGCGGAGACGGTCGAGCGCGTCGACGTCGTCGCCGAGCCGACCGCGGTATTCACCTTGACGGTCGGCGAACGCCACAACTTCTTCGTGACCGACGGGCATCGCGTCGATCTGGTTCACAACAAGGGCTGACGCGCGGCGCCCTGCGGCGCCGGCCAGGGCAGAAAGATCGAAACACGGGTCCCGCCGCCGATCACCGCTGTCGATCTCGTCGCACCGCCGGAACCGTCCCCGATAGCGCAACGGCGCGCCCGGTGGTGCGCCCGCCGATTCGATCTTTGGGAAGTCTGCTCTACTAGGCGGCGTGGGCGGTGGCGACGCGGACCGTCACGTATTGGTCGCCGCGTTGGTGCGAATCGCCCAATACGACGCCCTTGCCGAGGAGGCGCAGCGTCGTGCCCGACCGCATGCCCTTGGGGAGGGTTATCGTGACGGCGCCATCGAGCGTCGGCACGCGGAGCTTGGAGCCACGCAGCGCGTCTTCGAGGGTGACCTCGACGTCGACGTAGACATGGTCGCCGTCGCGGCGGAACTGGCGGTGCGGTTCGATCGCGAGCGTGACGAGGGCATCGCCCGACTGGGCACCGGCGAAACCCGGCTCGCCTTGACCTTTGAGCCGCAGTACCTGGCCGCTGCGGGCACCCGGCGGCACCGCGAGTTCGATCGTCTTGCCGGTGCGGAGCGCGATACGCTTTTTCACGCCGCGCGCCGCCTCGAAGAAACCGATCGCCGCGGTGTAGTGGTGGTCGGACGCTTTGGCTTCGAACGCGGCCCGCTCGCGCGGCCGGCTCTTGAAGATGCGCGAGAACACGTCTTCGGGCTTGGCCTTGGTCGAAAACGGCGCGAAGTCGCCGGCTTCGTCCGCCGTCGCCTTGGCCGCGCGGTAAGCGGCGCTCGCGGCGGCGGCGCTCGCCGACTTGCGCGGGCGCTCTTTCTTGGCCGGTCGGCGGTTGCCGGCGGCATCGACCTCGCCGCGGTCGTAAGCCGAGCGCATCGCCGGGTCGCTCAAGACCTCGTACCCGCGCGCGACATCCTTGAAACGCTCGAGCGCTTTGGCATCGCCCGGGTTCAAATCCGGGTGCAGCCCCTTGGCCAGCCGGCGGTACGCCCGCTTGATGGTGGCGAGGTCGGCATCGCGAGCGACGCTCAGCAGTTGGTAGAAGTTGGCACTCATGGCGTAGGCCGCTCCCCAGCAGCCGAAGATCCCAGTGCCGCTAGATGTAGGGACTAAAGGTTAACGGGAGATTGACTGTCCCGTTACCGGCGCCATGCCGAAAAGGAATTTTATTTTCAATGCTTTAAGATGAAGCCGTCAGGGCTTCTTGACGATGCTCTTGGCCAACAGCCCGGCTGCGACGAGCTGATCGGGTTCCATCTGGA
>Ga0194132_10003522_pt1 | contig 27736 bp, 23 predicted proteins | sample TA2KigOf80mmetaG_FD_148612 | JGI IMG/M metagenome (GOLD analysis project Ga0194132, IMG submission 148612) | Freshwater microbial communities from Lake Tanganyika, Tanzania - TA2015054 Kigoma Offshore 80m | ecosystem: Environmental > Aquatic > Freshwater > Lake | place: Tanzania: Lake... | reverse complement strand
CCGATGTTGTTGGTAGGGCGGGCCTGTCCCAGCCCGCCGCCCACGGGATGCAAAACATCATGCTCCGGCGGCGCGCCGGGACGGACGCGCCCTACCTGCATCACCGGCAACATCGGGATGCACCGTGCGTCCGCAGGCCGAGGAGTCTAGGTTTGACCGTCCCGCGAGCCCTACCTACAGTGCCGGGCCGCCAGGAAAGGCGGGACCATTGATTCGAAATGAAAATACTTGTCTGTGACCCGGTTTCAGCCAAGGGCGTGGCCCTCTTTCAGCAACGTTCTGAGTTTCAGGTGCAAGTGCTGGAGAAGCGATTGACCGAGGATGCATTGCTGCCCGTGGTGGCGGATGTCTCGGCCATCGTGGTGCGGTCGGAAACGAAGATCACACGAAAAGTCATCGAGGCGGCGCCGAAACTTCGCGTGGTGGGCCGGGCCGGAGTGGGGGTGGATAACGTCGATGTCGATGCGGCCACGCAGCGCGGTGTGGTGGTGATGAACACGCCCGGCGGCAACACCATTTCCACTGCGGAACTCACGTTTTCCATGCTCATGGCCTTGGCGCGCAGGATTCCCCAGGCCCATTCCTCCATGAAAGCGGGCGAGTGGAATCGAAAATCCTTTCAAGGCGTCGAACTCTACAAGAAAACCCTCGGCATTCTTGGCATGGGCCGCATCGGGAGCGAGGTGGCGCGGCGCGCCATTGCGTTCGGCATGCGCGTGCTCGCCTACGATCCTTATCTCGCTCTTTCTCGCGCGCGGGCGATGCAGGTGGAATTGGCGGAATTGGACGCTATTTACGCCGCGTCCGATTTCATCACCGTGCACATGCCGCTTACCGATCAAACGCGCAACATGCTCAATCGGGATACCTTCGCCAAAATGAAGCCCGGCGTGCGGCTGTTGAACTGCGCGCGAGGGGGTATCATCAGCGAAGCCGACCTCATCGAGGCGATCAAAGCGGGCCAGGTGGCGGGGGCTGCCCTGGACGTGTACGAAGTGGAGCCTCTGGCCAAAGATTCTCCGTTGCGAGCCTTGCCGGAAGTCATCATGACGCCCCATCTCGGCGCGAGCACGGAAGAAGCGCAAGACAACGTGGGCATCGAGGTGGCGGAAGCGATCACGGATTACTTGCTGCAAGGGGAGGTTCGGAACGCGGTCAACCTTCCGAATCTCGACGCGAAGACTTACGAACAGGTCAAGCCTTACCTCGCCTTGGGGGAAAAACTTGGGCGCTTGCTGGCGCAGATTGCGCCCAAACGCAACGAACGCGTCATCGTCACCTACGGCGGCAAGGCTCAGGAGGTTCCGACCGATCCGGTCACCCGCGCGGTGTTGAAAGGATTCCTCGAAGGCGCGGGCGGGCAGGATGTCAATCAAGTGAACGTGCGAACCCTCGCGCAACGGCTCGGGCTTACCGTAGAAGAGGTCAAGTCGAACGAGGAAACCGATTTCAACGAATGGCTGCACGTGGCGACCGTGTGCGACCAAGGCAAAACGGCCTCGGCCGGAGGGACTTTCTTCGGCGGCCACAATGAGTCGCGCATCGTGCGCATCCATTCCCAACCCGTCGAAGTGGTGCCTTCCGGAATCCTTTTGTTGATGAACAACAAGGATCGCCCGGGCATCGTGGGCTATGTGGGTACGTTGATGGCGAAGCACCGCGTCAATATCGCGGGCATGAGCCTGAGCCGGGACACCCAGGGAGGCCAGGCCCTCACGGTGCTCAATATCGACAGCGCTCCTCCCGCGGCGTTGCTCTCCGAAATCACCCAAGACGCCGACATTTCAAACGTTCGCGTCGTCCAATTCTAAATCATGAAAACAAAATCGCTCTGCTTGGCTGCGCTCGCTTTGATGTTGGGACTCTTTCGCGGCAGTGCCGCCGAGGCTGTGGCCGACCCCGTGCTGGCCAAGGGGAAAGGCTTCGAAATCAAAAAAAGCGAGGTGGACGAGGCTTTTCGCCAGACGGCCGCGAACGCGAGGTTGCGCGGGCAAACGATTCCGGACTCCCAAAAGGCCGACATCGTGAATCAGTTGCTCGACCGGTTGGTCATCACCCGCATCCTCGTGGGCAAGGCGACGGCCGCGGAGAAGGCGGACGCCGCCAAGAAGGCAGACGAGTTCGTGGCCAACGCGCGCAAGCAAGCCGGCACCGAGGAAATCTTCAAGCATCAGGTCACTCAAAGCGGGATGTCCGTGGAATCTCTGCAGAATCGCTATGCCGAGCAGATGACCTTGGAAATGGTGGTCGAGCGCGAAGCCGCCGCCCTGACGCCGATCTCGGACGAGAAGGCCCGCGAGTTCTATACGGAAAACGCGTCCAAATTTTCCAAGCCGGAGCAGCTCCGCGCCAGCCACATCCTGATCACCACCCAGGATCTCAAGTCGGGCGAGCCCCTGGCGGAGGCCCAGAAGAAGGAGAAGAAGAAGCTCATGGAAAAAGTCCTGGCGCGGGCGAAAAAGGGCGAGGATTTCGGGAAACTGGCGAAGGAATTCTCCGAGGATCCGGGCTCGAAGGACAGCGGAGGCGAATACACGTTCCCTCGCGGGCAGATGGTCCCGGAATTCGAGGCGGCCGCTTTCGCGCTCAAACCCAACGAGGTGAGCGACATCGTCACCACGCAGTACGGCTACCACATCATCAAGCTCAGCGAACGCATTCCGGCGGAGAAGGTCGAGTACGAGAAAGTGGCGGAAGATCTGAAGAAAACCCTCCGCCGACAGGCTTTTCAGGCGCAGCAGGCGGAGTTTTTCGAACGCATCAAGTTCGAGGCGGAAACCAAGATCCTGTCGCCCGCCAGTCCCGCTTCGTTCAAGCCGTGACGGGCGTCCCGCCGGTCCGTCCCTCCAGCCACTTTCGGCAGCGCCGCTTGAGTTCGGTATTGTAGGCGATCGTCAAACCGTAATAGACGACGGTCACGAAAACAGAATCCGACAACTACTCGAACTTGAAGCTGACCAGGACGGCGATCGTGACCAGAAGGCAAGGCCCCAGGTAAAGCATTCCAAAGGCCCGGGACAATCCGCGCAAGACCGTGGGCTGGGAAAGTCCGGCTTTCATGGAGAGCCAGCGCATCGTGTCGAAGTCGGAAAAAACCACGAGCACGGGACCCGCGGCACTGATGAGCGCGAGGGTTCGCATCGTTTCAAGCGAACCCTTGCCGGACTGCTGGACGAGCATGGAGAACGGAAGCAGGAGGCTTGCGAGCGTGAGAAGGACCAGTAAACCTCTTTGCCGACGAATGAAGGTTTCCATGAAACCTTCCGTCAGGCGAGCGCTGCCACAAGGCGTGGTGGAAACGAGTTCCAGCAGACCGCTCCGCCTCATCTCATGCCAGGGCTGAACGCCGGACATCAGGGCTTTGATTCTCGCGACCATTCCGATGACGAGAGGGAGTCCCACCAATGCAGCATGGCCTTCTTCCGACGAGTTCAAGAGTTGGGTCAAAGCGAGAACCACCCAGACGGCCGTGAGCCAATTCATGAGGAGTGATCCCGAAGTGGCGGCCTGCATCAGCCGGTCCCAGAACTCGGGGAACCGATTTTCTTTCTTCGTGACTCTGCCATGGCGCGGACTGGACGTCGACGAGGCGGGAGGCGTTTCCACGACCTGCTGGGCAAGGGGAAGCCGGGCCAGGCGTTGGGTGTTCAACCCTGCCTGAAGGATGAAGATGCCGACTCCGATCCACTGGGCCCCCAGCGCGGCCCAGTAATGGGCCGCACCTTGACCCGTAGGCGCGTTGTAGAGGGATGCCTTGGCGTGGAAGAGGGCCCCCAGGGGAGTCAGGATCGCGCAGAGGGCGGCTGCGAGTTCAAGGTCATTGGATCTCGAGAAGATCCAGGCAACGCCGGGGAGAGCACCAATGACAAAGAGCCAGAGCAAGCTGGTGAAAAGGGGAGCGCGATGGGTGTCCGGTTTCGAGGATGCGTACAGGCCGCACGCCAGAGAGAGCATCATTGTGCTGAAGAGCGCGGCGAGTGTTCTCGCCACCTCCCACCCCTCGATACCGCCCATCAATAACGGAATCATGAAGACGGGCGAAATCGCGAGCCACGCCCCCGTGGTTTGCCCAGCCAGGATGACGAGTTTGCCCAGGACGACGTCGCGTCCGCGGAGCGGGGTTAATAAAAGCAGGATCAAGTTCCCTTCCCGGTGTTCCGCACTGAGCGCGTCGGAAGTGAGGAATGCGCCGGCTCCGAGGCTGGCGAGGAACACGGTTGCGGTGAGAAACCCCAAGGGGAGGCGGCCGTCGAGGTTGGAGCTTAATCCGCCCAGCAAGATGGCTGCGGTGAGCGATGCCGTGCAAATCGCCGCGAAAAACAGCCTTAGATGCCAGGTCGTGGCCTGGCGCGAGGCCCGCTGGAATTCCCGCTCGATGACGGGCCAGGAATTCAATGACCTTGGTGTTCTTGAATGTACTCCTGCTTCAAGCCCAACTGTTCCGGCGCGTGAAGCACCAGCATTTTCATGCGAATGTCGTTGGGAATCGAAGCTGAAGTGGCTTTCGACACCACGATCATCAGGAGGATCGCCAGCGGCACGGCCCAAATCGCCGGCTGCTCGCAGAGAATTCTGAGCAGGGGATGCGCCGCCCAAAACGGGTCCAGATCGATCCACTTGAGGTCGCTGAAGTTGGTCAGAGTAACCGCCGCCAGGGCACTCACGCCTCCCACCAGCATGCCGGTGGCCGCTCCGGTCATGGTCATGCCCCGCCACCAGCAACTCATGAAGAGCAGAGGAAAATAACTCGCCGCGGCGATGGCGAAGGCCTGGCCCACCATGAAATTGATCTGCAGTCTCTCGACTTGCGAACCCAGCAGAATCGAAACTCCACCCACTACGAAGGCCGCAATCTTGAACATGCGCATGCGTTCCTCAGGCGTCGATTGAGGACGCCACATCCGTCCATAGACGTCATGCGCCAGCGCCCCGGTCATGGAGACCAGCAATCCGCTAAAAGTGCTCATGAACGCGGCGAAGGCTCCCGCGCAGGTGATGCCGCTCAGAATGCTCCCGAGGACCCCGGAAGATTGGGCGGCAGACGCGGACGATCCGGCTTTGACCGTCGCCGCCGAGGGGGCGCCCGTGCCCGCGTTCAGCACGCGTGGCAGTTCGAGCACAACCTTGTCGGTGCCTTTCGCGCCAGTGCCCTCGTACAAGGATGGCATGAGGTTGCGCCCCATGACCCCGAACACCGGCGGGAACAAATAAAACACCCCGATCAGGATCATGACCCACATCGTGGTTCGCTTCGCCGCCACCCCATCCGGATTTGTGTAGAAGCGGACCAGGATGTGGGGAAGTCCCGCCGTGCCGCAAACGAGTGCGATGATGAGGGAATAGGTGTAGAGCAAGGCATACGGCTTGGCCTCGTCTCCCGATAGCCCCGCCGCCTTCGCGGCTTTGGTGGTCAGAGGGCCAAACGGTGAAATCCAGGTTGAATCCGAAGGGGCCTTGGCCGGAAGCGCGGCGCGAGCCGATACTCCGTAGGGATCGGATGGCGCTTCGGCCACGGTGGCAGACGGGGAGGGAGGTGCTCCTGTCCGGTCGTTTTGCCCGAGTTGCCGGCCATAGTGGCCATGAACCGCCATGAGCACGAAGATAGGGACGGAAATCGCGAACATTTTCGCCCAGTACTGGAAAGCCTGAACCAGCGTGATGCCTTTCATGCCTCCGAGGGCCACGTTCAACGTAATCACCGCGCCCACGATGAGGACTCCCGCCCAATAGGGGAATCCTTTCAGCGCTTCACCTTGGTCGTTACGAGGCGCCAGCATTTCCAAGGCGCCTCCTCGCAGATCGACGCTTTGGAAGATGTAGGAGAGCGTCGTGCCCGCCCCCTTCATTTGCGGCATGGTGTAAAAGAAGCCGATGAACAAAACGAAGATCACCGCGATCTTCCGAAAGAGGGGGGAATCGAACCGGCCCTCGGCGAAATCCGGGATCGTGTAAGCCCCGAATCTCCTCAAGGGACCGGCGATGAACAGCAACAGAAACAGATAACCGCAAGCGTAACACACCGGATACCACAGCGCGTCATACCCGCTGCTCATGACCATGCCGGCGACCCCCATGAAACTCGCGGCGCTGAGGTACTCCCCCGAAATGGCGCTGGCATTCCAGCCGACACTCACGCTGCGGCCGGCCACGAAGAAATCGCTCGCCGTCTTGGCTTTTCTGGCCGACCAGAACCCCATCCAAATCGTGACCACCACCGTGACCACGCTCAACCCGAGGATCCATGGATCCACGGCAATCACCCCCAACAGGCCCATCGAATCGCTCATCGTGAACCGCCTTCCCGGGTGTTGCTTTCCTGGACTTCCGCCACTTCGGACTCCTCGAGGGCAATGGACTTGCGGATGAAGATCCAGGAAACGAGCCAGACATAGGGAAAAAAGAGCACGCCCAGAATCAGCCAGCTCAGGGTGAAGCCAAAAACTCGCGCGGCCATCAACTCGGGGGCGAAATAATTCAGCAACGGCAGGGCCATGAGTCCGGCCAGGAAAGCGGCGGCGCAGGCGACCGACAATCGAAGCTGCTTGCGCATCAGGCTGTGCAGGAACGTTTCGCTATGAATCTTGTCGCCAGGAGGCGGTTCCGGGGAATGCATGAGAGGGATTTACCAACCAGCCGCGTCCGGCGCAATGTTCCGCTGGGGCGTGCAACCGGGGGGGTGTCCGGAAGCTCGACCCAGTGCGGTCGTGAATCAGCCCGCGCCTTGAGCGTTCATGCCGATCCCCGGTGACGCGATTGGGATCAGGAACGACGGAACGCCTGAACCAGAGTTTAAGAGATCCTCGGCGCGTGCGCAGGCATGCTTGACCTCATGGGTCGGGTTGAGAAGAGTCGGGGGAAATCCAGTCCCTGAACCGAGACCCATGCAATCGAAACCGTTTCGAGGGCTTAGCCCGGATATTTCATGCACGGGACGCCCGGTGAGGACACCGGGCCTACAAACACGGAGGCAGTCGCGATTGTAGTACGCCGCGTGCCCTCACGCGGCGTACTGTCGCGGATTCAAGTTAAGTATGAAATATGCGGCTCAGGCGGTTCCCAGTCAAACGTCCGGTGTGATTTTTCCAAATATGAACAAGATGCTTTCCTTTTTCATCTTCGTGGCGGCCGCCGCGGCTTCGGTCGTGGCACTCGCGCAAGAGCAGGATGTGGTGTTGGTGATCCATGGCGGTGCTGCCTCGCGCGAGGACGCCCTCATCACTCCCGAGTGGGAACAGCGGGCCAGGGCGGGATTGAAGCGCGCCGCTGAGGAGGGATTCGCGGTCTACCGCCGGGGCGGATCAAGTTTGGATATCATCGAGGCCAGCATCCGCAGCATGGAAGATGATCCCGTGTTCAATGCCGGCAAGGGTGCGGTTTACACCTTGCAGGGAAAGAACGAGCTCGACGCCTCGATCATGGAAGGACGCGGACTGAAGGCTGGGGCCGTGGCGGGCGTGACCCACGTGAAGAATCCGATTTCGGCCGCGCGCGCGGTGATGGACAAGACCAAGCACGTTCTTTTGGTGAGCGAAGGCGCCAACACTTTTGCGCGCGAAAACGGTTTGGAGATGGTGGACCCTTCCTATTTTAGGACCGAGGAGCGCTGGCGGGAGTTGCAGGAGCATTTGGCGAAACAGAAGCCGCGGGGAAATGTGGATCCACCACGGTCCACGCATTGGTCCACGGTAGGCGCCGTGGCTCGCGACGCGAAGGGGGATCTGGCGGCCGGGACCTCGACCGGGGGCATGGCTTACAAACGATACGGTCGCGTGGGTGATTCGCCGATGATCGGTGCCGGGACCTACGCGGACAATGCGGCGGCCGGGATCTCCGCGACGGGACACGGGGAGTTTTTCATCCGTTACGCGGTGACCCACGACATCGTGGCCCTCATGAAGTATCGGAATCTCTCTGTCCAGGCAGCGGCGGACGAGGTGATTCAAGGCAAGCTCAAGCCGGCCGGAGGCATGGGCGGAGTCATTTGTCTGGACAAGAACGGGCGAGTCGCAAGTTCGTTCAACACGGACGGGCTCTTTCGAGCCTACGTGAAAAGGGACGGATCGATCACGGTGAAACTCTTTCGGGAATAGGGATGTTCTGATTGCCTGGCGCGGTCGTGCCGGGTAGTGTTCGAGGATGAACCCCGCGACCCCTGATCGTGTTCTGGTCAAGGACAGGCCGGGGACCCTCGCGCTCGGGTCAAAGCCGAGCCTCCCAACTCCAAGGGCGTTCAAAGTGGTGATCAGGGATTTCTGGCCTGTTTGGCTCCTGGCCGGATTCATCACTTCGGGCTGGTTTGGCTCATCGCTGAGGGCCGAAACGGCTCAGGCGAGGTCCGATCGTGGTTGGAATTTAGAGCGGAATTTTTGGGCCTTTCAAAGGCCTGTTCTTCATCCGCGTCCTGCGGTTCAGAATATTCGTTGGCCGCGACAGCCTGTGGACTACTTTGTTCTGGCCCGGATGGAGCAAGAGGGATTGTCACCCTCGCCTCAGGCTCCGAGGGCCGTGCTGGCGCGCAGGCTGGCGCTTGACCTGACGGGATTGCCGGTCGATCCGGAGGATCTGAATCGTTTCCTGAAGGATCGGTCTCCTGGGGCGGTGGAGCGTTTCGTCGATCCCCTGCTGAGTTCCCCCCGATTCGGGGAGCGGTGGGCCAGTGTTTGGCTTCCTTTGGCTCGATACGCTGAGGATCAGGCCCATCAAGTGGGGGCGGATACGAAATACTTTTATCCCAATGCCTGGAAGTATCGGCGATGGGTTATCGACGCCTTCAATCGTGACCTGCCTTACGATCGGTTTCTGAGCTTGCAGCTGGCTGCGGATCGAATTGACGGGACGAATTCGATGGATCTGGCCGCATTGGGATTCCTTGGGTTGGGTCCCAAGTACTACGATCGCGGGAGATTGGCAGTGCAGGCCGACGAATGGGAAGATCGAATTGACACGGTTTCGCGGGCGATGCTCGGGTTGACCGTGGCCTGCGCGCGCTGTCACGACCACAAGTCCGATCCCATTTCCACGCGTGATTACTATGCTCTGGCAGGAGTCTTCGCCAGCACCCGCATGGTGAATCGAACGAGGGACGGATCCCCCCTGAAGGATGATCTTCAATCCACGAACTTGCCGCCGGAAACGCTGCACATCGTTCAGGACAGCGAGAACGTTCGCGATATGGAGGTTTTCCTGCGTGGAAATCCGGAGCGGAAAGGGGAAATTGAGCCGCGCCGTTTCCTGGAGGTGCTTTCCCGTGGAGAAGTCCGCCTCTTTCGAGACGGCAGCGGGAGGAAGGAGTTGGCTGCGTGCGTGGCGAGCGCGGAGAACCCGTTGACGGCCCGGGTGTGGGTGAACCGGGTTTGGGGGGAGATTTTCGGGCGTCCGCTCGTTTCGACACCCAGCAACTTCGGACATTCGGGCGCCTTACCCAGTCATCCTGAATTGTTGGATGATTTGGCGGCGCGTTTTATGGCGGGCGGCTGGTCGGTGAAGGCACTGGTCCGCGAGCTCGTTTTGTCGTCCACGTATGCGCAAACCTCGGTGGTGGAGAGCGGGTTGGGCTTGGGCGCGACGAAGGACCCGGAGAACACCTGGCTGGGGCGCATGAACCGGCGCCGCCTGACGATTGAGCAATGGCGTGACGCGATGTTGCATCACGCGGGGCAGTTGGACTTTTCGGACGGGCCTTCGCAGGAGATTGACGAGGTCTCGAATCGCAGGCGCACCGTGTTTTCGCGCGTGAGCCGGCTCGAGCTCAATGGATTGCTGATGCGATTCGATTATCCGGACGCCAATGTGCATGCCGAAAAGCGGGGAGCGACGACGACGGCTTCACAGAAGCTGTTTCAATTGAACAGCCCCTGGGTCATGGACCTGGCCTCGGCCTGCGCGCGGCGCCACGGTTGCGAATGCGGTGAGGATGGCGAGCGTGTGGGCGAGCTCTACCGGCGATTGTTCGCGCGCGCGCCCTCCCTTGAAGAGCAAACTCTGGCGGCGGACTTCCTGCGGGCGGGCGGCTCGAACGGGGAGGCGAGGTGGGATCACTATGTTCAGGCGTTGTTGGTATCCAACGAGATGATGTATGTGGACTGAGAATTTCGGGCCAGAAGCTTCGGGCGCGATCTCGCGCCGTTGCCTGCTGCAAACCCTGTGCGCCGGGTTTGGGGGGGTGAGCTTGTCGGCCCTGCTTGGATCCGTCTTGCCGTCCGCAGCCCGTGGAGCGCTCATTCCGGCACGGGCCAAGCGGGCGATTTTCTTGTTCATGAACGGCGGTCCCTCTCATCTGGACACGTTCGATCCCAAGCCCGTGTTGAAGCGCATGGAGGGTCAACAGCCGTCGGGCGAGCTTTTCAAGAAAAGCAAAGGCAGCGGATTCATGCCTTCGCAGTTCTCGTTTGCGCGGCATGGGGTGAGCGGGATCGAGGTGTCGGAGACGCTGCCGAGGCTGGCGAGCCAGATCGATGAGTGCTGCATCATCCGTTCCATGCACACGGACGTGCCGAATCATGAGCCCGCGTTGTTGCAGATGCACACCGGGAACCAGCAACCCATCCGCCCTTCCCTGGGTTCGTGGCTGTTGTACGGGTTGGGCAGCGAGAATCAGAATCTGCCTGGCTATGTGGTATTGCGTCCGACGCCCAAAATCGTGGTCGGGCCGGCGCTTTGGTCGAACAGTTTTCTGCCGGCGCAGTTCCAGGCCTCGAGCGTGCTCACTTCCGATATGCGGGTGGAGAAGTTGGTGGCCCATGTGCGGAATCCCAGGATGGGAGAGGCCGAGCAACGAGAGCAGATGGATCTCCTCCTGGCGTTGAATCGCCGCCACCAGGATGCGCGGGGGGGAGACCCGGAACTGGAGGCGCAGATTCAGGCGATGGAGACGGCGTTTCGCATGCAACGCGAAGCGATGGACGTTTTTGATATCGGCAGGGAATCGGAGGCGACTCGCGCGGCTTATGGTTCCTCTCCCTTTGCCCGGTCGTGCCTTCTGGCGCGCCGGTTGGTTGAGGCCGGGGTTCGATTTGTCACGGTCTATTATGTGGGGGAAAACAATCAGCCTTGGGACACGCACTCCAACCACCATGAGGGGCACAAGAAACTGTGCGCGGATGCGGACCAACCCAGCGCGGCGTTGATCGAGGATCTGAAGCAACGCGGGTTGCTGGAAGACACGCTGGTCCTATGGGGCGGGGAATTTGGAAGGACTCCTTACGCGGAAGACAGGAAGGATACGAAATCCGGACGCGACCATCATCACACGGCCTTCTCGATGCTTTTGGCGGGAGGGGGGATTCGCGGTGGGACGGTCTATGGGGCGAGCGATGAGTTGGGCATGAACGCCACCGAGAATCCGGTGCATGTCCATGACTTGCATGCGACCCTCCTCCACCTGTTTGGTCTGGATCACGAGAAGCTGACCTATCGGTATGCCGGGCGAGATTTCCGGTTGACGGACATTCACGGGCGCGTGGTGCGCGAAATCATCGCCTAGCACGGAAATTTCATACTGAGCTTGAATCCGCGACAGTGTGCCACGTGAGGGCACGCGGCCTACAATCGCGCCTGCCTCTGTGCTCGTACGTGCGGTGTCCTCACCGGGCGTCCCGTGCATGAAACATGCGGGCTAGCGCAGGCGGTTGAGCCGTTTCGCCGACGGCCCGTCTGCATTGCGGTTGAATTCACTTCAAACGGCGGCCCAAGGTAGCTCGTGCCTCGCAACCCTGGGCTGGAGGATACGATCCCTTTGGGAGGGAAGGGCGGGAATGTCTACCTCTGCAGAAACGATGCTTCCGAACTCCGCCTCAGCGACCGCCAAGTGGGCTCAACCTGATTCCACGCCAAGTCAGGAGTTCTGAGTTTACTGGGGAGAGGCGGGCGCGTCTTTCAGGCTGATTTGGCCGAAGGGATTATTGCTGAAATGGGTTGGGGCGGGGGCGGTGGGAGCGGCGGATCCCGGCATGGGCGGGGGTTCCACCGAGACGAGCGGGGCGAGTTTGGCGTGTTTGCTTTCGACGGAGGACCCGCCTGATGCGCTCAATTCTCCCGGGGGTTTGGCCCGCTTGTTCCGCGGATGGGGGCTGTACATCATGTTGATGCTGCGGCCGACCAGTTTGGCGGGAGCGTCGGGATGTCCCCAGGGGGCGACTTCTTTGGTGAATTTCTCGACGACTTGGAAGCCAAATTCGGTGTGCGCCATTTCGCGTCCGCGGAACCGGAGCGAGACCTTCACCTTCATGTCTTCGCAGAGGAATTCGATGCCGTGGGACAGTTTGACGCCGAAGTCATGTGGGTCGATATTGGCGCTCAACTGAATTTCCTTCACGCGGTTGGCGTGCTGATGTTTCTTGGATTCCTTGTCCTTCTTTGACTGTTCGTAGCGGTATTTGCCGTAATCGACCAACCGGCAGACCGGGGGGGTCGCGTTGGGGGCGATTTCGACGAGATCCACGGCCTGCTGTCGGGCCATGTTGATCGCGTCGCCGAGGGTGAGAATTCCCACCTGGCTTCCGTCCGTTCCAATGACGCGCACTTCGCGGGCGCGGATTTTACCATTGATCCGAACGAAGGAATTTCCGGGGGACGATGAGCGGGGGGAGAAAGGGCGGCTCAAGACACCCTCTTCGGTTGAAACTTAATCATGAAGCATTTGCTAACGCTGGCCCAATCGGCATTAATCAAAAGGATTCTGTCTGAAAGGGCCTTTTGAATCAAGCTAAAACTGGACATTTACGGCGGGCCTTCCATCCTGTGGGTCTTATGGCAATGCCCTTGCATACCTTGCGCGCCGGAATCATCGGAACGGGGTTTATCGGTCCGGTTCATCTGGAGGCGCTGAAGCGGTTGGGGGTGCAAGTCACAGCCATTTGCGGCTCGACCAAGAACGCACGGTTGGCGGCGGAGCGTTGGGGGATACCCGAAGTTTACGGCGATTACGATTTCCGGGCCATGTACCGGTCTCCCAACGTGGACGTGGTGCATATCACGTCGCCCAACAAGGTTCATGTCGAGCAGTCTTTAGCGGCGCTCGCGGCGGGCAAGCATGTGATTTGCGAGAAGCCCCTCGGCATGACCGCGCGGGAGACCGAGCGGGTGGTGGTGGCGGCGAAGAAGAAGTCGGCGCCGGTTTTTGCGGTGAATTACATGTGCCGGTTTTTTCCGGCGGTGTTGCAAATGCGAGCCATGGTCGAGCGTGGCGACCTGGGGCGTATCATCCATGTGCAAGGCCACTTTTTCCAAGACTGGCTGCTCAAGGAGACGGACTACAACTGGAGGGTGCTGGCGGGGGAAGGGGGCAAGTTGAGGGCAGTGGGGGATATCGGCACGCATTGGATTGACGCGGTCTCGTTCATCCTGGGCGCCAAGGTCGAGCGCGTTTTTGCCCACATCGAGACCTTTCACAAGACCCGCTACCGTCCGAAGGGCGAAGTGCAGACGTTTGCCCAGGTTGATCCGAAGACGATGGTTCCGTATCGCTGCGACACGGAGGACTTTGGCAGTGTGCTGCTGAAATTCGGACGAGCCAGCCATGGTCATGCGCAGGGGGTCCACGCGAGCGCTTCGATTTCGCAGGTGGCCGCGGGATGGAAATGCAGTTTGTATCTGGGCATTTACGGGACCCGCGGCAGTGTGCGCTGGGATTTGCAGCAGCCCAACGAAATTACGGTGGGGCGGCGCGACGAGCCCAATCAGATTCTGCAACGGGCCACAGCAGGGTTCAGCGAGGATGTCGCGGGGTTCACTGATTATCCGGGAGGGCATCCGGAGGGGTTTCCGGACAGCCACAAGATGCACTATCGCGCGGTTTACGAGCACATTGCGAGCGGTCGCAAGACGCCGGTGCTGTTTGCGACGGCGGCGGACGGGCATCATGAAATGCGGTTGTGCGAGGCGGTGCTGAAGAGCAGTCGGACACGGGGTTGGGTGAAGCTTTGAGAGCGGTTCCACTTGTTTCGGGGGATCCCACCAGTATCCTTCCGGCGTGCACACTCCCAATCACGTCTTCATGCGCGAAGATCCCTGGCGCATTTTCAGGATCATGGCGGAATTCGTGGATTCGTTTGAATCCATGTCACAGGTCGGCCCGGCGGTGACGGTGTTCGGCTCCGCGCGAACCAAGCCTTCGGATCCTTATTACAAACGATCGGTAGAACTGGCGGAGGCCCTGGCGCATCACAACTTGGCGGTGATTACGGGCGGCGGGCCCGGCATCATGGAGGCGGCGAACCGCGGGGCGTCGAAGGCTCGAGGCAAGTCGGTGGGACTCAATATCGAACTCCCTCACGAGCAGAAAGGGAATTCCTACGCCAACATGCCCATCCAATTTCACTATTTTTTCATCCGCAAAGTTTGCTTTGTGAAGTACAGCATGGGCTTCGTGTTCATGCCGGGCGGGTTTGGGACCTTGGACGAGTTTTTCGAAGTCATTACGCTGGTGCAGACACACCGTATTTCTCATTTTCCACTGGTCCTGTTCGGAAAGAAATACTGGAGCGGCTTGATCCGCTGGATGGAGTCCACTTTGGAGGGGGGGCGTTTCATCAGCCCCGGCGACAATGATCTCTACCGAGTGACGGACGACGTGGGCGAGGCGGTGGATTACATTCTGGAGTATGTGAAGCGGGTGGGGCCGCCCGAATCTGTGCCCATGGCCTTTTCGTGACGGCAGGCAGACTTCAACAGGCGGCGCTGGACCGGCGGGGTTCGATGAGTGGCGGGGGGCTTCGGACGCGGGTCACGCGCTTTCCCGATGGAGGGGCGGTGTTGACGCGCGATTTGCCGGGGCGGTCGAGTGTGGCTTTGGGCCTTTGGTTTGCGGTGGGGGGGCGATTGGAGCGGTTGGAGGAGAATGGCGCTGCGCACTTCATCGAGCATATGTTATTTAAGGGAACTCGCCGGCGATCAGCCCGGGAGATTTCCGAGGCGGTCGAAGGCCTGGGAGGGTACCTGAACGCTTTTACCACCGAGGAAGCCACGTGCTTTCACGCGCGCGCGAAGGCGGAGCATTTGGACACCTTGTTCGATGTGCTGGCGGACATGGTGGTGAACTCGCGATTTGATCTGGAGGACGTAGCCAAGGAGCGCGAGGTCATTAAGGAGGAGATTTCCATGTATGACGATCAGCCGCATCAGCTTGTCCTGGATGCCTTGAACGAACTGATGTGGCCAGATCATCCACTGGGACGGCCGTTGGCGGGAACGCGACGCTCCGTGTCGCGGTTGGGCCGTCCCGAACTGAGGCGTTTCATGCGGCGTTATTACACGGCGGGCGCGCTGGTGGTGACGGCGGCGGGGCGGGTCCGGCATGAAACGGTGGCTGCGTGGACGCGCGGATTGCGGGACCGCCTGCCGCAGCGACCCGCGAGTCGGGGGTTGCCCGCGGGAAAGGCTCAACGCGGGCCCCGGGTGCGCTGGGTGAGGAAGGACACGGAGCAGACGCAGTTGGCGCTGGGGTTTCGGGCCTACGAGCGGGGCGATCGCCGTCGGTTCGCCCTCAGGTTGCTCAGCGTGCTCCTGGGGGAGAACATGAGTTCGCGGTTGTTCCAGGTGATCCGGGAGGAGTGTGGCCTGGCCTACTCGATTGGAACGTCCGTGGCGTCGTTTCAGGATGGCGGCGCCTTCCTGATCACGGCCGGGTTGGATGACCGTCATGTGGCTCGGGCATTGAAACTGGTCTTGAGGGTGTTGCAGGAGTTTCGGGAGCGTCCACCGGCAGAGGCGGCCTTGAAACGGGCGAAGGATTACGTGCTGGGGCAATTTCAATTGAGCCAGGAGTCGGTGGAGAATCAAATGAACTGGCTCGGAGAGCACATGCTGGGGTTCGGCAGCGTGCCCACGGAGATGGCGTATGAGAGGCATTATTCTGCGGTGCGTTCGGAGGAAGTATGGAGGGTGGCGCGCGAGGTGTTGAGCCCCTGCGGCGCGAATCTGGCGCTGGTGGCTCCCCGAGCCGATCCGCGTGAGTTGCGCAAGCGGATGGATGACCTGGGGTAGCTGCTCTGGGTTGAAATCGAAACCGCCGCGTTCCGCAACCCCAGGGGACCATGACTCGGATCGCCATTGGCTGGCCCTCGTTGAGGGATCGCGGATGGTTCGGGTTTTGGGAAGGGAGAAGCCTTGAAAGCGCCCCCTTCTGGCGTGATGCTCATGGAATGAGAACCGTGCGGGAGACGTGAACGGCCTTCCGATGTCAACTCCCGGAAAAGCTAAGGGCGAGGCGGGAGTGCAGCTTCGCGTGCGAGGCATGACGTGCGCGAATTGCGCCAGGAAGGTTGGCGACGCGCTTCGTGGTGTGGAGGGGGTGGGGCGTGTGGAGGTGAATTTGGAAACCGGGGTGGTGTGGGTCCATGGGCTGGGAAGCGGCCCGCGAGGGGGCGAGTTGGCCAGACAGGCGGTCGAAGGCGCGGGCTTTGATGCTTCGGTGGAACTCGTGGGAGCCAATGAGAAAGGTGGAAGGAGGTTTCCACTGGGATGGCGAGACAACGCCCTGGGAGCCGGAGTTGGGGGTGTTGTCTTGTGGGGGCTTTCCCATTCGACCACCCTGGAATCGGTCTGGTTATCGCTCGCCGTGGGTTTGCTGGTTCAGGTGGTTTGCGGGGCCCGGTTTTATCAGGGTGCTTGGCTGCAAGCTCGGCGAGGGATGGCGAGCATGGACACACTCGTGGCGCTGGGATCGAGCGCCGCGTTTGGGTACAGCGCGGTCATGGTGGCGGGATGGGGGGCGAAGCCGCACGTTCATTTATTTTTTTCGGAAGCAGCCGGGATTTTGGCGTTCATCAGTTTGGGGCATTGGCTTGAATCCCGCGCGGCGGAGAAGGCGAAAAGTGCGTTGCGTTCGCTGATGGAGCTCGCACCGGACAAGGCGAGGGTTCTGGACGAGGACGGGAGCGAGAGGGATTTGCCGGTGGCGGAGTTGTCACCCGGGATGCGGATTCGCGTTCGCGCAGGAGAGCGGTTTCCGTCGGATGCCGAAATCGTGGAGGGTTGGACGGAGGTGGACGAGTCGATGTTGACCGGTGAATCGTTGCCTCGCGCGCGAAAGGAGGGCGGGCGGGTCACGGGGGGCACGGTCAACGGACCGGGTGTGGTGGTGTGTCGCGTGACCTCGACGGGGGCGGACACGGTGCTGGCGCGAATTATTGCCGCGGTGGAGCGATCTCAAGCGAGCCGGGCTTCCGTGCAGCGATTGGTGGATCGCATCAGCCAGATTTTTGTGCCCTCTGTGGTCGTTCTGGCGGTGGGAGTCATGCTGGCGTGGGGATGGTGGCCGGAGGCCATGGCGGGCGCGGCTTCCCGGCTCGAACCGATGTTTTGGCCGAGGACCGAGGCGGGGGGTGGTTGGATGACCGGGTGGGTCTATGCTTGCGCGGTTTTGATTGTGGCTTGTCCTTGCGCGATGGGATTGGCGACTCCGGCGGCGATCATGGCCGGAACGAATGTGGGGGTGAGGCATGGCATTCTTTTGAGAGACGCGAGAGCGATTGAAAACGCGGGGCGGATCAGGGTGGTTTTGTTCGACAAGACGGGAACTTTGACGGTGGGAAAACCGGCTCCGGTTTCGTGGCATGACGCGAGCGTGGGGTTGACGGGAGAGATGGTTGAAGCGGATGGCGAGTCGCCGGACTGGTTGAACCGGGCCAAGGCGCTGGCGGCCCATTCCAAGCATCCGCTGAGCCGAGCGCTGACGGACGGTTCGGGAGGAGATGGGGCGGCGGGTGGAGGAGCGCGGAAGGGCGGATCCGGGCTGGAACCGATGGAATTTTGGAATGTTCGCGAACTTGCAGGGCGTGGTGTGGAGGGCATCTCGGCGGAACGGCCTGAGGAGGTTTGGCGCTGGGGATCGCCCGCGTGGCTTGGGGAGGAGGGGGTGGACATCACGGCATGGAAGCAAGTGGAGGGGGCGGGGGATCGAACCGATCGGGCGGTGGCGGCTTTCGCGCGAGGCATTCGACTGGAGGGGTGGGTGGAGTTTCAGGATTGCCTGAAGCCGGGCGTGCCCGAGATGGTGGAACAGTTCAAACGACGGGGGTATGAGGTTGGCTTGGTGAGCGGGGATCGGCGGGGAGTGGTGGAGCGATTGGCGGCATCGGCCGGATTCGAACGAGCCTGGGTGGTGGCGGAAGCGCGGCCGGAGCAAAAGTCTGATTGGATCCGGCACTGGCAGGAACGGGGACATCCGGTGGCGTTCGTGGGAGACGGGTTGAACGATGGTCCGGCCCTGGCGCAGGCGACTTTGGGGATCGCGGTGAGCCAGGCGAGTGATTTAGCCAAAGAATCCGCGGACATTGTGTTGTTGGGTGCGGATGCGGGGTTGGCGCCGGACGCTTTGGAACTCTCGGGTTATGTCCTGCGGGTGATCCGGCAGAATCTGGTTTGGGCGTTTGCTTACAACGTATTGGCGGCCCCGCTGGCCGCGTTGGGGTTTCTCAGTCCGGTGGTTTGCGCGGCGGCCATGGGATTGTCGGATTTGATGGTGATGGGGAATTCGTTGCGGCTGTTGCGCTGGTCACCCCGGCGTGCCGGGCAGGTGCGGTGATTTTCCTTTGCCGTGGCGGGGAGGCGGCTATCTTTCCGCCATGCAAGAGACCGACCAGTTGCGCGAGCTATTCCGGATGCAGGCGGCGCTGAACCACCGCATTGGAGTGACCACCTCGGGGTTGAGTGACGAGGACAAGACGCGGTGGGTTTTGAACTATTGCCGCGCGATGAACCAGGAGATTGCCGAGTTGACGGACAGTGTGCCTTGGAAATGGTGGGCGAAGTATCAGAAGCTGGACGAGCAGAACGCGAGGGTGGAGGTGGTGGATTTGTTTCATTTCTTGATCAGTCTGGCTCAGGTTCTGGGGATGAGCGCCGACGACGTTTTTCAAGCCTACTGCAAGAAGAACGCGGTGAATTTGCAGCGGCAAGAGAGCGGGTACGCGGTCAAGGATCATCAAGATTCGAAGCATATTTGAGTTGTGACTTTTCGGGTGCCAGTGGTTTTTTGGTCGTATTGCCGGGATTTTACGGGCACCGAGCGGGAGGAGTTTGAGCTGCGAGACGGCGCCACGGTGGGGGAACTGCTGGAGCAGGTTTATGCGCGATTTGGGAAGTTGGGGGAGGCCAGGAGATCGCTTCTGGTGGCCGTGGGGGTGGAGTACGCCGAGCCTGGTCGGCGGCTGGAACGTGGTGAAGAAGTGTCGTTGTTTCCGCCTGTTCAGGGCGGATGAGGGGATTGATGAGGAGGGAGTTTCATTGGACGAGGGAACCGTGGCGGGAAGAGCAGGGGCGTTGGACCGGCGAGGACCGAGGTGATTACGGCGCGGTGGTTCGATTTGAGGGCGTGGTGCGTGCGGTCGAGGCCGGAAGGAGGATTCGCGGCTTGGAATACACCGCCTACGAGGCGATGGCGCGCCACCAATTCGAGAAGCTTTTTGACGGGGCGGGACAGCGATGGCCTGCTTTGGGGGCGGTCGTGGTGGTGCATCGGCTGGGCTTCGTGCCCTCCGGCGAGACTTCCCTGTGGGTCTTGGTGGCGGCTCCGCATCGGTCGGAAGCGCTGGTTGCTTGCGGCTGGTTGATTGATGAGATGAAGCGCTGGGTTCCGATTTGGAAGCAGCCGGTGTGGGAAGATCCGTTGCCGCCGGAGCCGGTCGGCGGCGAGTCCTGCTGAGGGAACGCTGCTGATCAATTACTTGTTGCGATGTCTTCGCGGCGTCCAGCTCTGGCTTTCATTCTGGTCACTTTGGCCCTGGATGTCTTGGGGATTGGGGTGATCATTCCGATCCTGCCGAAACTCGTGGAACAGTTTGAGGGGGGGAGTGTGGCGGAGGCCTCGGGAAGCTACGGATTATTGTCGGCCTCGTATTCGTTGATGCAGTTTGGATTTGCGCCGCTTTTGGGGTGCCTTTCCGACCGGTTTGGGAGGCGTCCGGTGATTCTGGCCTCGTTGTTTGGCGCGGGGGTTGACTATTTCCTGATGGCTTGGGCGCCGAGCCTGGGATGGTTCTTTGTGGCTCGGATTATTTCCGGCGTGACCGGGGCCAACTTCGCGGCGGCGGCGGCGTACATTGCGGATATCAGTCCGCCGGAAAAGCGGGCGGCGCATTTCGGTTTGATTGGGGCGGCCTTTGGCCTCGGCTTTATTTTGGGGCCGGCGCTGGGAGGATTCCTGGGTGGTTACGGGTTGCGAGTGCCTTTTGTGGTGGCGGGGGTGATCACGCTGTTGAACTGGCTTTACGGGTGGTGGGTCTTACCGGAATCGCTGCCACCCGAGTTGAGGCGTCGCGTGAGCTGGGACCGGGCCAACCCGGTGGGAGCCCTACTCCGACTGGGCCGGTATCCTCGCGTTTTGAATCTGGCGGCCGTGCATTTTTTGATTCAATTGGCTCATCAATCACTGCCCAGCACGTGGGTGCTTTACACGGGGTATCGTTATGGCTGGTCGGTGCGACAAACCGGGATATCGCTGGCGATCGTGGGATTGATGGCGGCGGTGGTTCAGGGCGGTTTGACGCGATTCTTGATCCCAAGGTTGGGGGAAGGACGGGCGGTGTTGATGGGGTTGGTGGTCTCGGCCGGAAGTTTTGCGGGGTATGGTCTCGCCACGGAAGGTTGGATGATCTACGCGATTTTGATCGTTGGGTCTTTGGGCGGGATCACGAATCCGGCAGTCCAGTCTTGGGTGTCGAGAAGTGTGGGGGCGGATGAGCAGGGAGGAGTGCAGGGATCTCTGACGAGCCTGGCGAGTCTGGCGGGAGTGGCGGGTCCGCCTTTGATGACCTGGATTTTTGGTGTTTTTGTTTCCGATGGAACGTCCTTGCGTCTGCCGGGCGCCGCTTTCTTTTGCAGCGGGTTGCTGGTGTCTTGGGCGGCGGTGATGGCTTGGGGCATTCTTCGTCGGAATCAGGTCGAGGGTGTGCCTTGAGAGTCCTTGATCGGATCGCATTTTCTGCGTGCTTTTCAGGGGGTGCGACCTAGGCTTTAGGCATGTCCATCTGGTTGCTTGCCGGTGCTCTTCTGGTCTTGTTTGGCGTCTTGGGATTTTTTCTCGGGACCGTGAGGGTATTGATCACGTTGGTGGGATTTGGGGTGGCCGCGCTGAGCGCCTTTCCGCTGGCGCCGCTCTTGAAACCTTTGGTGCCGTTGATGAAGGTTGAGAGTCCGACTTGGGCGGCGGTGTTGCCGCCTTTGATCGCCTTTGTTTTGGTGGAATTGATTTTCTCCATCGTTGCCTTTACGGCGCATTTTCTGATCAAGAAGAAACTGAGTTTGGTGATGGATGAGCTGGGTCAAGCGAAGTTCGACCGGCTCAATCAGCGGACGGGGATTTGTTTCGGGTTGGTGGCGGCGGTGGCGCATCTTCTGGTGATTGGATTGGTGATCCATGTTGGCGGGTATCCTGCGGCTCAGTTTGCGCAGGGTGGGGAGGGGCAGGGAGCGGTGGGGATGTTGGCGGAGGCGCGGATCGCGTTGAAGGAGACCGGGCTCGACAAGTTTACGGCGAAGCTGGATCCGATGAAGGATCGATACTACGAGATCGCCGATGTGATGGGGTTGCTCTACAACAATCCTGTGCTTTCGGGACGTTTGGGTTCTTATCCCGCGTATCTTTCGTTGAGTGAGAAGCAGGAGTTCAAGGATTTGGCGGGGGACACTGAATTTCTGCAGATGGTGCAGACCAAGGGGGATGTCGTCGCGGTGTATGAGCACGCGAAGACGCAGGCCATCCTCAACAATTCTGAAATCGTGACTCAAATCACGGGCGTGGATCTCAAGGATCTTCGCCATTTTTTGGAAACCGGGAAATCGCCCAAGTTTGACGAGGAACCGATTCTTGGCCGCTGGCGTGTTGATGCCAACGCGGTGTTGCGCCAGGCGAAAAAGGTGAAGTCCGACATCACGGCGCAGGAGCTTTCGCAGATCAAGAAGCTGGCGAACACGGTCTTGGCGGGGACGGTTTTGACAGCGACTCCTGAAAATCAGATCTTCATTTCTGCTCCTCCGCTTCCGGCCCCGCCCAAACCGCCGGAGGATGCCAATGCGCTGGAAGGTTCAGGGGCTTCCTCCTCGGCGATGCTTGATCCTCGCTATGGGGTGCGACAACCACCGCAGCCTCCGAGACCCACCGGAGTATCTCCGACGGCGCTTGCTCCGGCCATTCGTCAACGATTTGGCGGCGGAGGCGGGGCGGCGGCTCAAGGGGGCGGTCGCGGGCCTGTGGGGGGAGGCGGGAATCAGCCCACCTACGTGCGGCCGGGCCAGACGGCTGCTCCTGCGGTGCCGGCGATCAAGCCGGAAGAGGTGCGGGTCGCGGGCACGGGCACCTGGAAGTCGGAGGGTGGGACTTACGAAATGGCGTTGCAGACGGATGCCGGGGCGAGCGTGAAACTGAAGGCTCGGCTCGACAAGGAGCGGTTGCTGGTGTCCTCGGGTCCGGTTACGCTGGTCTTCGAGAAAGTGCGTTAATCGTCGTCGGAAATTCCGGAGGGCTTCGAATTATCGCGGGCTGAAGGAGACGCGGGCGATGGGCGAGGGGCGGTCCTCGAACATGAAGCCGATTGGGCCCGAGTCGATCACCGGGCTTAGGCTGGAAAGGCTGGCCGAACCCAGAAGGACAGGATTATCTCTCGTTTCCAGGGCTGGCATGCGAGGGGGGCTCTGGCTGCCGAGGATCGCCCAATGTTGAACGAAAGAGCTGGGATGGGCGTCGTGGGCTGATTGGCTGGCGGCCAATCCGATGAACAGAATTCCACCGAGCATCAGGCCGTAAGAGCAGGCGAGGGCGGGTCCGGCCACTTGATTCCACCAGGAAGCCCAGGGGGAGGAAGGTGGTTCGGAAGGAAACTGGATTTCGGCGAGGACGCCATGAGAGAAGCTGGAGAAGTAACCCGGCGGGGGCTGTTCATGGCGCTTCCATTTGAGCAGGGATCCGAGGCGTCGTGGACTTTCGTGGTGGGACTCTTTTTCCATACGTTCGATCAATTCATTGGAGGTAGCCCGCGAGCAGGGCTTGCAGCTGTTGGCGGGCGTAAAAGAGGCGCGACCGGACGGTGCCGACGTTGCAGTCCAGAATCTTGCTGATTTCCTCGTGGGAGAGGCCTTGGATGTCATGCAGGGTGACGACGAGCCGGTGGACTTCTGAGAGTTCTTGCAAGGCTTCGTTCAAGTGCTGCTGGAGTTCCGCCAGGCTGGCATCGCGGCGCGGGGTTTTTTCTGAAATGAGCTCGACGATCGCCGGGTCATGTTCGGCGGTAAAATCGAGATCGTTCAGGCTCATTTGGGCCTTGTTCTTCTTGAGTTTGCGGAAGTTGATGGCCTTGTTGACGGCGATCCGATAGAGCCAGGTGAAAAAGCTCGAATCTCCCTTGAAGGATGGCAGGGCTCGAAACGCCTTGACGAAAGACTCCTGGGCCAGGTCGCTGGCGTCTTCATGACTGGAGGTCATGTGGTAGAGCGTGGCGTAGATGCGTTCCTGGTAGCGGCGAACCAGGGTGTCGTAAGCTTCCAGGTCTCCCTGCTGGGCGCGGCGCACCAGCGCACGGTCCTCCATCGTCTCGGTGGGGGAGACTTGAGGTTCGCGGGATTGGGCGAGGGTTTCTGCCACAGGAGAGAGCGCTAGGCGGATTCGAGTTCGTTGTTCTGGAGGAGGAGAAATTGGGTGAGCGTGAGGAGGGCCTCACGGCTGGGTGAATCCGGCACGATGGCGAGGGCGGTGCGGGCTTCGTGGAGAGACTGGTGCAGGAAAGACTGCGTTTCCCTCAGGGCCTGGTTTTTTTCAAGCCATTCACGCAGCGGTTTGAGATGGAGTTGGGGGGACCACTGTCCCAGCCAGCTTTCGATGCGGGTGCGTTCCTCCGCGGTTGACCGTTCCAGCGCCAGCAGGACGGGCAACGTGATTTTGCCACTCGCCAAATCGGTGCCGAGAGACTTGCCGGTTCGCGTTTCGGAACCGAAGAGGTCGAGGCAATCGTCGTGAATCTGGTATGCAATTCCCAACTGGTAGCCGTATTTCCTCAGGGCTTGAACTTGGGCCTGAGTTCCCCCGGCCAAGCTGGCTCCAAGAGAGGAAGAAAGGGCGAACAGTTCGGCGGTTTTCATGCCGATGACCTTGAAGTAATTACCCAGGGCAGGGGGAGATTGTTTGGAGCGCAACGTCTGGAGGATTTCACCAGAACAAACGGTGCGTGTGGCCGCAGCCACCGCGCGGCATACCTCGGTGGTTGGAAACTCAGAAGCCAGCTTGAGCGCGTGGGCAAAGAGGCAATCCCCGAGCAACACCGAGACTTCATTGCCCCAGTGTGCGGACGCGGTGGGTCGCATGCGGCGAAGCGAGGCGGCGTCCATGATATCGTCGTGGACCAACGTGGCCAGGTGGACCATTTCGATGATGATAGCGGCACGGACGAGGGCCTGGGAGCATTCACCGACGGATTGGCCGGAGAGAAAAACCAGCGTGGGGCGAAGGTGCTTGCCTTGAGAGGCCAAGGCATAGCGGGCGTAAGGCGCAATTTCCTTGTCGAATCCGTTGACCTGGGCCGCCAGCCCCTCCTGGACCAACTGCAAAAAGGGTTGGACGGGTTCGATAACGGAATCCCATGCCGTGGGAACGGGAGCCTGCGGGAGGCTTGTCTCCACTGTGGTTTCCGATTCGGGCCTGAGCGTTTCTGACAACACGGGGAAAACTTAGGGTTGGAGGTCGCGCAAGTCAAACTTCGGTCTCAGCCGGCGAAAGGGCTGGGAGGGCCTCGCCGGGGTCTGCGTTGATCCCCTCCTGAAGGAAGGAGGAATTGAGCTCGCCGATCAGGTGTTCGGACCTTAGGCTGAAGCGATCGTGAGTCCCATGGAACCGCGTTCCTCGTTCGCCTTTTGGTCGCCCTCAGGGCGGGTCACCCAGCGGCTCGTGTGGGCGGGTATGGTGGGGATGGCGGTCGTGGCGCTGGTCTTTGGAGTGGCGCGATCGCAAGAAGACATCCGACTGCAGGCGGCGTTTCAATCCGTGATTCACGCTCATATGCGGGAGGTCGGGGAACGAGTTGACAAGCACGATGCAATGCTCCTGGCGCTTCACACTTTGCTTCAATACGCGGAGGGCTTGGATTCCAAGGGTTTTTATGCCGCCGCGGCGGAAATTCAAAGCCGTCAGCCCCAACTTCTTGCCTTGGAATGGGCTCCGCGAGTGGACAGAGCGGCGCGGGGTGATTTCGAGAGGCAACTTGGGACGGAAGGGATGTCAAGCCGGCCTATTTTTCTGTGGGGTCCAGGCGGGGAGCGAGTGCCAAGTCCTGATCGTGAGGTTTATTTCCCCGTTCGCTGGACTCATCCGTTCGGATTGAACAGGGAACGAGTGGGAGGAGATTTGGCCTCGACTCCGGGCTTTGAGAATAGGGGGGAGGCGGTCGAAAAAAAGGACACTCTCGCGAGCCAGAAAGGGGTGTTTTGGGTTGGTGGCAAATCAGTTCCCTGCATTGGGGTGGCGGTGCCGGTATTTGAAGAAGTCGAATCGTCTACCCCCCCCGAGTGGGAATCCCAAGCTGTTGGGTTTTTTGCAGGGGGTGTTCGACCTGGAGAAGTTGATGGACGAGGGGTTGTCGAGTGCGGCGCTGGAAGGGGTCGAGGTCAGGGTCCTGGACTTGGATGCGGACTTGCCTGATCGGGTTTTGTTTACGAGGCCTCCGATGGGGGGAAAGCATTGGGAGGAGAGGGCGGGTCGGGAGATGCTCGATGATTGGACCGCCCGGCACGATCTTCCGATCGGCTCGCGTCAATGGCGGGTGGAGTTTCGAGCTTCTCCGGAATGGATCGAGACGCGGCGGTCGTCGATGCCGATCAGTTTGGCATCCTTGGCAGCGGCGCTGGCCTCGTGGGTTTTTCTTTCGTTGCGCAAAGGGATGCACGAGCGGATGGAGATTGAGGAAAAGGTGGCGGCGAGGACGCAGGATTTGACCCGGGCGAAGCATCATTTGGAGGAGTTGGTGCGGGAACGGGAGCGCGCGGAGTTGGGATTGTTGAGAACGCAATACGTCCTTCTGGCGGCTCAGCGGCTGGGACAGATCGGAAGTTGGGAACGCGATTTGGACTCGAACGAGCTCGTTTGGTCGGACGAGGTTTACAGCATTTTTGGGCGATCGAGGGAGTCCTTCGTTCCCACGATGGAACGGTTTATGGAGGCGGTTCATCCGGAGGATCGCGGGAAGCTGCAATCGGTTTCCGAAGCGTCGCTCAAAGCCGGGAAGCCCTTTGGCATTGAGTATCGGATCCTACTGCCGGATGGCGAGGTGCGGCATGTGGTGGTGCATGCTGAAATGGTGCCTGGAGAGCACGGTCGGATGTCTCGAATCCAGGGTGCCATTCAGGATATCACCTCGCGCAAACAGGACGAGCTCTTGTTGCTGGAAGCCCAATCTCAGCTGGTGACGGCGCAGAGGCTCGGTCATATTGGCAGTTGGGATTATGATTTCCGCCGGGCCGAGTTGAAATGGTCAGCCGAGACGTGCCGAATTTGTGGCTATGAGCCGGGACAGGTGACGCCCACGCCCGAGGTGTTTTACGCGCTTTTGCACCCCGAAGATCGGGATCGGGTGAAAACGACAGAGGCCAGGGCCTTGCAGGCGGGATCTTTCACTTCGGTCGAGCACCGGATTGTTCGTCCGAACGGCGAGGTGCGGTGGGTGGTGGGGCGATCGGAGGTGCAGCGGGATGTTCAAGGAAAAACGTTGCGCGTGGTGGGGACGATCCAGGATGTGACGGAGGCCAAGCAAGCCGAGTTCAGGCGCCAAGCGGTCGAGCGGAGCCTCCTCGAGGTGAAGAAGCTGGAGAGTCTCGGCCTGATGGCGGGAGGCGTCGCGCACGAGTTTAACAATCTGTTGTCCGGAATTCTTGGCAGCGCCAATTTGGTCCGGGCGGAGCTGCCTCGGGGCAGTCGGCTGCACGAGCATTTGGAGCGGGTAGAGACTTCGGCGCAGCGGGCGGCTGATCTGACGGCGCAGATGCTGGCTTATGCGGGGCAGGGCAAGCTGGCGAATAAGCCGCTCCGGCTGCCGGCCCTGGTTCGGGACTGCCTGCTTCTCATGCAGGCTTCTGTGGGCAAGCGGCTTGCCATTGAGTTGGAGCTCGACCCCGCTACGCCGTTGGTCCTTGGCGACGCCTCTCAAATTCGCATGTTGGTGGTCAATCTGGTTTTGAATGCGGCGGAAGCGATGCATCGATCACCCGGTAGCATCATGCTCTCCTCTCGGAGAACGAGGCTGTCACGGGTCGAATTAGACGCGTGCCATTTGGGGGCGGAATTGCCGGAGGGCGTTTACGCGGAATTGCGGGTGTGCGACCAGGGTGAGGGCATTACGGCGGAGGACTTGGAGAAGATCTTCGATCCCTTTTTCAGCACCCGGTTCAAGGGCCGCGGGCTGGGTTTGGCGGCGGTCCTGGGGATTGTGCGCGGCCACGGCGGGGCGATCGCAGTGGCGACTGAAATCGGCAAGGGCAGCTGCTTCACGGTGTATTTGCCGGAGTCGGAACTGATGGCGGGGGTGGAGTCGGATGCACGCGCGCCTGCGGTTGGGCAAGTGGAATTGGATCCCCCCCCCGGCATCGCGTCCTTCGACGGTCGGGCCCCGCGCCCGATTTTTACCTCGCCGGGAGTGCCGGGGTTGAATCTCTGGCGCCGATCAAACGGGGGGCGCGGCTGGGAGTCGCCGATGGGGGGGATCGGGCGCTGCTTCCAGTGAGGGAAGGGTGAAGGGGGGTTAGTTGGGCTCCGAGGGCGCTT
>Ga0194132_10003520_pt1 | contig 27743 bp, 27 predicted proteins | sample TA2KigOf80mmetaG_FD_148612 | JGI IMG/M metagenome (GOLD analysis project Ga0194132, IMG submission 148612) | Freshwater microbial communities from Lake Tanganyika, Tanzania - TA2015054 Kigoma Offshore 80m | ecosystem: Environmental > Aquatic > Freshwater > Lake | place: Tanzania: Lake... | reverse complement strand
CTGCTCATCTCTCGCTCCTTGTTCCGATGGCCTCATCATGCCATCTTCAGGCAGCGATTCCACTTATCCCCGCTGTCTAGTTTTCCGGAACCACCTCTGGCAACCGCCGCAGTTGACATCCTTACCTGGTGGTGCTACTTTCCCGCAAGCCGGGAGGACGGCCATCGGAGGAAAGGGGAATACTATGAAAAGACTTTCGCGCCTGATCTTGTTTGTGAGCCTTACGCTCTCTCTTATCCTCGTCATCAGCGCCTGCGGAGGCGATGACGAAGAACCCACGGCCACCAAAGCGCCCGCCCCGACAGCGGCGCCTACCAGCGCGCCGACTGTTGCCCCAACGGCAACCCGCCCGCCCGCGCCGCCCACACCCGCGCCGACTGCCACTCCCGTTCCCCCCACGCCTACGCCCGCCCCCAGGGTCAAGCGCGGCGGCATCCTTCGCACTCGCATCGAATTTACGCCCTCATCCCAGCCCCAGTTCATGCTCCTCCAGGGGCCCATCAACTCCGCCTACCCCCTCTTCCAGCCGGTGCTCAGCACCCTTGTGCAGTTGAATATGGACGACCTCACCATCGCAGGCGACCTGGCGGAAAGTTGGACATTCAGCCCGGATGGCAAAACCATCACCTTCAAGATTCGCAACGGCGTCACCTGGCATGACGGCTCCCCGCTTACTGCAGCCGATATCAAGTTCAATTGGGACGCGATGCTCAAGGACTCCCTCGGTTTCGCCAGTCACTTCAAGGCTCTCCTCGCCGCCGCCGCTGATACCGCCCTTGTGGACCCCTCAACGTTCCAGATTACGTTGAAGCAGCCCAGCAACTCCCTCTTTCGCACGCTGACCCACGCCGTCATGTTCAACTACTCCCCGCGCGTGTCGCTCCAAGAACTCGTGGCCGGTAAGGTGATAGGGACCAACGCTTACCGCTGGACCAACCTGGATCGGGGCAGAAAGCTTGAGCTCCGCGCGAACCCGACCTATTGGGACAAGGGTGTAGACAATAGGCCGTTGCCCTATCTGGATGGTATTGACTGGTTCGTCATCGCCGATACCACTGCCCACATCGCCGCCTTCCGCACCGGTCAGATCGATGCCTTCGACCATATCAACGCCCCGGCCCTCGTCGGCCAGATAGACAACATCAAAAAGGACGTCCCGGCTCTGCAATCAAGCGCGACCTTTGATAGCTGGCGTATGCTCCTCGTCAAAAATCGAGGCCCGTTAGGCAACTCAGCGGTGCGCAAGGCCTTGCAGATCGGCTTTGATCGCGGCGCCTTTGTCGCTGCAGGCATGGGTGGTTCCGGCCTTCCATCCGGATACGCTAGCCCGCCCAAGGACTTCCAGGGCAACTGGGCCCCGCCCATGTCCGAGCAGCAAAGACTCCCCGGCATGAACCCGTCGGCCAGGGCGCAGGACCTTGCCGAAGCTGAGCGGCTCCTCGCCACAGCAGGCTACACAGCCGCCAATCCGCTCAAGCTCAACGTCTACGTTGTTGCCAGTGGCGTCTTTCCTACCGAGGCTGAGGCCGCCGTTACCCTCTTCAACAAAATCCGTGGGCTGGTCCTCACCGTCGTCCCTGAACAGCCGGCCGCTCACAACCAGCGCCTCGTCTTGGACGGTGATTTCGACCTTATCTATCGCCCCTTTGCACAGGCTATTGACGAACCCAGCCAGACCATAGGCCTCTTTTGGGTCAGCAGCGCCTCACGCAACTACGGTGGGTGGAAGGACCCCCAAGTGGACGCCATGTACAATGAACAGGAAACCACAACCGATGCCGCGCGCCGTGCTCGTATCGTGGCCGACCTTCAGACGCGCCTCTACGATGCCGCGAACTACATCGTCCTCGCCTGGGCCGCTACTCCCTGGGTTCGCCGCGGCGAGATGCAGAACATGCCCCTTGGCGGCTCCTTCGTAAATCGCGGCCGCTACGATAAGACGTGGATAGATAAATAACGAAGAGAAGCCTACTGCGCAAGAGAACGCCCCGGCTGGACCGGGGCGTTCTTGTTTATGCGATGACGCCCTGCTTCGTCAACGCCGCCGTTGACTCCACCTGCCTCCCCAGCAGGTCGTGGAAGACGTACTCGTTGTCCTGCCCCAACATCGGCGTCGCCTTGCGTATCTCGCCCGGAGTCTTGCTCAGCTTCCAGTGGATGCCGTTCACCGTGATCGGCCCGAAGGGATGCTGCACCTGCGCCCACCCGTTGCGGCTCAGGAAATGATGATTCGTGAACGCCTCCTCGTCTGATTGCGCCGGGAACGCCGGCACGCCGTGCGCCTGCAGCAGCTGCGCCGTCTCCATGGCGTTGCGCTCCTTCGTCCAGGCTGAGATGTGCGCATCGAGCGACTCCTGGTTCCGCAACCGGCGGTATAGATCTGTGTAGCGCGGCTCCCGCGACCACTCCGGCTCGCCCATCGCTCTGCACAACCCGAGCCACTGCTGTTCGCTCTCCACGGCGATGGCGAGCCATGCGTCATAGCCCGTGCAGCGGTAGAGGCCGTGCGGCGCCATGCGCAAGTCGCGGTTGCCCATCATCCCCGCGATGCGCCCGTTCCACTGGTAGTCCAGCATTTGGCTCCCCACCACCGTCGTCGCCGCCTCCCACTGGCACAGGTCAATATACTGTCCCTTCCCTGTCCGATCGCGCTCTCTCAGCGCCGAAAGGACGGCCAGCAGTCCGAGATAGCCGATGAACGGGTCAATGACTGCGGTCCCGAACGTCTGCGGCGGCTTTCCCTCTGCGTACCCTGTGATGCTTTCGATCCCCGTCAGGCAGGAAAGCGCCGACCCGAACGTCGTGATGCCGCTTAGCGGTCCCCACTGTCCTCCGGAAGAGAGCGAAATCATGATGAGGTCGGGCCGGACCTTCCTCAAAACGTCATAACCCAGTCCCCATCGAGAAATCGTCCCAGGCTTGTAGTTCTCGATCGCCACGTCCGCCGTGGAAATCAACTCCATCGCCAGCGCCTTGCTCTCACCCTTCTCCAGGTCCAGCGTGATTGAGCGCACATCCCGCAACAGCGTCAGCGATGAATGGTTCATCAGCGGGATCTCTTTGTAATTCGCTGCGCTCCGCCTCGTATTGTCCACCCGCCGCCCCGTCTCCACCTTCACCACCTCCGCTCCCATATCCGCCATCGCTCCCGCCAGCGCAGGCGCGGCCCATATCCACCCGAAGTTGACGACGCGGAGGTGCTTCAAAGGCAGATTCATACGACCCCGCTCCTTCTCAACTCTGTCAACTCCTGCCTGCTCACACCCACCCTTCCGCACAGCACTTCCTCATTGTGCTCGCCCAAAGCCGGCGCAGGTCGTGGTGCGCCTGTTCCCTTATGGCCCAGCACGTAGGGCGATCCTGGCGCTTCGATCACTCCGACTCCCGGCTGCTCCATTCGCTGGAAGTAGCCGCGCCCTCGCAGATGCACGCTGTTCAGCGATTGGTCCATCGTGTACACCGCCGTTGAGGGCACGCGGTTCCTCTGGCAGGAGATGAAAATCTCCTCGCGGCCTGTTCGATCGAGCCACTCCTGCATCATCGCGTAGATTTCCGGCCCGTACCGCACCCTATCGCGGTAGTGCCCCTTGAAGATCTCCGCCTGCGCCCACTCTGGGTCCCCCATCGCATGCACCAGCCCCTCCCACATGTGCGCCTCAGAGGCGAAGATGAAGACGTACCCGTCTTTGCACCGCATCATCGCTGCGGGAACGCCGCCGCGCTGGCTTCCGCCCTGCCGCGAAAGATGCTGGCCCCGCTCGTAGAAGAGAGCGACCAGGCCATAGCCCATCACCGTCACCGAAAGGCAGTCCGCCTCCGAGATTTCCACGAGCTGTCCTTCTCCCGTCTCCTTCCGGCTGTGATAAGCCAGCATCGTCGCCGCTGCCGCATTCACGCCGTTGTAATAGCTCCCATAGAGCCCGCCGGTGCGCAACGGCTCCCGGTCCGGCTCCCCCAGATAGCGGTGGCCCAGCGCCGCCGCATGCCACGTCACCAGGTCGTTCCCCAGGTAGTCACGGTACGGCCCGCTCAACCCGAAGGGACGGATGCACGTCACGATGAGCCGGGGGTTCCCTGCGCTGAGCGATTCGTGCGTCAGCCCACGGCGCTCCATCACTCCCGGCGGCGCATTCTCGATGAAGATGTCCGCCTCACGCACCAATGCGTGGAGCAGGTCTCTTCCTGACGGCGTATCGAGGTTCAGCGTCACACTGTGCTTGTTGCTATTGAGGTAGATGAAGAGCCCGCTCTTCTCTGGGTCGGGCTCATCGCCCGGAAATGGCCCCTGCCGCCGCGACTCGTCGCCTCCCATGTCCTCCACCTTGATGACCTCTGCCCCAAGGTCCGCCAATAGCTTGGATGCGAAAGGCGCTGTGACCATGCTCCCGTATTCCACCACCCGCACGCCCTCCAATAGGCCGAGCGATGCGGCGTCGGGAGTGCGGAACGGATGGAAGGGGAGACGTGGCCGTGCAAGCGCCGAGGCATCGAGCGTCATAGCTCGGCAAGCTAGCACAGCGTTTCACTAGGTGTCAACGAATAATCCCGCGCGGCTTGACGCCTTGATGGCCTGGTGTGACACTGGGTGGAGCATGCTCATTGACCTCCACGCCCACACCTGCGTCCACTCCTTGGACGCCTCACACACGCCCGATGCCCTCATCGAAGCGGCCAAAGCGGCGGGACTCCAAGGCATCTGCCTCACGGAGCACGACCAGTTCTGGGACGCCGCCGCCGCCGCGGACCTTGGCCGCAGGCACAACTTCCTTGTCATCCCTGGCAGCGAGGTCAATACGGAAGACGGGCACATGCTCGTCTTCGGCCTCTACCGCTACGTCTTCGGCATGCATCGCGCCGCCTTCCTCCGCGCGTTGGTGGATGAAGCCGATGGCGTCATGCTCGCCGCGCACCCCTATCGCCGCCGCCTGCGCACGGAGGTTGCCGAGTGGGTGCCTTCCTACGAAAAACAGCTTGAAGATGCCGGCCGGGAAGAAGCCTTCTCCCTGGTGCACGGCCTTGAAGCGATCAACGGTCGCGGCTCCGCGGTGCAGAACAAGTTCTCCGCCGACCTCTCCGGATACAAGGGCTTGCCCTCCTTCGGGGCGAGCGACTCCCACGACTCGAAGGACGTCGGCGCCTGTGCCACGGACTTCTCACGGAGAATCACCGATCTGGAGAGCTTTGTTGCAGAAGTGAAGGCAGGACGCTTCAAGCCCGCCCTGCTTCGAGCTGCGAAACCGGCCTAACCTACCTCGCCGCGCCTGCCAGCTCCGTCACGAAGAGCGTCACCGCCGTCTCCTCGGCTACGGCTCCCACCTTGACCGAGACGTCCGCTTGCAGCAGCCTCTGGTACAGCGCCTTCAGCGTCAACAGGGAGTACCGGCTCGATTGCTGGATCGTCTTCTCCACCACCCAATCGGAGTTCGTCGCCAGCGCCTCCGCGATCGCGCTCTGTGGCGCATTCGCCTCGAGCAGCACCTTCGCCTGCACCAGCATCCGCAGTTGGCGCCCCAGCATCGTGATGATCATCTGCGCCGCCTCTCCCTGCACGAACAGCTGCTCCAGGGCGCGCACGGCATCGGCCCTTCGACCCTGCACCGCCGCGTCCGTCAGGTCGAAGATGCGCGCCTCCCGTGAGGAGTGCACCAGCAGGCGCACATCGCTCTCTTGGATGGGCCGCCCCGTCGCATACAGCGCCAGCTTCTCGATGTCGTTGTCCAGCTGGCGCAGGTTGCCCGTCGAATACTCGGAGAGCAGCCGCGCCGCCCCGGGATCAATGCTTCCGCTGTGCTTCGGCGTCTGCGCCACGATCCAGTCCTGCAGCAGCCGCCCGCGTAGCGGCGCGACGGCTTTCACCTGCGCGATTTCGCGCAGGACTTCCAGCGCCGGATTCGTCGCCTTGATGACGCCGCTGAGGAAGACGACCACATTGGTCGGCGGCGTGCTCTCTCCCAGCTTCCCCAGGCCCGCGAACTCGCCCAGTTCCTTGCCCTTCGCCTCTGCCGCCTGCCTCCGCCCGCGCCGTCCGCCTCCGCCGTCGAACCGCTCCAAGAGGCCCTCCACAACGATGAGCCTGGCGGGCGCGAAGAACGGCAGCGTCGCGCACGTCATTTGGAGCTCCGCGAAGGTAAGGGTCTTGCCGTCCAGCGTCGCCGTGTTCGCTGCCAGCGATTCCTGGTCTCCTAGGTCTCGCTTCATTGCCGCCAGCGCCTCTTTTACCGAAAACTCGTCCTCACCGTAGAGGACGTGGATGTTGTTCGCCATGCGCTTGTGCTCGTTTCGTTGACGCTCTCCTCTGGAGGGCCATATGATTGTAGCCCACTCGCCAAGGCGCGTCGCTCAGCTTGTACCCCTCTCCCTTGATGGGAGAGGAACTCGAGCGTAGCCCGAGAGGAGAGAGTGAATTTGTCAGTACCCCAGCCCTCGCTCGGTCTCTACATCCATATCCCCTTTTGCCGGACGAAGTGCATCTACTGCAACTTTAATACCTATGCGCGCCTTGAGCATCTTATCCCCGACTACGTCCGTGCCCTCTCGATTGAGCTGCAGGCCTGGGGTCATGTCCTGGAGCATCCAGCCGTCCGTACGATCTTTCTCGGCGGCGGCACGCCCTCACTCTTAGCTGAACGTGATATCACGCAAGTCATCACCTCCGCCTGCAAGGCCTTTGACGTCTCACCCGCTGCCGAAGTCACTCTGGAGGCCAACCCCGGCGATGTCACGGATGCGAAGCTCTCCTCCTGGAAGGCCCTCGGCGTGAACCGACTCAGCATGGGCGTCCAAAGCTTCGACGATGCCGAGCTGAAGATGCTTACCCGCCGCCATACGGCGGAACAGGCGAAAGATGCCTACCGTCTGATGAAAGCGGCTGGCCTCCCCAACGTCAGCTTTGACCTTATCTATGGCCTTCCCATGCAATCGCTCGAGACCTGGCGGCGAACGCTGGAGCAGTCGCTGCAGCTAGATCCCGTCCACATCTCCCTCTATGGCCTCACCGTTGAAGAGGGCACTCCCCTGCGGCACGATGTCGAAAGCGGAAGGCTCCCCAAACCCGATCCTGACATCGCAGCCGATATGTACCTCATGGCAGAGGAGATGCTGAAGGGCTACCGCCACTACGAGATCTCCAACTGGGCCAAGCCCGGTTATGAGGCCAAGCACAACCTTATCTACTGGCACAATGAGCCCTTCCTCGGCGTCGGCCCTGGCGCTCACTCCTACTTGCGCCGCAAGCGCTTCTGGAACATCAAGTCGCCCGCCGACTATATCCGCAGGCTCACCACCGATACCGGTGCGCGCTGGCCCTTCGATGAGATGCCCACCGTGGAGGAGTGGCGCGATGTTGACCCGAAGGACGTGGCCTCCGAGACCTCCATCCTCCAACTGCGCCTAGATGAAGACCTGGCGATCTCGGCCGTCGCCTCCCGCTATGGCGAGGCTGAGGCTTGGCGTCAGGCCGGGACACTCCGAGACTTTGCCCGCCACGGCCTCGTCACCGAATCCAACGGCCTTTTCCGCCTCACCACTAAAGGTCGGCTCCTCAGCAACGAGGTCTTCGTGAAGCTCTTGCCGGAATAGGGCCTCTCTGCAAGTCGCCTATGCTATCCTCCTTCCACCTATGTACGTCATCGGCACCGCAGGCCACGTTGATCACGGCAAGTCCACCCTCGTCAAAGCCCTGACGGGCATTGACCCCGATCGCCTTAAGGAAGAGAAGGCGCGGGAGATGACGATTGACCTCGGCTTCGCCTGGCTCAAGCTCCCCAACGGCGAAGAGGTCGGCGTTGTGGACGTCCCCGGCCACGAGCGCCTCGTCCGCAACATGCTCGCTGGTGTCGGCGGCATAGACCTCGCCATGCTCATCGTCGCCGCCGATGAAGGCGTCGCCCCCCAGACGCGCGAACACCTCGCCATCCTCGATCTCCTCCGCGTCAAGTCCGGCATCATCGTCCTCACTAAGAAAGACCTTGTAGATAAGGATTGGCTCGAACTCGTCAAGGCCGATGTCCAGCAGGCCGTCACCCCAACCACGTTCAAAGATGCGCCTATCATCGCCGTCTCCTCCCTCACTGGCGAAGGCCTGCCTGATCTGAAGAAGCTCATTGCTGAGCGTCTTGCCAAGACGGAGCCGCGCAAGGACATCGGCCGCGCCCGACTTCCCATAGACCGCTCCTTCGTCATGACCGGCTTCGGCACCGTCGTCACCGGCACCCTCCTGGATGGCAGCCTCAGCGTTGGCCAGGAGGTTGAGGTAGTCCCCAAGGGACTGCAGGCCCGTATCCGCGGCCTCCAAACGCACAAAAAAAAGCTAGACTCCACCTCCCCTGGACGCAGGCTCGCCGTGAACCTCAGCGGCGTTGACCACGCCCAGCTTGAGCGCGGCGATGTCGTCGCGACCCCCGGCTGGCTTACTACCACAATCGCCTTTGACGCCCGCGTCCAGCTTACCCGCGGTGCTCCTCTGTTGAAGCATAATGCCGTCGTCACGCTCTACGTCCAAACCTCCGAGCTTCCTGCCCGCGTTCGCCTCCTCGATTCCGACGAGCTGAAGCCAGGCGAGACCGCCTGGGCCCAGGTCAAGCTCGCCCGCCCCGCCGCCATCGTCAAAGGCGATCTCTTCATCCTTCGCAATGGTTGGGGCACCATCGGCGGCGGCGAAGTCGTCGAGCCGAAAGCCCAGCGCCACAAACGCTTCAGTAAAGAGACCGTGGAGCGACTCGAAGTCCTTGAGGCGGGAACGCCCGAAGAGATCGTCCTGGAGGCCATCGCCTCCAGCGAGCCCTGCCAGGCCAAGGTTCTTGTAGATGCCGCGAGCCTCTCTTGGGACAAGGTGAAGGCCGCCATTGAAGGCCTTGTGAAAGAGGGTCAGGCTCTCGTCCTTGGCCCAGGCTCTATTTACGAGCAGTCCATCCTTTACAGCAAGCCCGGCTTTGAAAAGCTCTCCTCATCCCTTCGCGCCCTTCTCGCCGACCACCACCAAAAGTTTCCCCTCCGCCGCGGCATGCCGAAGGAAGAGGTGCGCAACCGCCTCAGCCTCGCCGCGCCCGTCTTCGCCCTCGTCCTTCAGCGCCTCATCGCCGCCAACACCCTCGCCGAAGACGGCGCGCTCCTGCGCCTCCACGCCCATCAACCCAAGCTCTCCCCTGCCATGCAGAAAGAGGCCGATGGCTATCTGAGGGCCCTCGCCGCGTCGCCCTTCAGCCCGCCCGGCGATGTGCAGATCAACTCGGAAGCACTCGCCTTCCTCGTTGAACAGGGCAAAGTCGTCCGAACCAGCGCCGATGTCGTCTTCACGGCGGAGGCGTATCAGGCTATGCTCGATAGGGCCACCGCCAGGCTCAAAGCCAACGGCAAAATCACCCTTGCGGAAGTCCGCGATATGTTCGGCACCAGCAGGAAATATGTCCAGTCCTTCCTCGAATATCTCGATCAGCAGCGCATCACCCGCCGCGTCGGCGATGAGCGGGTCCTGAGATAGTCATGGCTCTCGACCTAGGGAAATCCGCACCGCAGATCGCCAAGATGGCTGAATCTCTTAAGGCTGGCGGCGGAGAGCGGCGGAAACGGCTCGATGCCGCCTTGCGCCAACTGCGTGACCCGTTGAGCAAGGTACCCTTTGAAGCTCTGCACAAACGCATCAGAGCCTCCCTTCCGCCACGACGCAAACTCACCTGGCCCATGGCCGCCTTGCCCGATAATGATCCTCTCGATGCCGTCTATCGCGCCCCGGATCTGCCAGCCGATTACACAGCCGTTGCCACGGATGGCTCCCAGATCGAGCCTGATCGCCATGGCGAGGCGCGCTACTTCCTTCTCAATACCGGCGGCATCGCGCTCCGCTACGGCAGGATGCCCGAGGCCGATATCTTCAGCCAGCCCCGGCTCTTTGCAACGCCCGAGGAATTGGTCATTGCCCATCCGGAAGATGCATTCAAGCAGCAGCAGATAGATGAGACGCTCCTTGGCGAATCGCGCATGGTCCTGGAAGCCGAAGCTCTCGCCGATCGCCTCTCTGCGATGGATCCGTCCCTTCCCGCCCTCGCCCTCCTTGATGGTACCCTTATCCGCTTCATCTACACCGGCAGCCGCTATGAGGACTATGTGCGCGAAAGGCTCCTGGAGAATGGTTTGCTTAAGGCCTTCCATAGGCTCCGCGACCAAAGCCTCTCTCGACTCGTCGCCTTCGCTGGCTACATCAGTAAGCCAGGCAGCCATGAGGTCGTGAACCTCCTCCGCGCTGTCCACTGCCCGCATGCGGGCGTGGAAGAGGCCGGCTGCGACCTCCTCTGCGGCAAGGGCGGCCCCGGCAAGCAAGAGTGCGATGCCGTTGCCAAGGGCCTCACGGATGCTGACCTCTTTGCTGAGCTTCTTGACGTCGGTGAGCGCTCCGCGCTCTTTCCCACTCAAGCGCCAGTCGTGCAGTCTTACGGCCCCCACGCGGTCTGCTTCTTCTATATGAACGTAGGCGATGAAATCGCCCGGCTCGAAATGCCGGCCTGGGTCGCCCGCCATGCAAAAGCGGTAGATTTCCTCCACGCCGCCGTTCTCGACCAGTGTAAAAAGGGGCGCGGCTATCCCCTTGCCCTCCAAGAGGCCCATGAGGCCGCCGTCGTCACCATCGGCGATCGGCAAAACTTTCAGCGCCTCCTCGATGGCATGCTCCTTGCCGAAGGCATAGGCCGCACCTCGGCCAAGGCGCGCAGCAAACGTATAAGGGCGGTCTGATGTGATGACTACTGAAAAGCTCGGCGAAGTTGTGGAGGCCTCAACCGCTTCTTTCACGGTCCACTGCCACAAACTCGGCGAGCCGCCTCCGCTCGGCAGTCTCGTCATCGTTGCCGATGGCGACCTCCTCATCTTCGGCGTCGTTCACAATGCCGCCACCGCAGGGATTGACCCTTCGCGCAAGGCCCTCGCCCTCGGCGAAGAGCTTGCCTCAGCCGACGACGTTTATAAAGAGCACCCGGAGCTGACTAAACTCCTCCGTACCGATTTCACAGCTCTCGTTGTTGGTTATAGAGATAAGAATGGCGTGCGTCACACCTTGCCGCCGCGCCCTGCCAAGATTCACGGCTTCGCCCACGTCGCCGCAAAGCAAGAGACCCAGGATTTCACTGCCGTCTTCCACTTCCTCGATGCCTTGCTGAACAGCGAAGCGGAGAACCGCGATGCTGCCCTGGCCGCCTGCCTCCGCCTCGCTTCAACAGCCCATAACGAAAAGGACTACCTCGTGCGCGCCGGGAAAGAGCTTGCCAGGCTCCTTGCTCAAGACAGTCGCCGACTCAACACGATACTGCGGATGCTGAAGGGGTAACGCGATTGCGGATGCGTCCTCTTGGGCGTTATTCGGGGGTGGGCTATGTCGTTCGTGAAAACAGTCCCGGTGGGCGAGGCGCAGGGTTTGCTCAGAGAGCAGTACGAGCGCTTCGCAAAGAGCCTAGGGCTAGCAGAACCGCCCAACCTGACCAAGGCGTGGAGTCTGCAGCCGGAGATCGCGAAAGCATGGCTGGATTTTGGACATCTTGCCATGGATCGGAGTGGGCTATCGAATAAAGAAATCGAGCTGATGCTGACGCGGATCACTCATCGGCTCAAGTGCGCCTATGTGACTCGGAACCACGCTTGGATTCTATGGAGGATCACTGGCTGGACCAAGCGGAGGGTGATTGACGTCGTTCGTAAGCGGGACTGGTCGGGACTCAGCAATCGGGAAAAGCGGCTGGTGCGCCTTGCTGACAAGATATGCGCGCGATCCCACAGGACAAACCGCAGAGATATCGAAGGATTGCGGAGGAGCGGCTTGACTGAAGCCCAGATCACCGCAGCGCTTTTCCTTATAGGGTGGCTCGTCTCAGACGCAGTTATCCCAAATACTCTTGGGCCGGCGCCGGACGGATTCTCACAGGACTTTTCATCTGCTGTGGATTGGTGAGAGCTTGGGTTATCTCCCTGGCTAACGAGCGCCGGCCGCCGCGATCCCTGCATCCCGCGCCAGGCGCTCCCGCACCCGCTCCCCCGGCATTACCTCTTTCTTCGCCAGCTCCGCCGTCAGCTCAACCAGCGCCTCCCGGTGGGTCTGCAGCAGCTTCGTCGCCGCTGCCAGCCCCTCTTCCACAAAGGCCCGGACCTCTTCGTCAATGATTTTTGCCGAGCTTTCGCTCGTGTAGACGTTCATCCCCGCCGTCGGCGATGGCAGATATCGTAGCTCGTCGCGGTGCTGGTACACGATGGGCCCCACCTTCGTGCTCATGCCGAAGTCGCAAACCATCCTCCGCGCCAGGTCCGTTGCCTTGAGTAGGTCGTCGTGCGCCCCCGTTGACCGCGTGCCGTAGAGCACCTCTTCGGCCGCCCGTCCGCCCAGGAGCGTCGCCAGGCGGTGCTTCAGCTCACCCTCCGTATAGACAAACCTGTCCTGCAGCGGAAGCTGCATCGTCATCCTGAGCGTCGCCGTGCCGTGCGGGACGATGTCACCTTGTGGACGGGGTCGGCATGCGGCAGCAGCGTCGCCACCACCGCGTGGCCCGTCTCGTGGCAGGCGATCGTCTCCTTCTCCTTCACGCTCATCACCAGGCTTCGGCGTGTTAGTCCCGCCATGACGCGCTCGATTGCTGCCTCAAAGTCCTGCATCTGCACCTTCTCGGCGCCCCGGCGTGCGGCCAGCAGCGCCGCCTCGTTCACGATGTTCGCCAGGTCGGCCCCCACCAGTCCCGAGGTGGCCGAAGCCAGCGCATGCAGGTCAATCGTCGGATCAAGCGTCAGATGGCGTACGTGCACCTTCAAAATTGCTTCGCGCCCCGTCAGGTCGGGACGGTCCACCGTCACCTGCCGGTCGAACCGGCCCCCGCGCGTCAGCGCCGGGTCAAGGAGGTCCGGCCGGTTCGTGGCAGCCATAATGATGATGCCCGCCGAAGTATCGAAACCGTCCATCTCTGCCAGCAGCTGGTTCAGCGTCTGCTCGCGCTCCTCGTGCCCACCGATCATGCTGGCAGGCCCGCGCCACTTCCCTATCGTGTCAATCTCGTCAATAAAGACGATGCACGGCGCCTGCCGCTTCGCATTCTCGAAGAGGTCCCGCACGCGGGCCGCCCCCACGCCGACGAACATCTCCACGAACTGGCTTCCAGTGACGCTGAAGAAGGGGACGCCGGCCTCTCCTGCAGTTGCCTTCGCCAGCAGGGTCTTCCCCGTCCCCGGCGGGCCAAGGAGGAGGACGCCCTTGGGGATCTTTCCGCCGAGTCGCTGGTATTTCTCCGGGTGCCGCAAGAAATCCACGATCTCCTGCAGCTCGAACTTCGCCTCGTCCACGCCTGCTACGTCATTGAAGTTCACCGCGACCTTGGTGCTGCTCACCAGCTGCGCCTTGCTCTTCCCAAAGCTCGTAACCGTCCCTCCCCCTCTCGCATAGCTGAACCAGGCGAGAAGCAGCACTACCATCCCTATCGGGATCAGCCAGCCGATGATTGTCGGCCAGACGCTCGTAGATTTCGGCTTGCCCGAAACGTCAACGCCCGCCGCCTCCAGCTTCTCCAGGAGCGTCGCATCATCAACGCCCGGGACACGCTTGGTCTTGAACTCCGCCTTCGCCGCCGTCCACAGGATGCTTGTCTCGCCGATCTCCGCCTTGGAGACTTGCCCGCTCTCCACTGCGGCCACAAACTCGCTATAGCTCTTTTCCTTCGGCTGCTCCCCTCCGGCGAGGGGAAGAAAGACGAGCAGGAACGAGATGACGATGATCGCGAGGACTAGAAATGGCAGAAGCGGGGATCTCTTTCGCTCGGTTGGCACATGATCCTCGATTTCTAGTGCAAAGCCTCTTCACGCTTTCGCCCAAAGGCTAAAGGTCGTAACAGGGTATGGCGTGATTCTACGCCGAAAGGTCGTGAAAGTTGCGTGAAGGCGGACTGCGGGTAGCCGTGGCCTGCGTGATAGGTGCCTTGGGCCGCAATCTACTTTGTGCTTTATTTCACTTGCAATCCGTTGGCGGCCTATGCTATAGTCCCCTGCCAAGGTAAAAAAGGCTCTTTTTTCTCTGTCGGGCACCCCCGATAGTGACATAAAGGAACGGGCGTAGCCACTATGCTGAGCGACTTTGGGCTGCTGGGCGTTTTCATGATTTTCGCCATAATCGTCCCAGCTAGCATGCTTCTCATCCCCCTCGCCCTTACCCTCGCCGGCGTCAAGCCTCAGCGCCCCGATAGGACCAAGAACGAGACCTACGAGTGCGGCATGGAGAGCATCGGCGGCTCCTGGGTCCGCTTCAACTTCCGCTACTACTTCTATGCCCTCCTCTTCGTCATCTTCGATGTGGTCACCGTCTTCATCTACCCCTGGGCGGTGAACATCCGCCGTGTGGATTGGTTCGGCTTCTTCGCCATGCTCGTCTTTGTCGCCATCCTCTTCGCCGGCCTCGCCTATGCTTGGAAGAAGAAGGCCCTGGAGTGGAAGTAGCCCATGCCCGACGATAAGAGCCACCTCCTCGGCATGAGCAGCGAGCTGCGCCGCTACCAGGGCGGCCTCTCGCGCGAGCTCTCCCTCCAGATGGACAGGGAAGAGGGGGCAGAAGTCAACAAGCTCATCCTGGAGTCGCCGCGCCAATACAAAGACGACCCCATCATCGTCCCGGATGACCTCCAGAAGAACGTCATGGTCACCTCTGTGGACGCCCTTGTCGGCTGGGGCCGCAAGAATGCCATGTGGCCCCTCACCTTCGGCCTCGCCTGCTGCGCCTTCGAGATGATGAGCAGCGCCATGACCCGCTTCGATATCGCCCGCTTCGGCATGGAGGCCTTCCGCGCCTCTCCTCGCCAGGCCGATCTCATGATTGTCGCGGGCACCGTCACCTGGAAGATGGCCGTCCCCATCCGGCGTATCTACCTCCAGATGGCCGAACCGCGCTGGGTCATCTCCATGGGCGTCTGCGCCACCAGCGGCGGCCCCTATTACGAATCCTACAGCGTCGTCCCCGGCGTCAACCGCATCGTGCCCGTGGACGTCTACGTCCCCGGCTGCCCGCCCCGTCCCGATGCCCTCCTCTACGCCATCATGAAGCTCCATGAAAAGGTGAAGCGCAGCAGCGTGAAGTTCCAGCGGGAGATGGTCCGTGACTAAGTCCCTCCCGGCAGGTGAAGTCGCTGCGGCCATCAAGGCGCGCTTTCCTGATGCCGTTGCTGACGCTCAGGGCAGCACCGTTTGGGTGAAGAGCGCCTCCCTGGCCGAAGTCTGCCGCTTCCTTCGGGATGACGCATCCCTTGCCTTTGATTTCCTTGCCCTCCTCACCGCGGCTGACTACATAGACTACTTTGAGGTCGTCTACCAGCTCACCTCCTTGCGGAAGAACCATCGCCTCGTCCTAAAGACCCGCGCCTACAACCGCGATAACCCTGTCGTCCCCTCCGTTTACGGCGTCTGGCGCGGCGCGAACCTCATGGAGCGCGAAGTCTACGACCTGATGGGAGTCCGCTTCGAAGGCCATCCCATGCTCAAGCGCATCCTCACCTGGGACGGCTTCGAGGGCCACCCCCTTCGCAAAGATTTCCTCCTGCAACGACCCTAGCCATGGCGCTGAAAACCGAACCGATCATCGTCAATATCGGCCCGCAGCACCCCAGCACCCACGGGGTCTTTCGCCTGCGCGTCGCCTTTGATGGCGAAGTCGTTCAGGATATCGAGCCCGTCTTCGGCTATCTGCATCGCGGCTCGGAAAAGCTCGCTGAGGAGCGCACCTACACCCAGGTCATCACCCTCACCGACCGCCTTGATTACCTGGCCGCCATGTCCAATAACCTGGCCTACTGCGTCGCGGTGGAAAAGCTCATGGGCATAGAGGCCCCGGAGCGCGCCAAGTATATCCGCACCATGATCGCGGAGCTCCAGCGCATCGCTAGCCACCTCATGGCCCAGGGCTTCTTCCTCCAGGACCTCGGCGCCTTTGCCACGCCCATCATGTACATGTTCCGCGAGCGTGAAAAGATCCTCGATCTCTTCGAGATGGCCTGCGGCGCGCGCATCACCTATTCCTACATGCGCGTCGGCGGCGTCAACGCCGATCTCCCTCCCGAGTTCATGCCCTATCTCACTACCTTCATCAATGAGATGCCCGCCCATATAGACGAGTACGAGGGCCTCCTGCGGGAAAACGAGATCCTCATCACCCGCACCAAGAACGTCGGGATCCTGCCTGCCGATCTCGCCATCAACGGCTCCATCACCGGCCCCGTCCTCCGCGCCAGCGGCGTCGCGTGGGACCTCCGCAAGTCCGATCCCTATGAGGCCTATGGCAAGGTGAAGTTCGAGATACCCGTCGGCTCCGTCGGCGATAACTATGATCGCTTTCTCGTCCGCCTGGAGGAGATGCGCCAGAGCGTCCGCATCATCAAACAGTGCATGGAGCAGATGCCCCCTGGCCCCCACCGCGTAGACCTCCCCATGCTCCTCCGACCCCGTAAGGGCGATGCCTACGGCTCTATCGAAGGTCCCAAGGGCGAGCTCGGTTTCTACCTGGTGAGCGATGGCGGTGTCTCCCCCTACCGGTGTGCCATCCGCTCCTCTTCCTACATCAACCTGAACCTGCTGAAGGAGATGCTGGTCGGCTGGAAGATGCAAGACCTCATCACCATCTTTGGCAGTCTGGATGTCAACATGGGCGAGGTTGACCGCTGATGGAACATCTCGCCACAGGCTGCCAGCCGCCCGGCTTCTTCGATGGGATGAACCAGTGGGAGGAGTGGGTCCTCAATTTCTTCCCCCGCTTCGGCGATAGCCTCTGCCGCTCCATGGGCGGCGCATCCCCAGGCGGCTTTCCCGATTGGGCCATCTTCCTCATCCTCGGCATCGCTGGCGCTCTCATCGTCGTCAACATCGCCGCCCTCGGCGTCCCCTATGTCGTCCTCCTGGAGCGCAAGCTCCTCGGCCGCTTCCATAACCGCATCGGCCCCAACCGCGTCGGCATCTTCGGCCTTGCCCAACCCCTGGCGGACGCCCTCAAGCTCATGACCAAGGAAGACGTCACTCCCTCAGCGGCCGATAAGCTGATGCACGCCCTCGCGCCCCTCGTCTTCGCTATCCCTGTGGTGCTCATGTTCGCTCCCATCCCATGGGCCGACCACGCCGTCATGGCCGATTTGGACATCGGCATCCTCTACATCGTCGCCGTCACCACCGCGGCCGAGGTCGGCGTCTTCATGGCCGGCTGGGCCTCCAATAACAAGTATTCTCTCTTCGGCGCTATGCGCGCCGTCGGCATGCTCGTCACCTATGAGGTTCCACTGGTCCTCTCCATCGGCGCCGTTGCCCTTCTGGCCGGCACACTGAACCTCAGCGATATCGTGCGCAACCAGGAATATGTGCCGAACCTCCTCTTCCAGCCTCTCGGCTTCCTCATCTTCATGATCGCCGTCTCCGCCGAGCTCAACCGCGCTCCCTTCGATCTGCTCGAAGCCGATTCAGAGCTCGTCTCCGGCTTCCACACGGAATACAGCGGCATGAAGTGGGCGCTCATCCAGCTCGGCGAATATGCCGCCATCATCGGCTTCTCCGCCATCATCTCCACCCTCTTCCTCAGCGGCTGGAAGGGCCCCGTCTTTTTGCCTGGCTATATCTGGATCTTCCTCAAGATGGGCTTCATCATCTCCGGCTTTATCTGGATACGCGCCACCCTTCCCCGCATGCGCGTGGACCAGATTATGGCCTTCGGCTGGAAGTTCCTTCTGCCCCTGGCCTTTATCAACCTCTTCGTTACTGCGGCGGAGGTCATCGCCTTCCCGGATGGCCTGCCTGAATGGCTCATCCCCGTGAACATCGGCGTCGCCTTCGCGGCGGTCATCGGCTTCGCCAAACTCATGGGCTTCAAGGCCCAGACGCGTAAGCTCACCTTCTCCGGCGACTACGTTCCTCCCGGCGAGGCCGTCAATGGCGTGCGCACGGTAGCGAGGGGAGGCTAAGCCATGTACGGCGGCGGGATTATCAAAGGCTTCGGCATCACCCTCAGCTATCTCTTCAAGAAGCCCTTCACCGTCCAGTACCCGGAGGAGAAGGCTCCCTTCCATCCGCGCTTCCGCGGCTATGAGTTCGTCTGGTACGAAGATCGATGCACCGGCTGTGCCTCCTGCGCCAAGTATTGCCCCCTGGGCACCATCAAGATCGAGACCTCCCAGGCGCCCGATCCCAACGTCGGCAACAAGTACAAGCTGGAAGTCTTCGATATAGACACCGGCCGTTGCATGTTCTGCGGCCTCTGTGTGGAAGCCTGCCCCTATGACGCCCTCTACATGGGCAGCAACTTCGAGCGCGGCACCTATACCCGCAAGAGCATGGTCGTCCACGCCGATGAGCTGCGCACTGCCGATAAACGCCCCAGCGCCTTCGCCCGCCCCCATCTCCATGGCGTCGAATATAAGAGCGATAGCTCCCTTGAAAGCGGGGAGGCAGGCCGCTAGCCATGCACGTCTCCACCGGAGCCTCCATCGCCTTCTGGATCATCGCCGCCGTGACCGTCGCCTCTGCCCTTGGCGTCATCCTCATCCGCGATATCTTCCGCGCCGCCCTCCTGCTGGTCGTCACCTTCCTCTCTATGGCGGGCCTCTTCGTCACCCTGAACGCCGATTTCGTCGCCGCCGCTCAAGTCCTCATCTATGCGGGCGCCATCTCCATCCTCCTTATCTTCGCCGTCCTCCTCACCCGCGATGTCCAGAGGGGCAACCCCTCCAACCGCCAGACGCGCTGGGTCGTCTTCCTCGGCGTCCTCTTCGCCGTCACCCTCATCGTCATCTTCACCAACACCAAGTGGACACTTTCCGGCGAAGCCCCGGCGGAGAACACCACCGCCCTCATCTCAGACACCCTCTTCGATAAGTTCATCTTGCCCTTTGAGATCGCCTCCGTCGTCCTCGTCGCCGCCGTCATCGGCGCCATCGTCATCGCCAAGGAGAACGAGGACTAATGGCCGGCCTCGAACACTATCTCGTCCTCTCCGCAATCCTCTTCGCAATCGGGATGACAGGCGCCCTTCTCAAGCGCAACGTCCTCACCATCCTCATGTCGTTGGAGCTCATGTTCAATGCCGTCAACCTCGCCTTTATCGCCTTCGCCCGCTTCGTCACGCCGGGCCTTCTCACCGGGCACATCTTCACCCTCTTCATCATCGTGGTGGCGGCTGCCGAAGTCGCCCTCGGCCTCGCCATCGTCATCGCCATCTTCCGCAACTGCGAGACGGTGGACGTCACAGCCGAGAACAGTCTGAAGGGATAGCGCTATGTCCTGGATGCCCTACAAGACAGCCCCGAATCTCCTGATGGCGGAGATGTGGAAGGAGCTTTTCGAAGCGGAGGGTCTGCCCGCCCGTATCCTGCCGGAGGGCGATGTTCGCGCTTGGAGCGAGACGACGAAATTTGTGGTCTATGTGCCCCGGGGTCGTGAGCACGTGGCCGCGGAAATCTTGAGGAAGATCTAGCCGATGTCCGAGATCGCCGTCTGGTTCATCTTCCTGCTGCCGCTGGCCTCCTTTGTCGCCATAGCGGCCCTGCGGCCCTTTGTCGGCTCCCAGTGGCGCGGCGCTGGCTACATCACCCTCCTCTCCGTCGGAGGCTCCTTCGTCCTCTCCCTCTTCGCCTTCGGCACCGTTATCAACGATGCCAACCACAACCTGGACTTTCACACCCACGATTGGCTCACCATCGGCGGCCTCGAGATCAAAGTCGGCATCGTCATGGACTCCCTCACCGCCGTCATGGCCATCGTCGTCACCGGCGTCAGCCTCCTCGTCCAGCTCTACGGCACCGAATACATGCGCGGAGAGAAGAGCTACGCCCGCTACTTCGCGGCCATGTCCCTTTTCACCGCCTCCATGCTCGGCCTCATCATGGCTTCCAACCTCATCCTCATCTACGTCTTCTGGGAGTTGGTGGGCCTCTGCTCCTTCCTTCTCATCGGCTTCTGGTTCACCAAACCCTCCGCCGCCAATGCCGCAAAAAAGGCCTTCATCGTCACCCGCTTCGGCGATCTTGGCTTCCTCATCGCTATCCTCTGGGCCTATGTCGCCACCGGCACCTTCGAACTGGAAGGCCTGAAAGAGGCCGTTGAGGCCGGAGCCATCGCAGGCGTCGGCCTCACCTGGCTCTGTTTGGGCATCTTCGCGGGCGCCGTCGGCAAGTCCGGCCAGTTCCCCCTTCACGTCTGGTTGCCGGACGCCATGGAAGGCCCCACGCCCGTCAGCGCCCTCATCCACGCCGCCACCATGGTGGCGGCAGGCGTCTTCCTCGTCGCGCGCACCTTCTTCCTCTTCGAGCATTCGGAGGCCGCGCTGACCACCGTGGCCTGGATCGGCGGCGGCACCGCCCTCTTTGCCGCAACCATGGCCCTCGTCTCGAACGATATCAAGCGCGTCATGGCCTACTCCACCGTCAGCCAGCTCGGCTACATGATGATGGCCCTCGGCGTCGGCGCTCAGGGCCCCGCCATGTTCCACCTCTTCAATCACGCCTTCTTCAAGGCCCTCTTGTTCCTCGGGGCGGGCAGCATCCATCACGCCGTCCACACCTACGATATGCGCTACATGGGCGGCCTTCGCAAGGTCATGCCCTGGACCTTCATCACCATGATGGTCGCCAGCCTCAGCCTCATCGGCCTGCCGCCCTTCTCGGGCTTCTGGAGCAAGGACGCCATCCTCCACTCGGCGCAGGAAACCCACCATATCCAGGGCGGCGAGATTCTCTTCTGGCTCGGCGTCGCGACGGCTGTCCTTACCGGCTTCTACGTCTTCCGCATGATGTTCATGACCTTCACCGGGGCCTATCGCGGCGGCGCTGAGGCCGAAGCCAAGGCAGCGGGCCATCACGATGCCCACGCCCACGATGCCGGCGGCCGCCACGAGCCGCACCTCCACGAGTCGCCCGCCATCTTGCTCATCCCTCTCGCCGTCTTGGCCATCCCTGCCTTCGCCTCCGGCCTTGCCGATATGCCCGGCGATTTACTCGGCATCCCCGGCCACTGGATGACGGAGTTCTTGGGCGGAGAGACGGAGAAGTTCTCCGGCAGCGTCGCTATCACCGCCTCCATCGCGGGTGTCGCGGGCCTCGGCCTTGCCTATCTCATATACGTTCGCGGCGCGATCTCTCCCGCCAAGGTGGGCGCAACCTTCAAGCCCGTCTATACCCTCCTCGCCAACCGTTGGTACATTGACCACCTCTACGAGCGCGTCATCGTCGGCAGGCTCCTCCTCGGCACCGTTGCCGGAGTCACGGAGCTGGTTGACCGGGCGGTGGACGGCGTCGGCAACTTCACCGGCCTGGTCACGCGCAACCTCGGCAAGATTCCCGCCGTTATGCAGAACGGCCAGGTGCAGGTCTCCGGGGCCGTCATCTCCATCGGCATCGTCGTCATCCTCTTCGCATATTGGGTCTGGGGCTAAACCGTGGTTCTTACTTCACTTATCTTCCTACCCGCCGCAGGCGCCATCCTCATGGCCCTCTGCGCCCGCAGCGATCGCCAGGCCCGTTGGATGGCGGCCGCCTTCTCCATCGCCACCCTCGTCCTCTCCCTCATCGTCTGGGCCCGGCTCGATCTCGGCATAGACGGCCCGCAGTTCGTCCAGCGCAACGAGTGGATCAAGGCCTTCAACGTCGAGTACTTCATCGGCGTGGATGGCCTCAGCGCGCCCCTGGTCACCCTCACCGCCCTCTCGGCGGTGGCCGGCGTCTTCATCTCCTGGCACGTCCACAAGCGCGTCAAGGAGTTCTTCTTCTGGCTCCTCCTCCTAGAGAGCGGCATCCTCGGCGTCTTCGTCTCCCTGGATATGCTCCTCTTCTTCCTCTTCTGGGAAGTGGAGCTCATCCCCATGTACATGCTCATCTCCATCTGGGGGAGCGGCCGCAAGGAATACTCGGCCATCAAGTTTGTCCTCTTCACCATGGCCGCCAGTGCCCTCATGCTCGCCGGCATCCTCGCCATCTACTTCTCCACCAGCACCTTCGACATGATGGCTCTCCGCGATGGCCCCTTCGAGATGTCCCTCATCCCGGCGTCCCTGGCCTTCTTCATGCTCTTCGCCGCCTTCGCCGTGAAGCTGCCCATCTGGCCCTTCCATACCTGGCTGCCCGATGCCCATACCGATGCTCCCACCGCGGGCAGCGTCATGCTCGCCGGCGTCATGCTCAAGATGGGCGGCTATGGCATCCTCCGCCTCTGCGTCAGCTTCTTCCCGGATGTCGCCCATGACTACGCATGGCTGCTGGCGACCCTCGCCGTCGTCAACGTCCTCTATGGTGGCCTCATGGTCTTCCGGCAGAAAGATCTCAAGCGCCTCATCGCCTATTCCAGCGTCAGCCACATGGGCTTTGTCCTTCTGGGCATCGCCTCCCTCGGCGAAGTCGGCCTCAACGGCGCGGCTTTGCAGATGTTCACCCACGGCACCATCACCGGCCTCCTCTTCATGCTCGCCGGGACCATCTATGAAAAGGCCCGCACGCGCCACATCCCCGATCTTGGCGGCCTCGCCAACAAGACGCCGCTCCTCGCCTTAGGCTTCATCCTTGGCGGCCTCGCCTCCCTGGGCCTGCCGGCCATGAGCGGCTTCGTCGCCGAGCTTACCGTCTTCCTCGGCGCCTTCGGCGTCTACCGCATCGCCACCATCCTCGCCATCTTCGGCATCGTCCTCAGCGCCGGGTACATCCTCTGGACCGTCCAGCGTGTCTTCTTCGGCCCGGAAAAACCACGATTCGCCACGACGCCCGATGCCGATGCGATGGAGATAGTCCCCATGGTCGGCCTCTTGGCGGCCATCTTCATCGTCGGCATCTATCCCGCCCTCGTGACGGACACCTTCAAGGTCGGCATCGCGCCCATCGTCAACCTCTTGGGAGGCGGTGCCTAACATGCCGGTACGCGATTTCTACCTCCTCTCCCCTGAGATTAGCATCGTCGGCGTCGCGCTCCTTGTCATCGTCGCCGATCTCTTCATCAAGAACAAAGCCGCCGTGGCTGCGCTTGCCCTCGGTGCATTGGGCCTCTCCCTCGGCTTCTCCATCAGCCTCTGGGACGTCAGCGAGCGCGGTTTCAACGGCTTCCTCGGCTTAGACTCCTTCAGCCTCTTCTTCAAATTCCTCCTTCTGGGCGTCGCCGCCGCCGTCATCCTCGCCTCCCAGGATGCCGCCGCGAGCTTCCGCAGGCGGCAGGGCGAGTTCTATGCGCTCATCCTCCTCTCCACCGCTGGCCTCATGCTCCTCGCCTCCGCCCGCGAGCTTATGACCGTCTACCTCGCGCTGGAGCTCAGCACCCTCTCTGCCATCGCCCTCGTCGCCTTCTCCAAGGACAAGCCCTCCACGGAGTCCGCGGTGAAGTACCTCGTCCTCTCCGGCATCAGCTCGGCGGTCATGCTCTACGGCATGGCGATGGTCTTCGGCGTCACCGGCAGCACGGAGCTGGACGCGATAGCCGATAACCTTCCTGTCACGCGCCTCCTCGATAGTCCCGCCCTCCTGGCTGGCGTCGTCTTCATGGCCGCGGGCTTCGCCTTCAAGATTTCCAGCTTCCCCTTCCAGATGTGGGTGCCCGATGTCTACCAGGGCGCGCCCGTCCCCGTCGCCGCCTTCCTCTCCGTCGCCAGCAAGGCGGCGGGCTTCGCCGTCATCCTCCGCGTCTTCAACGCCGCCTTCGGCGATCTTTCCCTCGATTGGAGCATGCTCTTCGCCTTCCTCGCCGTCCTTTCCATGTCCATCGGCAACCTCGTTGCCATCCTCCAGAACGATATCCGGCGCCTCCTGGCCTATAGCACCATTGCCCATGCGGGCTATATCATCATCGGCCTCGCCGCCGTCGCCGCACGCACCCCTGGCGGCGATGCCATCGGCGCCGAAGGCGTCCTCTTCTACCTGGTCGGCTACGCCTTCACCAACCTCGGCGCCTTCTTCGCCGTCATCGCCATCGCCAAAAAGCTCAACAGCTACCGCATAGACGACTATCGCGGCCTGGGCAAGCGCGCCCCAGGCGATGCCGCCCTCCTCACCGTCTGCCTCCTCTCCCTTACCGGCATCCCGCCCACCGTCGGCTTCTGGGCCAAGCTCTACCTCTTCAATGCCGCCGCCGAAGCCAACCTCCTCTGGCTCATCGTCGCCGGAGCTATCAACAGCGTCGCCTCTGCCTACTTCTACCTCCGCATCATCAAGACCATGTACATGGAGCGCTCCGGCAAGGAGGACCAAGAGCTTCCCGAATCCTCTCCCTCCCTGGCCCTCTCCCTCGTCGCCGCCTCTGCGGGCGTCCTCTTCTTCGGCGTCGCCCCCGCCTTCCTCCTCGACTTCGCCCTTCGCGCCGTCAGCGGCTTCAGCAGCTAACGCTCCGCGTTTGACAGCCCTGAAGTGCGCCCGTAGACTCGATTTTCTGTTCTCCGGGAGAGTTATAGCCCCATGAGGCGCATCGGCATCATCTATAACGAACGCAACCAGGCCGCCGTAGACCTGGCCAAAGCCCTCGCGATCAAGCTCAAGGGCCTCCGGCACCAGTGCGCCCTCTTCACCACCGTCCAGGAGCGCTCCTCCGGCGCATTCGCGGACGCCGCCGACCTCCTCATCACCGTCGGCGGCGATGGCACCATCCTCCGCACCGCCCGCATCGCCGTCCCTCGCAGCCTTCCCATCCTCGGCGTCAACATGGGCAAGCTCGGCTTCATGACGGAGCTTCGCGGCGCGGCGGAAGCCCTGGAGAAGGTGCCCAGCTACCTCAATCGCAAGGGCTGGATCGAAGAGCGTTCCATCATTGAGGTGGAGATCGCTCAGACCAAAGGGAGCCGCAAGTCCACCTACCGCTCCTGGGCCCTCAACGAAGCCGTCGTCGGCCGAGGTGCGCTTGCGAGATTGATTACCGTGGACGTCTCCATAGACGGCGCCCACGTCACCACCTATAACGCCGATGGCGTCATCCTTGCCAGCGCCACCGGCAGCACCGGCTACGCCCTCGCCGTCGGCGGCCCAATCCTGGACCCCCGCAGCACCAGCCTCGTCCTCGTTCCCGTCTCGCCCCACCTCTCCCTCAGCAACTCCCTCGTTCTCCGCGCCGGGACCAAGGTCCAGATGTGCGTCAGCACCGACCATCAAGCCCTCGTGAGCCTCGATGGCCAGATACACGTCGAGCTTCGCAAAGGCGATGTCGTCACCGGCTGGCGCGGTAGCCAGGTTGCCCGCTTCCTCCGAGCAAATCCGCCCTCCCACTTCTACCAGACCTTGACCCAGCGGCTCAACCTGCGCTCATAGCCTTCCTTCGCGCCGCTTCCCCAGGAGCTCCATGCCCAAGCCCCGCGTCATCGCCACCAAGCGCATCTACGAAGGCAGGGTCATCAACCTCCGCGTTGATACCGTCGAAGAAAAGGGCAAACACCTCGAGCGCGCCATCGTCGAGCATCGCGGTGCTGTCGTCATCGTTCCCCTGGACGCAAAGGGCCGCGTCCTCATGGTCCGCCAGTACCGGCACGCCGCAGGCCGCGCCCTCCTGGAGCTGCCCGCAGGCGGGCTGGATCATGGGGAAAAGCCCCGGGCGACTGCCCAGCGCGAGCTGCAGGAGGAGATCGGCTACAAGGCCGCCAAGCTCAATCGCATCATCGGCTTCTTCACCGTCCCCGGCTTCTGCGAAGAATATATGCACCTCTTCATCGCCGCCGGCCTTTCGCCCAGCCGCCTTCAGCACGACGACGATGAGGACATCAAGGTCGAGCCGGTGCCCCTTGCCAAGATTCCCGCTCTCATCCGCACAGGCCGCATCGAAGATGCCAAAAGCATCGTCGGCCTCCTTACCTACCTCTACCTCCTCAAGTCCCGCTCTGGAACATAATTCACGCCTGCACGAATCAAGCATGGCTCAATCTTGCAATCTTCCCCAAGCTACGCTATGTTCGACGGAGTGTTTGCTTGTCTTCGCGGCAGCGTATGAGCCGATTTGCAGAGGAAGCTCGGCCCATGAACCCCTCTCCCTTGATGGGAGAGGAACTCGAACGAAGCCCGAGAGGAGAGGGTGGCTAAGTCGCTGAACATCGGTTCGTGACCTTGCTCCCCGTCAGATCGGCGTTACATATAAAGCTCATGTACCAAACCGACGAATCCTCCAGGAAATCACTCGCCCTCCCTAGCCCTCTCTCTGGGGTGAGACTTGTTTCCTCCAAGGCCGCCGTCGTCGAGTTGGCCAAAGAGCTTATCCTTCTCTTTGGCGCCTATGGCATCTATCTCATCGTTCGCAACCTCGTCGTCCCCACGGCGCAGACCACAGCCTTCCTCAACGCTGAACGGCTCATAGACTTCGAAAAGACCCTCCACATCTACTGGGAGCCTGGCTGGCAGCGGTGGGCCTTCGACCACGCCGAATGGAGCCTCGATTTCTCCAACTGGTTCTATATGTTCGGCTACATGCCCATCATCCTCACCACCGCCACCATGGTCTACCTCTTCGACCGCGACCGCTACAAGCGCTATCGCAGCGTCATCCTCGTCAGCCTCTTCCTCGCCCTCATCGTCTTCTCCGCCTTCCCCCTTGCCCCTCCGCGCTTTGAGGACACCCGCAGCGGCATGGTGGACATCCTCGCCATGAACGGCAGCATCATCTCCAAGCCGGGCTCCGAGTCCTTCTACAACCAATATGCCGCCATGCCCAGCCTCCACTTCGGCTGGGCCCTCCTCATCTCCATCCTCTTCCTCACCAGCAGGCACTGGTTCTGGAAGCTCTGCGGCGTCATCTACCCCGTGGCCATGCTCTTCACCATCGTCCTCACCGCCAACCACTACATCCTTGATGCCGTCGGCGGCGTCGGCATCATCGCCCTTTCGTACCTCCTCTACCGCGCCCTCTTCCCCGATCGCGCGCGCCTCCTCCGCCTCCTGCGCCTCCGGCCCTAACCCCCGGTTGCCCCCGCAACCCACCCTCCCGTAGGGGCGAGCCAAGCGTCCCATTCTTCCTCTGTGTGTAGCGCGGCTCGCCCACTTCCCCTGGCTTGCCCCCGCAACCCACTTCCTCCCGGTAGGCGCTGGCCTCCCCGAAGGGCTCCGATTTCATCGGAGAAGCCAGCCCACCTCTAACGGGCGCTTCAGGGTTGAGTGACTCAACACGAACCGGTTCCTGAGCGTGAAACATGCCAGGGGGTCACCGAGGATTGCAACGGGGCTACAACGAGGTGAAACTCCGCAGCGCATTGAAGCACCTCACTCCATGGGAGTATCCTGACGCAACCACGGCACTCTAATCTCCCCTGATACTAGAGACGGGGGAAGGTCACTCTTAGTCCGAATCTCATAAACCGAAAGGACACACCAGTCGTCCGCTTAGCGTCTCCCGGTGGACGTTACGCTATCCAGAGTGATTTTTTTATGACATTCCAGCAACTCGGCCCTATAGCTGTACCTGAGCCGATTCCCAAATGACCCTAGTAGACTCCGCGAAGCTTCTCCTTCTTATTATCACGGCATGGCTTCTGGCAACAGCTTGCGACACGGCGTCGGAATCAACGGTATATAGAAATGTTGGCAAAAGGTATGTCACCACCGATATCGGGCGTCCCCCGCCCTAGGATTTTCTTGGACACGGAATTGGGGCATGATGCCACAAACTCAAGGAGGTGTCCATGATGGATGGAAAGGGCGAGGGAGCACTTGATCGAGGCCGCGTTGAGCGAGGGAGATTCTCCTCTCGGCGCAAGAGCGGAGCGGTGATGCGGCTGCTGCATGGGGAAGAGTTGGACGCGCTGTCCCGGGAGTTGGGCGTCACGGCGGCGACCC
>Ga0194132_10003518_pt1 | contig 27770 bp, 24 predicted proteins | sample TA2KigOf80mmetaG_FD_148612 | JGI IMG/M metagenome (GOLD analysis project Ga0194132, IMG submission 148612) | Freshwater microbial communities from Lake Tanganyika, Tanzania - TA2015054 Kigoma Offshore 80m | ecosystem: Environmental > Aquatic > Freshwater > Lake | place: Tanzania: Lake... | reverse complement strand
GACGAGGTGCCCGCCCTGTCCCTGCGGCAGCGGCAATCGTTAGGACCACGAAGGCCCACCGGAGAACCTACTCCGTGTGCCGCAGCCGCGGGTCCAGGTACTCCCGGAGCCAGTCTCCGAGCAGGTTGATGGAGAGCACGGTGAGCACCAGCGCCAGACCGGGGAAGATCGCCATCCACCAGCCCGCGCGCATGTACTCGCGTCCGTCGGCCAGCATGATGCCCCAGCTCGGGATCGTCGGCTGGACGCCGAGGCCCAGGAAGGTGAGGCTCGCCTCCGCCACCATGTAGCTCGCCACGTTGAAGGTGGCCAGCACGATGACCGGCGTCATCACGTTGGGCAGAATGTGGCGGAACACCAGCACGAGCGAGCGGGTGCCGAGGGCGCGCGCGGCCTCGACGTACTCCTTCTCCTTCACGGAAAGGGCCTGGCTCCTCACCACCCGACCGTAGCTCACCCAGCCCGTCACGCCCAGAATCAGGATGACGTTGAGCAGTCCCCCGCCGACCACCGCGACGACGGCGATGGCGAGCAAGATGAAGGGGAAGGCGAGCTGGACGTCCGCGACGCGCATGATGAGCGCGTCGAGCCGGCCCCCCTGGATGGCGGCGATCAGGCCCAAGAGGACGCCGAGGGCGCCCGAGATCACTACCGCGGTGATGCCGACGATGAGGGAGACTCGGGAGCCGTAGATGGTCCGCGAGAGCACGTCACGCCCGAGCTGGTCGGTGCCGAGGAGATACTCCGAGGTGCCCTTGGCCGTCCAGACCGGCGGCCGGAGACGCTTGGTCACCTCCGCCTCCAGGGGATCGTGGGGCGCCAGGACGGGGGCCAGGAACGCGGAGAGGACCATGAGCAGGAGGAGACCGGCGCCGAGGAGCGCGCCCACTCCCCGGTGAAGCGACCGCCACAGCTCCCCGAGCCGCGACGGCGCCATGATCGGGACCCGGTCGGCCCACTCGACACTCACCCGCGCTTCCGGCACCCGCGCTTCGGGCACGTCCCCCTCCATTCTCACCGTCCTAGCCGGACGCGAGGATCGAGCCAGCCGTAGATGAGGTCCACCACGAGGTTGACGAGCACGAACACGAGGGCGATGAAGAAGACCGCGGCCTGGACGACCGGGAAGTCTCGTCGGGTGACCGACTCGATCACGAGGCGCCCCGTCCCCGGCCAGGCGAAGATGCTCTCGGTGATGACCGCGCCACCGAACAGGGCGCCGATGTCGAGCCCCCACAGGGTGACGAGCGGGATCGCGATGTTCTTGAGGGCATGCTTGGCGACCACCAGCCGCTCCGTGAGCCCCTTCGCGCGCGCCGTCCGAACATAGTCCTCACCAAGAGCGTCAAGCATCCCGGAGCGCACGAGGCGGGTGTTCCGCGCAAGCGAGAGCGAACCAAGGGTGACCGCCGGCATGACGAGGTGCCACCAGGTTCCCGACCCCATCGCGGGCAGCCACCCGAGCCAGACGCTGAACACGATGATGAGAAGGAGCCCGAGCCAGAAGCTCGGCACGGACTGCCCGAGGATGGCCAGGATTCGCACGGCCTGGTCGAGGAGGCTGCCCTGCCTCAGGGCGCACACCAGTCCGAACACCAGCGAGAGGACGACCGCGTAGAGGAAGGCGGCGACCATCAACTCCAGGCTTCGGGGGAAGCGCTCGATAACCACGGCCAGGGCGGGCTGTTCGCGGTACCGTAACGACTCCCCGAAGTCGCCGCGGATCACCCCCTTGCGGGGCTTGATGGGAACCTCGAGCCAGCCCCCGCCCGAGGCGAAGGTTCGGACGGTGCGACCGGCTCCACCGCCGGTGGCGATGTCCCCCACGAGGAACCGGACGAACTGCACGTAGAGCGGCCGATCCAGACCGTACATGATCCGCGCCCGCTCGATGTCCGCGCCCGGGGAGTCCGGCGGCAGCATGAGGGCCGCGGGATCCCCGGTGAGCTGCATGATCAGGAAGACCAGCAGCAGGACGCCGAAGACGACCGCGACCGACTGGGCGAGCCGCCGCAAGAGGTACCGCCACATGGCGGATGCCCGGCCCCTACTTCTTGAACTTGGCCTCCTTCAGCCAGACCATCTCGTCCTGGCGCACCTTCCAGACGAGGCGGTTCGACACCCCCATGATGTCCGCCACGTGATGGCCGAAGATGAAGGGGGGATCGTCCCAGAGCTGTTTCTGGAGCTGGCTGTACACGGCCTTCCGCTTCTCCGCATCCAGCGTCGTCCGGGCCTCGTCGACGAGCTTGTCCCACTCCGCTTTCGCCGGCCGGCAGCCCGCCCCCGGGTCCGTGGGCGGGAGCGTGTGGATCCAGGGGTAGAGGATCATGTCAGCGTCGAACATCCAGTTCCCCCAGCTGTTGTGGGTGATCCCGTCGTTTTCGCACGCATTCTGACGCTTGAGGTGGGTGCCCCACTCGTAGACGGCCACCTTGGTCTGGACGTACTCCTTGCCGAGCTTGGAAAGCTCGGCGGCCATACCCTCCGCCATGTCCTTGTCCTTGGGATAGCGGCCCTGGATCGTGTGGACATTCACCTGGATGGGCAGCGGCACCCCGGACTCCTTCAGGAGCTGCCGGGCCTTGTTGGCATCGTACGGGTAGAAGGGAATCTTGTCGTCGTAGCCGAAGTGCCACGAGCCGACCATCGTGGAGACTCGTTTGCCCATGCCGCCGTACACGGTCTTGAGCAGGCCCTCCATGTTGGCCCCGTAGTTCATGGCCTGGCGGACCTTCTGGTTGTTCATGGGCGGCTTGTGCCGTTCGAGGCGCCAGAGGGCGACGCGGTTCGACGCGGTGTGGCTCACGTACGACTTGCCCGACTTGTTGATGAAGCCGATCTCCTCGACGGGCACGGCGTGCACCAGGTCGGCGTCCCCAGCGAGGAGGGCAGAGACGCGGACGGACGGCTCCGGAGCGGTCCGGAAGATGATTTTCTTGATCTCGGGCGCGCCGCCCCAGTACTGGTCGTTCGCCTCCATGACGAGGTCGCCGTCCTTGACCCAGCTGACGAACCGGTAGGGACCCGACCCGACCGGGTTCGTGGCCACGTGGGCGGGCGGGTTGGTCGCGTAGTACTTCGGGGGGACGATGCGCGTGTGGAACCCGCTCATGCGGTTCAGCAGGATCGGATCCGGCCGGGTGGTGATCACGTTCACCGTGTACTTGTCCACGGGATCCGCCTTGTCGATGATCTGGTAGTAGCTCAGGACCGCGCCCTTGAACTCCTTGTTCACCCGGCCGTGGATCCGGTCGATGGTGAACTTCACCGCCTCGGAGGTCAGTTCCTCGCCGTTGTGGAACTTCACGCCCTCGCGGAGCTTGAACTGCATCGTCGTCGGATTGAGCCGCTTCCACGAGGTCGCCAGGAGCGGCTTCCAGCCGTTGATGGGGTCGATGGGCGAGGACATCTCGACCGGCTGCTCGAACATGTTGCCCGTGATGCTCTCGATCCAGGTCGCGATGTGGTTGTGCGGGTCCAGCGTGTCCCACGGCACCCCGTAGATGATCACCACGGGCTTCTGGGCCTGCGCCAGGGTCTTCCCGGGGAGTACGAACGGCCCCACCGCCGCCACCGCGGCGGCCCGGGTGGCGACCTGGATGAAGCCGCGTCGGCTGAACTGGATCGTGGACAGCTTCTCACGGAATGCTTGGCCAGGGTCCTGGGTATCCATCGCTTGCCTCCGTCTTTCGCAGAGCACGGTGACTGCACTCTCGGCATCGTCACGGGGCGGGGTTCGGCGGTCCGCACGACTAGAGCACGGCGGCTCGGGACCACCGAGCGCCCCCGCCGGCCATTCGCATGGCCGCCCGGAGGTGTCGAAGACTTGTCCCCAGGCGGCACGGGACACGGTTTCGTTCCAGAGCGACGGTGGACGTCTAGACCCGGCGGGACTCTATGCCCACCTCAGTGGGCTGTCAAGCGGCCGGCGTATCGGAGACAGACTCCTGGATCAGAAGTTCCGGTTATCATTCCAACCAGGCGCGCACCGTGACGCGAGCGAGTCTTCGAGCGGAACAATCTCCCGCTCACTTCCGCCACCCTCGGGGCCTCGTTTCGAGGTCACCACGCGCTCCTGGTCGCTTCGTTCTTTCATTGACATCGAGAGCGGACGGAGTTACCCGGTCGGTGACGGCAATTCGGCCAGATCGGAGATTCTGGTCTAGAGCGGTAGCCCAGCCGGAGGCTGGCTCGAGAGCATGGTCATTGCGCGTGGACATCGCGCGGCACTGGATGGCCACCCATCCCTACCGGAGCGCCTGAGGAAGGTGGAGCGATGCCCGACGCGACCGTAACCCGCATCGGCGTTGAGCCGCTGACCGAGGAGGCCTTTCGCCCGTTCGGAGTGATCATCGGCGAGCGTGCGGCGGCGCCGGACTTCCGCGGCGAGCAGGGGACGCTGGGCTGGTCCATCGACTGGCGCGGCGGCCGGGCAAAGATCTCCTACCTCCGAACTCCGTACCAGGGACTCAGGTTCCGGAAGCTCGAGCGGCATCTCGAGCTGACCCAGTCCTTCGTCCCCATGGGCGGCGCCCCCGCCGTGGTGGCGGTGGCCGCGCCGACCGATCCGCGCGATCGCGAGGCCGTACCCAGGCCCGACGCGGTGCGGGCATTTCTCCTCGACGGCCGCGTGGGGTATGCGCTCCACGCGGGCACGTGGCACAGCCTCGACCGATTCGCGGTGGCGCCGCCCGACACGCGTTGGGTGATCGTCACCGACCACGAGACGGCCGACGATCTCGAGGCGGCCTACGCGGGGCGGGGCGGATTCGTGCTCACGCAGGAGGTGGACTACACGGCGCGGTTCGGCACGACCTTCGAGCTGATCCTCTAGAGGCGGGAGGCAGGCGTCAGAGCTTTGTGGCCGCGCTCATCGACGGCTGGTCGTCCCGTGGCGTTCAGCGCCTCGCGGCCTACGATCAGCTCGAAGATGCGTACGGGGCGCTGCTCTATCTCTCAAAGCTGCCCTACGTCGACTCGAAGCGAATCGCCGTCGTCGGCTGGTCAAACGGAAGGCCGTTATCGCCTCCGCGGATGAGGGAAAGCCGCTTATGGCTCTATGCGTTTTGTCGGCAGGGCATCGACGTACATCGTCGTCTGATGCGCGGCCATCCGCAGGTCGTCCTCGCTGACGATGTTGTAGCGGTCGTCGATGTCGGGATGGTTTCCATAGACGTAGAGACCGCCCGGCCCCACGTAGGCCTCGATGCGCGTGGCGGCGTTGCCGAACGCGGCGCTTCCTCCGACGTTGAGGCCGACGAGCTTCTTCTCCTGGTTCGCCTTGAGGATGGCCGCGCGCTCCATCGGCGTCACCCTGAGCCGGATGCCGACGGCGCCGAAGTAATTCGCGATCGCCTCCGCGAGGGAGGAATAGACCATGTCCGACGAGATCACACCGCCGTCGAACCCGTTCGGGTAGCCGGCCTCCGCGAGGAGCTGCCGCGCCTTGGCGGGGTCGTAAGGATACTGCGGCGCGGACCAGTAGAAGTCGAACGAGTGCGGGATGATGCTCGCGGTGACCCGCGAGAGCCCGAGGAACTCGGCGTCGTTGATGCCCTTGCGGTCCATGGCCAGGTTCGCGGCCAGGCGCACGCGCCGATCGGCCCAGGGCGATTTCGCGTCCCACTGCTCGCGCGTGAACTGCATCCACTGCGTCCACGGCATGTAGGTGGGCTTGAGCGTGAGTCCCGCCGTGCGCTTGAGCTCTTCGGCGAGCGCGCCGCGAATCGAGTCCGCGACGTCGGCCTCCGTGCGCTTGAGCATCGCCAGCCGCGTCGACTCCTCGGGCACGCTCTTGAACACGAGGCGCTTCACGCTCGGCGTCTTCCGCCAGTAGCCCTCGAACGCCTCGACCACGACCTCGACGCCGGGCGTGAACGACACGAACCGGTACGGCCCGGCCCCGACCGGCGCCTTCTTGAAGCCGTCGTCGCCGACCTTCTCGACGTACTTCTTCGGCACGATCCATCCCGCGCCGGTGGCGGGCGTCCCGTAGAACGTCATGAAGTCGGGCCACGGCTGCTTGAGGCGGAAGCGAACGCGGTGCGGATCGACGATCTCCACCGCCGCCACGCGCTCCTTGAAGCTCTTCGACGCCACCCCGCGATAACGCTCGAAGGAGAATTTCACGTCGTCGGCGGTCAGCTGGTCGCCGTTGTGGAACTTCACGCCCTTGCGGAGGACGAACTCGTAGCTGAGCCCGTCCGGCGCGGCGGCCCACGACTCCGCGAGGCTCGGCGTCATCGCGTTGCCCGGCATCGGCTTCACGAGGGCGTCGTGGAGCGCGTAATAGAGCATGAAGGGCGTGATGATGCCCGGCGCCTCCGCGGGCTCGAAGTACACGGGCGCGAGCGAGATGTGGACGGCCCAGACCATCTGCCCCTCGGGCGCGGCGGACGCGGCCGCAGGCGCGCCGAGCACGAGCAGGATGAGCGAGAGAACGCGGAGCGATCGAAGGATTCGTCGCATGGCTCTCACCTCACGTGGGGAACGTCGATCACTTCTTCAGCTTGAGATCCTCATAGGGCGCCGAGTACGCGTGCATCGGGATCAGGCCGAGCCCGGACTCGGCGACGCGCGGCCCGACGCCGTTCAGCCACCCGAGCTCCCAGATCGGCGCGTACATGACCTTGTCGTGGATGAGCTGCTGGATCTTCACCAGGATCGCCTCGCGCTTCTTCTTGTCCAGCTCGCCCGCCTGCTCGGCGAAGAGCCCGTCGATGTCCGGGTAGCCGCCGTAGGCGTAGATCCCCTTCGAGTGCACGAACGAGTCGAGGCGGGTGGCGGCGTTGCCGAACGCGGCGCTGCCGCTCTGGACGATGCCGTTGAGCTTCTTGTCGCGGTACTGGGCGAAGAACGACGCGCGCTCGAGCGGCCGGAGCTGCACGCGGATGCCGACCGCTTTCCAGTAGTTCGCGACGGCCTCGGCCACGCTGCCGTAGGCGCTGTCGGCAAAATACTCGCCCCCCTCGAAGCCGTTCGGGAATCCGGCCTCCGCGAGGAGCTGCTTCGCCTTCCCCGGATCGAACGGGTGCGGCTCGACCTTCCACGCGAACTCGAACTCCTGGGGAATCATGCTGCCGGTCAGTCGCGACTTGCCGAGCGTCTCGGCCTTGTTGATGGCCTTGCGATCGAACGCGAGGTTCGCCGCCAGCCGCACGCGCCGATCCGACCACGGCGACTTCGGGTTCCACTGCTCGGTGAAGACGAGCCACTGGCTGGCGGGCAGGACGATCGCCGCCAGCCTGAGCCCCTGCGTGCGCTCGACCTCCTGGCCGAGCTCGCCACGGGTCGAGTAGGCGATGTCGACCTCGCCGCGCTTGAGCGCGGCCAGCCGCGTGGTGTCGTCCGTGATGACCTTGAACACGATGCGCTTCACGCTGGGCACCTTGCGCCAGTACTGCTCGAAGGCTTCCATGACCAGCTCGACGCCCGGCGTGAACGACGCGAACCTGTAGGGCCCGGCGCCGATCGGCGCCTTCTTGAAGCCGTCGTCACCGACCTTCTCGACGTACTTCTTCGGCACGATCCAGCCCGCGCCCGTGGTGCTCGTGTAGAACGTGATGAAGTCCGGCCACGGCGCCTTGAGCCGGAACCGGACGCGGCCGGGGTCGGGGGCCTCGACGGCGGCGATCCGCTCCTTGAACGGCTTGGCGGAGGCGCCGCGATAGCGCTCGAACGAGAACTTCACGTCCTCGGCGGTGACGGGGTCGCCGTTGTGGAACTTCGCCCCCTTGCGCAGGACGAACTCGTACGTGAGCCCGTCCTTCGACTCCGTCCACGACTCGGCCAGGCTCGGCGTGTTGGGATTGCCCGGCATCGGCTTCAGCACGGCGTCGTGGAGCGCGTAGAGGAACATGTACGGCGTGATGATCCCCGGCGTCTCCGCGGGGTCGAACCACGTGGGTGCGATCGACACGTGAACGGCCCAGGTCATCTGTCCCTCGGGCGCGGCGAGCGCGGGCCCGGAGACGAGCGCGACGAGAACGAGCGAGAGGACGAATGCGAACGCACGAGCGGTCATCGTTGCACCTCCCAGTGGATCGCTGCGGTCCAGTGATCGCTACGGTCGCTTGAGCTTGACGTCCTCCACGGGTGCCGAGTACGGGAAGCTGCGGACGAGGTTGATGCCGGGCTCCTCCACGCGCGGCCCGACACCCCAGATGAACGCGAGCTCGTAGATCGGGATGTGCGTCATCCGGTCGCGGATGATCTGCTGGATCTGGTGCAGCAGCGCCTCGCGCTTCTTCGTGTCGATCTCGCGCGCCTGGCGCTGGAACAGATCCTCGACGTCGGGCATCACGCCCGACGTGTAGCTGCCGCCCTTGCTCACGTACGCTTCGAGGCGCGCCGCCGCGTTGGCGCCCGCGCCGCTGATGCCGACGATCACGCCCTTGAGCTTCTTCTCGCGCCACGCGGTCGTCATCGCCGCGCGCTCCATCGTGCGGACCTTCGTGCGGATGCCGACGGCCTGGAGGTAGCCGGCGAGCGCTTCGCCCATCGAGTAATACGGCGGCCACGGGTAGAGGTCGCCCGCGTCGAAGCCGTTCGGAAACCCGGCCTCCGCCATCAGCTTCTTCCCGCGCGCCGGGTCGTACGGATCGGGCTCGAAGAACTTCGAGAACTCGAGCGCGCGCGGAATCAAGGAGCCGCTCGGGAACGAGAAGCCGAGCGTCTCGGCCTGGTTGAGCGCCTGCCGATCGAGGGAGAAGCTCGCGGCCTGCCGCACGCGCCGGTCATGCCACGGGGACTTCGGATCCCACTGGTCGGGAAGGTCGAGCCAGAACACCGACGGCGCCACCGCGCGCGCGACGAGCTTGAAGCCGGGACTACGCTGGACCTCCTCCGCGACCGGTCCACTCAAGAGGTAGGCGATGTCGATCTCGCCCTTCTTGAGCGCGGCGGCCCGCGTCGTCTCTTCCGGCAGGCTGCGGAAGACGAGCCGCTTCACGTTGGGCGCCTTGCGCCAGTAGCCGTCGAACGCCTCCATCACGAGCTCGATGCCCGGGTTGAAGCTCACGAACTTGTACGGGCCCGCGCCGATCGGCGCCTTCCTGAACCCGTCTTCGCCCACCTTCTCGACGTAGGCCTTCGGCACGATCCAGCCCGCGCCCGTCGCGGTGGTGCCGTAGTACGCCATGAAGTCGGGCCACGGCTCCTTCAGGTGGAAGCGCACGCGCTGCGCATCCACGAGCTGGATGTCGCGCACCTTCTCCTTGAGCGCCTTCGCGCCGGAGCCCTTGTACCGGTCGAAGGAGAACTTCACGTCGGCCGGCGTGACCGGCTCGCCGTTGTGGAACCTGGCGCCCTTGCGCAGGACGAAGTCGTACGAGAGCCCGTCTTTCGCCGGCGTGAACGATTCCGCGAGGCTCGGCGTGTAGGGCCCGGAGGGCATCGGCTTCACGACCGCGTCGTGCAGGGCGTACAGCACCATGAACGGCGTCGCGATCCCCTCGGTCTCCGCGGGATCGAGCCAGCGCGAGGCGAGCGTCACGTGAATGCCCCAGTGCATCGTGCCTTCGGGGGCGGCGGCCGCGGTGCCGACGGCGGCCACGACGAGCGCAAGGGCCAGCACGAGTGTCCTCACGCGCTCCTCCTGATGGCGAGTGGCGAGGAAGATATCATGGCCGTCATCCGCGACCCAGGGAGGGAGCGCCATGGGCGAGTTCGACGGGGCCGTCGTGCTGGTCACCGGGTGTGCGCGGGCGCGCGGCATCGGACGCGCGATCTCGGTCGCGTTCGCGCGCGAGGGCGCCGACATCGTCGCGACCGACGTCGCGAGCGGGGGCACGCGCAACGAGAACGAGGAAGGGCTCGAGGAGATGCGGATCGGCTGGAAAGGCCTCGAGAGCCTGGCCGGCGAGGTCGAGGGCCTCGGCCGGCGCATCCTCACGCTGGTCGGCGACGTGAGCCGCGCCGCCGACGCCGAGCGCTTCGTCGCGGACGCGCTCGCGGGGTTCGGGCACGTCGACGTGCTCGTGAACAACGCGGCGGCGCCTCACGGCGCGGATCGCCGCTTGGTGTGGGAAACGCCCGAAGAGGCGTGGGACGTGGTGCTCGACGTCAATCTCAAGGGGCCGTTCCTGATGAGCCGCGCCGTGATCCCGCACATGATCGCGCGGGGCAAGGGGCGCATCATCAACATGGCGTCCGTCTCGGGCAAGCGCGGGACGCAGCGGCGCGGCGCCTACACGGCGTCGAAGTTCGGCGTGATCGGGCTCACCCAAGTCCTCGCGCAGGAGCTGGCGCCGCACGGGATCACCGCGAACGCGATCTGCCCCGGCAGCGTCGACACGAGCCGGCGCGAATCGACCACGCGGCGCGAGCGTGCGCTCGCCGAGACCGATCCCGGCGCGCGCACGATCACGACGCCGCCGACCGGGCGCGTCGCGCGCCCGGACGACATCGCGCGCCTGGCGCTGTTCTTCGCCTCGGCGCAGAGCGATCACATCACCGGGCAGGCGTGGAACGTCGACGGCGGCTCCGTGATGCACTGATCACTTCGCGAGCCCGGCTTTCCTCGCGAGGTCCTCGAGCACCCGCTGCTCCTCGCGGATCTCGGCGACGACCTTCTCGGGGGCGTTGTACTCCTGCACCATGCCGAACGGCGCGAGCTTGGTGGCCACGGCCGGATCCTTCACGATCTTTTCGATCGCCGCCACCAGGACCTTCGTCACCTCGGCCGGCAGCCCGGCAGGACCGTAGAACGCGAACCAGATCCCGGGAAGGTTCTGGCGATACCCGAGCTCGGGCATCGTCGGAATCTCCGGGAACACCGGCGACTTGCTCGACACGACGAGGCCGCGCATCGCGCCGCTCCTGAGATGGCCGGCCGTCGCGCCCACCGAGAACGCGCCGAGCTCCACGTGGCCGCCCAGGAGCGCGGTCATGCCGGGGCCCCCGCCCTTGAACGGCACGTGCGTGATCCCGGCGCCGGTGAGCGCGTTGACCATCTCGACGCTGAAGTGACCGATCGACCCCGGGCCCACGCTCGCGGCGCGCACCTTGCCCGGATTCTTCTTCGCGAACTCCACCAGCTCCGGGAGGGTCTTCCATGCGTCGCCGCGAACGGTGAGGATGACGGGCGTCCGCGTCGTGCCGCCGAGGTACGTCAGATCCTTCACGGGATCGTACAGCACCGTGTCCGGGTTCAGGATGCGTCCGGAGACCAGCGCCGCGTTCGGCGTGATCAGGATCGTGTAGCCGTCCTTCTTCGCCTTGACCACGCTGTCCGTCCCGATCGCCATCCCGCCGCCCGGCCGATTGACGGGCACCACCGCAACCTTCAGGAGCTTCGAGAGCTCCTCCGCCATGGCGCGGCCGGCGACGTCGGTGCCGTCGCCGGGCGCGAGCGGAATGACGAGCGTGATGGCACCGCTCGGATAGGTTTGCGCCGCGACGGGAAGCGCGGCGCCGAGCAGCGTCGCGGCGAGGGCGAGCAGGCTCACGATGGTTCGCATGGTTATTTCCTCCAGTGCTCTGGAAGAATGCTCTGCACGTCGGCGATCCCGCACTGCGAGGCCATCCACCGCTCGGCGTAGAGCCCGTCCTTGTAGAGAGACTGCTCCGATTCGTGGACGGTCGCCGTTCCCTTCAGCGCGCTCACGAGCGGCCCCAGGGCGCGGCCGTCGAGCAGCGTGCCCGGCGCACCGGCCATCAGCAGCGTGGTCGCGGTGACGCGCGGGGCGAACGCGCGCAGCTCGTAGTACGCGAGCGTGCGGCGGACGGCCTCCGCGCGCGCCGGATGCAGACGGAGGTAGTCGTTGATCTCTTCGAGCGGATACGCGGTGGTCTTCGGCGCGAGCTCGGCCGCCGCGTGGAACAGCGCGGGCGCGGCCACGACGTGCGTGGCGCCTTCGGCCAGCGCCGCCGTGATCAGCGCGATGTCGTTCCCCGACACGACGACGCGCGCGCGATCGAGCTCGGGCCGCGTCGTCAGGAGCTCGAGGCCTCTCAGGCTGTCGGCCACGATGCCGCGGAAGATGTACGACGGGGCGTCGTCGATGCCCTCGGTGAGCAGACCGGGAAACATGGCGGCGTAGGGCGTGTCCGCGTTGCGCTGTCCCCTGGCCGCCAGCGAGAACGTGATGTAGCGGCTGCGCTGCAGGTTCGCGGTGCCCTGCGGGATGATCTCGAGGACGCTCTGGTACTTCGGCGGATAGTAGATCGCGGGGAACGGGCCCGTGCCGGTCGGGATGCTGAGATAACCAAAGAGTCGGTAGGGCCCGACGCTCGTCAGCCGTACGCCGTACAGCGTGGCGAACGGCGTGCTCCGCAGCGGGAGCTTCTCCATCTCCGGCGCGGCGGGATAGCGCGCGAGCCCCTCGAGCGTCGCCCGCCAGTACGCCTCGAATCCTGCCGGCCCCGTTCCGGTCACGTCCGCGCCGCGCCGTCGAGGAGATGCTGCGCGAAGAAGCGGTCGACCACGGCGGTGTGGCGCGCGCGTCCGGCATCGTGGCCGTGGCCGTCGTAGGGATAGAGCTGCTTGTCCCGGGCGCCGATCCGATCGAACAGCGCGTAGCCCGTCTCCGGCGGGCACACGTTGTCCTGAAGGCCGATGTTCACGATGATCGGGCACGTGATCCGGTCGGCGAAGCTGATGCCGTCGAAGTAGGCGACGGTCGACTCGACGTCGCGCCGGCGCTCCGGATGGAGCCGCAGGTAGTCGTTGATCTCTTCGTAGGGATACGTGTGCGTCAGCTCGACGGCGTCCATGTAGCCGCACAGGTACGGCGCGCCCGCCGACGCCGCACGCACCTCGGATCGCATCGCGGCCGTCGTGATCGTGAGCCCACCGCCCTGACTGCTGCCCGTCACCCCGATGCGCGCCGGGTCCACCTCGGGACGCGAGAGCAGGACGTCGATGCCGCGCCACGTGTCCACGTAGAAGCCGCGGTACGCGTACGTGTGCCGGTCGACGATGTTGTGCGTGAGCAGGTTGGGATAGCCGGGGTTGAACTGGCGCATGCTGCGCAGCTTGCCGCGCGGCGCGACCGACAGCGCGATGTATCCCTTCCGCGCCCACTCCTTCGGGATCGGCGGATCCATCTGATAGCCGGGCAGGAACATGATCGCCGGCGTGCGCTCCGCCCGCTTCGCCGGACGGCAGTACCACGCGGCGACACGCACGCGATCGATGCTGGTGTAAAAGGCCTGGAAGACCTCGACGTCGTCGGACGTCCGGAGCGGATCGGGAACGAGCTCGGGCTCGAGCGGAATCGCCGACGCCTGGCCGAGCACGTCCTCCCAGAAGGCGTCGAAGTCGTCCGGCTTCTTCGCTGTCGGCATCGCGTCGTCCCGTGCCATGCTAAGCGATCTCACGGACCCATGCTGAAGCGCCGACTCTCGGAAAGTCCCGGACGCGTCTTCTACGGCTGGTGGATCGTCCTCATCGGGTGCGTCCTCGACGCCGTGAAGGGCGGCACCTACAACACGGGCTTCACGCTGTACTTCCTGCCGGTGCTCAACGAGCTCCACCTGAGCCGGGCCGCGACGTCGCTCCCCTTCTCGCTCGCCAAGCTCGAATCCGCGCTCGAAGGGCCGATCGTGGGGTACCTCATCGACCGGTTCGGCGTCCGGGTGATGCTGGTGATCGGCTCGATCCTCGCCGGGCTCGGCTTCATTCTCCTGTCACTCACCCAGAGCTATGTCCTGTTCCTCCTCGTGTTCATCGGGCCCGTGACCACCGGGTTTCAGATCGGCTTCAATCACGCCACGCTCGCCGCGGTCAATCACTGGTTCCGCAGGAAGCGCGGCCTCGCGATGGCCGTCGTGCAGACGGGTCAGTCCATCGGCGGGGTGGTGATCTTTCCGCTCGTCGCCTTCGCGGTGCTCACGTTCGGCTGGCGCACGGCCGCGCTGTTCTCCGGGATCGGGATCCTCCTGTTCCTTCCTCTCGTCGTGTTCGTTCGGACGTCGCCGGAGAGCATGGGGCTGCTGCCGGATGGCGAGCGCACGCCGCCGGAAGGGGCGCGCGCGCGCGACCGCGCGCACGCGCTCGACGACGCGAACGAATTCACCGCGCGCGAGGCGCTGCGCACGCCGACCTTCTGGCTCCTGGCGACGTTTCACGGGTTGCGCAACGTGCCCTACAGCGGCGTCACGGTGCACCTGGTGCCGCTGTTCGTGTGGAAAGGCCTCGATCAGCCGGCGGCCGCCTTCTTCGTGGGCCTGGCGGCATTCAGCACCGTCATCGTGCGACCGCTCACCGGATGGCTCGGTGACCGGCAGTCGAAACAGAGGATCGGCACGATGGGCGTGCTCCTCGGCGCGCTGGGGCTCCTCGTGCTCATCGAGACCGACGGCGCGCTCTGGGCGCTGGTCGCGTTCGCGATCCTGTTCTCGTTCGGCGACGGGATCAATTCGGTGACGTGGGCGCTGGTCGGCGACTGCTTCGGCCGCCGCCACTTCGCCACGATCCGCGGCTGGATCGGCATGCTCCAGAGCGTGTTCTCGATGCCGGCCGCCGTCTTCACGGGCTGGGTCTACGACCAGACGCAGAGCTACACGTACGCGCTGATCCCGTTCGTCCTGTCGTACTGCGTGGCGGGCGTGATCCTCTGGTGGCTCCCGCGGCCCGAACGGCCGGCGGGACGGATGGTCCGCGTCACCGCGCCGTCGCTGTGAGCGATCCCGACGTCCGGCCGAGCGCGTGGCGCGCGGTCGTGGCCGGCACCGTGCTCAACGCCCCGCTCGGATCGCTCTACGCGTTCAGCGTCTTCCTCAAGCCGCTCGAGGCGTTGCTCGGGTTGAGCCGCGCGGAGCTCGCCTTCGTCTTCGGGCTCGCCTCCGTCGGCTTCGGCGCCGGGATGAACGCGGCGCCGTATGTGTACGGGGTCGCCTCCACGCCGGCGCTCGTGCTCGCATGCGCCGCCGCGAGCGCGGTGGGCATCGCGCTCGCCGCCACCGCGGGCGGCCTCGGGCAGCTCGCGGTCGGCTACGGCGTGCTCTTCGGCCTCGGCGGCGGCGCGGCGTACATCCTCGTGCAGCAGTCGGTGAACCTCGCCGTCACGAGACGTCACGGACTCGTCAACGGCTACATCGTCGCGCTCTACCCGCTCGGCGCGATGATCGCGGCGCCGCTGTTCGGCTGGGGCATCCTGACCTTCGGCGTGCGCTGGACGCTCGGCGGGCTCGCCGTCGTCCTCGCGGTGACTGGCGCCTTCAGCGCGTGGTTGATCGGTCGTGCGCGCGTCGCGCTCGCGGCGGCAGGCGCCCGCGTCACGCCGGCGGCGCACGAGCGGCGGCCCGTCGTCTTCTGGCGCCTCTTCTTCGTCTTCTTCCTCGCCGCGTCCGCCGGGCTCATGGTGCTGAGCCAGGCGGCCGGCATCATCGCCGCGTACGGCGGCGCGACCGCGCTCGCCGTCTACGGCACCACGTTCATCGCGGGCACGATCGCCGTCGCGCGCGTGTGCGGCGGGTGGATGGCCGACTGGCTCACGATTCCGATCGTCGCCGCGGGCGCCCACGTCATCGCGCTCGGCGGCAACGTGGCGTTGACGCTCTGGCCCGGCGCCGGCGTGTCGGTCGCGGCGCTCGCGCTCGTCGGCGTCGGCTACGGGCTGATCTCCGGCGTGACCGCGGCGGCGGTCGCCGTCTACTGGCGCCGCGCGCTGTACGGGCTGATCGCGAGCCGCATCTATCTCGCGTGGTGCGCGGCGGCCATCGCGCTGCCGACCGTGGCCGGGTACCTGTTCGACGTCACGCGCGGCTACGCGGCCGCCGTCGTCATCGCCGCCGCCGGCAACGCGATCGGCATCGTCGTCGCGCTCGGCCTGCCGCGCGAGCGCAAGACCGGAGCGGACGATGGATGAGCGGACACGCGCGGTGCTGGCGCACGTCGAGGCGCAGGCGCTGATCGACCTCGCGAGCGATCTGATCCGCATCCCGAGCTTCAAGACCGAGGAGACGGCTGTCGCGCGATTCCTCGACGGCTTCTTCCGCGCGCGCGGCTACGACGTGGACCTCCAGGAGATCGAGCCCGGACGCTTCCAGACGATCGCCACGCTGCGCGGCACCGGCGGCGGCGCCAGCCTCATGCTGAACGGCCACACCGACATCAACGCGCTGACACGGCGCTGGCGTCGCGATCCGTGGACCCCGACGCTCGAAGGCGATCGGCTCTACGGCCACGGCGTCCAGAACATGAAGGGCGGGCTCGCGAGCATCATCATGGCCGCCGAGGCGATCCGGCGATCGGGCGTGCGGCTCGCGGGCGACCTCGTCGTGGCGTGCGTCGCGGGCGAGACGCAGGGTGGCGAAGGCACGCACGCCCTCATGGAGAGCGGGCTGCGCACCGATGCCGCGGTGGTGGCCGAGCCATTCGGCGCGGACAACCTCGTGACGGTGCACTCGGGCATCGTCCACATGGCGATACACACGCACGGCGTCACGGGCCACATCGGGCGGCTCGAAGGCACGGTGAACGCGGTGCAGACGATGACCCGCGTGGTCGACGCGCTCCAGCGCGTGGAGTTCCGCCACACGCCGCGGCCCGATCTCCCCGCGTTTCCGCGCCTCAACGTCGGCGGCATCCTCGGCGGACGCGGCCACGACTACGTGCTCGTCGAGCCGCCCTACGTGCCGGACGTCTGCACGATCATCGTCGACGTCCACTTCCTGCCGGGCATGACCGTCGACGGCATCGTCGCCGACATCCGGCGCGCGCTGGATCCCTTGGCCGCGCGCGATCCGGCGCTGCGCTACGAGATCGAGATCCCGCCGCCCGCGAGCTTCAAGGGCCGCCGCCGTCTCGTGATGGATCCGTTCGACATCCCGGTGGACGCGCCGATCGTGCAGGCGGTGGCGCGGAGCTATCGCGCGGTGACGGGCAACGAGCCGAAGGCGATCGGCACGGTGCTGCCGCATTCGTACAGCGCCGACGACACGTGCCACCTGTGGAAGGCCGGCATCCCGTGCCTGCTGTACGGGCCCGCCACCATCCGCGGCAACGCGGACGAAGACGACGCGTGCGTGCTCGTGAGCGAGATGGTAAAGGTCACGCAAGTGCTGACGGTGACGGCGCTCGATGTCTGTCAGCGCGCCCCGGCCGACCTGGCCATGCCGGCGAGAGGAGCCCGACGGTGAAGATCAGCGATGTGACCGTCAAGCGGTACAACGCCTCGCGCGCGCCCGACGCGACGGGCATCCAGATCGTCGAGGTCCACACGGATGTCGGCGCGACCGGAACGGGATTCGTCAGCATGGCGAGCGGCGGCGGAGCGACGAGCGACGTCGTCGCGACGCTGATCCGGCGCACGCTCAAGGCCGCGGTCGTCGGGCAGGATCCGCTCTTCACCGAGCAGCTCTGGCGCCGGATGTACGACGCGGTGCCGCGCCGGGGCGGCGACGGCATCGTGCGCTTCTGCATCGCCGCGATCGACTTCGCGCTGTGGGATCTGAGGGCGAAGCAGCTGAACGCGCCGGTCTCGGCGCTGCTCGGCGGCCATCGCGCGCGCATCGCGACGTACGCGAACTGCGCCCACCACCTGCCGCCCGACAAGCTCGCGGCAAAGGCGGCGGACTACGTGAAGCAAGGCCACACCGCGCTGAAGATCCGCGGCTCCGCGACCTATGTCTCGCTGGCGGAGGCGACCGAGCGCGTGAAGCACGTGCGCGAGGCGATCGGCCCCGACGTGAAGCTGATGGTGGACGTCAACGGCACGTGGGACGTCGACACCGCGATCCAGCAGCTCAAGCGCTGGGAGCGGTACGACGTGTACTGGCTCGAGGAGCCGGTGCCGCCGGACGACATTCCCGGCTACGTGCGCATCCGGCAGCGCGCGGGCCGCACGTACATCGTCGGCGGCGAGCAGCATGTCGGCGTCACGGAATTCCGCCAGCTCATCGAGCACGGCGCGGTCGACGTCGTCCAGCCGAACGCCGCGATCACCGGCGGCATCACGGACTGGCTCCGCATCCACGCGCTCGCCACGCTCGCGAGCGTGCCGGTGTCGCCGTGGAATTTGCAATCGGTCCACATCCACATGGCGGCGGGGCTGCCGAACGTGAAGTGGATCGAGTACTTCATGCCGGACAATCCGTTGCTGGAATTCCAGAGCCGTCTCTTCAAAGGTCCAGTCCTGCGCGAGGAGAAGACGGCGGAGGGCGTGTTCCTGATTCCACCCGACGGCCCCGGCCTCGGCCTCGAGCTCGACCCGAGCACCGCGGCCGCGTCGCTCGTGAAGGAGTGACCGCGTGACCACTCGTGCCCCCGACCGCATCGACACGTCGCGCGCCGCGCTGATCGCCTACGACGTCTGCCGTCGCGCGCTCTCCCCGTCCGATCCCGCGCGCCGCGCGGCCATGAAGCCCGCGCTCGACGCATGGGTGACGCTGATCGGCGCGTGCCGGGCGCGCAAGATGCCGATCATCTACACGACGCCGGTGAGCCGCGCGGACGGGGCCGACGTCGTGCTGCTGCCGACCGATCTCAGCGTCGAGACGGGCGTGCCGTCGCTCACCAACTGCGTCGAGGGCACGCCGGAGGCGGGCTTTCCGGACGAGATCGCGCCGCGGCCGGAGGACTACGTCTATCTCAAGCGCCGCCCGAGCGCGTTCTACGGCACCGGCGTGGCCGAGCTGCTCCGGGCGCTGCACCGCACCGCGCTGGTGATCGGCGGGGGCGCGACGAACCGCGGCGTCGAGACGAGCGTGCGCGAAGCGTTCAGCATGGATCTCGACACGGTCGTGGTCCGCGAGTGCTGCTGGGGCGGCGACGCCGCCGCGCACGCGTACAGCCTCACCACATCGATGAAGATGTACGCGCGCGTCCGCTCGCTGGAGCAGACGCTCGCGATGCTCACATAACCCTGCGGAGCACTCTCGCGCAGCGTTCATCTCCGACCTGTTTCGTTTCGCCGCGGAGGCCGCACCGAGGAGCCCGCCCGCAGCGAAGGTCAAGATCGGCGACCGGTGGACGTGACGTTCCGTCGCCTGCCGAAACTGCTCCGGGTTCCGGTAGGGCCCTACCCGGTCGCGAGCACATTGGGGTACTCACTTGACCGGAGAGTCCAGCAGCACCTCGTTGCTCACCAAACAGTGTTGGCCTTCGGCAACTACTTCCGAATGCTCCGGCCCAAGCGCCGCCTCTTGAATGGCCAGCGCCCGCCGGTAAAGTCGCTCCATCCGATCGTACTGCCCGAAGGCTCGAAGGGTGCCCGCCAGAGTCGCGAGGCTCCGGGAGACTTCCAGATGGTTCGGACCCAGCGCCTTCTCCTGAATCGCCAGGGCGCGCCGAGACAACTGCTCCGCCTCCATGTACTGCCCTCGAACCACGAGGGGGATCGCGAGGCGGCTCAGGATCCCGGCGACCTTCAGGTGCTCGGGGCCCATCGCTGCTTCCAGGATTGCCAACGCCCGCCGGAGCGCCTGTTCCATCTGCTCGTACTCACCCAGAACTGCGTAGACCGCGCCAAGGAGTTCGAGATCTGATGCCACCTCAAGGTGCTCGGGGCCCCGCACTTTCTGACGAATACCGACCACCCGTTCCATCAGCGGCTTCGCCTGGTCGTACTGCACCGTGGCGAAGTAGATCGTCACAAGGTTCGTGAGCGTTGCGGTCAATTGAAGGTCGTGGGTCCCGAGGAGTCGCTCGCGAATCGCGAGCACGCGCCGGTAGAGCGGCTCGGCGCGTGCGTACTGCTTCCGGTACATGTGGACGGCCGCCAAGCCGTCGAGGGTCCGGGCCACATCGAGGTGCACAGGCCCGAAGACGCGCTCACGGATCGCGAGCGCCCGGTGAAGCAGGGGCTCCGCTTCTGCGTCCCGGCGGAGCGCTGCGTAGACAGCTGCCAGACTATGGAGGCTGGTGCCCAACTCCGAGTGGTCCGGTCCCAACGCCTGTTTCCACGAGCGCCACCACTCGTTCTGCGAGCGGCAACGCCTGCGCGGGTTTACCGGCGCGAAGAAGCGCGGCGACCTCTGCGCTGAGGCGGACGGCCTCAGCGGGTGCGGGCGTCGCCTCGGTGGGCGTCCCTTCCACAGGCAGTGCCGGCGCAGATTTCTTTGGCATGCCATATCCGGAGGGGACCACCCACGCGACGAGCGCGAAAGCCGGCGCGGCAAGAAGAAGACCGAGCCCGGGGCGTCGCGACAGCATGGCGCGTTGGTACTCTAGGGCGCTCTGCACCGGTTGACAACGATCGTCGGCGTGCTCGGCGTCGCGCGGCCGGTAGTCGATGCCGCGGAGGGGCATACCCGGCGACATAGACCCCGGCGGGGAGCGCTGCGAGTGCCCAAAGATGGACACGCCGCCCCCTGGGGTGCGCCGGCGCGATGCCCAGAGCGGCTGTACGCCTGGACGCCGTGGGCGGGGACGAAGGACTCGAACCCGGCGCTCTGCGACGTCTGATCTGACGACGACCCTACGGAAACGTCCCGAACTCGAGGGTTCGGGAGGGTGGGGTCCTCAGGTGATTGGCCAATCTCTAACCCGTGCTCGAGCGCCGGCCTTGCCGGAGCAATCCTTGGGCGAGTCTTGAGGGGGCCGCCGAGGCCTGCTCGATTTCCTAGCGCTTCAGCCGGAGCTCCTCGAACGGCGCCGACCACGGGAAGCCGGTGATCAGGCCGAGCGCCGGCTCCGCCACGCGCGCGCCGTAGCCCTGGATGGCGGCGATCTCCCAGATCGGCGCCACCATCGCGCGCTCGATGTCGGGATAGCTGCCGTACGTGTAGACGCCGCTCGCCGCGACGAACGCGTCGAGCCGCGTCGCCGCGGTGCCGGCCGCGGCGCTCGCCATGTAGACGATCGGGCGGATCTTCTTGTCGCGCACCTGGCTGTAGAACGCCGCGCGCTCCAGCGTGCGCAGCCGCGTCTTGATCCCGATGGCGCCGAGATAGCCGACGACGGGCTCCGCCGTCTCGGCGAACGACGGATCGGTCGGCATCTCGCCGGCGTCGAAGCCGTTCGGATAGCCGGCCTCGGCCATGAGCTGCTTCGCGCGCTTGACGTCGTACGCGTAGAGCGGCGCCGGCCACGCGAACTCGAAGTCTTGCGGAATCATGCTGCCGCTGAGTCGCGAGAACCCGAGCGTCAGCGACTGGTTCATCGCGCCGCGGTCGATCGCGTGGTTCACGGCGAGCCGCACGCGGCGATCGGCCCACGGAGATTTCGGATCCCACTGGTCCGTGAGCCCGGGCGCGCGCTGGAGGTCTTGCGCCACGACGCTGCGGAACGTGTAGGCGACGTCGGCCTCGCCGCGTCTCGTCATCGCCGCGCGCGTCGTCTCCTCGGTCACCACCTTCAGGACGAGACGCTTCAACGCTCGGCGCCTTGCGCCAGTATTGCTCGTTGGCGTCGAGGACCAGCTCGACGCCGGGCGTGAACGACACGAACTTGTACGGCCCCGCGCCGACCGGCGCCTTCTTGAACCCGTCGTCGCCGACCTTCTCGAGATATTTCCGCGGCACGATCCAGGCGGCGCCGGTGGCCGGCGCCGCGTAGAACGTGAGGAAGTCGGCCCACGTCCTTGAAGAGCTTCGCGGAGACGCCGCGATACCGCTCGAACGAGAACTTCACGTCGTCGGCGGTCAGCAAATCGCCGTTGTGGAAGCGCACGCCCTGGCGCAGCACGAAGTCGTACGTGAGTCCGTCGGGCGAGACCGTCCAGCCCTCCGCCAGGCGGGGCGCCATCGGCTTGCCGGGCATCGGCTTCACCAGCGCGTCGTGCAGGGCGTAGAGGACCATGAACGGCGTCATGATCCCCGGCGTCTCGGCGGGATCGAACCACGTCGGCGCGAGCGAGACGTGGAGGGCCCAGGTGAGCTGGCCTTCCGGCGGCGCCGCGCTCGCACGCGTCCCCGGCGTGACGCTGAGGAGCAGCGCCGCGCCGAGGACGAGAGCGGCACGCCTCAGATCACGCCGTCGGTCTTGAGCTTCGCGAGATCCTCCGCGCCGAGCTTGAGCCACTCCTTGTAGATCTCGGTGTTGTGCTCGCCGAGCAGCGGCGCGGGCCGCACTTCCGTCGGCGACTTCGAGAGCTGCACGGGATTCGCGGGCATCGTGAACTCGCCCCAGCCCGGATGCTTGATCGTCGTGATCATGCCGCGCGTCTTGAGGTGCGGGTCGTTCAGGACCTCGTTCGGCGTGAGGCACGCGCCCGTCGGCACGCCCGCCTTGCCGAGCGCCGCCATGACCTCGTGCTTCGTGTGCTGCATCGTCCACTGCTCGATCATCCCGTTGACCTCGGCCTTGTGCGCGGCGCGCCACTTCGGATCCGCGTACTCGGCGTTGCCGACGAGGTCGTCACGGCCGATCGTCTTCAGCAGCGCGTCCCACATGTGGCGGCGCACCGGCTGGCAGTAGATGTACGCGTAGTCGTCGGGCCCGCCGGGCTTGCAGCGATAGATACCCGACGGCACCGTGTTGGCGATCTCGTTGCCGCGGCGCGGCTCGAAGTCGCCGCCCGCGTACGCGAGGCGGAACGCGACGCGCGAGAGATTCACGACGGCGTCCTGCATCGAGAGCTCGACGCGCTGACCCTGCCCCGTCGCCTGGCGCTGCCACAGTGCCGCCATCACGCCGAGGGCGGCGTGCATGCCGGTGCCGGAGTCGCCGATCGTCGGGCCCGGCTTGAGCGGCGGCGAGCCGGGGAAGCCGGTCACGCTCATCGCGCCGCCCGTGGCCTGCGCGATCATGTCGAAGCTCTTGTACTCGCTGTACGGGCCGTAGCTGCCGAAGCCCTTGACCGAGAGATAGACGATGCGCGGGTTGATCGCGGAGAGCGCATCGTAGCCGAGCCCGTTCCGCTCCATCGCGCCGGGCGCCTGGTTCTCCGCGACGACGTCCGCCTGCTTCACCATCTCGAGGAACATCGTCTTGCCCTGCGGGTGCTTCAGGTTGAGCGTGACGCTCCGCTTGTTGGCGTTCAGCAGCAGGAAGTAGCTCGAGTCGACACCCGGCTTCTCGGCGCGACCGTAGCGCCCGGGCTCGCCCTTGCCGGGCTCCTCCACCTTGATCACGTCGGCGCCGAGCCACGCGAGCATCTGCGTGCACGAGGTGCCCGCTTCGAACTGGGTCAGGTCGAGGATCCGAATGCCGTTCAGCGCCTTGCTCATGCTTTCACCATTCCTTTGAACCTTCGTAGCACGTCGAGCTGCTCGTCCGGGAAACGAAGCTTTCCGCCCCTCGGCTCCACGATGATGGAGCTCGCACCCAGAGCTTTCCACGCTTCCACCTGCTTCGTCCAGCCGTCCGCGTTCTGACCCGCGAGCCGGATGCGGCCTTCCAGCGGAAGCGTCGCGGGATCCCGGCCGGCCTCGCGCGCGTAGCGGTGGACCTGGTCGACGAGCGTCCGGCCCTGCGCGTCCGGCGTGAAGTTCGGGCTCCACCCGTCGGCGAGGCGCGCGATGCGTCTGAGCGCCGCGGCCGGCGGCACCGGGTGATCGCGGCTGCCGACGCCGAACCAGATCGGGATCGGCCGCTGGATCGGAATGGGGTTGAGGCCGGCGTGGCTGATGCGATGGAACTCGCCGCGGAAGTCGACGACGGGCTGCGTCCACAACGCGCGCAGCACCGCGATCTGCTCGGCGCTGCGGCGCCCGCGATTCTCGAAGGTCTCGTTGAGCGCCTCGAACTCGACGGCGTTCCAGCCCACGCCGATGCCGAGGCGCAGCCGCCCGCCGCTCAGCACGTCGATCTCCGCCGCCTGCTTCGCGACGAGCGCCGTCTGCCGCTGCGGAAGGATCAGGATCCCGGTCGCGAGCGTGATCCGGCTCGTGATCGCGGCGAGGTACGCCATGAGGGTCAGCGCCTCGTGCACGACGGCCTCGTGGGAGTACGTGGCGAGCGAGGGATGCGAATGGAACCTCGGATCCGCGCCGAGGACGTGGTCGGCCACGAAGAGATGATCGAAGCCCATCGCCTCGACCTCGCGGACGAACGCCGCGATCGCCGCGATGTCGGTGCCGCATTCGGTCTGAGGAAAGATCACCCCGACGTTCATGTCGCGACTAGAATGCCTCAAGCGGAGCCGGGGAGGCAGCATGAGTATCGTCACGAAGCGAACGCCCGTTCGAGCCCGCAGCGCGTGGAAGCCGGCCGACTTCGCGACGCCGGACGCGTACTCGTTCACGCTGACCGACGCGCACTTGGCGGCGTTCGACGCGGCGATCGCCGCCAATCGCCGCGCGGGGCGGAACACGGAAGACCTCACCGCGCGCGACTTCGCGCTCGACTCGATCGCCGGCGACGTCGCCGCGTGGCGCGACGAGGTGCTGCGCGGCCGCGGCTTCCTCCTGCTGCGCGAGCTTCCGCGCGACCGCTACACCACGGACGACCTCGGCATGCTGTTCTTCGGTCTCGGCACCCACTTCGGGCGCGCGGTGTCGCAGAGCTCCATGGGCGATCGGCTCGGGCACGTCGTGGACGTCGGCGGCAAGGACCGGCGCGAGCGCGCGTACCGGAACAGCCGCGAGCTCACGCTGCACACGGATCGCGCCGACATCGTCGGCATGCTCTGCATCCGGAAGGCGACCGAAGGCGGACGCAGCGGCTACGCCAGCGCTCACACCATCTACAACGAGATCCTGGCCTCGCGCCCCGAGCTGCTCGAGCCGCTGTTCGCGGGATTCCCGTACCACCGCCGGGGAGAAGAGGCGACGGGCGAGCCGGCGATCACGCCGTATCGCGTCCCCGTGCTGTCCGAGAGCGAAGGCGCGATGAGCGTGGTGTGGCTGCGCGCCTACATCGAGATGGCGGCGAAGGAGCTCGCCACGCCGCTCACCGAGGAGGAGCAGGCCGCGCTCGACTACTTCGACGAGGTCGGGCGGCGCCCCGACGTGCAGCTCAACTTCATGCTCGAGCCGGGCCAGATGATCTTCTTCAACAACTGCACGATGCTCCACAACCGGACGAGCTTCGAGGACGATCCGGACCCGGCGCGCAAGCGCCACCTGCTGCGGCTGTGGCTGATGCTCGACGGCGTCCGTCCCCTCACCGCCGAGGTCCACGCGTACAAGGGCACGCGCGGGATCGTCGGCCACGAGGGCACGACGACCTATTACCGCGGCAACGCGATCTAGCGGTTACTCGTCGATCGGCTCCGCGGCCTCGCGCACGAGCTGCGCCAGCGCCGCGTAGGGCTGCGCGCCGACCACGCCGTAGCGGCCGACGACGAACGTCGGCACGCCGGTGATGCCGTACTCGCGCGACAGCTTCCAGTCGGCGTCGACGGCCTCCTTGAACGTGCGCTGCTCCAGCACCTCGCGCGCGGCGTCCACCGGCAGGCCCACCTTCTCGACGATGTCGAGGATCACCTCGGGGTTCGAGATGTCGCGCGCGTCGATGAAGTAGGCGCGGAAGAACGCGTCATGGACCGCCTCGCCGCCGGGCTGCGTGTCGGCCCACTTGCCGATCTCCTGCGCGAGCCGGCTGTTGTACGTGTGCGTGCGCGCGCCGTACGGCAGGCCTTCCTCGTCCATGCGCGCCTTCATCTGCTCGTGCATCGCCTTCCGCTGCTCGGGGCTGCGTCCCGCGAAGAGGTCGGCCAGGGCCCGGCCTTCCGGGGGCGTCTCCGGGTGGAGCGGAAAGTGGACCCACTCGATCCGAACGTGGTGCTCGCGCTTCAGTCTCTCAATACGCACGGTACTGAGATAGCACCAGGGTCAGACGTAGTCCGAGAAGATCTGCATCAGGACGGGCTCGCTCATGGGGTCCTCCTTCGCGGAGTTGACTCTATCAGGAATGTCTTTCACGATCCGCCGTCAGATGGACGCCTCGTGGACGCCGATGATCGCCGGGATGCACGCGTCGGGGCGCCAGGTCGTGCTCGCCATCACCGGCGGCGGCACCGGCGCGATCGCCGAGCTGCTCCGCGTGCCCGGCGGCTCGCGCCTGCTGCTCGAGGCGGTGGTCCCCTACGATCTCGGCGCGCTGACGGCGTTTCTCGGCTTCGAGCCGGAGCAGGCCTGCAGCGTCGAGACCTCCGTGGCGATGGCGGAGCGCGCGCGACAGCGGGCGGCCACCTTTGCGCCGCCGGGCGCCCGGACGATCGGGCTCGGGGCCACGGCGGGGCTCGTCACCGATCGGCCGCGGCAGGGCGAGCATCGCTGCCATATCGCCGTCACCACGGGCGCCGGCGCCGACGTCCACTCGATCGTGCTGGCGAAGGGGCGGCGCGACCGTGCGGGCGAAGAGGACCTCGTCGCGCGCGCGATCGTGCTCTGCCTCGCCCGCGCGTGCGGGGTCGACGCGCCGCCGCCGGAGAGCCTGCTCTCGTCCGATGAGCGCTACAGCGCGCAGGCCGTCGCCACGAGCGATCCGATCGAGCATCTCCTGGCCGGCGATCTCGACCGCGTCACGGCGTGGCCGGATGGACGCCTCACGGCCTGGCTCGACGGACAGATCGTCCCCGCCGCGCCGTCGCCACGCGTCGTGCTTCCCGGCTCGTTCAACCCGCTGCACGAGGGCCACCTCGTCCTCGCCCGTGTGGCCGAGGAGATGCTGCACGCGCCGGTCGCCTTCGAGCTGTCGGTGACCAACGTCGACAAGCCGCCGCTCGCCGCCGCCGAAGTGCGGCGCCGGATCGCGCAGTTCGCGGGGCGCGCGCGCGTCGAGCTGACGCGGGCGCCGACGTTCCTCGAAAAGTCACGCCTGTTTCCGGGCGTCACGTTCGTCGTGGGCGCCGACACCGCGGAGCGCCTGGTGGTCACGAAGTATTACGGCGACGAGAAGCGCATGATCGCCGCGCTCCAGGAGATCGCGGATTCGGGCTGCCGCTTCCTCGTCGCGGTGCGCGCCGACAGCGCCGGCCGCGTCCACTCGCTGGCCGACGCCGCCATCCCCTCGCGCTTCGCCGCGCTGTTCCGGGAAATCCCCGAGGGACGGTTCCGCCTCGACTCCTCGTCCTCCGACATCCGCGCCCGCGCGGGAGGATCGTGATGCCGACGTTCGAGCTCGCCGCCGATACGCAGCTCCACTATCTCGTGGACGACTTCACCGACCCGTGGACGACGCCGGACACCGTCCTGCTCCTGCACGGCAACTGCGAGAGCAGCCTCGCGTGGTACGCGTGGGTGCCGCGGCTCGCGCGCCGGTTCCGCGTCGTGCGGCCGGACATGCGCGGCTACGGCGCGTCGACGCCGATGCGCCGCGACTTCAAGTGGTCGCTCGACGTCATCATCGACGACTACGCGCGTCTCATGGACGCGCTCGGGATCCCGCGCTTCCACCTGGTCGGCGCGAAGATCGGCGGGGTCGTCGCGCGCGCGTTCGCGGCGCGGCGCCCGGAGCGCGTGCGGACGCTGACCGTCGTCGGCTCGCCGCCGCCGCTGCGCACGGGCGCCGAGCGCATCCCGGCGCTCACCGAGGAGTTCGAGACGCTCGGCATCGAGCACTGGGCGCGACGGACGATGGCCGGGCGCCTGGGCGACCGCTTCCCCGCGGAGGGCGTCGAGTGGTGGATCCGGTTCATGGGGCGCGCGCCCCTCTCGACGCTCGTCGGCTTCAACGCCGCGATCAACTACTCGGACATCCGCGCCGACCTGCCGAAGATCGCGTGCCCGACGCTCGTGATCACCACCGAGGAGAGCGGCCTGGCGTCCGTCGAGGAGACGCGCGCGTGGCAGCAGACGATCCGGGATTCGGAGCTGCTCGTGCTCCCCGGCAACTCGTTCCACGCCGCGGCGAGCGATGCCGGGCGGTGCGCGCAGGCCACCCTCGACTTCATCGCCCGAAAGCGGAGCGCGTGATGGACGCCACCACCGGGTACCTGAGCGACTACGCGTGCCGACTCGCCTACGAAGATCTGTCTTCGGACGCTGTGCGCCAG
>Ga0194132_10003517_pt1 | contig 27770 bp, 53 predicted proteins | sample TA2KigOf80mmetaG_FD_148612 | JGI IMG/M metagenome (GOLD analysis project Ga0194132, IMG submission 148612) | Freshwater microbial communities from Lake Tanganyika, Tanzania - TA2015054 Kigoma Offshore 80m | ecosystem: Environmental > Aquatic > Freshwater > Lake | place: Tanzania: Lake... | reverse complement strand
CACCTGCTGAAAGAATGAAAAGGTTGAGAGCAAAACAAGCAGAACAAGAGGGTGAAGAATGAGAGAAATAGTTTTAATTCCAATTGTAAGCTGCTTATTATTATTGGGTGGGTGTAAATCATCTATTTCAACTACACAATATCAGGCAGATTTTGAAAAGACAGATAGAACTTTAGAATCTATCTCTACCTACACAGGTAAGAAGCAAACGCTTCAACTTTCAAAATTAAATGTAAACAAAGAACTTTGGGAAACATTTCCCGAATTGAGAGAGAAAAGACTTGGCTTAGGTGTATCTAATCGTATTATAGAAAACCTACTATATACTAATCGTTTTGAATTTACTGAAGAAAAGGATGCTGTTGTAAACCAAATGTTGGATGCGTGGGAAAAGAAGATTGATGGTTTAGATGATGGTAAGACAAAACTTAAAATGCAAGGTATTCGTTTACCAAAATATATCGTTTATGCAGAGATTTATGATTTTTCGGTTTCATACGCAGAAAACTACGATAAAGGTAAATTAAAGAAAACCAACACAACTATTATGGGTATTCAAATTCGTTTAGTAAATGTAGAAAACTCACAATTTATAGTTGCTTCCGGACAAGGACAATCTACTCAATTTGGTGAGGGTTACTTTAAAAACCCTACAATGGGATTCGACCAATCAACCGTTGGTATTGCTACTCAAAAGGCTTTGGAGGTTGCGACAATGAACCTCGTAAAGCGTCTTGAGCAAAATGGTTGGTAAAAACTTACTACTTACAACTATCTTAATTATAGGTGGAGCTTTGAGTGTAAACGCTCAGAGTTTCACCTATTACTATATTAATCCTTGTAATGGCAGAACTGAATCGGTTCAGTTACAAACCCAATCATCTCAAGTAACAATGTTTTATGCGGGGCAGTATCGTGTATTTACTTATACTGAATTAGAGCAAGGGGGGTATGAACAATGGGTTCAATCTATCAGAGACGCTTTACCACCCGGCTCTAACCCATGTGCAACAGAAGGGGCAGAAGCATCAAATAATGTTTCAAATTTTATAGGTAGTGTAACTGCTAATGGTGTTGCTAATATTTCATCAGTAGTCTCTATGGCTAGCTCTATTGGCAGTTCTGTTGGAAATATACCTACACCCCCACCAACACCAAGAAATGATAATGGAAGTAATAACAATGGTAATAACAACAACTCATCATCCGAAGGAGGTGGGGGAGAAGGTGGTGGTGAAATAACAACACAAGGAGAACAAAACCAACAAACCGCAAGTGGTGGTGAAAGTGAAAGTAGTGGTGATGATGGTGGAGGCGGTAGTGGAGGTGGAGGTGGAAAAAGTAAATCATCTGCTAAAGCATCAACTGGTGCTTTAATCGCTACGGGGGATATTGTAATAATCAGAAACGATTCAAATATTACAAAGAGTGGGAATGATAATTTTAGATTTAATACATCCTTAACCCATGTCAATACCTCACAAACTTTTATTAAAGGTATAAACATAAATTACCAAACAGGGCAAAACATACTAAACCTATCAGGCTATGGTTCTTTGAAGTATAAAGGGTATATGGGTATATTTTCCACATCGTATATGAGTAACTTTAAAGATAATTGGTTTTTAACAGCTTCCTTGCTCAATGCACAAAAAATAGATAAGATAACACTTATGGGTGGAACAACCTTTACATTGGGTGAAATTAGTAAAAATACTTTTAAAAATTGGTCTTTAATCGGTGGTGGATTTACAAACTTTAAAGGTGGTAAATCTATTGGTGTTAATTTTCTTGGATTAGCTGTGTATTCTCCCTATATTTATTTCTATGCGGGGCAGTGGTATAAAAGCGGATTTTTATTTATACCAATGGTAAACACCGATTTGAAAGTAACTGATAAGTTTAAATGGACTTTGAGTTTTTCAGGTGTTTATCAACTGAACCAAACATTTTTGAATTGGCAATTATTGACAGGAACTAAAATAATGTTATGATGAAAAAGTTAATATTACTATTACTACTACCACTTTCGGTATTTGGGCAGATGACTTATACCCAATCCTCAACAACTTATTCTTATGAGTCAACCACAGGAACTGCTCTAACATTGGGGGATGACCAAACCATAACCAATTTACCTATTGGTTTTACTTTTAATTATTGGGGAACTGATTTTACAACAGTCAATATTTGCTCAAATGGATGGATATCATTTACCAATACGGGTGGTAATATTGTGGGGGGTTCTCCAAACAATGTAGTAGCTAATGGTATTCATGCAAATGCTATGGATTTGTTTCCAATAACAGGTTATTTTGTAAGATACCAAACTATTGGTTCATCACCAAACCGAAAATTTGTTGTAAGTTATCATATAGGGTATTATAGTTGTAATTCCAATACAACCCTTTTTACTGATTTTCAAATCGTATTATCTGAAACCACAAATTTAATTCAAATAAATATTAGTTCGCATCCCGGCTGTTCTTCGGGAGCATCGCTTCAAGGAGTTTCAAATAACAACAATTCACTAATAGTAACAACAACTGGTAGAAATGGGGTTAATTGGAGTCCGACAACAAATTCATCAATTATATTTACACAATACACACCCTTCACACATTCAGGTATTATACTAACTGAAAATGATGTGTCCGTTCCAAATATACTTACAAAAATTTTTAAAAGAAGTTCTACATTAGGATTATCAAACACAATGAATGTTAAAATATTTTCAACACATGGTGGTAATGGAAATACTTCTCAATACATTGCTCACCCAACAGTTACTGCTGATTTTGATAAACTATTTAATACATCATTTTCTAACACTCAACTCAGATGGAATTCAACATTACCCACAACCGCTTGTTTGAATTTTACAACATTTACAACTCTTACTGGTGCAGGTGCTACTGTACCCAATAATGGTGATTTCTATTCAGTTGAAGTTACGGGAACATTTATACCCGCAGTAACTGGGACTTATTCTTTTGGAGTAAATTCAGATGATGGAAGTGATTTATTTATTGGTGGAACTTTTGTTGTTAGTTACTATGGTGGACATGGGATGAGTGGGCCGATATATGGTAATATAAATTTGGTAGCGGGAACACAATATACCTTCAGAGCAAGGATGCAAGAATTTGGTGGGGGCGATGGATTAGCAGTTGTATGGAAAAGACCAGGACAATCCACCTACTCTTTACAAACATCAGAATTGGGGGTATTAACACCTACATTTACTCCTTGGACACAACAAACCACATCCACAACAAATGCACAAGGACAGTATTCTTTTTCACAACCTATAGCAAATGGAGATGAGTGGTATATTGAAGTTGTAATTCCAACAACAACCTCAAACTTATCTTCTGCTGATTTTATAGGAGTTGATGATATCGTATTACAAAAAACACCAATCAAGTCTTATCACTACCACAAATACGAATTGAATGGTGATAATAATATTACGATTGGTGATATAAACACATTAATTAAAAGAGTAAACGGAACACCCTATACTAAAAGAACCTTACTATTCACAAACTCACAATGGACAACTTTAACCACCGGCACAACTGATTTAAGAAGTTCAATACCCGGCGTTCAATCTACCTATACTTTTACTCCTTTGAATGGAGGAACAACTAATCTATATTTATTATCACCAGGATTTACAAATCAATCAACTTTAACTTATTAAAAGGAGAAAACAATGAACACAATAGTATGTTATTTTATTTCAAGCGTTATCACACTTGCTCATATGAATGGGGTGCCCGATACAAAACTAACTTATGGTGCAAAACAAATCGTTACTGAATTGGTAAACGATAAGTACGCACTTTGCGATGATGGTAGGCCAATAACTGTAGAAATCTTATCAATTGAAGCACCAACAAAAGGTATTAGAGTAGGCCCATTTGAATTCAAACAAAAGAAAACTATTGTAAAAACAAAAATAACAATGGATGGTAAGGAGTATTTTGGGGAAGGTTCAAACAAAACATCAGTATCTTCTACAATTTTACAATTACAGGATGAAAATCTACCATTTGAAAGAACCGAATTTAGTTCTGCTTTAAGAAAATCATTAGAATCATCATTTAAAAAATAAAAAAAGGAGTAAATATGGAATTATTAGTTATATTAGTTGCTGGTTTTTTGTTTATGTTCTTCAATGAACTTGAAGATGAGTGTATTTCAAATAATTGGAAAGGTAAGTATGAAAAGTGGAATACAAAAAACTCTTGGAAGGGCAAGTGGAAATTAGATAAAGATGGCAACCCAATGCCATATGAAAAAAAATGGTATCATTTTGGAGTTCCAATGCCTAAAGCAGAAAGATATCCTTATGGTTCAACCCTATTTGTAGGGTTTAGTGATGCAGAACACTTTTTTCAAATGATGAAAGTTCTTTCTGTGTGTTTTGGGTTTGCTGTTTATGGGTTTTGGCCGGCAGCCTGTTTTTTTGTAGGACATATTTTATTAGGTGTAGCAAAAGAAACTGTTTTTAAATCTTTTTTAAGATAAAAACGATATTTATATAAGTAACAAAACGAAAGGGTATTTATGGACATTAACAAATTAAAAGGGCATATTCCTGATGGGGTGCTAGCACAAATTCCATCTGTTATGACCACATTCAAAATTGACACACCACTTAGATTATCACACTTTTTAGCCCAATGTGGACACGAAAGTGCTGGTTTCAAAGCCGTTCAAGAAAATCTAAACTATGGAGCTAAAGGTTTATTGGGTATTTTTAAAAAATATTTCCCAACCGAAGCTAAAGCTTTACAATACGAAAGAAAGCCTGAAAAAATTGCTAACTTAGTATATGGTGGTAGAATGGGAAATGGTGATGAAGCATCAGGTGACGGATATAAGTTTAGAGGTAGAGGTTACATCCAACTAACAGGAAAAAGTAATTATACTGCTTTTGGTAAAGCAATTAACGAAGATATAGCTGCTAACCCAGATTTAGTAGCAACAAAGTATCCATTATTATCAGCTGCTTGGTTTTGGTCAAGCAATGGATTAAACACTATCGCTGATAAAGGTGCGGATGATGCAAGTGTAACATCTGCTACAAAGAGGGTGAATGGTGGAACAATTGGTCTTGCTGATAGAATTAAACACTTTAAAGAGTATTACGCATTACTTAAATAAAAAATGAAATTTCCAATATCATTTGAAGATTTTATAAAAGACCCCATCAAAGCCATTATGTTTTTGGTTTTGGTGGGGATCGTTTTTCTTTATATTGATAATAGAATGGTTTATAAAGAACAAATAGAAACTCAGAAAGTTAGAATTAATAAATTAGAGCAGGATGTTGAAAAATTACAACAAACTGTGGTTAAATTAGTAGAAGAATGCGATTAGAAAAGATTTACATATTATTAATTGCCTTTGTTGGCGGGGTGGCTGGATATAATTTAGGATATAGAGTTGCTGAAAGTGATTTTGTAGCTACAGAATCCGCTTTGCTAGATAAAATATCTTCGTTGGAATGGGAGGTTGAAAATATCTATGAAGAAAAAGAAAAAATAATTGAGGAAGAATTTATCAGACAGAGTGATTCAGTACACACCCCCACAAAAAAAATAAAATACAAAAAAGCTCAAAAAGCAAAAACAAAAGTTGATTCTTTAGAATTTGTTGTTGAAAAAAAGATTGAAATGATACGTTTGAAAAAATGGAATGACAGTATAGAAGAACATTTATTAAGAACGGAAATACAAAGATTAAAGAAAGACTAATATGACAAGTAAATTACAAATACTTACTAATCCGTTGATATTAACAATAACATCCATATCCGGCTTATGTGCTTTTATATGTAGTTATTTTCTTAATCTATATATGAACAATCAAGACCAATATACCGCAGTAATTGGTGTAATGTTTTTAGATGGTATATTTGGAATAATAGCCGGTTCAAAAAAAGAGGGATTTAAAACACGCAAAGCCCTAGGTGTACTAAGAAATACTTTTGTTTGGATAATGATACTATCCGCAATACTAATGGTGGAAAAGGGTTTTAGTGGCACGGGTTGGTTGAGTGAAGTAATTGTTGTTCCATTTATGGTGTTTCAGTTAGTAAGTGCACTTAAAAACGCATCAATGGCAGGGTATATAAAGATGAGTTTGTTAAATGAGATACTTGATAAAATAGATAATCACAAAGGAATTAGAAAGGTATAATATGGGATGTGGGTGCGAACAAAATAAAAAACCTTTAAAAGAGGCTTTGGTAGTAACAAAGGATAATTTAAGAGACCAAGCCTATAATGCTATCTACAATACACCGATATCGTTTACATATCAAAACAAAGATACAGGTGGTAGAAGTAATGCATCATATCAAAAGGCGTTGAATAGAAAAGAAAAAATCGGCAAACCCGTATCTGATACTGATAAAGATAAGATGGTAAAAGAATTAATACCATTCCTTGCTTATTTATACAAAAAGCATTTGAAAGCAATAGTGAAAGAGGGTAATAATAAACCAACCATATCTAAATTTATAAAAGAAAATATTAGGATTAAAAAAAATGGCGACGTGTTCCTCAAAACTAAAGGGTGAAACTGAGCAAGAATTTAGAAAAAGATGTGGTGGATACACCTATGCTTTTCCAATAAATATCTTTCAGAAAAAAGAAGAAGAACCCCCTGCCGAAGAACCACCACCGGCAGCTGAACCCACACCACCACCACCTGCACCTGAAGGTGGTATAGAAGAAGCAAAACATACCAAAGGTGGTATATACAAAGGTAAATTAAAGATTGGTGGAGTGCCTGTACCTGTTGAGGTAGAAATGGTTGGTGCTGATAATAGAACCCGTAGTTATTTGGTAAGAGTAATCCATATTGATAAACAATATTGGAGTAAGTTACCAAAAGATGGTATAATCCCTATTCCATCTCGTATTTTTGATATACCAGGCGGTGGTTGGGCTAAACTAAAAACACCATCGGTATTTGAGAACCAGAAGTATTACGATAAGTTGAAAACGATTGAAACTATGGTAATTGAACTTTTGAAAAAAAGAATAAAAGAAGATTGGACGAATAAATACAAAAAATCCATAGATTGTAATAATCCAAAAGGATTTTCCCAAAAAGCACATTGTGCGGGGAGAAAAGCCAGACAGAGGGGTGAGGATACCAAATCAAGTCCAGTAAAATAAATTTGGATAATTAAACTTTCTTTCGTATATTTATAGGTATGAGAAAAGTTTTAAGAGTATTTGATTTGGATGATACCCTCGTAAAGACATCATCAAAAATTAAGGTAATCCATTCAGATGGCAAGGAATCCATGCTTACACCAGGTGAGTATGCTGTTTATAAAGAAAAACCTGGCGATAAGTTCGATTTTGGGGAATTCAACAAACTCCTACAAGAACCAAAACTAATTAAAAAGAATGTAGATTTACTGAAAAAGATGCTTTCAGACCCATCCAAAAAAGTAACTATATTGACTGCCAGGACTTTAGGATTTCCAATTAAGCACTTTTTTAAAACACAATTAGGTTTGGATGTGTATCCTGTTACATTGGGTAGTAATAATCCACAAGATAAAGCAGATTGGATTGAAAAGCATATAGAAAAAGGATATACTGATATTGCTTTTATGGATGATTCACCATCAAACATTCAGGCGGTAAATAAACTTAAATCAAAATACCCAAATGTAAATCTTAAAACAAAATTGGTTGTAGACCATTTTGCTCCTGAGAAAAAAGTTCGTATATTTGAATCATTGGTTCAATCAAAATTTAACGATTTATTAAAAGTTTTTTAATATATATAGTATGGTAAACGAATACGAAAAAAAGGCAATGGATGATACTTTGGAGATAGTCCTAAGTAGGAAGCGTGGAATTGCGGATTATAAAAAACTTGTAATCCCACATTTAGTTGATTTTTATCTAAAGCACGAAGAATACGAAAAACTCCAACAGTTGAAAAACTTTACCGACAGGATGGAGAAACTAAATGAAAATAAAAGTAAAAAAGCTAAAGTATGAGGTAGATTCCGGCGGAACTGGCCAAACCCATATTATTTATGTATTGGACAGGTCTAATCGTCCAATATTAGCGGAGTTATGTAACGAAAACGAAATACCAATTTACCTAAACAAATATCAGAAAAAATTTGATATACCCAATGGCAAAATTATATATTCATAATGATGATATCCATTCGTTCAATGATGTCATTCTAATACTATCAAATATGTTTGATTACCCACTAAATCAATGCGCAAGTATTGCTCACATAATTCATACAACCGGTGATTGTTGTATAAAGGAGGGTAATTATGATGAATTGTTTAACTATCAAAATAAACTAAACTATTTAAGGTTTGAAACGGAGATAAAAAATGAGCGTAGAAAAAGAGCAAAAAAGTAAGGGTTTGGGAGATACCATTGCAAAGGTAACATCAGCAACCAAATTAGATAAGTTGGCTGAAAAAATAGCCCATATTGCAGGACACGAAGATTGTGGGTGTTCTAAAAGACAAGAAACCCTAAATAAGTTGTTTCCATACAAATAACCCAACTGTCCAATAAATTGGACACTTTTAGGTAAAAATGTGGATAACTTTTTGAAAAAAGGCTTGGAAATATAGGTTTTCTGTTGTATATTTACTATGTAATGATTGATAAACTAACCCCCCAAATTGTGAAAAAGGCCACTTTTAAGGTTATTTTCCCCACGAACTATGAGTTCGCTAATCCCAATAGTAAGGTTGAAACCTCCTATGAGATTGAGTATTCCACCCCTTTAGAGTTAAAGAAACTCTATCAGGAAGCCCGCCAGGTGTGGTCTGAATACTTTGTAGAGGCTTATACGGATACTTTTGTGATGTCGGATTCCCACACCTATCAGGAAGAAATCCAAAAACAACTGATGGCCGCTGAATGGTAATTTAAGATTTAACCTAAATTTAATATTGAAAGTTTGTAAATATAGGTTTTCTGTTGTATATTTACTATATAATGATTGATAAGTATTCCCCAATTACTATGAAAAACGAAAATGTTCGCCGATTTGTTCACCTCCAAGAGAAGGCTAATCTTATGATTGAGACCTATGGTAGGTGTTCTGATGATATTGCTAACGAATTAGAAGAATTGGGAGATAAACTCTCCCCCGAAGAAATTAAGGAAACTTTACGAATTTGGCAGGAAATGCATACCCTGCCTTATGGTGATGATGATTTTTAAATAAAAAACAAAAAAAACAATATGAAAAAACTAATCGCAATTTTGATGCTTGCTGTAACAGTTATGGCTTGCTCAAACAACCAAACCACCACAACCGAAACTACAGGTGAGCCGGTAGATTCAACTCTTTTCCAAAATACTGTGGAATTGGGTGGTGGTGTTGATACTACTGCTGTAGCACAGTAATCAACTAAGTCAGGTGGCGGTATTGGTTATGGCCCGCTCAGAAATGAGAAAGCACAGGTTCGAATCCTGTCCTGACTACACGTTCCGAAACAAGACAACGGATAGTGTGCTCTACACGATGAGAAACGGAGTGATGTCCGTATGAGACTGCTGATAGGACAAGGTTCTATTTAGATTGACTATCTACTGAAAGAGGGAATAAATAGTAACCCAAATAGTCTATTCCTAACTCAAGAAATTGAGGACAGCCACAACACCTGTAAGTTGGATAAATTAGGGTGTTACTTAGTCAGGTGGCGGAATTGGTAGACGCACACAAGATGGGGAAGGCATAATAATTGCGAAAAGTCAGTACCCTACAACTTGTTATAGAATTACAGGTTCGAATCCTGTCCTGACTACTAAAGATTAATGATATGAGTTTAGATTGGAAACAAGTTTATATTGAAATGGGTTCTCGTGATAAAAAAACAAAGAAACTCAAATATTACAATGTTACATCTTTTAATCACAAACGATTTACCTGCAATTGTCCTGCGTATGAGTTTGGTAGGGGTTCGGAGTGTAAACATATTAAAAATTTAAAAAGAAAATTATCTATTGTGTAGTGTTAGTTGTTGTTTAAAAATAAAAAGAAAGGAAAATTATTATGGAAATTATTTATTTCGCGTTAGGGTTGGTTATAGCTTTGGTGGTTGCTGAGGTTTTGGCCTGGTTTAGCGTAATTAAAGTGTTTAATCGTTATTCTAAAAATATAACCGATATTCAGATAAAAAATGAAGAACTTATTCGCTCTTCAAAAGAAGAATTACAACTCCTAAATCTTAGGGTTGATAATTTAGAAAATCAAATCTATAGAGATATAGATGAGGTTCACACTAGAATAGGTTCAGAAGCCGAAAGGATTGAGAGAGGAATTGATTTTCGTATAGATAAAACCTCTAAAGATATAGATGAGGTTCACACTAGGATAAGTTCGGAAATTGAAAGGATTGAGAGAGGAATTGATTCTCGTATGGATAAATTTGATTTAAAATTAAAAAAAGATTTACTTAAAGGATAAAATTAACTAACAACAACTACACCGCACAATAGATATTTTTATATGGCAAATACAGTATTTAATTACATCACTATCAACAACGCTGATGGGAATGTAGTAGAAAAAATTAAAGAAATTTTCAAATCCACTAATGAAGACCCATTTGAAACAACATTCACAGTTGAATTGGTAAATGCTCTTTTTGATAATATATGGCCTAATGGTAATGATGATTATGATAGAAGTTGGGTAGAAAACAAATGTGGAGCAAAGTGGTTTAATGGGTATGTGAGTGATTATGGTGATGATGGAACTATTACGATAAATATAGATTCCGCATGGGACCCCATTTTTGGTTGGGTTGAAAAATTAGCAGAGGTATTATCTAATATCAAATCCGATGTTTGGATTCAAAACAAATTTGAAGATGAAGGTTACAACTTTGCCGGAGTTCATTTAATAGCAAAAGATTATTCTTCAGATGAATATATTGAAATGGAAGATTGGGATGTAGATAAATTTTTTGAGGGTGGTGAAGAATATAATTTATATTGTGATAAACTGTCAAATATGATGGATGAAGAAGTTGATGCATATTTTGAATATTTAAAAAGTATAGAAAATGAGTAAGACAATTTTTTGTGATATTGATGGAACGCTTGTATATCAGGTTCCATTTGAAGAAATCAACCTGACAACAAGTATGGCTTTGCCGGGAGTTGTAAAAAAAATGAATGAGTGGTATAATTCCGGTTATTATATTGTATTGACAACCGCTAGACCCGAAGAATACGAACTTATTACTAAACAAGAAATGATGAATTTGGATATTCCATACCACCAATTGGTAATGGGTATTGGTAGGAGTGAGAGGGTATTAATTAATAATAAAAGTGTAAAAAACCCAACCGAAAAAAGGGCAACTGCTATTGAGGTTGAAAAAAATGGTGGGTTTAATGATATTGATATTTAATTTATATGGAACTACCCAATGTAAAAAATGTAAATAAGGGAAAAAAGCGTTTAAAGAAACACCATTTCAAACCAAAGGATATGGTGGCATATAAATGGTATGCTGAAAAAGAGGTTGGGTATATTATGGAGTGTTATCACTCATCCGATGGGTGGGCCTGTTATAAAATCAAATCAGCGAGCAAACCTGGATGTATTTATTCCGATATGCAGTTGGATGACCCAGAAGACCCATATTGTTACATATCATCCGTTTTGACGAAATCAATGACGGGTGGTGAAAAGGAGTTAGTAAAAAAAAGAATTGAATGGAGTGAATCCAAAAATTTACCTAATAATAAACCGATTGTTGAGAAAAAAGCAGAAAAGGTTGTTGTTGATAAGAATGAACTAAAAAGGGCTATTGAAAAACAAAAAGATTTTATTAACGGAAAATTTTGGTAATTTAAAAATTATTTTGTATATTTATCAAAAAAACAAAAGGAGTTATGATGAACTATAAACCAATGAATGATTATGTGCTTGTCTTAGTAAACAAACACGATGAAAAAACGCAGGGTGGATTGTATAAACCTGAAACTGCAAGAGAAACAATGAGTGGAAAGGTTGTTGCAGTTGGCGATGGATTATTTACTCAACAGGGGGTAAAGATACGTATGAAACTAAAAGTAGATGATGAAGTTCTTTTAGATGGAACAGGCACTCAAATCAAAATTGATGGAGTAAAATACAATCTATATCGTGAAAGTGAAATTTTGATGGTAAAACTATCAGATAATTAATATTATTGTTTCATATGTTGGGGTCTCAAAAGGGAACGGTTTTACAAAATGGTTATGTGTTAGGAAAGGGGAGAGAACCTCTTGGACTGACAGAAAATCAGATTAGGTATGCTATGAAAAATACCACATCTAATCGTCAAGCCGCTCTCTTTTTGAGAATTTCTTTTAATGGATACAAAAAATATGCATTACAATATATTGATTCCGAAACAGGCTTATCTTTGTGGGAATTACAAAAGTTAAATAGAAATCAAACTCCACGAAAACCAAGAAAGAAAACAAAAGCCCATAAACTTATAAACGATATTTTTGAGGGTAAGTATCCAGAGTATTCAATCCGGTCTTTAAAAACAAGATTATCAAAGATTGGACATACTTTAGACCCACCATTTGAATATTGTTGCCATGTCTGTGGGTATAACGAAAGAAGGTTGAGTGATGGTAATATACCTTTGATATTAGACCATTTAGATGATGATTGGAAAAATCATCGTAGGGAAAATCTTAGGTTTATCTGCTTTAATTGCTACCACAACAACAGGGGTAACATTAGGGGAACTCAACCACAATTCAGAATAGAAAGATTAAAACAGCATATCCTAAACAAAATAATGAACGAAGTAAACCAAAAAACAAAAGGAGAATAAAGTTATGAAAGGAAAACAAATCTTTCACGGTAAAGAATCCCGTGAAAAACTACTTAAAGGAGTAAACGAACTAGCGGATGCAGTAAAAGTTACATTAGGACCTAAGGGCCGGAATGTAATCATTCAGCGAGATGGAACACAACATATCACCAAAGACGGTGTTACGGTTGCCAAATCGGTGGAGTTTTCTGATAATACTATTAATATTGGTGCGCAAGTAATCAAAGAAGCAGCACAACAAACTGCTGATAAAGCTGGTGATGGAACTACCACATCCACCGTACTTGCTCAATACATCTTTAATGAGGGTATGAGTGAGATTGAAAGGAGTGGAGCAAACCCAATTCATTTAAGAAGGGGGATGGCAGATGCTGCTGATAATATCATTAATAATCTATCTAAAATCTCTATTAAGTTGGAAGATAATGATAAGATTGAAAGTGTTGCAGCAATATCCGCAAATAACGACACCAAAATTGGTTCTATGATTGCTGATGCGGTAAAAGAAGTTGGTAGGGATGGTGTAATAACGGTAGAAGAGGGAAATCAATCAGATGATGAACTAATTGTTGTAGAGGGATTACTATTTGATAAGGGGTATTTATCCCACTATTTTATGAATAATCGCCAAAAGTTGAACTGCACATTGGAATCACCAAAGGTTCTTTTGTTTGATGGTAAAATTAATAAGATGGATGATATTCTTCATCTATTGGAAAATGTATCCGCAAAAAATGAATCCATTGCTATCATAGCACACGAAGTTGAAGCAGAAGCATTGGCTACGATGGTTGTGAATGCTGCAAGAGGAACACTAAAGTGTTTGGCGGTTAAAGCACCGGGGTTTGGAACTGAAAGAACCGAAATCTTACAGGACATGGCGGCTCTTTGTGGAACTACTGTGTTTGGTGGTGTGAATGGTGATTTAGAAGATGTAACCATTGAAAATTTGGGTAATTGTGATAAAATAGTATCCGATAAGCAGGAAACTGTAATCATTGGTGGTAAAGGTTCTCAAGAAGAAATCAATCAACGAATTGAAGATGTGAAAACCGAAATCAGTAAATCTAATTCCGATTGGGAAAAGGAAAAATTACACAAACGATTATCCAAACTATCAGGCGGTGTTGCTGTAATTAGAGTTGGAGCACAGTCCGAAGTGGAAATGAAAGAAAAGAAAGACCTGTTTGATGATGCTATCCTTGCTACGAAAGCAGCAATGGAGGAAGGTATTGTAGCAGGTGGTGGTGCAGCATTGATTCATTCGGCAAAAGGGTTGAATCGGGATGGAAAATCGGATTATGATATTGGGTATAATATTGTAGTGAACGCGTGTTCATCTCCAATGGAAGCAATCCTACAAAATTCAGGATGTGAACCACTACCAATCATTGATAGTGTTAAAACCGCCGAATCAAATACTTATGGGTATAATGTAATGGAAGATTCATATACTGATATGGTTGAAAATGGTGTAATTGACCCTACAAAGGTTGTAAGGACTGCATTGGAAAAAGCAGTTTCAGTTGCTGGGACTCTATTGACAACCGAATGTATGATTGTCAATGAACCTGAAGAAAAGCGTGAACCGAAAACTGACCAAGTATAGTTTAAAGTGTAAATATATCCAAATGGAGTTAGAGGATATGCAATCAGATTTTGATTCTTATCTAAACAATTTTAACTCTTTTTTTGGGCAGTTTATGCGCGAAGATAAAAAAAATGAATCTGGGGGAGATTCAAAAGATGGTGTTACGGAGTGTTGGGTGAATGAGGAAACGGGGGAAGTTAGACCTGATGAACCCAACACATCCGAACCATCAAAACCAAAACCCCAAATTGAAAAAAAGGTTGATAGTAAGTATAAAAAGTTATTCAAAACTATATCTATAAAAGCCCATCCTGATAGAGGTGGAAGTGGTGATGATTTTTTACGATTGAAAAAGGCATACGATGGTGATAATCTTATAGAAATGGTTGAATTGGCTGTTAAATATGATATAGAGTATGAATTGGATTCCGATGATGAAATACTTATTGAAAAAAACATCAAAGGGTATGAGAGTGAAATTGATAATATAAAAAAATCTTTGGCATGGATATGGTGTACATCAACAAATCCACAAGATAAAATTAACATAATCAAAAGTGTTGAAAGACAAATAGGAAAAGAAATACCATTAGAAAAAATTAATTTGGAGAGTATATGAGTTTTGTGATTGTAAAATACATTAAGAAGAATGTTCCGGTAATTTTATTGGATGGGCATGGTGAAGTTTGGGAGTTTGAAAATGAAGAGTCGGCAGAGTATTACGCAGCTGTATTTGAAACTAATTCCGATTCGGGTTACAAATATGAAGTAAAAGCAGTTGGAAAAATTCACGAAGAACAAAATTAAACTATTTATTCATATGGACAAAATAATATCAACTATTAAAATTAAGGGTAATGATGATTTACAAGCTACATTATCATCTCTTTTTTCAAATCCTAAATCAAACGATTCCGATTGGTTGTTAAGCCAATTTTACGAATCAATTTCAGATGTAGACACTAATTGTGTTGGCAGTTGTTCTGCTGAATTGAATAGTGTATTCATTGGTGATGAATCAATGTTGGTTCTATCATCCAACAGCGAATTTCCCCATAATTTAGTAGATAGGATGTGTGAAATATTCAAAGAAATTGATGAGGATTTTGAAATAAGAGGAACATACGAACATATGGAATATATTTGCGCGGGTGCTTACTACGCAACATCTATTGGTTCAGTTTCTACTGAAAAGCAATTGAGTTCTTTGATGAGTAAAGAAGATTATGAGTCTGTTGATACGATTGAATCAAAAATCTTCTCCATTAAAGATACATTGCTAGAAGTATGTATTGAAGAATTGGATTCTCAATCCATTATGAGATATGATGGTGATTACAATTGGGATGATAATTGGAACGATGAGGTTTATGAAATAAATTCAGATGATGATGATATACCTGATTGGTTGATTGATGAGGATGACGATGAAAATAGAAAACATTATGAGGATTAATACTATGAAAAAACTAATATTATTATTATTACTACCATTATACTCTTTTGGACAAGGGAGAGATAGTGTGTATATCAAAAACCAAATCTTTGAAATGGTTTATTCGGAAGTTTTGGAGCAACCAAAATGGATTAAGTACAGGGTTCAATGTGCTGAAAATTCAGTATCTCGCAAAGGATTGGATTTCTATAAAGAAAAATCATACCATACATCCGATAATGGGGATTATGTGGCGAATGAATGGGATAAAGGGCATATGGCTCCGGCGGCAGCGTTTGGGTGTGATATAAACTTACTCAAACAAACATTCACTTACTTAAATTCGGCTCTTCAACATCAATCCTTAAATAGAGGTCCGTGGAAAGAGTTGGAAGAATCTGAAAGGGTGATGAGGCAGAAGGCAGATGATATTAATATCTATATCAGAGTAGATTTTGAACCACCACTTAAAAAAGTATCAGGTGGTGCTACTATTCCATCTGGATTTTATAAGAAGATTCATTCAACAAAGTTGGGTGTATGCGATTGTTATTATTTCAACAATACCGCACCGGCAACATCAGATGTAAGTAAATTTAAAGTTAAGTGTGAATAATTACTTTATACAATCATTGTTTTGGAATACTAAAATAGATGCAATCGTTGGTGTAACGATGAAAGTGGCTTTTACAATGAAACAAATGGGTGCTCCATTTATATATAAGCAATTTGGTATATTTGAAGAATAAGGAATGGTTAAAGTAGTTTGCGGATTACTTAGAAACGAAGATAAGGTTTTAATAGGAAAAAGATTAGATACCAACCCAAATTGGGGTGGATATTGGGAGTTTCCTGGTGGTAAGGTAGAGGATGATGGTGAAACGGAGTATGAAGCCTTAATTAGAGAGTTCAGAGAGGAATTTGGGATAGAAATACAACCATTCCACCAATTTAAATCTGCTGTGGGGGATGGTATAGAGTTAATACCCTTTATATGTGATTTTGTATCAGGAAAAGCCTCTCTTGGAGCGCATACGGAGATTAAATTCGTAGAGATACCCAACCTAAAGCAGTACACCTTTACACCTCTTACAAAGGATATTTTAACCTCTGTGGTGGGTTCTTATGGGGGGTTCTTTAGGAAAAAGAGGGTTAAATAAGAACTGTCCAATAAATTGGACACTTTTGGGTAAAAATGTGGATAAATTTAACCTAAATTTAATATAAAAGGCTTGGAAATATGGGTTTTCTGTAGTATATTTACTATGTAAGATGATTGATATGGAAACGAACCTAATGAGTTTTGAGAAGCCCCTTCGGGTATTTGTTCAATTGGTGGTAATTGGTGTGCTGGGTTATTTGACTGTGTTGTCTTATCAGTTGATATCGGTTTTTTATCTAATTACCCAATTAATCGATTATATTATTAAATAATTTTAAAATGGTAGAACTATTGAATGACTTTGGTTTTTCAACCAAAGAAGAGTATTATGAGTATATTTTGGAGAGTATCCATAATGGACAGCATAAGCAGGCCAAAAACCTTTTCAACCAATTACCCAATGATGGTATGACGGGGGAGAGGGCTCAATTTTTTTGGTGGATTGAGGATAAATTTGAGTCCGGACTTGAAAAAGTTACTCATTTGAAGGAGTACTTTAATGGTTAATTTTTCAGTCAAAAAACTTAACGATAATTTAATATACAAAATTTGGAAATGTAATACTTCTGTATTATATTTACACTATATTTATTGCTGATATATGAAAAAACTAAAATACAAAAAACGGACATCTATATCTAATTGGACTGGGGCTCAAAAAAGAGTTTTATCCGAGCGTATTTTTCGGTGGTGTAAAAACAATATGGGTATTAATGGTAGGTATAAAACGCCAATATCCCTATCTGTTATTCGAAATCAATATGAACCCCAAACTTATGGAGCATTTGACCCCGATGAAAATCAGGTTATCATTTATCACAATAGGATTCGTAGTTTAGAACGCTTGATAACCACTATCATACACGAATATCAACACTCTCTTCAGCCTGTGAAAACCTACTATGGTATATATTCGGTTGTATATGGGTATTGGAAAAATCCGTTGGAGAAAGATGCTAGGCGGGCAGAAAAGAAATATTATAAAAAAGTTTTTGATTACCTAAATAAATAATAAAAAATACTATATGAATAAATTAAACACATTTTTCTATCTAATTATAGAATTATTTTTTGCTGCATCCTCCGTATTTATGGCAGGTTTGTTCGGTTATCTGATTTATATCATAATGAAACCACTACTATCATTGATGTAAAAATGACGCAAATCAATCCCGAATATTACGATTCAGACCCGTTTAATATGAAAAAAAGTAAATTTAGGCCTTTTAAGGACACTCGCTCATTTAGTGTAAAAGCTAAAGACTTTGGACAATCTCTTCTGTTTTGGAAAGGTAGAAAGAAAGGTACGATTTATACTCGTGATTTGGAGTGGGATGATATTCGTTATATTTTCTTTCCAAGAAGATTTTCTGAAAAGTATGGTTATTTAGGTTCTGTGCCTGATTACAACAACTATGATAAAGTTATGGTCCCATTGGTTTTGGCTATGGACTATGAAGCAAAACCTTGGTGGTGTCCTCGTTGGTTTCTTAGATTCCTCCAAGTATTTGGTAATGATAGTTCTATTGTAAGGGTTCGTAACCGAAAGTTACATAATTTACATAATAGATTAACTAAAGGAATTACATTCTACGATTATAAGACAAAATGGGAGTGGTATGATTTAAGAATTTCAGTTGTGGGGCCAGAATACATTCAAGATTTGGCGGATGCTATTGAAGATCATTATTACAAAATTGGTGTAAGAGACCATACTATTAAACAAATTAAGACATTTGAGCCTGATTTTGATAAAACCTATATGACTACAAAGGATCTTGATGATTATTTAGAAACCTTATACGCTAAAGAAGAAAATAATGAACAAAGAGACTAAAACAATAGCACAACAAATCAACTGGGATTTTAAGGCCAACGGTGGCTTGGAAATCAGAGATAAGAAAAATAATATAATCTATTGGGAAACCTCAAAGGGATATTGGTGGAATTCTCAAGATAGAATAATCTATGGATTGGATGATTCTGTTAAAGAAAAACAACCCAATTCTTACGATAACAAAGTAGTAGAAATTGATGGTGTAAAATATAAACTAACCAAAATATGAACAAAGTAATTAGAGATGGTAAAGTAGCAGTTCTTATTTCATATGGATGGGGAGCTGGATTTTATACTTGGGGTGCTCCTCTTGAAGCAATATTTGACCCAAATTTAGTAGTGTTGATTGAATTAGAAAATTTTGATGGTGCAGAAGAGTATGTTAAAAATACTTATCCAGGTATCAATACCGGAGGAGTTGAAGATTTATATATAGAGTGGGTAGATGAAGGTGAAGAATTTACTATCAATGAGTATGATGGAAGTGAAAGTATTCAATTTAAAAACAAAATACAATGGATTACAGCATAAGACCGGAAGTATTTGAAAGAATTATTATTGAACTTAAAGAACAACAAGAAAGATTAGATAAAGCATATGAAGCAGGTATTGACCATATAAACTTTACAGGCTCATATGAAAGCGTTATCGCTATGTTGATTGGTTCAATTTATGGTATGGAGGGTAGAGATACATTTGATTGGTGGTGTTATGAAAAGAATTTTGGGAAACGAACCGATTTGACAATGACAGATAAAGATGATAATGAACTATGTAGAACCATAGAAGAATTACATCAGTATTTGGAAGAAAATAAAGTAAATGATTACTACCTCTCAAAATATCAAATTATGACAGATGAGGAACGAAAGGATTTATTAGATAAATTAATATCAGATTATGAAAAACCTTAAATACTATTACATCGAATTTATCTATCAGTCAAAATGTCTAATAAACTTTTTCAAAAATATTTGGAGATTTAGAAAACCACTATATCAATTTAGGTGGTGGGATTACTACACTCTATTACAATTTATGCAGATATCCATTGAGCATATGGGGGATAGAACCAAATCCAAAGGTACTGGAGTTGATTCTACTCGCATCCCCAAAATTGCTAAAATGGAAAGAGCAAGTCAGATTCTAAAAAACCAAATGAATGATTATGTTTATATGGATATGGCTGAAGAAAAGTATGGTAAGTTAATTGATAATGATGGTGATTTTATTCCATTGGATAGTAATCGTGATTTATTTACTTATGAAGATAAATTAACCGATGAAGAGAGGGAACATAACAGCAAGGTATTTTTATATTCTGCTGAATTGGATGAAAAGGAATGGGGAGAATTTTGTAATATCATAAAAGATAAGAAAACAGGATTAAAGACTTGGTGGGATTAGATTTGGGAATATAAAAATTATCATTATGGATACTACTTTAATTATAGGATACATTGGTGGATTCCTTTTGGGAGTATCTTCTATTCCTGAAATGTGGAGAACCATTAAAGATGGTCGATGCCATATTGGTTGGGGTATGTTGTTAGTGTGGTTTTTTGGTGAAGTATTTATGGAAATATACGCAATCATATTAAATGATTGGGCACTTATTTTTAACTATACCACCAATTTTATAGTTCTTATTGTATTATTGTGGTATAAAATTCGATTACCATATTAGATGTATTTGTGTAAGTAAAATTTGGAAATATAAAAATTATCATTATTGTTTTAAATAGATGAATAAAATATATCAAATATTCAAAGAGTATAAGTGTAAATTACTATTAATTTATTTTTTTATGTTGGTAACGGAGTTATCAATGATATCACAGCCATTTTTACTTGGGAAAAGTATTGATGGATTAATTAATGGTGGTTGGTTTTGGATTATCTTATTATTTTTATCCTACTCCATTTCTAGTCTCGTCAATTACAAAAGAATGGTTTATGACACCAAAGTTTATACACAAATTTACAATGATATTGTTTTACGATTCTTAAAAACTAATAACAAATCTGATTCTGTAAAAATTGCCAGAGCTGATATGGCACACGATGTTGTTGGTGTATTAGAGGGATATGTTCATTATTATATTGCAACAATCATCACTATTTTTGGTTCAATAGGGTTCATATACTTATCAAATTGGAGAGTAGGGTTATTAGTTACTTTAGCTTTAATTGTTATAATACTTGCAGTTCTAATTTATTATAAAAAAATAAGACAATCTATTGATGTTAAAAACAATAATTACGAGAATAAAGTAACCGCTATACAAAATGGGTATGACACTTCCGTTTCTTTTTTTAATCGTAAGCGAAAATTGGAAATATTTGAATCAACATTGCAAGGTAAAAATTGGTTTTTGGTTGGCATGATAAAATCAATATTTTTGGTTTTATCCATAATACTTCTAATAACAACTTCAAATAATATGACTGCTGGTAATGTGGTTACAATATATTCTTATGTTAATAATTTTTTGATATCACTAATGTCAATTCCAGTTGCGTTTGAGATGTTTTCGAGATTGAACAATATTATTAAAAGAATTAATTGAACCTAACTCACTTATTTCTCCAGTTTTACTTTAAGTAAAATTTGGAAATATAAAAATTATTTTGTATATTTAAGTATGAAAACTACTATGCTGAAACAAAGAAATTTTAAATTAAGTAAAACTATAAATCTTCATTTTGGTGAAGAAGCAATGTGGTATATTACACCAACATTTGGTTTCCAAAGAATTAATTGGGAAGGTATAATTGGTAAAAAAGAAATCACACATCTATTTGTAATAAAATGGTTAAAATCTAGTGTTGGTATTACTAAAAGATATATTTAAGTATGAAAACAATATTCATTGGAGATATCCATGGCCGTCCAATTTGGAAGGACATTGTAGCAAAAGAAAACGCTGATAGGGTTATCTTTATTGGAGATTACTTTGATAGTTTTGATATACCTGGCATAGACCAAATTCATAATTTCAAAGAAATAATTGAATATAAAAAAACAAGCGGTAAAGAGGTTATCCTATTAGTAGGTAATCACGATTTTCATTATATGAATGTTGGTCAAACTTATTCAGGTTTTCAACCCGCTCTTAAATTTGATATAGAAATGGTACTGAAAGAAAATATGGAACATCTTCAAATGGCATATTCCTTTGATAAGTTCCTATGTACACACGCCGGTGTATCTTCAGTATTTATGGATAGGTGGTTTAGAAATATGTGGGATTGTGATAATTTGGTTGAGAAATTAAATGAAACATTTATATACAGCCCATCTATTTTTAAATTTACAGGATGGGACCCCTATGGTGATGATGTAAACCAATCACCAATTTGGATTCGTCCACGATCTTTGTTATGGTCAAATAAAAAAAGAGGAAAAGATTCTATCAAAGGTAGATTTATTCAAATTGTAGGCCACACTGGGGTCAGCTCTATTGATATCAAAGCAACAGATAAATCAATGGGGGGTAAATACTATATGATTGATGCTTTATCTTCAAAAGAATATTTAATATATGATGGTGAACTTAAAGTAGGAAAATTATGATGAATACAACAGCAAAAAAAGAAGAAGTATATAATAAATTAAAAGATTAATATGATAAAATTAGAATACATTTGGTTGGATGGATATACACCCGAACCAAACCTAAGAAGTAAAGTTAAAATATTATCCAAAGAAGATTCTATAACCCTATCTGAGTGCCCAGAGTGGTCATTCGATGGTTCATCCACAAAACAGGCCGAAGGGCATTATTCTGATAGAATACTTAAACCTGTTGCTTTATACCAAAATTCCATGGATGAGGGTTCATATGTAAGTTATTTTGTTTTGTGTGAGGTTATGAATCCCGATGGGACACCACACGAAAGTAATATTAGACACATATTACCTGATTATGATAATGTATGGTATGGATTTGAGCAGGAATATACTATTTTAAAAGATGGTAGACCGATTGGGTTTCCAATAAATGGATTTCCACCACCACAGGGTAAGTATTATTGTGGTGTGGGTGATGGGCAAGTAAGTGGTAGAAAATTCGTAGATGAACATCTTCAAATTTGCTTAAATACTGGATTATCAATAACAGGCACCAACGCAGAAGTACTTTTGGGACAGTGGGAATATCAGATATTCAATACCTCATCAAAATCTGCTGCAGATGACTTGTGGATATCACGATATATCTTACAAAGATTATCCGAAAAATGGGGATATAAAATTGAGTTTCACCCAAAACCTGTTATGGGTGATTGGAATGGTAGTGGATTACATTGTAATTTTTCAAACCACATAATGAGAGAAATTGGGGGAATGGAATACTTTTCTAAAATATTCAATGTTTTTGAAAGTAGACATACCTTACATATTGAAAATTATGGTTCATCTAATGAACAACGATTAACAGGTAAGCATGAAACCCAATCCATACATAAGTTTAGTTGGGGTGTTTCTGATAGAGGTGCATCTTTAAGAGTTCCCATTCAAACATCATTGAATTGGAAGGGATATATTGAGGATAGAAGGCCTGCTTCAAATGCAGACCCGTATAAGATTGTTAAAGTTATTTCGGATGCCTTAAAACAAATTGATGGTGAACTTAAAGTAGGAAAATTGTGATGAACGCAACAACAAAAGAAATGGAAGCAATGAGGGAATGCTATAGGAAACTATATAAAGCATCCACCCCATCGGCCGATTTTGATGAATTAATGAACAACGCCACCGTAGATGAAAATGGGCAAAAGGTAATTGATTTTATGGCACATGAAATTTGTGAATACGAATTTTCTGAAATTGTAGATGAAGTTATTAAAAAACATAAAATTAAAACCCACAGAGTAACACCATTCAAAAACTCAATCTATTTGGGTTGTAGTCCTAAATTTAAAAAATTAGAATAATGAGAGAACAAATATTTTTAGAACTTGGATTTGAAAAAACAGTTGTAACTGCAGAAGAATCCGGTGCTCCTACCGATTGGCACTATTATACATTGGATATTGGTGATTTGTGTTTGATAACATCATCAAGCGATGAAATCAAAGATGATACTTGGTATTGTTATTTCTTTGAATCAAATCAATTTAAAATAAAAAATGAAACTGATTTAAAGGATTTGGTTGAAGTTCTTAGGAGGTGTTGGAAATGATACATGAGTATATTCAAATATATTTATTGGGGTATCTAATATTTTCTCCTATACTATATTCGCTTAGGTTTATTAATGAAAAATTAACTTTAAGTGATGGTGCTATAATTGGTTGGCCTTTTATGTGGCCAATCCTTGCACCAATATTTTTTGGTTCAGTAGTTGTTGGGTTTTTATTTGGTTTTTTTAAGAGTATTTTTAACTTATTTAATAATAAAAAATAACTATTTATATTGGGAGTATAATAATGAAATTAAAAGAAATACTTAATAATATAATTAGAAAAAACTACCTTATTGAAGGTGTTGATGATCCAGGTATATTAAAGTGTATATTTATGGCGGGGGGTCCTGGTTCAGGAAAAAGTTTCACAGCATCAGAAGTATTTGGTATTGATAAGAGATATAAATCATCATTTGCTCAATCCGGCTTAAAAGTAATTAATTCCGATACGGCGTTTGAAGCCCAATTAAAGAAAAATGGTATTAATCCAAAAGATTTGGGTAGAATTGAAAGAGAAGAGCCTGAATTGTGGAAAAAAATTACTGAAGTTCCTGGTGGTATTAGAGATAGAGCAAAACAAATAACCAAAGCACAAAGAGATTTCTATGAAGCAGGCCGTTTGGGCCTAATTATTGATGGAACGGGTGATGATTTTGCAAAAATTAAACAACAAAAACAACATGCCGAATCTTTAGGATACGATTGTATGATGGTGTTTGTAAATACATCATTGGAAGTTGCTAAGGAAAGAAATCATGGTAGAGATAGAACATTATCAGATGAGTTAGTAACATCTATTTGGAAAGATTGCCAAGAGAATATGGGTAAATTTCAAACTTTATTTGGTGCAAAAGATTATAGAATAATTGATAACACCATTTATGGCCCACCTCCTGCCGCAGTTCAAAAAGCTGTGAATGAGTTTATGAGAAGGCCGGTATATAACCCTATTGGTAAAAAATGGATTGAAACTGCAAGAGCTTTAAAAAAAGTTGGAGAAATAAAATGATTAGATTAATTGGTATATTGTTTTTATTATTAGTTTCGTGTGGAACTCCCACATACACTACAATAACACCCACCAACCCACCTTCAGTATCTTATTGGGATGATATTTATTTTCCACCATCCGGTCCATATATATCACCGTATAATAATAGGTGGAATTTTTATAGTTGGAGATATGTTCCATCACCCCCAGTGGTAATTCATCGGGGGCCTGTGATAGTAACTCCACCAAGACCAAGATATTACTATCAATCTCCCCCACGAAGGGATAGGATGAATAGACCAAACATAATTCACCGCCCACGAAGTGGGAGGGGTTATCCACGAGTTTATACACCACCACGATCAAGAAATAGGTAGTTAAAAATTTAAAGAAATAAAATAAAAGGAGAAAATAATGGCTCAAATACATCCATTAAAAAGTGAGTTTGGTTTAGGTGGTGGAACATACCTATCAGGCTCTGTAAGCATGAGTTTTTCAATTTCATCGGGTTCTATTAATAATCGTACTATTACATCAACAGCATATTGCTACTACCCAATACAACAATCGGTTGCTGTTATTAGAATGAAAACTGATGGAACTAATCCTGTTGCAAATGGTGGGTTTATCGGAGTTGGTACTAGTACTGGATTAACTTTTGCAGCAGGTACTCCTATATACGGCCCGATACTACAAATAACACAATCTTCAGGCCATGCTATTGTATGGAATTCTGTACGAGATAGCGATGATTTATAAAATAAAAGGAGAATAAAATGGCAGTTAAATTTAGAGTTTATAAACAATTTTTACCAATTACTCCAAAAATTTGGGTAGCAAAATTAGATGAAACTGATGATATAGATGATTTTGATACAATTGAAGAAGCAGAAACTTTTGCGCAGCAAGCAAACGAATTAGATACAACTGGTAGAAAATATCGTGTTCAACAAATAGAAGTGGATGCTTAATATGGAGTATTGTAGTTATGAACCCCGCCAAATTCATTTCCTTTTTGCAGGGGTTATTGACCCACAATAGATTTATATGGTTTAGTAAATCTAAATATTATTTTTCACAAAAGGAGCCAGTTTTGGAATTAAATATAGAATTAATACCTGTTGAAAGTAAAATAACTGATGATGAATTATCTAAACTTAGGCGGGTTTTAGAAGATGGAATTAAAGTTGATGGCGATGGGGTTATCAAAGTAAAAATTCACTCAAAAAATGTAAAAAAAATTATTGAAAGTATTGTAAATATGGAATAAATTTTGTATATTTACATATGTTTAATATCGCAGTTATAGCACACGATGGCAAAAAAGCCGATATGGTGGCTTTTATAATGAAGAGATTGGATTTCTTCAAAAACCAAAGAATCATTGCAACAGGTACAACAGGAACTCATATAGAGCATGCTGGTATTAATGTTGAAAAGAAAAAATCAGGCCCATTGGGTGGTGATGCTCAAATAGCATCAATGATAGCAGATGGTAAAATAGATGGTGTTGTTTTTTTTGTAGACCCATTAGTGGTTCACCCACATATAGTAGATGTTAATATGCTTTTAAGGGTGTGTAATGTTTACAATATACCACTTGCTACAAATTATGCAACCGCATCTCTTCTTATTGATGGGTTTAAATCAAAAATTGATTAATTAGTATATAAAAACAAACTTATGAATAGAGAAAATAAAGCAGAAGATATACTTTTGTTGATGGGAATAGTAGGGATTGTTGGTATGATTATTATAGTTCTAATGACACTTTAATATGAACAATTTAGATAAACAATACCAATCACTCCTGCAAGACATTCTTGATAATGGAGTGGAAAAGAAAGACCGAACAGGCACTGGAACACTATCGGTGTTTGGTAGACAGATACGCCATAAAATGAGTGAAGGGTTTCCATTACTTACAACCAAGAAAATGGCTTGGAAATCAATAGTAACAGAACTACTTTGGTTTTTAAGGGGTGATACAAACATCAAATACCTTATTGATAATGATTGTCATATTTGGGATGGTGATTGCTTTGCTAACTATGTTAGAAACTTTACTAAATATGTAGACTCTTTACCCGATGGTGGTGAAACAGAATTTATTATTGATAAGGATAAATTCATCAACAAAATCAAAAATGATGATGAGTTTGCAAAGACATGGGGTGAATTAGGGCCAATCTATGGTAAGCAATGGAGAAGATGGAAAGGTAAGTTAATAGACAAATCAAAGGAGTTTGATGCTCATACAGCTTGGGTACCTGAACAAATAGACCAAATCGCAAACCTAATCAACGAACTTAAAACAAATCCAGACTCAAGACGACTAATGGTATCAGCTTGGAATGTTAGTGAATTAGACCAAATGGTACTTCCACCTTGTCATTATGGATTTCAAGTTTATACAAGAGAGTTGACATGGGATGAAAGACATGAATTAGCAGAAACTAAATACCAATTAGATGATACAGACGAAGAATTGAATAAACAAAATGTTCCAACCAGAGCAATCTCCTTGATGTTCAATATGCGTAGTAACGATGTCCCATTGGGACTTCCGTTTAATTTGGCATCATACGGACTACTTTTAGAAATTATCGCAAAAGAAGTTAATATGATTCCTAACGAACTAATTGCGAGTCTCGGTGATGCTCATATCTATCTAAATCAAATTGATGGGG
>Ga0194132_10003513_pt1 | contig 27792 bp, 25 predicted proteins | sample TA2KigOf80mmetaG_FD_148612 | JGI IMG/M metagenome (GOLD analysis project Ga0194132, IMG submission 148612) | Freshwater microbial communities from Lake Tanganyika, Tanzania - TA2015054 Kigoma Offshore 80m | ecosystem: Environmental > Aquatic > Freshwater > Lake | place: Tanzania: Lake... | reverse complement strand
TCAAACAAAACGACCGTGATGACCCTCGTCGCCGATTTGGGCTTCGCCGCGGCGGACGCGGGCGACCTGACGGCATCGCGCTTCCTCGAACCGATGGCGATGCTGTGGGTCAACCTGGCGATTCGTAAGGGCCACGGCGCGCACGTCGCCTTCGCGCTCATCAACCGCCCCTAAGCGATGCCCGACAAGCTCGGCTATCGCGCCAAGTGGGGTCTCGTGGTTCCCGCACGTAACACGGTGTGCGAGACCGAACTTCATCGCACCGCGCCCCCGGGGATCACGATCAACACGGCGCGGGCCACCTGGACCCCGCCGCTGCCGCGCTGGACCGATGATCGCGCCCAGAAAGCGATGGCGCAGAGCATTCGCGACTCCGAGCCGGCGGCGATCGAACAGTTGCTGGCCTGCAAGCCCGACTACATCATCATCGGCGAGGGCGGGTTTTCGTTCACCCGGGCCGAACACGAGGCGATGGGTGCGCGTTACGATCGCCTCGCCGGGGTCGGCGTCGCCACCTCCGCCCGTGCCTTTCTCCACGCCCTCGAGGTGCTCGGGGCGCGATCGCTCGCCGTGCTCACGCCACGCCTCCCCGACAGCGGCGTCGTGTCGGGCGGCTTGTGGCAGGAATGCGGCTATCGCGTCACCGCCGGCCGCGGCATGAACTGCAACTCGGCCTTCGAGATCGTCGATCTCGCGGAATATCGGATTTTCGCGGCTTTGGGCGAGCTTGCCAGCACCAAGCCCGACGTCATCCTTGCCACCGGCTCCAACTTCCTGATGATGCATCTGGCCGACGATGCCGAGCGCCGCTTCGGAGTACCGGTGTTGCACGTCAACACGGTGCTGTTCTGGCATGCCCTGCGCGATTCGGGATTCGATGACAAAATCCCCCGGCTCGGCATGATCCTGCGCGACCACTAGGAGTTTTCATGGCCCTTTCGCTGTTCGAAAAAATCTGGCGTGAGCACGTGATCCGCGATCTCGGGAACGGCTACGCGCTCCTGCACATCGATCGCAACGTCAACCACGACCTGGTCGGTTCGCTCGTGTTCGAGCCGCTCGACAAGCTCAAGCGGCGCATGCCGTTCCCGGAACTCAACTTTGCGACGATGGACCACGGGATCGACACCGATCCCGGGCGGGGCGACGAAACCAAGATTCCCGGCGGCAAGGACGGAGTCCAGGGCCTGCGCCGAAAATCCAAGGAATACGGCGTCCACCTGTTCGACCTCGGCGACGTGCGCCAGGGGATCGTTCACGTCATCACGCCCGAACTCGGCATTGCGCTCCCCGGGTTGACGCTCGTCTGTGGGGATTCGCACACGACGACCGTGGGCGGCATGGGCGCCCTGTGCTGGGGGGCGGGCGTCACCGAGATCGAGCACGTGCTCGCGACCCAGACGCTCCTGGTCGAGAAGCCCAAGGCGCTGCGGATCCTGTTCGAGGGGCGCGTCGCCAAGGGCGTCACGCCCAAGGACATGATCCTGTATGCCATCGGCCAGTTGGGCGCCAAGGCCGGCAACGGCTACTGCGTCGAGTTCGCCGGCGAGGCGATCCGCGCCCTCCCGGTCGAGGGCCGTCTCACGGTCTGCAACATGGCGATCGAGATGGCCGCGCGCTTCGGCATGGTGGCGGCGGACGACACGACCTTCGAGTACATCGCCGGACGGCCGTTCGCGCCCAAGGGGGCTCTGTTCGACCAGGGCGTCCGCTATTGGCGCACGCTTCCCTCCGATCCCGGCGCTGCGTTCGACCGCGAGGTGACGCTCGATGCCGGCAAGATCGAGCCACAGATCACCTGGGGCACGAGCCCGCAGGACGTGATCGGGGTCTCCGGCCGCGTGCCCGACCCGGCCAAGGCGCCGAACGCCGAGCAGCGCGGCTACCTCGAACGCGCGCTCAAGTACGCCGGCCTCGCCCCGGGTGCGCCGATCGACGGCACGCCGATCGATGTTGCCTTCATCGGCTCGTGCACCAATTCGCGCCTCTCGGACCTGCGTCGTGCCGCGCAAATTCTCAAAGGCCGCAAGGTGGCCAAGGGCGTCACCGCATGGTGCGTGCCGGGTTCCGGCCAGGTGAAACGCGACGCCGAGGCCGAAGGAATCGATCGGGTCTTCCGTGATGCGGGCTTCGAGTGGCGCGAGCCCGGTTGCTCGATGTGTGTCGCGCTCGGCGGCGACAAGTTCGGCCCGGGTCAACGCTCGATCTCCTCGACCAACCGCAACTTCGAGAACCGCCAAGGCGTGGGCGTGCGCACACACCTCGCCAGCCCCGAGATGGTGGCCGCCGCCGCGGTCACCGGACGCATCACCGACGTCCGCAAGCTGGCCGTCTGAGGAGAATGCCATGGACAACTTCGACGTCTTGACCGGCAAGGCTGCACCGCTGATGCGGGCCAACATCGACACCGACGCGATCCTGCCCTCGCGCTACCTCACGCGCTCGTCTTCGCAAGGCAAAGCGGGATTCGGGCAGTTTCTGTTCGCCGACTGGCGCTTCGACGACGCCGGCAAGCCCCGGCCCGATTTCGTCCTGAATCGCCCGGAGTACAAGGGCGCGCAGATTCTGCTCGCCGGGGAAAACATGGGCTGCGGCTCGTCCCGCGAACACGCCCCCTGGGCGCTCAAGGGATTCGGGATTCGCTGTGTGATCGCGCCGTCGTTCGGCGAGATCTTCTTCAACAACTGCTTCAAGAACTTCGTGCTGCCGATCGCGCTCGACGCGGCCACGGTCGGGAAACTCGCGGCCCAGGTCGAAGCCGGTACCGGCAACCGCACGATGACCGTCGATCTCCGCCAGAAGACGATCACCGCGCCCGACGGATCGGCGATCGGTTTCACCATCGATGAACAGCGTCGTCAGGCCCTCCTCAAAGGCCTCGATCCGATCGGCGAGACGCTTCTGATGTGGGACGAGATCACCGCCTGGCGCACCAAGGATCAGGCCAAGCGCCCGTGGGCCTATCTGCCGAAGTCGGGGTAGCTGTACTCAAACGCGGACAGTTCGCGCTTTGAATCACGCCACGAGGGAATCGAAATCCATTCGGTGAGTGACAACGGCAATAATCATCCATTGCACCGCTTGTTCGATGTCGTCATCGCCCGGCTCGCTGAGCACGTCAGCGAGCGTCACTGGTAGTGACGCCTAGAGTTTGGCAAGCCGCTCCAGCGCGCGCTCGTACTTCTTGATGGCTCGATCCATCGTTTTGGCCGACCTACCGGTGGTAACCAATCGACCGCCTCGGTCCTCTCGCCAAACCTCCGATCCGTCCGAACGAATTCTCGGCTTATTCGACAGGGTGGTTGCCGGCGTCGATTTCGGTCCGTTTTTCATCCTCGACGTATATCGCCGAACAGTCCATGCGCCAACCAAGCGCACCTACGCAACGAGTCCCCCACGGAATTCCGCGGGGCCGGCCGGCGCGAGCGCTCATCGGACGGCCGCCACGAGGGCGGCCAGGCCGGCCGCGATGAACGGCAACGGAAGCGATGAGGCCAGGCGCCGCCAGCAGAACCCCCAACCCATCAGCGGCACCTCCCACATCAGCAGGCGGTGCACGGCAAACACCGACCAGGCCGTGAGGAAAGCGACGAGCTGCGGCAGGCCAGCGCCGAGATCGTAGAGCGCGATGGCGATCGGAAACGAGATGATTGGACCCGAGGGAATGATCGCCCCTAGCGCCGTGGCGATCAGGACCCCGGTCCAGCCCGAATCGGCCCCGATCATGCCCGAGATCGTCTCCTGCGGCAGAAGTTCGGTGATGAAGCCTGCGGCGACGAGCGCGATCGGCATGCGTGGCAGGACGACGAACGCCTGTTGCCAGGCATAGCCGAGCGTCGCTTCGCGGAACCGGAACGTCGAGCGTCGCCAGGTGATGAAACCGAGCACGATCGCCACGCTCCAGACGAAGATCAGCGATTCCATCACTCGCCCCCGGCTCGTCGGCGGCCCGCGCCCGGCGCCGTCGCAAAGTCGAACACCGGCAAGCGTCGCACGATCAAGGCCGCTACGACCGGCAGCGGCAGCGACACCAGGAACCGCCACAGCGCGAACTCGCTACCCATGAACGGCAGTTCCCAGATAATGATGCGGTTGAGGCCGATCGCCGACCACGCCGTGACGTAGGCCACCAGCGCGCCGATATCGGCGCCGGCGGCGCCCAGGGCGACGACCAGCGGGAACGAAATGATCGGGCCGCCGGGCGTGATGGCACCCGCGAGCGTCGCGATCGCGATGCCGCGAAATCCGCTTTCTCGTCCGAGCCAGCGCGACACCAGATCCCTCGGGACGAGGACCTGGACGAAGCCCCCGACCAGGAGCCCGCCGATCATCTGCGGCAGGATGCGAGCGAACAGGGTGGCGTCGCCTTCGAGCGAACGCCAGAACACCTCTTCCCCCTTGAGCCACCAGACGGCGGCACCGCTGCCGGCCGCGAGCGCCAGAAACAGAACGAACGAGGTATCGAACAGCCGACGACGGACGAAATGCGTCGGTTCGGGACTAGCCATGTGGTTCAGAGAACGCGGTAGATGTTGTAGTGATCGCCGAAGGCGCGATTGGGAAACACCAGCAGCCGGCCAGTCGCAATCGCCAGGATCGTGTTGAGCCAGCCGTAACGCTCGTCCCCCGTCTCGAACCACACCGCAGTACGCAGGTAGTACTCCGAGGGGTCGACGTCTTCGCGCCTTCCAATGCGGTTCATGACCTCGCGTGGGCCGGCAACGATGCCATCGTAGGTCATCTGCACCAGCGCGCCGTCCTGGGTTTCGAGCACCATGCGAACGTCGAGCCGCGCCGTATCGTCGCGCAGCACCAAGACCGGGTCGGTCGCGGTCACGATCGTGCCGGAAAACCGGGGGCCATCGAACGTGCCCTTGGTCACCCGATCGACGCGACGCCAGCCACGCGGCGTCTTGCCAATTTCGAGCCCCGGTGCCGCCTCGATGACGAAGTGGGTGAGAAACTCGGTGCGGAGTTCGGCCGATGCGTCCATGGCGTCCTGTGCGATGCCGAGCCTTGATAGCACGGCCGGCGCCCAGGGCTGTCCAGACACGGTGCCGCTGCCGAGGCGCCCGGAGAAAAATATCCTAACAACACCTGGAAAGGACCGGCGCCTCGTAGGATATTTTTCCGAGAAAGCCCAACTGAGGAAAGTTGTTTCCATGGATGCCTTCGATCGGCGGATTCTCGCGGTCCTCCAGGAGGACTCCGCCACCGCGCTCACAACCATCGCCCGACGGGTCGGGTTGTCGGCAACGCCCTGTTGGCGGCGCATTCAGAAACTCGAAGCGGCCGGAGTCATTCGGAAACGCGTGGCCCTGCTCGATGCCGAGAAGATGAACCTCGGCGTCACCGTGTTCGTTGCCATTCGAACCAGCGAGCACACCACGTCCTGGCTCAAGAAGTTCGCCGAGGCCGCCCAAGCGTTCCCCGAGATCGTCGAGCTCTACCGCATGAGCGGCGAGGTCGACTATCTGATGCGCGTCGTGGTCGCCGACATCAAGGCCTACGACGACTTCTACAAGCGGCTGATCGCGCGAATCCCGCTGTCCGACGTGAGTTCGTCCTTTGCCATGGAGCAGATGAAATACACCACCGCCCTACCCCTCCAGGAGACCCTGCGCGGCTGACCCCGGCCGCAATGTCACAAGCGGCCGGCGGCCGTTGAGCGAGGCGCGCCGGGCCGCCATACTCGCCGCCACGTCCGCAACGAGAGCTCCCCCGTGTTTCCCCGCGTCTATGACTGGATCGCCTTCAACGCCCGCCGTCGCGGCCCGGCGCTGGCGGCGATCGATCTCCACACCGGACGACGGCTGACGTACACCGCGATCGACGATCGCGTCGAACGAGCGGCCGGCCTCCTCGCCTCACTCGGCGTGCTCAAGGGAGATCGCGTCGCTTCGCTCGCGCGCAACACCACCGATGCGATCGAGATCCAGTTCGCCTGCGCGCGTTTGGGGGCCATTCATCTGCCGCTCAACTGGCGCCTGGCGGTGCCGGAGCTCGAGTACATCGTCGGCGACGCCAAGCCGAAGGTCTTGCTGCACCAAGGCGAATTCGCCGAGGCGGCGGCGGCCATCGCCACAAGCGCTGGTATCGCCCGCCGGCTGACGCTGAACGATGGCGCGCCCGACAGCGACTACGAGCGCGGGCTCGCCGCGCGATTGCCGGCGCCACCCCGGCCGGCGCTCGACCACGGCACGCCCTGGGTCATCATGTACACCTCGGGCACCACCGGTCGCCCCAAGGGCGCGATCATCACGCACGGCACCATCTTCTTCAACATCATGAACATCGCGCCGTTCACGGCCCTGTCGGGTACGATGGTGACGCTCGTCTTCAGTCCGCAGTTCCACACCGGAGCGCTCAGCGCCTACACGATGCCGGCGTTCTATTTCGGCGGCACGACGCTGATCATGCGCGCCTTCGAGGCGGGCGACGTGCTCGAGCGCATCTCCGATCCGGCGCTCGGCATCACGCACGTTAATGGCGCCGTCACCATGTACAACACGATGATGCGGCATCCGTCGTTCGCAACCGCCGACTTCTCGCGGTTGCGCTGCGCCACGGTGGGCGGCGAGTCCTGTCCCAAGAGCCTGCTCGAGCGCTACTGGAACGAAAAGAAGCTGCCCTTGCAGAACACGTATGGACTGACGGAATCGGGCCCGGTGACGACGGCGCTCGACCGCGACCAGGCGGTCGCCCGCCTCGGTTCCGTCGGCACGCCGGTGCCCAACACCGAAATCCGTTTGGTCGATCGCGATGGGCGCGACGTCGCTATTGGCGAGGTGGGCGAGGTCTGGATTCGCGGCCCGAGCGTCACGCCCGGGTACTGGAACAGGCCGCCCCTCAATCCCGAGTCCTTCAGCGGCGAGTGGCTGATGACGGGCGACGCCGCGCGGCGCGATGCCGAGGGATACTACGTCCTCGTCGATCGTTGGAAGGACATGTACATCTCGGGCGCCGAGAACGTGTATCCGGCCGAAGTCGAGAACGTCATCTACCAGATGGAGGGGGTGGCGGAGGCCGCGGTCATCGGCGTGCCCCATGCGCGCTGGGGCGAAAGCGGCCGCGCCATCGTCGTGCGCAAGCCGGGAAGCCAACTGACCGAGGCCGCCGTCATCGCACACTGTCGCTCACGCCTGGCGCACTTCAAAGCGCCCGCCTCGGTCGTCTTCGTCGAGGTCTTGCCGCGCTCGGCCGGCGGCAAGGTGATCAAACCGCTGCTGCGACAGGCCCACGGCCAGCCGATTCCCGCCTAGGCACTCGCCCGCCGACGGTGTCGCAGCGCCGCATCCGGCCGTTGAGGGGACGCCGAGGCCCAGCCATACTTGAGTTCCAGCTCCCCTGGTGTCTCCCATGCCCGTTCCTTTCCGCCACGACGACAGCGACGAACTTCGCATGATGCTCGACACGGTCGACCGCTTCATGGCGCGCCACTTGCCGCCCGAAGACGTTCGGCGGCGCGATCGGGACCACCGGGCGCCATTCGATCTTCTGCCGCTGCTGGGCGATACCGGCCTGCTCGCGCTCCCGTTTCCGCGTACCTATGGCGGGGCCGAGTTGCCGTGGACGATTGTGTGTCGGGTGGAGGAACGTCTTGGCTACCTCGGCGCGATGTTGGGCACCCTCTATGACATGACCGTGTGCTTCGGCGGCATGTCGCTCATGAGCTACGGCTCGGAGGCGCAACGGCGCGCCTACCTGCCCGCGTTGATCCAGGGCCGGCTCAAGTTCGCGCTGGCGCTCACCGAGCCGACGGCGGGCAGCGATGCCGCCGGGATTCGCACCCGGGCGCGGCGCACGGACGGCGGCTGGCTCGTGTCGGGGCGAAAAATCTGGTCGTCCAACGCCGGCCACTCCGACTTCATGGTTACACCCTGCCGCACCGATCCCGACGCCAAGGGCCATCGTGGCGTGACCATGTTGCTCATTCCGCCCAAGGCCAAGGGCGTGCACATGACCGAACTGCCCAAGGTGGGCAACAACACGTTGTCGTCCTGGGATATCGGCCTCGACGAGGTCCTCGTCGCCGACGACATGGTGATGGGCGAGGTCCACAACGGCTTTCGCAACCTGATGTCGACCCTGCACTACGCGCGCGCCGGCCTCGCCGCCAGTGCAACCGGACAGGCGCAATTGGCCGTCGATCTGTCGCTCGCCCATGCCCGCGAACGGGTTCAGTTCGGCCAGCCGATCGGCAAGTTCCAAGTCATCGCCCATCGCCTGGCCGACATGCAGATGCGAGTCGATCAGGCGCGCTATGCCACCTATCACCTGGCCGAACTCATCAGCCGCGATCTGCCGTGCCGTCGCGAAGCGGCCCAGGCCAAGGTCATCGCCACCGAGGCGCTGCAATACGTGACCCACCACGGCATGCAGATCATGGCCTCGGCCGGCTATTCGCTCGACTCCGATATGCAGCGACTGTGGCGCGACGCCCGCCTCTACACCTTCGGTGAAGGCTCGAACGAGATCCAGCGCAATATCATCGCCAAAGAACTCGGGCTGTGACGGCACGCGCCTACGACTGGGTCACCTTCAATGCGCGCCGCCGTGGCAGCGCCACGGCCGCTGTCGACTTGCACTCGGGCCGGCGATTCACCTACGCGGCCTTCGATGACCGGGTCGAGCGGGCCGCCGGTTTCCTGGCCTCGCACGGCGTACTCCGGGGTGACCGCGTCGCAGCGCTCGCACGCAACACGACCGACACCCTCGAACTCCAGTTCGCCTGTGCCCGCCTGGGCGCTCTTTACCTGCCCCTCAACTGGCGCCTGGCGGTGCCGGAACTCGAATACATCTTGGGTGATGCTCGGCCATCGGTGCTGCTGCACCAGCCGGAGTTCGCCGAGGCAGTGGCCGCGGTCGCCAAAAGTGCTGGCGTCCGCCACCGCCTCGGGCTCGGCGACGGCGCCGTCGACAGCGACTACGAACGCGGCCTGGCGGCGGGACACGCGGCCTCCCCACGTCCGGCGCTCACCCACGCCGATCCATGGGTCGTCATGTACACCTCGGGCACGACCGGACGCCCCAAAGGCGCGGTCATCACCCACGGCACGATCCTGTTCAACATCGCCAACGTAATGCCGTTCACGGATCTGTCGGCCACGATGGTGAACCTCATCTTCGGGCCGCTGTTTCACACCGGGGCGCTCAGCGCCTACACGATGCCGGCGTTCTATTTCGGCGCGACGACCTTAGTGATGCGGGCGTTCGATGCCGGCGAGGTGTTGCGCCGCGTGTCCGATCCGGCGCTCGGCGTTACCCACATCAACGGCGCCGTCACCATGTACAACATGATGATGCAGCACCCGTCGTTCGCATCCGCCGACTTTTCGCGCATTCGCTGCGCGACGATCTCGGGCGAGTCCTGCCCGCGTTCGCTGCTCGAACGCTACTGGAACGAGAAGAAACTGCCGCTGCAGAACATCTATGGCCTGACCGAATCCGGCCCGACGACGACGGCGCTCGATCGTGACCAGGCCATCACGCGCCTGGGCTCGGTCGGCACGACGGTGCTCAACACGCAGGTCCGTCTCGTCGCTCGCGACGGCCGCGACGTGCCGGTGGGCGAAGTCGGCGAGGTCTGGCTGCGCGGCCCGAGCGTCATCCCAGGCTACTGGAACAAACCTCCGCTCAACCCCGAGTCGTTCACCGGTGATTGGCTGAGGACGGGCGATGCGGCGCGACGCGATGGCGATGGGTACTACTTCCTGGTCGACCGCTGGAAGGACATGTACATCTCGGGCGGCGAGAACGTGTATCCGGCCGAGGTCGAGAACGTCATCTACCAGATAGAAGGGGTGGCGGAGGCTGCGGTCATCGGCGTGCCGCATGCGCGATGGGGCGAAAGCGGTCGCGCCGTCGTCGTCCGCAAGTCGGGCAGCAGCCTGACCGAAGCCGCCATCATTGCCCATTGCCGCGATCGGCTCGCCCATTTCAAGGCGCCGGCCTCCGTCGTGTTCGTCGAAGGGCTGCCGCGGTCGGCCGGCGGCAAGGTGATCAAACCGTTGCTTCGCCAGGCTCACGGCCAGGCGATTCCCGCCTAACGCCGCGATGATCCCCAGCCCCCCGCCCGGGTCGCCGGCCGGCGCCCCGGCACAACCCCGTTCCGTCCTGCGCGACGGCAGTGTCCTCCGGCTGATGTTCCTCGGGAACATGACGGAAGTGCTGCGCTGGGCCGATCTGGTGGCGGCGTCCGTGTACGTTTACCAGTCGACCGAATCGGCCCTCATGGTTGCGCTCCTCGGGTTCAGCCGTTCGATTCCGCTGGCGACCTTTGGACCGTTCATCGGTGCCCTCGCCGAACGCGTCGATCGGCGCACACTCACGATCGCCTACCTCGGCGCGATCATGGCGACGACGGCCGTGCTCGCCGTGCTGGGCCTTACCGGCTCGATCGCGGTCTGGCAGGTGATGCTCGGCACGTTCCTCATGGGCATGTTCTTTTCGTCCGATTTCGCGCTACGTCGCACGATGATGAGCGAGATCGCCGGCGAGAGTCGGACGGCCAAGGTGCTCGGCCTGGACACTTCGACACGCCAGATCATGTTCGGCGCCGGTCCATTGCTGGGCGGCTTCCTGCTCGAGACCACCGGCATCGGCGGTTCGTATGCCGTGGCGACGGTCGTGTTCGGGGCCTGCCTGGTCGCGATGTCGACCATGCGTTTTCGTCCGGCACGCTATGCGACGAGCGGACTCGGTTTCCTCGCCTCGGCGACCGAGGGGCTACGCTACGTGCGCGGGGTGCCGTTGATCGCCGCCGTGCTCGTCGGCACGTTGGTCATGAATCTGCTGGCGTTCTCGTACATGAACATGGTCGCGGTGATCGGCCACGACGTGCTCAAGCTCACGCCCACGGCCATCGGTCTGCTGCAATCCCTGGAGGGCATCGGTTCGGCGGTCGGCGCATTCACGTTGGCGATGACCGCCCGGGTCCGCTACTACGGCATCATCTTCTTCGTCGGATCGATCCTGGTCTGCCTCGGGGCGCTCTTGTTCTCGCTCTCCTCCTCGTTCGTGTTGTCGTGCGCCTTCATGTTCCTGATCGGCCTCGGCCTGTCCGGATTCGCGGTGATGCAGAACACGGTGATGCTGATCGTGGCCGCGCCCGAGATGCGCAGTCGCGCCATGGGCGCGCTCACCGCCTGCATCGGCGTCGGCCCGTTGGGCGCCCTCCACATCGGGTTGCTGGCCGACCATTTCGGCGCGACGACCGCAGTCACCGTCGTCGCGGTCGAAAGTCTGATCGGGATGGCGCTCCTCGCCTACTTCGCGCCGGCCATCCGGCGCCTCTACCTGGCCGGCGAGGCCAAATCGTGAGCGAGGGCTGGCAGTCTCGCCTGAGTCTCCTGCGCAGCGCCGACTTCCGCCGCTTGTGGTTGACCAGCGCCGTCGCCGAGGCGGTTCGGGCGATCGAAATTCTGATGACCAGCATCTTCGTGTATCGCCTTACGGGCGAAGCCTTCGATGTGGTGCTGATCAACTTCGTTCGTGCCGCGCCGCTGATCTTCGTCGGCCCAACCGTCGGCGTCCTGGCCTCGCGCTTCGATCGCCGCTGGCTGTTGCTCGGCCAGCTCATCGTGTTGTTCGCGACCTCGATCGTGCTCGCCGTGCTCGCGACCACCGGGACCATCGCGGTGTGGCACATCGCGGTCGGCGGCTTCCTGGGAGGGACGTTCTTCGCCGCGGATTTTGCGCTCCGCCGAACGATGCTGGCCGACGTCGCCGGGCCAACCCGGGTGGCGACCGCGATCGGTCTCGACCTCGCGACACGGTCTTTGACCCGCATGCTGGGCCCGATCTCGGGTGGAATCCTGTTCGACACCATCGGCCTCGACGGCGGCTACGTCGTCGGTGTCGCGCTCTACGGGCTTTGCCTGTGGTGGGTCTGGAATCTGGAGGGGTCGTTCGCGGCGATCGCCCGCACGACCGCCGGATTCTTCAGCGACCTGCGGGAAGGCATCCGTTTTATTCGCGGCCATCAGGTGGTGAGCGCCATTCTGATCGTGACCGTGATCATGAACCTGACGGTGTTCTCGCACCAAACGCTGGTCCCGGTCGTGGGTGAGAGCATTCTGGGGCTGTCGGCCACGGCCATCGGCCTGCTCGCCTCGGCCGAAGGCCTGGGCGCCGCCATCGGATCGGTGCTCGTCGCCATGACCGCACCCCCCGCCTGGTATCGCCGGCTGTTCCTGTTCGGCGCGATCCTCGCCACCGGCGCGGTCACCGGTTTCGCGTTGTCGGACTCGCCGGTGCTGTCCTTCGTGTTTCTGTTCCTGGCCGGACTCGGAATCGCTTGCTACGCCACGATGCAGTCGACGCTGTCGCTGACCGCACCGCCGCCCGAGATGAAGACCCGGGTCATGGGCACGCTCTCGGTATGTATCGGCTTCAGCCCACTCGGTATTCTCTACCTCGGACAGTTCGCCGCGCACCTTTCGCCGGATGTCGCGATCCTGGCGAGCGCCGCCCAGGGGCTCGTCGCGCTCGGCCTCGTGTTGCTCTTCTTTCCGGCATTGCGGCGGGCCGAACGATGACTCCGCGCCCGGCGCTGCTGCGCGATCACGACTTCCTCCGCCTCTGGCTCCTGGGTGGCATCGTCGAAGGCGTACGCTGGCTCGAGATCCTGGCCGTCAGCGTCTTTGCGCTCCAGCTCACGGGCTCGGCGCTCGTCGTCGCGATGCTCGGGTTCGTGCGCGTTCTCCCGATGATCCTGCTCGGCAACATCAACGGCACGTTGGCCGAGCGCTTCGACCGCCGCGCCCTGATGCTGGCCTACCTCGCCTTAATGATGGCGAGCGTCGCGATCCTGTCCCTGCTCGCCGTGAGCGATGAGCTCGAGGTCTGGCACGTCGGCGTCGGGGCATTCTTGAACGGCGCATTCTATTCTTCGGACTTCCCGCTGCGTCGGACGATGTTGAGCGTCGTCGCCGGTACCGATCGCACCAGCCATGCCGTCAGCCTCGACATCTCGGCCCGCTCGGCGATGCGCGGCGTCGGCCCGTTGGTCGGCGGCATCGTGCTCGAAACCATCGACATCGTGGGCGTCTTCCTCATCGGGCTCGGCCTCTACGTCGTCGGTTTTCTCGCAATTCTGACACTGCGTCATCGCGGCACGGCACCGCCGACGATGACCACGTCGCTGTTGCAGAACGCGGTCGACGGCATTCGCTACGTTCGCCGCGTGCCGATCCTCGTCGGTGTACTGTGCGGCACGGTCGTCATGAACATGCTGGTGTTCTCCTACGTGTACATGATTCCCGTGATGGCCGTAGGGGAACTCGGGCTTTCGCCTTCGGTCACCGGGATGCTGCAGTCGGCGGAGGGCTTCGGCGCAGCGATCGGCGCCGCCGGCCTCGCGCTCTTCACGCGCCACCGCCACTTCGGGTTCATCTTCATGCTGGGCTCGGTCGGGGTGTGCTTCAGCGTCATCGCGTTCGCGTTCTCCACCTGGGTCGCGGCGTCGGTCGTGCTCCTGTTCCTGGCCGGCGTCGGGCTCGCCTGTTTCGCGACCATGCAGAATACGCTGATGCTGGTGACCTCCGACCCCGCGATGCGCAGCCGGGCGATGGGCGCGCTCGCCGTCGGCGTCGGCACCGGCCCGTTCGGCATCCTGCAGATCGGCTTCCTGGCCGACGAGTTCGGAGTTCGCGCCGCCACCGCCATCGTCGCCATCGAAAGCTTGATCGGGCTCGCATTGATGGCGATCTTTATCGCCCCGCTACGTCGCCCCCTGACTCCCCCCACCTACGAAGGGCCTTCCCGATGACCAATGACGAGATCCGAGACCAATTGGCCAACAGCGGCTCGCGCTCTCGCGCCCTGCTCGGCGGCCGCTTCGTCGCGCTCGACGCCGCCGCGGGGACCGTCCGCATGGCTTTCGATGCCGGCCCCGACCTGATCACGCCGACGGGCGTGGTGCAGGGCGGCTTCGTCTGCGCCATGCTGGACGAGACGATGGCCATGGCGGCACTCGCCAACACCAACCTGACGATGTGGGCGCCGACTCTCGAACTCAAAACCAGCTTCATCGGTCCGGCGCAGAAGGGCACGCTCTACTGCGATGGCCGCGTCATCCGCATGGGAAAGTCGGTCGCGTTTCTCGAAGGCACGCTCAGCGATGGTCAGGGGCAACTGGTCGCGACGGCGAGCGCCACGGCGCGGATGATCCCGAGAAAATAGGCCCTCACCGTTCCTCCCCCGCGAGTAAGCGGGGGAGGCGGTGAGACCGGAGCGAAGCGACGGTCGAACAGAGGGGGTCGCGTGCTGGTAACTCTCCTGCACCAGTTCACGCTCGCGACCCCCCTCGCTCGCGGCGCTCGCTGTCGCGCCTTCGGCGCTCCACCCCCCGCTTAGCGGGGGGAGATCAAGAGGGGGACGAGTCCCCCGCATACAGCGTCGCGTGGTTCTTCTTGAGCACGTCCTTCATCACCTTGCCGACCGAGTTCTTGGGCAACTCCGGCACCGCGACGAAGCGTTTGGGGCACTTGTAGCGCGCCAAGCCCTGGCGGGCGTAGCGATCGAGGGCGGCGTCGAGATCGCTCGCGCCGGGCGTGACCGGCACGACGACCGCCGTCACCGCCTCGCCCCACACCGGATGTTCGAGCCCGATCACCGCGATCTCGCGCACCAGGCCCGAGCCCAACAGGTAGCTCTCGACGTCGATCGCGTAGACGTTTTCGCCGCCGGTGATGATCATGTCCTTGGCCCGTCCGGCCAACACCAGGAGGCCCTCGTCGTCGAGGTAGCCGAGATCACCGGAAAAGATCCACCCGTTGCGAATCGTCTCGGCGCTCTTCTCCGGATTTCGCCAATAGCCACTCATCGATTCGGGCGAACGGCAGATGATCTCGCCGACCACGTTGGGCGGCCGATCGAGTCCGGTTTCGGGATCGACGACGCGCAGTTCCATGCCCGTCATCGGCCGGCCGACGCAGGCTCCGGCCTTGCGGCGGATGTCGCCGTGGCGCAGGTAGGCAAGCGTGCCACCCTCGGTCAGGCCATAACAGTTCCACAGCTCGGTGCCGGGCACCGCTGAAACGATCTTGTCGCGCACGGCATCGGGGAGCGGTGCCGCCGCAGACACCCAGAGCTCGAGGCTGGGCCAAGCGGTGCCGAGGCGTTGCATGGCTTCGGTGAGGTGCACGGCCATGGTCGGAACGAAAAACGCGTGCGTCACGCGCTCGCGGTCGACCAGGCGGACGATCGATTCGGCATCGAAGGCGCGGGCCGAGACGATGCGCCCGCCGGCGGCCAAGGTCTGCAGCAACATGAACTCGTGGCCGCCCGAGTGGAACATCGGCGTCGTCGCCAGGCACACGGTATCGGGATCGATCGCCATGTGGGCCATGCGCAGCACGATCATCATCACCGCGGCGAGCTGGCTGCGCATCACGCCCTTGGGGCTTCCGGTCGTGCCCGAGGTGTAGATGATCGCGGCCGGGGTCGTCAGGTCGATCGCGGGGCGCGGCGTCGGACCGTCGCGTCCCTCGGCGAGGAGCGTCTGGTAGGCGGGGACGCCCGCGACCGGCGCACCGTCGGCGAACAGGTTCGCGCGCCAGCGACCCTCGAGACCCGCGATGCGAGCGATCGTCGTCTCGTCGCCGACGACGACGCGCGGCTCGGCGTGGCCGAGCACGAAGGCGAACTCGCGTTCGGTGAAGCGCGTGTTGAGCGGCACCACGATCGCCCCGAGGGCGACCGCCGCCAGGTAGCACTCGATGAAGGCCGGGCCGTTGGCGAGCGCGAAGGCGACGCGATCGCCGGCCTGCACGCCGCGGCGGGCGAAGGCGGTCGCCAGCGCATCGATGCGCCCCTGGAGCTGGGCGTAGGTGAGCGTACCGCCCTCCCAGGTCACGGCGATCTTGTCGCGATAGGCCGAGGCAGCTTTGCGGATCAGCGTCGCGACGTCGACGACGTTATGCGGCGCTGGGATCATGCGGTGGCCTCAGTAGTGCGCGCGCGTGCCCTGCAGCGGATCGCTCGGCATCCGCACGCCCAGTTCCTCGCAGTCCCGCACCTGGTCGAGAATCCAGCGTCGGCGAAGCTCACGATTGCTGCGCACCTTGATGCCCATCTCGATGAATTCGTTGGCCGGCTTCTCCGAGCCGAAATAGTCGACGACCGCGGGGTAGCGCTTGTCGAACAGGCGTTGAATCTCGCCCCGGCGGCCCTCGGCGATGGCGCGGCGGGCGATCTCCTTGCCGACGCCGGCGTGGGCCATGCCCTCGTCCATGTAGTTGCGCGCCGACCAGATGGCGTAGGGAATGTAGTTGGACCCGAGCGAGGCCAGCGATTGATAGCCGGCAGCGCGCTCGGACAACCAGCGCATGATGCCGATCTCGTCCCACGACTCGATCTTGATCTTGAAGAAGTCGAGCAGATATTTGCCTTCGCCATAGCGCATGTCGTCGATCACGGCCTGCGGGTCTTCCCCCAGGTCGCGCAGGAGATCGACCATGCCCTCGCCGTGCTCGCCCTCTTCCTGAATGGTGTGCGACCACTCGGCGATGTCTTCGGCCGTCGGCGGGTCGAGCGCCTCGAGGTAGGTCGTCGTGTACTCCGAGGAGAGATGCATCTTGAGGAGCTTCACCAGCTTGTCGCGGTAAGCCGAGGGCAATGCCGCTCTGCCGTTGAGGTAGATGGTCTCGAGCGACTGGCCGGCAAAGCGCGCCAGGGAATCGGGAACCGAAAGCCCGAGCGTGCCCAGCTCCTGCGTCACCGTGTTCACGAAAACCTGCTCGCAGGTGAGGGCGCCGCGCCCGCGCACGCCGCTCGCGCGTTCCTCGGCTTCGTCGGCGCGCGGAACGACGAGCTTCAGCGCCAGCGGGTACCACTTGGCCACCGCGGCCTGAATTTTCTCCCGCTTGGCCGGCAGGCGTTCGGCGATGCGCTTCAGTTGGTGCGTGACCCAGGCGCAATAGCGTGTCGGACGCTGGCCGCCGAGCGCCGTATGCATGTAAAGACGCGACGCGACGACGGCGAGCGGCACGAAGTCGGTACCGACGTAGCCCAGCGACCAGGCGGCCTGGGCGCGGTCACGCAGATAACGGAACACGAGGAAATCGTCCCAGTCGGCGATCGCGGTGGCGAACATGGCCGGCCGCAGCGCCGTACCGGCCAAGCTCTTCAGGCCCTCGGCGACGTCGGCATCGGGGTTCACGCCGATGCCGCGCAGGATGCCCGAGACCTCTTCGATGCGCCGACCCTGCAGGCCGCGTTCGAGCGCGGCCTCCTTGTTCTCCTCGGGCGTCGGGAAATGGACGGAGGGTTCCTTGATCTGCTGCTTGTTCGATTCGATCTGGATCAGCGTGCGCAGCACCCGCACGACCTGCGCGCGCGCCGCGGGCGAAAGCTCGTTCGCCACCATCTTCACCCGGGGTTGCTCGTTCGTCGCGATATCCACGGTACCCTCCCGCTCGCGGCGGAGTGTAGTGCAACGTCCCCGCTGAACCAATGCGGCGGTTTGGGACGGCCGCTACCGCGCGTAGGTGAGCGGCAACGTGGTGGTGTACTTGATCTGCTCCATCGCGAAGGCCGAACTCACGTCCGACAGCGTCACGCGACGAATCAGCTCCTTGTAGACGGCATCGTAGGCCTCGATGTCGGGCACCACGATCTTCAAGAGATAATCGACGTCGCCCGACATGCGGTAGAACTCGACGACCTCCGGGATGTCCTTGACGACCGCCGCGAAGTTCTCGAGCCACGCGAGGTCGTGCTGGTTCGTGCGCACCGACACGAACACCGTGACCCCGACGTTGAGCTTGCGGCGATCGAGAATGGCGACGCGGCCCTGGATCACCCCGTTGGCTTCGAGTTTCTGGATGCGCCGCCAACAGGGCGTCGTCGATAGCCCGACGCGCTCGGCGACCTGGGCCACGGACAACGCCGAATCGCGCTGCAGGACCGAAAGAATCCGCCGATCCAGATCGTCCATAGAATTTTTCTATCTTATTCGAAAATATTAGAACGTTTATTCTAATATTTTCTTGATCCGGGCACAACTTTGGGAATCTGTTCGCGGTGACGCCGCTATCGTTCGCGGCCATGCGGACCTTCCACCGGCTTTTCCAGGCCCATCCCGCCTCCGTGAACGAGACCTACTGGCAGCACCTTGGTTCGGCGAGCCGTTTCAGCCTCGCCATGATCCTGGGCGGACTTGCCTGCCTCGTGCACGGCGTCCTGCCGTTCCTGTTCGTCAAAACGGGATCGCAAACGATCGCCGGCTTGCACGACCGGATGATCGTCCATCGGGCGCGGCCGCCGCGCCAAATGGCGACGGGGCCCGCGGACTAGACTTTTCTGAGCCAACGGTCGCGCGTCATCGGGAATCGGACCGGCGTCCATACGAACGCGACGCCGGTCCGACCCGAGGCGCCGCACGAACCTGGGGGCTCGCGCGGCGGGCGCCGGCCAGAGTGCGGGTCCGGCGGCGCCTGGAGGCCTGGTGATCTGCAACCTAACCAGGCGCGTGACCCGGCGCTATTCGTAGGACTCGTTACGTAGAGTTCCTTACGTTCGAACGAGCGAGTAAAACCTCGGCTCCTCAACCACTTCGACCGCCCGAAGGGCGGTCCCGCCGCCGGAGACGCCATGCTCATCGCCCAGATCACGGACCTGCACGTCGTGGCCGATGGCACGTTGTGTAGCGGCACGGTTCCGACCAACGAACTGTTGCGTCAGGCGGTGGAACGTCTGCGAACCTTGCGGCCCCGCCCCGACGTCGTCCTGGCGACGGGCGATCTCGCCGACCACGGCACCGACGAGGAATACGCCGCCCTCGCCCGCCTGCTCGCCCCCCTCCCGATGCCGGTCTTCGTGATTCCCGGCAATCACGACGACCGCGACGCGCTGCGCCGCGCCTTCCCCGATCACCACTATTTGCCGACGCGAGGTTTTCTCCACTACGCGATCGAGGATCAACCCCTCCGCCTGATTGGGCTCGACACGGTGGCGCCGGGGCGCCCCGGCGGCGAACTCTGCGCCGAGCGCCTGGCGTGGCTCGAAACGACGCTCGCTGCCGCGTCGCGACCGACGCTCGTGTTCCTGCACCACCCGCCGTTCGACACGGGCATCTGGTGGATGGATGCCATCGGCCTAACCGGACGGCGGCGCCTCGAAGCGATCGTCCGCCGCCATGCCAACGTCGAGGCCGTCGTCGCCGGCCACGTACATCGCACGATCGTGCGACGTTGGGCCGGCACGCTCGGCTGTGTCGCGCCCTCGACCGCCCACCAACTCGCCCTCGATCTCGCCGGCGAGGAATTCCTCGCCGTCAACCGCGAGCCGGCGGGCGCGCTCCTGCATGATTGGCGCGACGGCACGATCACCACGCACGTGCTGGCCATCACGCCCGCGCCTTCGTTCGTCCCCGCCGACCACGCCACGCCCGAGACGTTGGCCAAGACGCGGGCCTACTTCGAACGCGCCGCTCAAACCCTGAAAGCCGCAGAAACCTTGGCATAGTGCAGCGCAATACTCATGCTGCGCTGCAGCATGCTATAGTCCCGCGCATTGTTCGAACGCCGACGGAGATCGCCATGCGACGTTTGACCCTGGTCCTTGCCGCCATCCTCGTGTTGCCGATCACGGCGCTCGCGCAGCCACGTGACGCCGTCGTCATCGGCATGCGGCTCGAACCCTCGCCCGGTCTCGATCCGACGGCCGGCGCCGCCGCGGCGATCAGCGAGGTCACGCACTACAACATCTACGAGGGCCTGACCAAACTCGACCAGACCGGCGCCGTGTTCCCGATGCTGGCGCGTTCGTGGGCGATCAGCGAAGACGGCCGCACGTACCGGTTCGATCTCGTGCCGGGCGTGCGCTACCACGACGGTGCCGAGTTCAGCTCGGCCAACGTCAAGTTCTCCTTCGAGCGCGCCGTGGTCGAATCCAGCGTCAACAAGGACAAGTTGATGTTCCAGGGCGTCGAGTCGATCGAGACACCCGACCCCGGGACGGCGATCGTGCGCCTCAAGGCGCCCAACGCGCTCTTCCTCTATAAGCTGGCGCAATCGCCCTCGGCGTTGATGTCGCCCGCGAGCGCCGCCGGGAACAACACCAATCCGGTCGGCACCGGTCCCTATCGTTTCGTACGCTGGACCAAGGGCGACTCGATCGAACTCGAAAAGTTCGCCGGGCATCGCAACGCCGGCAGCCTACGGATCAACCGCGTCAAGTTCCGCGTGATCGCCGACGACACGGCCCAGGCCGCCGCGCTGCTTTCGGGCGATCTCGACTACATGCCGACGCTCGGTGCACCGGAACTGTTCGCCCAGTTCGAACGCAACGCGAATTTCGTTGCCGTCCGCGGCAACACCGAGGGCGAGACCATCCTCAGCATGAACCACAAGCAGCGCGCGCTGTCGGACGTGCGCGTGCGGCGGGCGATCATGCATGCGATCAACCGCGCCGACGTGATCGCCGGCGCCCAAGGCGGCTATGCCACGCCCATCGGTTCGCATTTTGCGCCGCACCATCCGGCCTACGTCGATCTCACCGGCCAGAGCGGCTTCGATCCCGCCAAGGCGCGCGCGCTCCTGCGCGAGGCCGGGTTTCCGACCCTCGAACTCTCCTTGAAGCTGCCGCCACCCACCTACGCGCGCCGCTCGGGCGAGATCATCGCCGCGATGCTGGCCGACGTCGGCGTCCAGGCCAAGATCGAGAACGTCGAGTTTCCCGTGTGGCTCGACACGGTGTTCTCGAAGAAACAATACGACCTCTCGATCATCTCGCACGTCGAGGGCATGGATCTCTCGATCTACGCCAACCCGAACTACTACTTCCAGTACGACAGTCCCGAGTACCGCGAGATCCTCGCCAACTTCGAGCGCGCCACGACGGTGGCCGAACAGACGCACTTCCTGCAGCAGGCGCAGCGCCGCTTGGCCGACGACGCGGTGAACGGCTTCCTGTTTCAGTTGCCCAAGCTGTCGGTCGCCCGCAAGGGCCTCAAGGGCTTCTGGCTGCACTGGCCTTCGTTCATCAACGAGGTCGCCACCATGTCGTGGGAGGGGTAGCCCCCCTCGGCTCGCGTTGCTCGCCCTCTCCCCCCGCGAAGCGGGGGGAGATCAAGAGGGGGGGCGACTAGAACCGCGGCAACTTGGGCACCGCCGCGATCAGCGCCCGCGTGTAGGCTTCCCGCGGCTCGTGGAGCACGCGCTCGACCTCGCCCACCTCGACGATCCGACCGCGCTGCATCACGGCCACGTCGTCGCACAGGAATCTGACGACCGACAGGTCGTGGCTGATCAGCACGAACGTGACGCCGTGCGACTCGCGTAGGTCCTGCATCAGGTTCAGGATCTGCGCCTGCACCGAGACGTCGAGCGCCGAGACCGGTTCGTCGGCGACGATCAGCTTGGGCCGCGTGACGATGGCCCGCGCGATCGCCACGCGCTGACGCTGCCCGCCGGAGAACTCGTGCGGGTACTTGTCGCGATCCTCGGCCTTCAAGCCCACCGCCGTGAGCGCGGCGACCGCGCGTTCTTCACGCTCGGCCGCCGACGATCGTTCGAGGGCGGCGATCGGTTCGGCGATCGAGCGGCCCACCGTGAGCCGCGGATCGAGCGACCCGAAAGGGTCCTGAAACACGATCTGCATCTGCCGGCGGGCGGCGCGCAACGCGGGTTCCGAGAGCGCAAACAGATCGTCGTCCAGAAGCCGCACGGTGCCGCTCGTCGGGCGTTCGAGCGCCAGCAAGAGGCGCGCCAGCGTCGACTTGCCGCTGCCGGATTCGCCCACGACCCCGAAGTTGCGTCCCTCCTCGACCACGAGATCGACGCCGTCGACCGCGCGCACCGCCGGCGCCGGACGCCACAGCGAGTCGCGCGGCAACCCGTAGTGCTTGGCCAGCGCCTGGGTTGCGATGAGCGCGGTCATGGCTTCCACCGTCGCAAGGATTCCTCGGCACGCCGGCAGGCGACGCGATGCTCGGGCGCCAGAGCCTGCCACTCCGGCATGCGGCTGCGGCAGGGCTCTTCCACCAAGTCGCAGCGCTCGGCGAACGGACAACCCTCGCCCAGGGTCACGAGGTCGGGCACCTGTCCGGCGATGGTCGGCAGGCGCCGCGGCCGTGTCGTCGCGGTGAGCGCGCGCGCCGGCGCCGAACGAAAGAGCCCCTGAGCATAGGGGTGCGCGAGAGCGCCAAACATCTGCGCCGTTTCGCCCCACTCGACGCCCCGGCCGGCGTACATCACCAGGAGCCGGGCGACGTTGCCCGCGACGACCGCGAGATCGTGACTGATCAGGAGCATGGCCATGCCCCGCTCCGCCGCGAGCGAGCGGATCAGCCCCAGGATCTGCTGCTGCACGGTGACATCGAGCGCACTCGTCGGCTCGTCGGCGATCAGCACGTCGGGTTTGCATGCGAGCGCCATGGCGATCATCGCGCGCTGGCGCTGGCCGCCCGAAAGCTGATGCGGGTAGCCCCGGACGCGCCGCTCGGGGTCCGCGATCCCGACGCGTTCGAGCAGTGCCACCGCCTCGCGCATCGCCCCGACGCGATCGGCGAGATCGTGGACGAGGAGCGCCTCGGCGATCTGATCCCCGATCGTCTGCACCGGATTGAGGGCGGTCATCGGCTCCTGGAACACCATGGCGAGGCGCCGTCCGCGCAATCGCCCCATCGCGTCATCCGCGAGCGACAGGAGATCCTGGCCGTCCCACACGATGCGGCCCCCCACCTCGGCCCCTTCCGGCAGCAGGCCCATGATCGCGAGGGCCGTCATCGTCTTGCCGCATCCCGACTCGCCCACGATGCCGAGCGATTCGCCCCGGCCCAACGTGAACGACAGCCCGCGCACCGCGGCCAACGGCCCACGCGCGGTCGCGAGCGTCACCGAGAGGTTCTCGACCGCGAGCGTCATGTTCGGCTCCGCGTCAGCCGCGGGTCGATCAGGTCGCGCAGCCCGTCGCCCAGCAGGTTGAGCCCGAGCACGGTGAGCGCGATCGCGATGCCCGGATACACGGCGAGCATCGGGTTCTGGAAGATGAGCGGCTGGGCCTCGGACAACATCCGGCCCCACGACGGCGTCGGCGGCTGGGCGCCGAGCCCGAGGTACGACAATGCCGCCTCGGCGAGGATCGCCAGGGCAAACTGCACGGTGGCCTGGACGAGGATCACCGAGGCGATGTTGGGCAGGATATGGATCCCCGTGATGCGCCACGGTCCGCGGCCCGAGGCGCGGGCCGCCAGCACGAACTCGCGCGTCCAGATCGCGTTGGCCGAGGCGCGCGCCAGCCGCGCGAACACCGGCACCGAGAAGATGCCGATCGCCAGGATGGCGTTGACGGCGCCCGACCCGAGCGTCGCCACCAGCATGATCGCGAGCAGGATCGCCGGGAAGGCAAACAAGAAGTCGGCCGCGCGCATGATCGTCTCTTCGATCCAGCCCCGGCAGGCCGCGGCCAGCAGCCCCAACGCGACGCCGCCCACCATGCCGATCGCGACGGCGACGACCCCGACCGCCACCGAGTTCTGCGCGCCCGCCATGATGATCGACAACACGTCGCGCCCGAACTGATCGGTGCCCAGCCAATGGTCGGGCGAAGGCGCCGCCAGACGACCGCGAACGTTGATCCGCGTCGGATTGTGCGGCGTCCACACGAGCGACAGGAGCGCCATGAACGCGAACAACATGGTGACGGCCGCGCCGACGGCGAACGAACGATGCCGGAGGGCGCGACGAACGAACGTCATACGTCGCGCGCCCGCAACCGGGGGTCGATCGCCGCGTACAGGAGATCGACCACGAAGTTGATCACGATCACGGCGGCGGCGATCAGCACGACGACGTCGCGCACGACGACGACATCGCGGTTGTTGATCGCCTGCAGCACCAGGCGCCCGATGCCTGGCAGCGCGAAGACGTTCTCGACCACGATGGTGCCGGCCAACAGGTTGGCGAACTGCAGGCCCAGGATGGTCACGACGGGAATGAGCGCGTTGCGCAGAACGTGGCGCCACAGGGTCGCGTTGGCCGACAGCCCCTTGGCGCGCGCCGTGCGCACGTAGTCCTCGCGCATGGTGTCGAGCACGGCCGAGCGAATGAAGCGGGCGAGGATCGCGGCCTGCACCGTGGCGAGCGCCACGGCCGGCAGCACGAGCGCGGCCAACGCCGGCCCGAACCCGTTGCGCCAGCCGGGAAAGCCGCCCGAAGAGAACCAGTTGAGGCTGACGGCGAATGCCAGGATCAGAAGCAGCGACAGCCAGAAACTCGGGATCGAGATGCCGAGTTGGCTCAGGCCCATGACGACGACATCGCCGCGGCGATTGTGGTGCGCGGCGGCATAGAGGCCGAGCCCCAGCGCCAATGCCGCCGCCAGGGCCATCGACAGGAGCGCAAGCGGTACGGTGACCTGCAGACGATCGCGCACGAGTTCGATCACCGGCACCGAGTAGGTGTAGCTGACGCCGAACTCGCCGCGCGCCAGGTGCCCGATCCAGTCGAGGTAGCGCTCGAGCGGCGGTCCGTCGAGGCCAAGGCGCTGGCGCAGCGCCGCCACGGCCGAGTCGGGCGCATCGACGCCGAGGATCACCCGCGCCGGGTCGCCCGGCAGCACTTCGAGCGCCACGAACGTGAGCACGCTCGCCGCGAACAGCGTGGCGAGGAAGGTGGCGAAGCGCTTGGCGAGAAAGGCGAACACGGCGTTGTGCAGCGCAGCATAACTCAGCCCGCTCCTGGGAATCTCCCCCCAATCTCCCCACACCCGCGCTGCGCGCTCCCTCTTCCCGGGCGGGAGAGGGTTGGCTGAGGGGCGCCCAACTTCCGTTCCGCCGGCCGGGTCATCGACTAAAGTGCCGCCATGACCGATCTCGCGTTTCTTCCCGCCACCGAACTCCTCGCCGGCTACACCACCAAGCGCTTCTCGCCCGTCGAGGTGACGCGCGCCGTGCTCGAACGCATCGGGCGCCACGACAAGACGCTCAACGCCTATCGCCTCGTCGATGCCGAGCGCGCGCTCGAACAGGCCCGCGCCGCCGAAGCGCGCTGGCACAAGGCCGCACCCTTGAGCCTGATCGACGGGATGCCGACGTCGATCAAGGACCTGTTCCTCACCAAGGGTTGGCCGACGCTGCGTGGCTCGCGCCTGATCGATCCCAACCAACCCTGGCTCGACGATGCGCCCGCCGTCGCGCGCCTGCGCGAGGCAGGTGCGGTGCTGCTCGGCAAGACCAACACCTCCGAATTCGGCTGGAAAGGCGTCACCGATTCGCCCTTGGCCGGCGTCACGCGCAACCCGTGGAACCCGGCGCTCACGCCGGGTGGCTCGAGCGGCGGCGGCGCGGCGGCGACGGCCGCCGGCATGGCGACCTTGTCGCTCTGCACCGACGGCGGCGGCTCGATCCGCAACCCGGCCGCCTTCACCGGCCTCGTGGGACTCAAGGCGACGTTCGGTCGGGTGCCGATGTCGCCGCCATCGCCCATGGGGACGCTGTCGAATGCCGGCCCGATCGCGCGTTCGGTGGCCGATGTCGCCCTGATGATGAACGTGATCGCGCAACCCGATCCGCGCGATTGGCTGTCGCTGCCATACGACGCACGCGACTACCGGGCGAACTTGGGCGATGGGGTCCAAGGCTTACGCGTCGCCTTCTCGCCTGGGCTCGGATTTGCATCAGTCGACCCCGAGGTCGCGGCCCTGGTCGCCGCCGCCGCGCAGAGTTTTTCGGCGCTCGGCGCCCGGGTCGAGGAGGCGGATCCGCCGATCGGCGACGTCAAGGCCCTGTTCGACACGCATTGGCATGTCGGCACCGCGGCCGCCTTTGCGGGCATGCCGGCCGAAAAACTGAAGCTGCTCGATCCCGGGCTTGACGTGTTCGTCGAGAAGGGCAAACACGTAGCGTTGCTCGACTATGTCGCGGCGACCGTGAAGCGGGCGCAGTTGGGGCAGAAGATGCGCGAGTTCCATAGCCGCTTCGATCTCCTGCTCGTACCGACCGTGGGCGTGCCCGCATTCCCGGTGGAGCGGCGCGACCCGCCCGGTGTGGGTCAGGACGAATGGCAGCGATGGACGCCGTTCTCCTACCCCTTCAACATGACGATGCAGCCGGCGATCTCGGTGCCCTGCGGCTTCACCCGCGCCGGGCTGCCCGTGGGCCTCCAGATCGTCGGCGCGATGTACCGCGAGGCGCTCGTGTTGCAGGCCGCGGCGGCGCTCGAACGCGCCCACCCGGAACACACGCGTCGGCCGGCGATGTAGCCGCTCGCGGAACTCCCCTCCCTGCAAGGGAGGGGTAGGGGTGGGTGATCACGCGCACCACGGGGCACGAACCCTCCCCTTTTCCCCTCCCTTTCAGGGAGGGGAGTTGCAAACTTTCTCAATCCTGACCTGTGAGGCGGTATCCTCCCGTGGGCAAGAGCATAGTTTGGGAGGAAGCGTGAGCACGACCGTCGTACGCGATGGCACGATCTGGACCGGCGGCGCCAATCCGCGGGTTCTCGAACGCCAGGACCTGGTGATCCAGAACGGCGTCGTCGCCAGCATCGAACCCAACTTCCGCGGCCGCAGCGACCTCGACGTCGATGCCGGCGGCGCGCTCGTCGTGCCGGGCTTCATCAACGCCCACGTCCACGCCGGCTGCACACCCCACATCCGCGGCATGACCGAAGACGAGCCGATCCCCAAGGAGGGCGCCTACTACCACGCGCTCGGCGCCATTCTCACGCTCGGCTACCAACACCTGGCCCACGACGAGTTCGCGGCGCTCATGGAGTGGGACGCGATCGCGATGCTCTTGGGCGGCGCGACCATGGTGTGTGAAGAGAACTTCGGCGGCCACGAGGTTTGGATCGAACTCGTCGAACGCCTGGGCTTCCGCTCCGATCTCGGGCTGACCTACCCGGGCAGCGTGTCGGCGATCGGGTACCTGAAGGACGGCAAGATCGTCATGGGCTCGGGCGGCGACATCGGCGCGCAGTTCCAGGCGGGAATCGCCCTCCACAAGACGCATCACGGAAAGTTCGGCGACCGCCTCCGCATCCACCTTTCGCCGCACGGCCCCGACACCGTCCCCACCGAACTCCTGATCGAAACCACCCGCCAGGCCAAAGCGCTCGGCGTCAACGCCAACCTGCATCTCGCGCAGCACTTGAACGAGCGCCGCACCATCGCCGAGCGCCACGGCGGCAAGAGTTCGATCCAGTACCTCCATGACATCGGCTTCCTTGGCCCGCACGTCATGGCGATGCACGTCACATTCATCGACGATCACGACATCGACCTGCTGGCCGCCTCACGCACCAACGTGATCCACGGCTCCTACCGCAAGGCCAAAGAAGCGTTGATCAGCCCGTTCTGGGAGCACCTGGCCAAGGGCGTCAACGTCGCGATCGCGACCGACAGCTTTTCGCACGACCTGATCCAGGACCTGCGCTTCGCCGCCATGCTGGCCAAGATCCGCCAGAACGACGTCGGCACGCCGCGCGCCCACCATGTGCTGCGGTGTGCCACCCACGGCGCCGCCAAGGCCCTCAACCGGCCCGACCTCGGCAACCTCGAACCGGGCGCCCGCGGCGACGTCGTCGTCATCGACCTGCAGACGGCGTTCAACTCGCCGGTGTTCGATCCCCTGCGCTCGCTCATCTACTACTCGAGTGCGCGAGACATCCGCTGCACCCTGGTCGATGGCCGAAAGGTGGTCGAACGCGGCCAGGTGCTCGGCACCGACATGGACGCCGTGCGGCGCCGGGCCGACGAGGCCGCTCGCAAGGTTTGGGCCTTGGCCCGCCGGGACGGCGTGCTCGACGCCTTCACCTCGCACGGCCACTGAGCGCGCTTGACCGC
>Ga0194132_10003511_pt1 | contig 27807 bp, 28 predicted proteins | sample TA2KigOf80mmetaG_FD_148612 | JGI IMG/M metagenome (GOLD analysis project Ga0194132, IMG submission 148612) | Freshwater microbial communities from Lake Tanganyika, Tanzania - TA2015054 Kigoma Offshore 80m | ecosystem: Environmental > Aquatic > Freshwater > Lake | place: Tanzania: Lake... | reverse complement strand
CGGATAAAGCAATTAGCGCCATAGTAATATTCGCCACCATTGCAATAACTCCACCCGCCGCCGAAGCTGCTGCCCCGGCGATCCCGACGGTGAGCGCAAAAATAATCGTGGCTACCCCTGTGCATCCAAGTTGCCACCCGACGATTCGCGCCAGCTCGCGTTTTCCAAACATCACTCTGACCCTTTTCTCGGGAGTTCTCCAATGTCTGCAAAATTACCGATGCGTCCCAGCTAACGGAGGGTTGACGATGCTTTGGGGCGCTGGTAGCGGTACTGATCGAAACACTGCGTTTCAACAGCGCTCAGGTTAATCTTGAGAGGCTACTCTAGAAAAACTCACAGAAGTATTTTAAAAGGTCGAAAAACTACATCTGTAGACATATATTAAAGAGTAATTGTAGCACCGCAACAACCCTCCCGCCCGACGCTCACGGCCATATACAATCTTATTCGGTTTTTTTGAGCAAAAAATTTCAGGGATTGGGCACAGTGCTACTCTGATCGTCGTGACTCAAGCGGAGGAAGCCGGGTCAGACAAACTAGCGGTCAGCCGACGCTGCGATTACGTCCAAAGCGCGCGACAACTGGTCTTAATTCGGAGCTGTAAAGGTCGACTCAAGCAAACCTGAACACCTTAGCAAGAACGCGGCGATCAAGGAATTTGACGGATCTCTGCCGCGCACGGGCACACACAGGAATCAGTCGGTCGTCAACCGTCAGCCCCTAGACCCAAACGGAACTAGATCCGGGGTGTCGGTGCCGCTACACGTAAAACAATGCCATCCAGCTCGTCGAGCGAATGATAGGTGATGATCAGGCGACCCTTCCCGCCTTTGCCCACCGACTCGATTTTGACTTGTGCTCCGAGCGTTTCGGAGAGCCGGGTTTCGAGTTCTCGGACATTGACATCCCAATCACCACCAGACGACCCGGCTCTAAAACCCTGATCGAGTACATAATCTTTGCCGGGCGGATTGATTAGTCGGCGAACCAATGCCTCCGTTTCTCGGACGGATAAGCCTTTTTTCGCAACTAATCGGCCTACCTCGACCTGCTGGCGCTTTTGCGTCAAACCGAGCAGGGCACGCGCATGGCCCATCTCGAGTTCGCGTCGATCGACGAATTCGGCGATCTCCGGTGGCAGCTCGAGAAGACGCAGCAGATTGCTGACGGCGGCGCGCGAGCGCCCCACGGCATCGGCAGCCTGTTGGTGGGTGACCTCAAATTCGCGGATCAGTCGATCGAGCGCCCGCGCCTCTTCGAGCGGATTGAGATTCTCGCGCTGGATGTTCTCGATGAGAGCCATGGCGATGGCGCTCTCGTCGGGCACGCGGCGGATGACCGCCGGGATGCTATCGAGACCCGCCATCTCGGCCGCTCGCCAACGCCGCTCGCCGGCAATGATTTCGTAGCGCGAGGGTACTGCCCCAGGCAGGGCACCCGGCATCTCAATCGGGCGTACTACAATCGGTTGCACCACGCCTTGGGCGCGGATGGAATTCGCCAGCTCTTCAAGCGATTCCTGCCGCATGTCGACGCGCGGCTGATAACGGCCGCGCTGCAACACATCGAGCGGCAACTTGGCAAGTTCGTCGCCCGGCAGCACCGGAGCTGCCGCCGGACTCGTCGCCTGCGCAGCCGTCCGGCTCACGCTCATCTGCCCTAGCAGGGCATCGAGACCGCGGCCGAGAACGGGCTTCTTCTGGTTCATGCCCGTGATGATAACGGAGTCGGCTGCAAGGCCGCGGCGCTGGCGCGCGGCTGGTTTTCACCGATGCCGAAAAAGATCTCGCGAAAGGCAACATAGCCGAGGGCGCCGAGGAAGCAATAGAGCAGCGGGACTAAAGGCGGCAGTAGCAGGGCGCAGGTGGCCGGCAAAATCATGAACAGCAGCGCGACCCCGAGCATCGCTCCAAGGTTGCGAATTTGCCCGGCAGCAGCCACTCGCCAGGCGTCGCGATAGGTGAGTCCGAGCAGCGCCATGCAAAGAAACTGGAAAAAAGACGTGAGCCCCGGAATGTTCAGGCCGAAATAACAAAGACCGAGTGCAAACGCGGAGAAGACGAACACCTGGCGCAGCGCGACGAACCAGTCGGTCGATAACACATCGACGGAGTTACGGTCGGTATAAAGGATATTCCACCAGGCGACGCCGGGTTTGGCGAGCAGCAGCACCCAGACCAGGGCGCCGACCATCGTGATGAGTGCCGAGAGGGTGAGCAGCACCTGCGCATGACGGCGCAGTAATTCGAGCACGTCGGCGAGCACGATCCGCCCACTGCGATCGAGTCTGGCGGCAATCAGCATGCAGGCGAGCAAGGCCGACACCGCGAGGACGCCGCTCAACAACGGTAGGTGATGGCCGACGAACACCCACAGGCACATGAGCAAAGTCAGCGACGACCAAAAACCGAAACCCCGCCACAGCAGGTCAAGCGCCTGCCACGACCAGCGTCGCACGGCGCCACGGCTGACGGTCTGTGGTTCGATCAAAAGTGTATCCTGAATAGTAAAAGAAATACTGTGAAAGCCGCTCGATCATTGCACACTCCCCCACCACGATCGACACCGCGGATCGTCTGGCCGTTCACGAGCTCATGGGGCTCTACGGTATCGTCATCGATGAGCGGGACTGGTCTCGATGCCCTGCAGGGCACGGACGTTGTGCTGCGACTATGGCGCGATAGCGATGATCTGCATCCGCTCGCCCACCATGCCACGGACATCGTGGTCAGCGCCGAAGCCAACGGCAACAGGGCACAAGTGCTTTCAAGGGCCTGGGCGTCGGCCGCAAAGATCGCGTCGGCAGTGTCACCGATCGTGACGTGGCACGACGCACTGCGGTCGGTTGGCAAATCGCACGCCGTCACGCACGGCTGCGTCAGGCGGCAGATTCAGCGACCGGTGCTGCGGGCACGTCGCCACGACCGATCATTTCACCAGCCAGCGCCAAATAGGCGAGGGCGCCACGCGAATCTTTGTCGTACAGCAACGCCGGCTTACCGAACGAGGGCGCCTCGGCAAGGCGCACATTGCGCGGCACGATGGTGCGAAAAACTTTGTTGCCAAAATATTCGAGCAACTGTGCGCTCACTTCGTTGGCAAGGTTGTTACGCGGATCGAACATGGTGCGCAGCACGCCCTCAACCTGCAGCCCGGGATTCACGGCCTCGCGGATCTGCTCGATGGTCGACATCAGCGCCGTCAAACCCTCAAGCGCGTAATACTCGCACTGCATCGGCACGAGCACACTGTTGGCGGCCACCAGCGCGTTGACCGTGAGCATGTTGAGCGAGGGCGGGCAATCGATGAGGATGACATCGAACTCGTCGCGAGTCGCATTGAGGGCGTTGCGCAGCCTAATCTCGCGACCGACGGGCAGCGATAGCAGCTGCACCTCGGCCGCCGTGACATCCTGATTGGCGGCCAGCAGTGACATCGGCGGCGTCTCGAGCGCGATGAGCGCTTCGCGCAACGTACACTCGCCGATCAACACCTCGCCCACACCGCGCACGAGGGTATTTTTTTCGATGCCGCAGCCCATGGTTGCGTTGCCCTGCGGATCGAGATCGACCAACAGCACGCGGCGCCGCGTCATCGCAAGCGATGCAGCGAGATTGACGGCGGTGGTGGTCTTGCCGACGCCGCCCTTCTGGTTGGCGACGGCGATAATGCGGGCCATTTGAGCAGTCTAGCGCATGGGCGCTGCATCAGCCGATCGCCGCAGTACAATCACATGGCGCTCTTCGCCAAGCCCAGGGATGTGCAGCTCGCGGTCTTGCTCGATGAGCCAGTCGGCTGGCAAATCGGCGCGCTCATCGGCAGAGCGTCGACCTTTCATGGCGAGCACCCGCGTCGCCGGACCACAGAGCCCGGCCACTCGCTTGACAAACTCGCCCAACGGGGCAAAAGCACGAGCGACCACAGTGTCGAAAACATTCGTCGGTGCATAGATCTCGGCACGCGCATGCAGGGGCTCGCTATTGGCGAGACCGAGTGTGCGCGCCGCGTGCGCCACGAACCGCACCTTCTTGCCGTTAGAATCGAGCAACGTGAAGTGTCGCGTAGGTTCGATAATGGCGAGCGGCAGCCCCGGAAAACCGGCCCCGGTGCCGACATCGATGATGCGATCGCCCGCGAGCAGCGGCCGCACCGCAAGGCTGTCGAGCAGATGGTGCGTGATCATCTCGGTACGCGCGGTGATCGAAGTGAGGTTGTAGCTACGATTCCAGCGCACCAATTCATCGAGCAACGCGAGCAGACGGATCGCCATCGCGGTCTCGAGTGTGACCCCGAGCGTCGCCGCTCTCGCGATCAGCGCGTGTGCCTCTGCCGATGCGCCACTCACAGGCTTGGGCTCAGGAGCCGATTTTGACCACGGTGCGTCCGGTGACCATGCCCTGCAAATAGGCGTCAAAGGAACCCGGTAACTCATCGAACGCGATGGTACGAGTGGCAATGCGCTCGAGGTGTCGCGGCTTAAGATCGGTCGAAATGCGATTCCAGATCACGAGCCGCATCTCGCGCAGCGTCGCCGAAGAATTAATACCGAGTAAATTGACTCCGCGCAGGATGAACGGCATCACCGTGGTGTGCAGCTCGGCACCGCCCACCAGACCAATGCTGGCGATGTTGCCGAAGTTATCGACCGTGCGGGTGAGCCAAGTGAGTATCTCGCCACCGACGTTGTCGATGGCACCAGCGAAGCGCGCCGCTTCGAGCGGGCGCTTGCCGTGGTCGATCTCTTTTCGCAGCAGCACCCGCGCCGCGCCCAGCGACTTCAAATAATCGATCGACTCGGCCTTGCCGCTGACGGCGATCACTTCATAACCGCGCCCGACAAGCATGTCGATGGCGATACTGCCGACACCGCCGGTTGCACCGGTCACGACGATCGGTCCTTTGGCAGGCGTTTGGCCGTTGTGCTCCATGCGGTGGATCGCCAGCGCCGCCGTGAACCCAGCCGTACCCAGTGACATCGCTTTGAAAGCACCGAATCCAGGCGGCAGCGGGATAACCCATTCGCCGCCCAGTCGCGCGTATTCGGCATAACCCCCGTCGTGTGTCTCGGAAAGACCGCAGCCGGTCACTAGCACATGATCGCCGGGTTTGCAGCGCGCGTCGGTCGAGCTCTCGACCACCCCCGCCAGATCGATGCCGCCCACCAAAGGATATTTGCGCAAGATCCGGCCGGTGCCAGTCGCTGCGAGCGCGTCTTTGTAGTTGATGTCGGAGTAAAGCACGCGCACCACGACCTCGCCAGGCGCAAGATCATCGAGCGTCAGCCGCTCGAAACGTCCGCCGATTTTCTGGTCGATTTCGTGGATGCGATAAGCCTTGAAGGTCTTGGTCATGTTGCACTCCCGAGGTTCAGACACGCCGACGGCGCGCGAGCCACGCCAGCAGGCCGTCGGTGTTGAGCTCGACATCGCCGTCCAGCCAAAGTTCGGCAGTCGACTCTGCCACCGTCGAACCAAATCGTCGCAGCTCACCATGGATAATTTCTTTGATACCAGCACGAATTTTTTTCCGCGCCGCTGCCGCTGGCAACGCCTCGTGGGCGAGCGCCACCTGTACGTGCGCTTCGATCATACGCACGAGATCGACAGCAATCCGTTCGAGCCCGGTGATACGCGCATAGTGCGTCAAAAATGCCGCTTGCGGACGCCGCGCCGCGATACGCCGAACCGAATCGATAAGTTGCGCAGGATCAAATTGCGACGGACTCGTCGTCGGTACCACAAATGCCCGGCCATCGACATCGAGTGCACGGTATGACAGCCCGAAGGTATCTCCCGTGAAAATACTATTGCTGCCGAGATCAAAGAAAGCCTGGTGATGCAGGGCGTGTCCCGGCGTGTGCATGATCTCGAACTCGCGCTTGCCGAGTTGCAGACGCTGACCGTCTTGAGTCTCAAATGCGCGCCTGGCGTCGATCGGCAACAGTTCACCGTACAGTCGGTCATAGTTGTCGCGCCCATAAACCGCAACCGAGGCTTCGATGAGCTTGCGCGGATCGATCATGTGCGGCGCGCCACGCGGGTGCAGCACCGCGCGTGCATTCGGCAGCACCTGCAGCAATTGACCCGCACCACCCGCATGATCGAGATGCACATGAGTCAGCAGCAACCAGTCGACGTTTGCACGCGCGATGCCGAGTTCATCGAGCGCGTCGAGCAAACGCGGTACCGAGTGTGCAGTACCGCAATCGACAAAAGCTGCGCGATCGCCCTCGACGATCAGGTGCACGGCGTCGAATAGCGGCTGGTGATACTCGGTGTCGATGGCATGAATGCCGTGCTCGTAGCGATGGGTGATCATCGATCTTGTCCCCTTTCGAGCACGTCCTTCCACTTTTCTTCGAACGCCCAGACGTCGCCGAATCCCACCATGCGGCAAAACTCATCGAAACTGAACAGCGGCACTTGGGGCGAAACGCTGGTACCGGTGCGCTTCAGTTGTTGCATGGCGCGCTCGATCGCGACACTTGCCGACAGCGCCGCCAGCGCGGGCCAAATCGCCACGCGATAGCCGAGCGTCGCAAGCTCGCGCGCAGGGCGAAGCGGCGTCTTGCCCCCATCAGACATGTTCGCCATCAGCGGCGCAGCGATCTCGGCGCAGGCGCGACGCATCTCGTCCTCGGACTGCAGCGATTCGACGAATACGATATCGGCACCGGCCGCGGCATAGGCCTGACCGCGCAGAATCGCTGCCTCCAAACCGAGACCCGTGCGGGCGTCGGTCCGCGCGATTACCAAAAAATTCGGATCGAGTCGTGTGTCGACCGCCACCTTCACCTTGCCGACCATGTCGGCGAGCGGAATGACCCGCCGGTACGGCGTGTGTCCGCATTTCTTCGGGAATTCCTGATCTTCGATCTGGATCGCACTCACCCCGGCGCGCTCGTAGCCGCGCACCGTGTGCTGCACGTTTAAGAGGCCCCCGAAGCCGGTATCGGCATCGGCGATCACCGGTGCCGTCGATTTCTCGACGACTCTGGCAACACGTCCGATCATGTCGGTGTAGGTCGCAAGCCCGGCATCGGGAATCCCAAGGTGCGAAGCGGTCAGCCAGAAGCCCGAGGCGTAGACCGCATCGAAACCCACGCGCTCGGCGAGCATCGCCGAAATCATGTCGAACACCCCGGGGGCGACGATGAAGTCGCCAGCATCGAGTTTCCGTCTCAGGCGCGGGTCAGCCATCCTCTATCCGCCGCAAAATTGACTGTGGGATTGGAGTGTATTCGGAGGTCGGGCACCATAGCAGACATGCCCTACCCTGACATCGGCCGTGCGCCCGGCCTGCTGCGCGTGCTTTTCGTTGTGACCACCCTGCTACTCAGCAGCACCAGCGGCGCCGCGGTGCGCGAAACCCGCGGCAATCTGGTGCTTGATGGCGTTCCCGAACACTCGCCGCGCGTGCTCGCCACACTCGATGGCTGGCTCAGCGGGCGCAGCGCGAGCTTTCAGGATTTCTTGCCAGACGGCAGCATCCTCATCAGCACGCGTTTCGGCGATGCCGATCAGATGCACCACGTGGCAAAACCCGGCGCTGATCGCCGTCAGCTGACTTTCGATATCGACCCCGCTGCAGGTGCTAGCGCCAACCCCGCCCCACTTACCCGGCAAATGCTGTTTGCCCGCGATCGAGGTGGCAACGAAAACGCGCAACTTTATTTGCAAGATCTCGATACCCGCCAGGTTCGTCGACTCACCGACGGGCAGTCGCGACACGGCGGTGCGCTGTGGTCGCGCGACGGTCGTTACATTGCCTTCCAGGGCAATGCGCGTAATAGCGTGAATCAGGACGTCTACATCGTCGACGTCGCCAGCAATGCTGCGCCGCGACTGGTGATCGCCTCGCAGGGTCAAACCTGGACGCCACTCGATTGGTCGACGGATGGTCAAAGATTATTGCTGCTCGATTATCGGTCGATAACCGATGCCACTTTGTATGTCGCTGACCTCGCGACCGGTGCGCTCAAAGCTGTGGTGCTGACAGCAAATCCGGCCAAGCCTGCGCCACAAACCGGGATCGGCAGCGCGCGCTTCGCCGTCGACGGTCGCGGTATTTGGCTGAGCGCTGACCTGGGCGGTGAGTTTCAGCAGCTGCATTACCTCGATTTGCTTGACGGCAGTCTGCGCACTCTAACCGCCGACCTGCCGTGGGATGTCGATGACCTCGAGGTCAGCAGCGATGGTCGATGGCTAGCCTATGTCGCTAACGTCGATGGCTACAGTGAATTACGCATCGCCGATCTCGGCGCCGGCACCACACGCACCGCCAAAGGCCTGCCGCCGGGCATCCTCTACAACCTGCGCTTCGATCGTCAGGGCGCGAAGCTTGGCATGACGCTCGAAACGCCGACCGCACCGCGCGACGCTTGGACCTATGAAATCGAGACCGAGCAGGCGACGCGGTGGACAATGAGCGAAATGGGGCTGGTCGACCCTGCTCGTCTATCTCCCATGGAGGTGTTTCGTTATCCGACTTGGGATCGGGTCGGCGGCGCACCCAGGCGCATCCCCGCCCTGATCCAAAGACCCGCCAAGCCCGGACGCCATCCGGTGGTGATCGATATTCATGGTGGTCCCGAGGGTCAATCACGACCGGGCTACAGCCCTTTCCTGCAATACCTCACGGCCGAGCTCGGCTACGCCGTGATCCAGCCCAACGTACGCGGTTCGACGGGCTATGGTCGTAACTATACGATGCTCGACAACGGTCGCTTGCGCGAGGATTCGGTGCGCGACATCGGTTCACTTTTGGTGTGGATCGCCGCACAACCGGATCTCGATGCTAATCGCGTGGTAGTGATGGGCGGCTCTTATGGCGGGTACATGGTGCTCGCATCGCTGATAGCCTACGGCGATCGCTTGCAAGGTGGCATCGACGTCGTGGGCATCAGCAACTTCGTGACTTTTCTCACCAACACCGCAGGCTATCGCCGCGATCTGCGCCGTGCCGAATATGGTGATGAACGTGATCCTGCGATGCATGCGTTGCTGCGACGAATTTCACCGCTGGAACGCGCCAGCGCTATCCGCCGCCCTTTGCTGGTAGTGCAAGGCCTCAACGATCCGCGCGTGCCTGCCTCGGAAAGCGAGCAACTAGTGAAGAAAGTGCGCGAGCAGGCGGGCGAGGTGTGGTACCTCGCAGCCAAAGATGAAGGTCACGGATTTCGAAAGAAAAACAATCGCGACTTTTATTTGCGGACCGCCGCGACTTTTTTGGAGCGGGTCAACGCTTCGCGGTAGCGGGCGCCGGCCGCTTCGATGTCTCTAGACCCGGGCGCTGCGCCGAGTAGTAAGCGGAGATGGTCTTGATGTCTGCTGCCGAAAGCTGCGATGCAAAGCCCGCCATGATTGCGTTCTTGCGCCCGCCACGTTGGTACTCGGTCAACGCGCGCACCAGATAGTCTGAGTGCTGGCCGGCGAGCGTCGGGTATTGCGGCGTGATGCCGACGCCGTCGCTGCCATGACAGGCCAAGCAGGTCTGCGCCGCGTCGGGAGCCTTGCCCAACGACTGCGATGACAAGGTGGGTTGCACTGCCGGGCCGGCAAGAAAGGCGGCCATATCGGCCAGCTGCGTATCGGTCCAGTTCGCCGCATTGGCATACATGGTGGCGTGGCTACGCTCACCGCTGCGGTAGGCCTGCAATGCGATCAAGAGGTACTCGGGATGCTGACCCCACAACTTCGGCACGCTGTAGCTGGGATAAGCGTTGCGGTAATTCGGGATGCCGTGGCAGCCCAGGCAGGTGTACGCGAGTTTCGCGCCGCGTTCGGCGTTACCCTCGGACTGAGCGAACGCGGACGGTGCGGCCAACGCCACCACCGCGGAAAGCACCACAAGGAACTTCGACACCGTAACCCCCGGAACCAGTATCAAGCGAAAAACCGGCCGCGATGTTAAGGTTTTGGCACCTGAATTGCCACCGATCAGGGGTTGCATGATCGCCCTCATCCAACGTGTCACCGAAGCGAGCGTCAGCGTCGCGGGCGAGCGAATTGGCACCATCGGACCAGGCTTGCTTGCTCTGGTCGGCGTGCGCCCTACCGATGACAAGCAGACCGCGCAGCGGTTACTCGAGCGCCTGCTCACCTACCGGGTGTTTGCCGATACCGAAGGCCGCATGAACCGGTCACTGAGCGATACGGGGGGTGGCTTGCTGCTGGTGCCGCAATTCACCCTCGCAGCCGATACCCGCAAGGGGAATCGGCCCAGTTTCAGCACGGCAGCGGAACCTGCCCAGGCGGAACGTCTGTTCGAACATCTGTGCGCTGTCGCACGCGCCGGCCATCCGCAGGTCGCCACCGGCCGCTTCGGTGCCCACATGCAGGTTACCCTGGTAAATGACGGTCCAGTGACGTTCTGGCTGCAAACCCCGGAAAACGTCTAACATCGGCACCTCAGTCAACGCTGCAGACAGCAGAGGTCGCTATGGGAATCGGAATGCGCGAATTGATCATCATCCTGCTGGTGGTCCTGCTGGTGTTCGGCGCGAAGAAACTGCGCTCCATCGGCGCCGACCTCGGCGCGGCCGTTAAAGGCTTCAAGAAAGGTATGGACGATGGCGATGCCGAAGAAAGCCTAAAGCAGATTAAGCAGGAAGCAGCCGATGCGGATTTTCCGGAATCATCGGCTAAGACCGCGGCGAACAAGCCTGCCGATCGCAACGGCTGATTCCGCCCGCCGCCTGCGGGCCTGAGAAAACATGTTCGAAGTCGGCTTCAGCGAACTGCTGCTGATCATGGGCCTCGCGTTGCTCGTGCTCGGCCCCGAAAAATTACCCAAAGTGGTCGGCGAGATCGGCCGGTGGATGGGCCGCGCACGCGCCATGGCCCGACAGTTTCGCGAGCAACTTGAAGACGAAGCCGTCGAAAGCAGTCGCCGCCGTGCAGCGGCGACGTCTTCGAACACAACGCCCGCAGCCGAACCTGCTCCTGCCGAGCCCGCGCCCGTAGACGCGTCAGTCACGCCTTCTGCCCCAGAATCCGCACCCAAAGCAGGACCGGACAGCACGCCATGAGCAGCGAGCCTGAAAAACTCGCTGAAGGTACGCTGATCTCGCATCTGCTCGAGTTGCGCGATCGCTTGCTGCGCGCATTTTTGGCGGTCATCGTGGCCTTCGTGCCGATCGCGTTCTTTTCCAACGAAGTGTTCACGCTGGTCGCGCAGCCGCTCATTGACAAACTGCCCGCCGGTTCGTCGCTCATCGCCACCAGCGTGATCTCGCCCTTCATGACGCCGTTCAAGCTGGCGTTTTTCGTGGCACTGTTCGCAGCCATGCCCTATGTGCTCTATCAGGTCTGGGCATTCGTGGCGCCCGGTCTGTATCGGCACGAAAAACGTTTCGCGCTGCCGCTGCTGGTGTCGTCGATCATCCTATTTTATGTGGGCGTGGCGTTCGCCTATTTCGCCGTGTTCCCCGTGATGTTCGATTTCTTTGCCAGTACCACGCCTGCGGGCGTGCGCATGATGACCGACATCACAAGCTACATGGATTTCGTACTCACCATGTTTCTGTGCTTCGGGCTCGCGTTCGAAGTGCCGGTGATCGTGGTACTGCTTGTGCTGACGGGTCTTGTCAAAGTGGACAAGCTGGCCGAGATCCGCGGTTATGTACTGATCGGCATCTTCGTCATCGCGGCTGTCCTCACACCACCAGATGCCATCTCGCAGACCATCATGGCGGTACCGATGTATTTGCTCTATGAGGGCGGCCTGTTGATGGCGCGACTCATGCAACGTATACGCAGCAAAACTGCTGAAGCCGGAGAAGACCCGCAGCTCACGATTTCAACGGGGGAAACAAAAAATGAGTGACAAAACTTTCCTCGGCCATCCGCGTGGTCTCGCCACACTCTTCATGACGGAATTCTTCGAGCGTTTCACCTACTACGGCATGCGCGCCTTGCTGGTACTGTTTCTGGTGGCTGCAACCGACGAGGCCAATCCGGGTTTCGGGGTCGATCGTGAAACCGCTGGCGCTATCTACGGGCTCTACACCGGCGCGGTTTTCCTGTTCTCCTTGCCGGGCGGCTGGATCGCCGATCGATTGATCGGCCAACGGCGCGCCGTTTACTGGGGCGGCATCATCATTGCCATCGGCAATTTTTTGCTCGCCGTGCCGGGTGGCACTGCATTGTTCTATCTGGGTCTCGCCACCATCGTCATCGGTATCGGTCTGCTGAAGCCGAATATTTCGGCAATTGTTGGTGCTCTCTATGAAGGCCAGCCCGGCGCACGCCGCGATGCCGGCTTCTCGATTTTCTACATGGGCATCAACCTCGGCGCGCTGATTGCGCCGTTCATCGCCGGCACCATCGGCGAATCCTGGAACTGGCGCGCCGGCTTTGCGGTGGCAGGCGTCGCGATGCTGATCGGCGTGCTGCAGTACCGTATGACCGAGCATTATCTCGGTAATGCAGGTCTCGCGCCCGCAAACGTCACGGGTGAGGAACGTGCGCGCGGCTGGCGCAACGTGGCGATCGGTGGCGCCGTGGTCGTGCTGCTGACGGCACTGATTTATACAGGCGTCATTCCCGTGACGATCACGGGGCTGGCACAGATCTTTGCCGGCGGCATGGTCGCGGTCGGCTTCATTTTCTTTGCAGGCGTGCTGCTCTTCGGCAGTCTCGATGCCGACGAAAAGAAACGCGTGTTGCTGATCGCGCTGTTTTTTCTTTGTGCGGCACTATTTTGGGCGGGCTTCGAACAACAGGCTACCACCTTCAATCTTTTCGCCCAGGACTTCACCGATCGCTCGTGGTTGGGCGGCATGTTCGCCGACGGCGAACACCCGGCTGCGTGGTATCAGTCGGCCAATCCCATCTTCGTCGTCATATTTGCGCCCGTGTTCGCTTGGATGTGGGTCGCACTCGGGCGGCGTAACCTTGATCCTTCATCACCGGCCAAGTTTGGTCTCGCACTGGTACTCGTCGGGGTCGGGTTTTTGGTGATGATGTGGGCCGCGCAACTCGTCGTCGCCACGGACAGCAAAGTTGCGCCGACGTGGTTGTTACTCACCTACCTGCTGCAGACTTTTGGCGAACTCTGCCTCTCGCCAGTGGGTCTCTCGAACGTCACCAAACTCTCACCGAAGCGCTATGTCGGTCAGATGATGGGCACTTGGTTCTTGGGTGCTGCGGTCGGTAATGCGCTGGCTGGACTAATTGGCGGTCACGTCGGCTCAGGTGAAGCCGCAGCAATGCCGGTGCAGTTCCTGCAGATGTGCTTCATCGCCGGTGGCGCAGGGCTCGTCCTCATCCTAAGTTCGCCGTGGCTCAAGAAACTCACCGGGAGTCAGCAATGAACGTACCGCTGCCGCCGCAGCTGACGCTTCGCGCCATCTTGCTTGCCATCGTGTTGGCAATGATCCTCGCCGCTGCGAATACCTACCTCGGTTTGTTCGCAGGCATGACGATCGCCTCGGCGATCCCGGCGGCGGTGGTCTCGATGGCAGTGCTGCGTCTGCTAGGTGGTGGCGGTATTCTCGAAAACAATATCGTGCAAACCGGTGCCTCGGCCGGTTCGTCGATTGCCTCGGGCGTGATCTTCACCATTCCGGCGTTGGTGATTCTCGGCTTCTGGCAAGACTTCGAGTATTCCTGGGTTGTGACGATCGCCGGGCTCGGCGGCATTTTGGGCGTATTGTTCTCGGTGCCGCTGCGCCGCGTACTGATCGTCGATCAAAAACTCGCCTTTCCGGAAGGACAAGCCGCCGCCGAAGTTTTGAAGGCCGGCGAAAATCCGTCGCAGGGCATTCGCATCCTCGGTTTTTCGGCGTTGGGCGGTGCTTTCGCTAAACTGGCCGCAGGTAGTGGTCTCAAACTGATTCCCGACACCGCAGCAGGCGCCGGTTTCTTTGGCGGCTACCTGGGGTTCGTCGGTACCAACTTGTCACCCGCGCTGCTCGCTGTCGGCTACATCGTCGGCGTCAACGTCGGCGTCGTCGCGCTCGCCGGGGCGATGATCTCCTGGAACATCGCCATTCCGATCTACGTGGCTAATATGCTTCCCGCGAACGCGGAGCTCGCGCAGATCGCTGCCGGCTTGTCAGCCGAAGATCTGGCCGGACTCATCTGGTCGAAGCAAATCCGCTATCTCGGTGTCGGCGCCATGCTCGTCGGTGGTTTTTGGGTACTGATTTCTTTGAGAAAGTCGCTGGTCTCGGGTATTAGCAGCGGGCTGGCAGCGGCTCGCGCCAGTGCGGCGGGTCAGGTGATTGCTCACACCGAACAAGACCTGTCGATGAAGTCGGTGCTGATCGGTATCGTGCTTTTCATGGTACCGCTATGGGCGCTTTATGAAATCATCGTCGGCTCACTCGCCGTGAGCATGCCAATGACGGTCATCATGGTCGTCACCGGCTTTCTATTTTGTTCAGTGTCGGCGTATATGGCGGGTCTCGTGGGCTCTTCGAACAACCCCGTGTCGAGCATCACCATCGCCACGATCCTGTTCTCGTCAGTCATGCTGCTTATTTTAATGGGTCCGGACAGCAGCCTCGGGCCAGTGGCGGCGATCATGGTCGGTGCTGTGGTGTGCTGCGCCGCCTGCATCGCCGGCGATAATCTGCAAGATCTTAAATGTGGTCATATCGTTGGTGCGACGCCGTGGCGGCAACAGGTCATGCTCGCGATCGGCGCGGCCAGCAGCGCGCTTGTCATGGCGCCCATGCTCAATCTGCTGGAAAAAGCCTATGGCATCGGTGTGCCCACCGAGACGCACTCGAATCCATTACTCGCTCCGCAAGCGACGCTCATGGCTTCGGTGGCCAAGGGGCTTTTTGGTGGTCAGCTGCCATGGGACATGATCACCATCGGCGCTGCGATCGGCGTTACGATCATCATCATCGACGAAATTTTGCGGGCGCGTGGTTCGAGTTTCCGTACTCCGGTGCTCGCCGTGGCGGTCGGCATCTATTTACCCATTGAACTCATGACGCCGATCTTTCTCGGCGGCATGCTGGCTTTCCTCGCCGACCGACACCTGCGTCGCGCAGGCCGTACAGAAGCCGATCTCGGGCGATGTGGGCGCAAGGGTCTGTTGTTTGCGGCGGGCATGATCACTGGCGAAGCACTAATGGGTATCGCCATTGCCATCCCCATCGTCACTTCAGGTAGCGCCGATGTGCTCGCGCTACCAGCTGGGCTGCACTTCGGTGAATGGCTGGGTCTCGGCGTGCTCGTGCTACTGGGCTATCTGTTGTACCGCACCGCGACTCGCGCCGAAGCTGCCGCGCACGCTGGCTAAGGCTGGCGTACCGCCAAAAAAATAAGTGCGCGGTCAGGTCGACGCCTCGCGACGTACGAAACTCGTCGTTTCGTTCGCGATCATCTATCTCATCTGGGGCTCGAGCTACCTGATGACGAAGATCGGCGTCAGCCGCTTGCCGCCGTTTGCTTTTGGCGCGGTACGCTTCATCACTGGCGGACTGCTGCTCTTCGTCTTAGCGCGGCTACTCGCTCGACGAGCGGGTCAGCCGTGGCTGCCCGCCTTGACGAGCGCCGACTGGAAAACCTTCGCCACCGTCGGTTGTCTTGCGGTTTTCCTCTCCAATGGTGCGGCGTTGTGGAGCCTGCAGCATCTGCCCTCGAATCTCGCGGCGCTGCTCAATGTCTCTTCGTCTTTCTGGATTCCGCTGCTCGGCATCTTCGGTGCTCGCGCCCAAAGCATTTCGTCACGAGTAGTGATCGGTCTTGTGACGGGCTTCGCCGGCACCAGCCTGATCGTCTTGCCGGGCGGCGACGATACCGCCGTCGCCTCGATTTGGCCGGCGATGGTGATGGTGTCCGGATGCATCTGCTGGTCTGCGGGCACCATACATATCCGTAACACCAATCCGGCACTCGATCTCATGACCTTCACGGCTCTGCAGATGTTCTGCGGCGGGCTGATGCTGCTGGTCCCTGCGCTGTTGCAAGGCGACGTGGCGCGCTGGAGTTGGGATACGCAAGGCTTGCTCGCGCTGACCTACATGACCATTGCAAGTTCCTGCGTGGCGTATACCGCTTTCGCCTGGCTGTCTGTCAACGTAACGCCGGCGCAGCTTGCGACCTATGGTTTCGTGAATCCGGCGGTCGCCCTGCTGCTCGGTTGGTGGGTGCTCGATGAACGGCTCGGCGGTCTGCAAATTTTCGGCACAGCGGTAATTCTAGTCGGCACGATTCTCGTGAACTGGCCGCGTACGCCGCTCAACAACGAGAAACGAGAGTCTCCGCCCGCAGCTTGAGTAAATCGACCGCCGGCACAGTACGCCGCTCGCGCAGCGGAAATTCGATGATCGCCACGAGATTTTCGTTGTTGTCATCATGAATGTTGGTGAGTCCCTCATAGCGCATCAAAACTTGATTGGTCTTGCGGTAAGACACTTCGATATACGGCAGAAACCAGCCAAGCACCCCCGAAAGATTTAGGCGGATCACACTGGCAGTCGCGCCCTCGATTTTAGCTTCATGATGCTTCTTTACTTTGAAGTTCAGGTAGTCGAGGCGACTCGGGATCAGAAACGGAAAACGAACGCTCTTGCCCGTCTCGAGTTCAGCCCAGTGCTTGCGCACGAATTCATCGAAGCCCGCGTCGGAGACGATTACGGTCTTGGCGGGCACCGTGGCTTCACGGCGTGGTGCTCGTGTGTTTTCTTGATGAAATACCAGCGGGCCCTGCGTGGTGCGACGCAAACCCTCGAGGTAGCCACGACGGGCATCGATAAAACTGAATTCGGGTTCTTCGCGCACGCTGCTATAGGTGAGCTCTTTGCGTGCGAACGCCGCTCCATTTATGCGGCAGCGATACATGACGATACGCGTTTCGCCGACCGCGCCCGCATTGCGCACATGGTGCGATTCGACGTACAGCAAGCGCCCGTCATCGTGCGACCGCGCATACCCCGTAAACTGCAGATCAGTCGCCATCGCTGGCGGCGCCCATAAGGTCGATATCAGGGGTGTCGAGGCCAACAGTACGGTCAGCCTGCGCAGTGCGTGTCCTTGCATGTTCCATCTCCTCCTACGCGTACACCGCCTACAGGCTATAGTCGACCCGTTTTCAAGTCAGGGGGTTCCCATGTCGGTAGAATACGCTGTTATTCATGTTGTCATGCTCGTCGCACTGATCGAGTACTTTGGCTTCGCTCTCGCCGTCGGTCGCGCTCGCTATCGCTTCGGTGTAAAGGCACCGGCGACCAGCGGCAACATCGACTTCGAACGCTACTATCGAGCGCAGATGAATACGCTTGAGCAGCTGATCATCTTCATCCCCTCACTGTGGTCGTTCGCATTGTTCATCAGCGTGATCTGGGCTACCGTACTCGGCGCCATATTCGTCGTTGGTCGTTTGCTGTATTTCACAGGCTACGTCAAAGCCGTCGAGAAGCGCAGCGCAGGCTTCGGGCTTGCGACTTTGCCGATGTTAGTTCTCCTGATCGGCGGCCTGGTCGGCGCAATCCTCAGCTTCTGAGTCTGCAGCGATCGATCGTGATGTTGCGTCAGCGCTTGCTACGCAGCGCTACGATCGCGACCAGAATCAACGAGCCAAAGATAATCATAAAGGTGACGATACCGAAGTTGTCACGGATGAAAGGAATATTGCCGAGCAGGTAGCCGCTGCCAAAAAAAATGGTAACCCAGGTGATCGCGCCCAACACGTTGTATCCCTGAAAGCGCCGATACTCCATGCGCGCTACACCCGCCACGAATGGCGCGAACGTGCGCAAGATTGGCAAGAAGCGCGACAACATCACCGTCTTGCCACCATGCTTGTCGAAATACGCTTCGGTCTGCTGCAGATACTCCACCCTGAGCAATCGGTGGCGACCGCTGAAGGCCGGCGGGCCGATGGCTTTGCCTATCGCGTAGTTGCAACTGTTGCCGAGGATGGCCGCCACGATCAACAACACCGTAAGCGTCGGCGCATGCAGCGTGCCACTGGTATCTATGGCGGCCAGCGTACCGACAGCAAACAGCAGGGAATCACCGGGCAACCACGGCGTAACCACAAGTCCCGTCTCGGCAAACACGATCACGAACAGGATCACGTAGATCCATGTTCCATACTGGCGCATCAACTCGACCAGATGACTGTCGAGACTGAGGATGAAATCAAAAAAATACTGCAGCGCCTCGATCATGTCCGTGACTTCCTATTTTCTGCAGTTCGCGTGCCCTTAGGTACACGGCGCTGCAGTTCACGCATTGCCGCTCGTACCTCATCGTCGACAGTGGGATCAGTGGGTGCGGAATCGGGGCCGGCCAGCACTACATCGGGGGCTATGCCGCGCTCGTTAATGTAGGCACCGGAGGGTGTCGCGTAGCGGGAAGTAGTTAGCTTAATTGCATGCCCATCGGCAAGCGGAATCACACTTTGTACAGACCCCTTACCATAAGTACGCCGACCGACCAGAAGTGCACGACCGTTATCTTTGAGCGCACCAGCGACGATTTCGGCTGCCGAGGCCGAGGCGCCGTTGACCAGTACGGCAATGTCGACGCCCTCGAGGATTTGTCCGGGTTTGGCGTCCATACGGAAGCGGGCATCGGCTGCGCGACCACGCGCGCTGACAATGTTGCCTTGATCGAGCATCGTATCGGCGACCGCAACGGCCGCCTCGAGTACCCCGCCAGGATTGTTGCGCAGGTCGATAACGATACCGCGCAGGTCGGACTGCTCGCGACGCAGCCGCTCGATCGTGCGCTCGAGATCCGCTGGCGTGGTATCGCTGAATGCAGCGATTCTCAGATATCCGTAACCTGTATCGAGTCGCTCACCGCTCACGCTGTGCACTTCGACGCGCGCGCGCTCCAGTACCACATCGACCAGCTCGTCGCCGGCGGCACGGCGTACCGTGAGTTTGACTAGAGAACCCGCTGGTCCGCGCATCTGCTCAATCGCGGTGGCAACGTTGGCACCGACCGGTTCACCGTCAATCCGTAGGATCAAATCGCCGGCGCGGATTCCGGCGCGAGCGGCCGGCGAGTCTTCGAGTGGCCGTTGGACTTTGATAAAGCCATTATCGGCGGAGACCTCGATACCGATGCCCGGATAGTTACCGGCGGCACCGCGGCGCAGCTCCTCGTACTCGCGCGGATCGAGATATTCGGAGTGGGTATCGAGCCCAGCGAGCAAACCACGCAAAGCTCCGTCGATCAGTTTCCCATCAGGGATTTCGTCAACATATTCGCGGCGAATCTGTACAACGGCCTCGGCGAGTCGACGCGCATCTGCGGCCGGCAGCGGCTGCGCAATTGGCACTGCGGCATCCGCACTACGCGGCGGCGAACCGGCCACGAGCTGATCAGCCGGCGGAAAAATTACGAAGCGCGCCAGCACTATGCCGGCCACCAGACCTGCGATACCGATGATCGGAAATAAGGCGCGATAAGATTTCACGACGACAAATTCTACAGACATGGCGTTACGGAAATACGCGGCGCAGAGACGAACTAAGTCGTACCGTAAATCAGGGCTGTCGATCTTTGAACCAAGGCGCTGGATCGAGCGGTCTTGCCGACTGACGGATTTCAAAATAAAGCTCGGGCTGGGCGCGGCCGCCGGTATCGCCGACGCCGGCAATGGTATCGCCGGTATTAACCTGATCGCCGATGGCGCGGAATAACTGTTCGTTGTGCCCATAAAGACTGAGATAACCGCCGCCATGATCGATGATCAGCAGCAGACCCAGGCCTGCCAGCCAGTCGGCATAGACCACCCGACCACGATGGATCGCCCGCACGGGCGTTCCCCGCGGCGCCGAAATCAGTATGCCTTCCCACTTCACCGTGCCGGCGCGCTGCTGCCCGAAGCGCGCGACCAGCCGGCCGCTCGCGGGCCAAGTTAGCTTGCCACGCATATTGGCGAACGGACTGCGATTGTCGGGGGGGAACTTCGGCGCCACACGGCGCAGTTCGCGCAGCAATTTTTCGAGTGCGGCCTGCTCGCGTTGCAGTCGCTGCAGACTCGCGCTGCGCGCCATCGATTCTGCAGTCAGACTCGCCAGCACTTCGCCACGCTCACTGCGGGCTTTTTCGAGGCGTAGTACTTCACCACGCTGGGTTTTTTCAAGCCGTGCAATGCGCTCCTGCTCGGTCTCGAGGCTCGCTTCCAGCAGCTCGATTTCGCGTACCCGTGCTTCGATTGCGCTCAGTTGCTCAGCACGCGCCCGACCGAAGTAACCATAATAGGCAAACATGCGCCCGGCGCGCGCCGGGTCCTGCTGGTTCAGAAACAGCTTGAGCGGCTCTTCGCGGCTGATAAGATAGGCGGAGCGCAGTTGGGCGGCGAGCTCGCCGCGTTCACGCGCCAGTTCGGCTTCTTTAACGGTTTTTTGCGCAGCGAGGTCAACCCGGCGCTGCTCGCGTTCGGTGCGTTCACCACGCAAGCGGTCGAGTTCGCTACGGGCACGATTTGCGGCGGTTTCGGCGGTCCGTAACGCGCGGGTGAGACGGTCGCGCTCGGCGGCATCTTTTGCGACCTGACCGCGGATTCGTTCGATTTGGCTGCGCAATTGGCGCAGTTCTGCCTCTGCGCGTGCAGAATCCTGAGCAATCGCGACGCCGAGCAGCGCAGACCCTGCCAACACCAACAAAATACGGGTCATACGGCCGAGCATCGGCGTAGATTGTATAATCCTGGCTGTGGAAAAGTTGCCAGAGTACATCGCCAATCACCCATGGCTCGTGCTGATGACTGCGGTCGCAGCCGTGCTCGTGCTGGTATTCGAGCTCCGCGCCCGCCGTGACGCCTTCGCCGGCGTCTCAGCGCAGGACCTCATCCGCATGCAGAACCACGGCGCCCTGATCATCGATCTGCGCAAGCCCGAGGAGTTCGCCGCCGGCCACATCGGGGGGGCGCGACGCATGGATTCGGCCGACATGCTCACCGCCCGCGACACCCTCAAAAAGTACAAAGAGAAAAACGTGATCGTCTATTGCGACTCCGGTTCGACCGGTGCCGCGGCCGCGCGCGTTCTGGCCAGACAGGGTTTCAAGCAGACCTTCAATCTCAAAGGCGGACTCAGCGGCTGGCGTGGCGAGAATCTGCCGCTCGCGCGTGGCGAGGCCATGACCAAGGGCAAGTCATGAGTAAGGTCGTGATGTATGCGAAAGCATGGTGTCCGTACTGCACGCGGGCACGCCAACTGCTCGAACGCAAGAACGCAAATCTCGAAATCATCGATGTCGGCAGCAACTCGGCGCTGCGTCAGGAAATGATGACGCGCAGCGGCCGCCACACCGTACCGCAAATTTTCATTGGCGCTGTGCATGTCGGCGGCTGCGACGATCTACATGCCCTCGATGCGCAGGGCGGACTAGATCCGCTGCTCGCCGCCTGACCCGGCGCACTGCACCGGCCTACACGTCCATAAATACCCGTTCCATAGAGGCCAGACCAAATGTCCGATCCCGATCCGCGTGCCGATAGCGTTGCCCAACCTGGCGAAAATACGAACGCCTTAGAATTTTCGCTGCAGTCCGTTTATTTGAAGGACTGCTCCTTCGAGGCGCCCAAAGGTCCACGCATTCAAGGTGAGTGGAATCCACAAATCGGTCTCGACCTGAATACAGCCTCTGAATCCGTGTCGCCGGAAATGCGCGAGATCGTGCTCACGGTGAGCATCACGGCTAAGATTGGTGACAACACCGCCTTTCTCGTCGAGGTACAACAGGCGGGACTTTTCGGTGTGCGCAATCTAAATGAAGAAGAGTATCGACGTGCTGTAGCTGCAGTCGCTCCGGCCGTGCTCTTCCCTTACGCGCGCGCTACCATCGCGAACCTCGTCACGCAGGGCGGTTTCCCGCAACTGCTGCTGCCACCGGTGAACTTTGATGCACTCTACATGCGCTCGCTGGCCGATGCCGCCGCAGCGCAGCCGCAGACGGAACAAGTACCGCCGGTACTGAATAGCTGATCGATGAACGACACGGCCGCCGCACTGGCCGTGCTCGGTGCCGGATCCTGGGGCACCGCTCTCGCCATACAGTTCGCCCGCGCCGGGCATCCGACCCGCCTTTGGAGCCGTGATGCCGTGCATCAAACAGCCATGGCGCACGAGCGTCGTAACGCACGCTACCTGCCGGGTGTGCCTTTTCCAGAACGTCTGAGCGTCGCCCGAAATCTCGTTGAAGCTCTGAGTGGCGCCGGTGAAATCCTCATCGCCGTGCCCAGCCATGCGTTGCGTAAGATACTCAAAGAAATCGCACCGTGCCTCGACGAGCAGATGCGTCTCGCCTGGGCCACCAAGGGTTTCGAACTCGAAACTGGCTTGCTTCCTCACCAAGTAACTCGCGAAATACTGGGTGATCGCCACGCCTTTGCCGTGCTCTCAGGTCCTACTTTCGCGCGCGAAGTCGGCAGCGGTCTACCGACGGCTATGACCATCGCCTCGTCAGACGAGACCTTTGCCACCGAGCTCGCCAAACGTCTCTCGGGCGGTAGTTTCCGTGCCTACACCTCCAACGACATCGTTGGTGTCGAGGCAGGCGGGGCCATCAAAAATGTTCTCGCGGTGGGTGCAGGACTCGCCGATGGTCTTGGCTTCGGTGCCAACACGCGGGTCGCTCTGATCACGCGTGGACTCGTGGAGATGACGCGACTCGGCGTCGCGCTCGGTGCAAAACGCGAAACCTTCATGGGTCTCACTGGCCTCGGCGATCTGGTGCTGACCTGTACCGATGATCAATCACGCAACCGACGCTTCGGTTTGCTGCTGGCAGCCGGCAAATCCGCGGAGGATGCGCTCGCCGAGATCGGTCAAGTGGTCGAGGGTTATCTCGCGGCGCGTGCCGTGCACTCGGTCGCCGCACGCCAAAACGTCGATATGCCTATCTGCGAGGGTATTTATCGACTGCTCTACGAAGGATTACCGGCACGCGAAGTCGTCAAAGCACTGATGTCCCGTCCGATCAAGGCCGAGTTCGGTGAATAGACACCGGGGTCAGCTGCCAGAAAATCTGTTCTGTCGCCAAGCCTCATAGGTGACGAGGCTCACTGCATTCGATAAGTTTAGGCTGCGATTGCCTGCGCGCATCGGGATGCTGACCAAAGAGTCGTTACCGAACTCGTCGCGCAATTCTTCGAGCACCACGGGCGGCAAACCACGCCGCTCTGAACCAAACAGCAGCACATCGCCCGGTCGCCACACGACTTCATCGTAGCGGCGCAGACCTCCGATTTCGATGGCGTACCACGCGGCCGGAACAGCCCGGGACGCGGCGCGCAAGGCCGCTCTGCAGGTGACGAAGTCATCGTGCACATGCACGGCGGTCATCCAACGGTAGTCGAGTCCAGCGCGGCGCAGGGACCGCCGATCGAGATCGAAGCCGAGCGGCTTGATCAAATGCAATTCGACGCCCGTGTTCGCACACAGACGTATGACGTTGCCAGTGTTGGGCGGAATCTCGGGCTCGAACAAGACGATGCGAAACATGCTGCGCATGGTAGCAATGCCACGGGGGTCTATAATCACGGCATGTCTTCGTTGCGCTATCGCTTTCTCGGCATGGATTTCTCGTCACCGATCGTGCTGCTCTCGGGCTGCGTCGGCTTCGGCGAGGAATACACGCGGGTCGAGGGCTTTTCGAATACCGATTGTGGTGCCGTGGTGCTCAAGGGCACCACCCTGGAACCGCGGCTCGGCAATCCGCCGCATCGCGTCTACGAAACCCCCATGGGCATGCTGAACGCGATCGGTTTGCAAAATCCGGGCACCGATCATGTGGTGCACAACATCCTGCCCACTCTCGACTTCAGTGAGACACGTTTCATCGCCAACGTCTCGGGCTCGACCCTCGAAGAATATGCCGAAGTAACGCGGCGCTTCGACGACTCACCAATCGATGCGATCGAAATCAACATCTCCTGCCCGAATGTCAAAGAAGGTGGCGTCGCCTTCGGCAATTACCCGGAGATGTCGGCGCGGGTGGTCACCGCCTGTCGTGCGGTGACCAAAAAACCCATCATCACCAAACTTTCACCTAACCAAACCGATATCAAGGAAAACGCCCGTCTCTGCATCGAGGCAGGCAGCGATGGTCTGTCGGTGATCAATACCATCATGGGCATGGCAATCGATGCCAAAACGCGTCGTCCGATCATCGGCAACGTGCAGGGTGGGCTGTCGGGCCCGGCCATCAAACCGATCGCCTTGCTCAAAGTATTTCAGGTTCATGATGTTGCCAAACGACACAAAGTGCCGATCATCGGACAGGGCGGCATCACCACCGCAACCGATGCCATCGAGTTCATGATTGCGGGGGCGAGCGCCGTTGGCATCGGCACCTCGCTGTTCTATGACCCGATGACCTGCAAGAAGATCAATGCCGGTATTGAAAAATACCTCGCCGACAACAATCTGGCGAACGTGACCGACCTCGTCGGTACGCTGCGACTCGGCAGCTGATCTGGCCGGCAAAACTCGCGGCTTGATATCGTCTATTGTCTGACGGCGACGTTGCGCGTGGGGTAGGCAAAAGAAATGCTGGCCGCAACGAACGCAGCATGGATCGTCCGGCTCACCGCATCATTGACGGTAACGAGGTGGCCGGGCACGGCGTTCCAACCCGGCACGAAATACACCACCTCGAAGTTGAGGGCGTATTCGCCAAAGGTGCGCAATGCGCAGTACTCGAAGCGTGTCCCCTCCACGGACTCGATTGTGCAGCGCACGACCGACGAGACACTGGCCAACTCCTCCGGTGTCGTCTCGTAGGCCACGCCGAGCTTAAACAACATTCGTCGTTCAGGCATGCGTCCAAGATTGCATACCCGACTCTTCAAAAGATCAGCGTTGGCAATGATCACCTGCTCGCCCGTCACGCTGCGCAAGCGCGTGCTGCGTACGCCGATGAACTCGACCGAACCTTCGATATCATCGACGCGCAACAGATCACCGACACGAAACGGCTTATCGAGCGTGATCGAAAGTGGGGCCAACAAATCGCCGAGTACGGTCTGTACGGCGAGAGCGATCGCGATACCGCCGATACCCAGACCCGCGACCAAGGCGGTAATGTTGACGCCGAGGTTGTCGAGTGCGAGCAATACGGCAAGCGCAAAGATGGCGACACGAGCCACGAACCGCAGCACGCTCATTGGTCCCGACTGGCTGATCTCGCCAGCGGCAATCATTCGTTCCTGACGCTGTTTGAGCGCGAACTCGGCGGCGGCCACCCCCCAAAGCGCCGCCTGTATCCAGAAGGTCAGCACGATGAGCGCGGTCGAGACCGACTCGATCCGCGGTGAGGCTGAGGAATCGCTCGGCCGCATAAAGCGCGACTACGACCAGGAACAGACGAATGGCGGGCAACACGAAGAAACAGACCAAGAACGCCGCAGCCGCGAGCAGCTACTGCGTCACGGTATTGTCGAACCAGACCATGTCGAGGATTTGCTTGGTCATCTTGCACCCGATCCCGTTCGTCTATCTTCCCGACGATAGATCGAGGCGCACGTTAGCAAAAATAATCAGGGTCCGCGCGGCCGCGGCGCGAGTGCATTCACTGCCGAGGATCGAGCATCGACATCCACTTGGCGAAGCGCCGCTGATCGAACACGTTGTCATCACGCAGATCGTCGAAGAGTCGGTTGATCTCCGCGCGCTTGCCTTGATCGAGTTTCAGACCCGCCAGCATGACGACCATGCCCATCGAAGCCTGCTCGGCGGCGGCCGGATCGGGAAACTCGCCGCGCTGCGATGCATCGACCAAAGAATGCGCGACGGCATTCAACTGCGCTGCAGACCAATTGACCTCGGCAAGTTGTTTCTCGGCTGACGAGAGCGCCGTTCTGGTTTGCGACAAGGCCGCTCGCAACGAGCCTGCATCACCATGTGCCGCTTTTTGTAAGGTAACGATTGCCCGATCGAGATCGGTGCGCGCGTTCAACTGCAGCGCTGCAGTCACGCGGCGCAACACCAATAAATGCGCATCCTGCCAACGCAAATCACCCGGCTGGTTGCCAAGCGCACTCGAACCACCGAAAGCGGTCAACCGCAGATCACGATGACAAGAGTGACAGGCGAAGACGCCGAAGTCGGGAATCGGGCCCATCCGCCCGGTGCCATGCTGGTCGATCAAGTTGAGCTGATGACGCGAGGAGTCCAGTAATCCCTTCACCCACGTCGATGAGTGATTCGTCGGGGCTTTTTTGCGGTAATGCTCGCGACCACCACTGGTGCGCCACAACTCGAGATAAGTATCCAATTCGAAAACAAGTCGGGGATGTCCCGCCGCCATCATGCGATGGTTGGCAAAGCGATTTTGATCGCCGACGTGACAGCCAAGACAAGTCCCGGCCAGCACTTCGGGCTTCTCGAGCGCGACCAGGCCATTCGCCAAGTGCTCGCTGCGCGGAATTCGCGGGCTCTGGTAGTGAGTCGCCAACCACTTCTCGGCGCCGCCGTGACAACTCTCGCAACCAACGCCATCGTCGAGCTGGAACTTCACGCCGCGCTGGGCTGCGGGTACGGCATCCGAATGACAGGCAAGGCATGCTGGTGCCTCGTGGGCAGGACCGATACCCAGCCGACGAGCGATCTCCTGTGATCGCTTGTTGAGCAAAACTTTGTAGGCGTTGCTGTGTGGGTCGAACTGCGACCACGTGGTGTACTCGTTCTGCAAGGCGCTGTCGAAGGCCTTCAGCGGCTGACTCGAACCATGGCACAAGGAGGAAGCACAGGTCGCCACCCCTTCATGACGAACTTTGGCATCGTCCGCGAGTGCAGCCAGCATTGTCAGGGCAGCAATACCGAACGCTGCCCACTTCAATTGGGTGTTCTTCCAACTCATCGTGGGTTCCTCTGCGCCTGCTGCACGGCAGGGTTGTCCTCGACGTACCAAGGCTCGCCATCGTTATCGAGATACAGTCGCTGCATTTCCTGCAGATTGAATGGGCGTGCACCGCGGCGACCGAATACCGCCACTTGGCCACCACTTTCGTCGACCGCGCGATCGCGCTCCAAAGGTCGCGAGAGGCTGAGCGCGGCAGACCGCGTCGCCTTGTGCGCGATCAGCTCCGGGCGCGGTTCCGGGCTGAAGCCGTAGAAGTTCGGCTGCGAAGACGGGCTCGTCAACTGCACGACTTTCAAACCGCCCTGCCCATCGGCGACATACGCAAAGAGCGAGGCATTCGTCGAAGCAACCATCACGTCGCGCGAATCGACGAGACCACCATCGGCATTCCACTTCTGGAATAAACGCGCTGCGTGCGGACGCTTCACGTCGATGATGGCGAGCCCCTCACGCCCGTTCGCCACGTAAGCATAAGTACGGGCGACGGTGAAGCCGCCCGCATTGGCGAGCGGCACCGTCGCCTCGACTCGTTTGCGCGGGCGAGTCGGTGTGGTGATATCGACCACCTCGAAACCACGCGCTGTGGTCACGAAGAGGTAGCGGAACTGCACTGCCACGGCGCGCGGTGAGTCGAACGGAATTTCGGCGGCAATCTTTGGAGCGCTCGGCGTCGACAGATCGACTATAACCACTTGATTGCCGGTGACGACATACGCCAAGTTGCCGGCGATGGTCAGGTAACGCGCGCCGGTCAGCTTGCCCTGAGGATTCCAGGTCACGAAGCGCTTCAGCAAGTTGTTTCTGAATTCACCATCGGCGAGCGTGTTGATATCGACCAGCACGAGCCCTTCAACCGAGTCGGTAATCACCGCAAAGTTGTAGATCGGTAAAAACGGCTGCTCGAGGTTCGCCTTGCGCATGAGATCGCCCTCATTGCGCGGCGGGTGTACCGGCTGCGTCGTCGCCAAGGCGACACAGGTGGCATTCGCCGTCTTGACCTGCGTGTTGTGGCCGA
>Ga0194132_10003510_pt1 | contig 27807 bp, 25 predicted proteins | sample TA2KigOf80mmetaG_FD_148612 | JGI IMG/M metagenome (GOLD analysis project Ga0194132, IMG submission 148612) | Freshwater microbial communities from Lake Tanganyika, Tanzania - TA2015054 Kigoma Offshore 80m | ecosystem: Environmental > Aquatic > Freshwater > Lake | place: Tanzania: Lake... | reverse complement strand
GCGGTCATGGGCTGTGGCCGTTGGACCAAGGCCATTTCCCAACACGTCGTCGGTCTGCTCGCAGCCGGCGCACTCAAGCCGACGATCTTCAAGACGATGCCATTGGCGGCGCTCAATGAGGCACACGCCCTGATGAGCGACCGCACCGTCAACGGCCGTATCGTGCTTCTGCCCTAGACTTTGTTGATCGGCGAGAACGGCGCCGGCACGAGCAGGCGGACATCCTGGCTCGTGATGAGTTCGCGCGCCTTGCGGACGTAGGCGTCGAATTCGGGTGTCTTGGCCAGCTCGGCACGACGACGCTCGCGCTCCGATACGTTGTCGTAGGCCCACATGTGGATCACTTCGTTGACGTTGCCGACTTCGGTCCGGAACATGCCGACGAAGTGGCCGAGCACGCGTTGCTGGATGGCCATGCCCTCCTGCTCGAACATCTTGAGGAACGTGGGCACGGTGCCGACGCGGAAGGTGTAGGCGCGGTAGTCGATGATCATGGTTCACCCGATCGTTGAAGGAACTCCCGGGAATACTGACCGGCCGGCCCGCCAGCGCCAAGCTCTTGGCGCGATCCGTCGAGCGCTCACACGGCGAGAGGAACCAACCGCCCCGGCTGACCTGGCGTTCGTTCGATCATCAGCACGCGATCGTGCAGCGGCTCCAACGTCCGACGATGACCGATGCTGACGACGGCCGTGCCCGGGAGGGCGGCGAACAAGCGGCGATAGAGCGAGGCTTCCTGGACCTCATCGGTCGCAGCCGTCGCCTCGTCGAGGAACAACCAATCCGGCCGGATCAGGTGCGCGCGCGCCAGCGCCACCCGTTGCTGCTCGCCCCCGGAAAGCACCTGGGCCCAATGCGCGGTCTCGCCGAGGCGCGATGCCAGCGCCGTCAGATCGACGGCCTCCAGTGCCGCCCGCACCTCGTCATCCCGAGCGGGGTCGGCGGGCATCGGAAACCACAGCGCTCGACGCAAGGTGCCGATTGGCAAATAGGGCCGCTGCGGCAGGAACAGCGCTCGCGCCCCCGCTGGCAGCCGAATCCGGCCTTCGGCGAACGGCCACAGACCCGCCAAGACCCGAAACACCGTGCTTTTTCCGCTGCCCGAGGCCCCCTTGATCAGCACCCGCTCGCCGGGGCGCACGGCGATATCGACCGTACTGATCAGCGGCAGGCCGTTCGGCAGCGCGATGGCGACATTCTCGACACGGAGTTTGCCGTCGGTGGCGGGCACCACAGTGGCTCCCGGCGTGACAACAGCCGCTTCGCGCGTAAGTTCCTCCGAAAACTCGGTCAGGCGGTCGACGGTCGCCCGCCAATCGGCGAACGTCTGGTAGCTGTTGATGAACCACGACAGGGAGTCATTCACCTGTCCAAAGGCATTGGCCGTCTGCATCAGGCCCCCGAGCTGAATGGCCCCCGAGAAATAGCGCGGAGCCGCCACGAGGAGCGGGAAGAAGTTGGCGAACTGGCCCAGGAACAACTGATAGGTCAGGTAGATCACGTTGCGGTGGATCAGACGCCGGAAGTTCTCATAGAGGGCGCGGAAACGCTCCAGCGTTCCCTGCCGTTCCTGGTCTTCGCCGTGGTAGAGCGCGATGCCTTCCGCCTCCTCGCGAACGCGCACGAGACCGAAACGAAAGTCGGCTTCCACCGCCTGTTGGCGATTGCCGAGTCGAATCAGTGGGCGCCCGATCAAATGCGCCAGGACCGACCCGAAGCCGGAATAGACCACCGCCACCCAGAACATGTAGCCAGGGATGACGAACTCCATGCCGCCGATCGGAATCGTCACGCTGCCCGAAAGATCCCAGAGGATGATCGCGAAGGAGCCCAGCGTCGCCGCAGCGTTGAGCAGCCCGAGGCCGAGCCCCATCGTCTGTTCGATGAACATCCGGATATCATCGGCGATGCGTTGGTCGGGGTTGTCGACACGGCCGGCGAACCGCATGCGATAGAACACGCCGTTGGTGATCCACCGCCCGAGATACTGCCGCGTGAGCCAGCGTCGCCAACGCAACTGTAGGGTTTGATTCAAGAAGAACCGCAACAGCGCGACCGCGAGATAGAGCAGGATCAGCGCCACGATCTCGACGAACGCGCTGTAGAACGCGCCGCTGTCTTGCTGCTGCAGGGCGTTGAAGATGGTGCCGTTGGCGGTGTTCAGCAGGACGTTGACGTACACCAGGCCGAGGTTGAGGCCGATGATCGTCGCCAGCATTCCGCTGGCGAACCAACGCTCCTCAGCACCCCAATAGCCCTTCGTCAGGCGCCACACCTGACGCACCAGCGCTCGGAATCGGACCACGCGATCCTCCTGTAAGACTGCGGCACGGTGCCAGGAGAATCGCTTCACGACCAGTGAAACCCGGAGGTTTCACTGGTCGCCTCGCCGATCGATGCTAGCGAGAGTTCGGTGCTATTTGCGCGCGGCGAAGGTCCGTCCGGTCGGGCCCTCATTGACCGCATTCTTGCGCGAGAAGCCTGCTTTCTCGGCGACCTCGAACAAATCCAGGTCGGCCCAGCCGTTGATGAACGGCTCGGCAGCGAAGTGCGTCATCCAATCGAACATAAAGACTTGAGTCGGGTTCATCTTCGCCGAACGACCGATGTCTTCGTGAAGCATGACGCCCCCTGGCTTCAGCAGACGATGGCACTCGCGGAAGATATTGTGAACGCCCGCACGCGACGTCTCGTGGAACAGCAGGTTCGTATAGATCAGGTCGAAGGATTCGTCTGCGAAACGCGTGTGCTCGGCATCCTGCTGCGAGAAGTGAATCTTGCGCCCTAACGATTCGGCACGTGCGTGGCCGTAGCGCAGGCATGGCGCCGCGACGTCGATGGCATGAACTTCGGCCTTGGGGAAAGCCTCGGCAAACGGCAGCGTGTTCTGGCCGATGGTGCACCCCATATCGAGAATTCGCTTTGGCTTCAGGTTGGGATAGCGTTTCTTGATCCATTCCACCGCACGCTTGCCGGCCAAGTCGCCCCACTGGCCGCGCTCGGGTTCGCCGATCGTCGCGACACGGTCCCATAACGCGCCAGCGAAGACGTCGTCATCGGTGATCTCGGCGTGGTAGCCGCCTGGCACGACGTGGATCTCGATCTCGGTGTTGTAGCGCGGGACCTTGACCGTCGGATCGAGCTCCAACGAGCCGAGTTTGTGGTTGGAGTCGCGATAACGACGCGCCCGCCCGATAAGGTTGGGCAGGTCACGCTCGATGGCCTGACCGGCCGCTTCCCACTGCGCTTCCCACGTATTGCGGCGGAGCGCGCTCCAGGTCTGCACCATGGGATCCGCCAACATCGCGTCCCGCAGCTCCTTGCGGTTGGGTTCGCGACCGTGTTCTTTGACGAAGGACTTGCGGACCCGGCCGTCACAGACGACCTGCAGCGCGGGCTCGACGTTCTGCGCGATCTGGCGACGGAACATCCAAATGAACTCCTGGCGCGCGAGTTCATCGTGGGTCGGGTCGAGCATCATCTCGTGCCAGCGTTGACCGGCGCGAAGCGGGGCGTTCATGGGCGAGCTCCTAGGCTAGTGGCTGAGCGACTCTACGCCGGGCCAGCCGACAGGATCAAACCCTGGCCGCGGGTAACGAAGAAAACCCTCGGCCGGCGGCGGCCAACGCCTTGATCAAACGGGCTGGGCGCAGGGTTTCATCGCCGAGTTGAGTGGAATATCGCTCCAAACGGTCCCGAATCGTGATCAGGCCGATGTGGTCGGCAAAATACATCGGGCCCCCCCGCCAGGTCGGCCACCCGTAGCCCGTTGCCCAAACCACGTCGATGTCGGCGGGACACCGGGCGATCCCCTCTTCCAGAAGACCGGCCCCTTCGTTGATCATCGGTAGCAGCAGCCGATCGAGAATCTCTTCGTCACCGATCGCGCGCGGCGCATTTCCGAGGCTGACGGCGGTCTTCCGAATCAGATCGTGGACCACTGGGTCCTCGAGCGGCCGCCGCGACCCCGGGTCGTAGCGGTAGTAGCCCGCCCCGGCCTTTTGGCCGAGCCGGCCCATCTCGCACAGCGCGTCGGCCACCGGGTAGCGAATCCCCTTGGCCTGGCGAATGCGCCACTGCACGTCGAGCCCCGTCAGATCCGAGGTCGCGCAGGGCCCCATCGCAAAACCGAACGCCGTCGCTACCCGATCGATCGTCGCCGGCATTACCCCTTCCTGCAACAGGCGCTCGACGTTCGGCGCGCGACGCAGGTGCATACGATTGCCGACGAAGCCATCACACACCCCGACAACGACGGTGGCCTTACCCATCTTGCGCGCGAGCATCACCGCCGTCTTGAGGACATCCGGCGCCGTGGCCCGGCCTTTGACCACCTCGACCAGGCGCATGATGTGGGCCGGACTGAAGAAATGGAGTCCGAGGACATCGCCCGGCCGCGTTGTCGCTGCTGCAATCGCGTCGACATCGAGGGTCGAGGTGTTGGTCGCGAGAATCGTCCCTCGGGCGGTGACCCGATCGAGGGTCGCGAAGATCTCTTTCTTCAGGCCGAGGTCCTCGAACACCGCCTCGATCACGAGTTGGCAATCACCGGCGGCCGTGATGGCCGTGCCACGCCGGATGCTCTCCTCCCGTCGAGCGGCCTCTATCGCGGTGAGGGCGCCGGATTCGATTTGGCGTCTGTAGTTCGTGGCAATCGTCGCTGCGGCGCGATCGAGCGTCTTCTCATCAGAGTCGATCAAGGCCACCGGCAGACCGGCGTTGGCCAGGGCCATCGCGATTCCGACCCCCATCGTGCCAGCGCCAACGACCGCCGTGCGATCGACGGGCCGGACCGACGGCGCATCGAGACCGACCTTCGCGGCGTCGCGCTCGGCAAAGAACAAATAGCGTTGCGCCTTGGCTTCCGCACTGTCCCGGCGTTCGACAAACAAGGCCCGTTCTCGCTGCAATGCCTGATCGAACGGCAGATCGACCGCTGCCCGAAACGCCTCCGCTATCGCGTTGGCACTCTTCTTTTCGCGGGCCTTCGCCGTCCAGTCTTTGAGCAAGGCCTCGAAAGCCGGACGATCCTCGCGTACCCGATCGATCCAGGTGGACCGAGCAGCGGCTGGTCGGACTGTGTCCCCGCGCCGCGCAAACAGGAATGCCACGGCGGCCTCAAGGAGATCGCCTTCGACCACGGCATCGATGAGTCCACTGCCTTCGGCCTCTTTGGCGCTCACCGGCTCGCCCCGGAAGATCATGGGGGCGGCTCGGTCAAAGCCGACAAGGCGCGGCAGTCGCTGCGTCCCGCCACCCCCCGGCAGCATGCCGAGTTTGACCTCCGGGAGACCGAGCCGTGCGTCCGGGCTCGCGACGCGATAGGCGCACGCCAGCGCCAGCTCGAGCCCGCCGCCAAAGGCGACGCCGGCGATCGCCGCAACCAAAGGCTTGGGGAAGTTCTCGAGCGCCGCGAAAACCTCGACACTGCTCGGGGCGGCCGGCGGTGCGTCGAACTCCTCGATGTCGCTCCCAGCGCAGAACCGACCGCCAGCCCCAGCCAGAATCGCGCCATCAATGCCCGCGTCCCCGCGAAGCACCGACAGGGCCTCCAGCAGGCCCCGCCGCACATCGACGTTCATGGCATTGACCGGCGGCCGGTCGATGAGAATCCTCGCCACACGATCGGACGTCTCGACCCGCACTACGTTACTCATCGCGCCACCTTGCCACTCCTCGACGGGCCGCATGCTAGCACCGCCGGTCGCACAAGACCGAAAAGGCGACGTGGTCGGAAAACCAGGGAAACCCGTGTAAGGTCTCGGCGGTTTGACGCGGGAGACCCACCATGGATTTCGAACTCACGGAAGAACAGCGAATCTTCCGCGATTCCGTTCGCGGCCTCGCCGAGCGTCATCTCGCGGACGGGGCCCTGGCGCGAGCCCATCACGCGCGTTTTCCATTCGACGTCGCCAGGTTGTTCGCGCATCACGGCTTGATCGGCATCACGATCCCGACGGCCGACGGCGGCCACGGCGGCACGCTCATGGACGCGGTTCTCGCGATCGAACAGGTGGCGCTCGTCTGCCCGCGCTCCGCCGACGTCATTCAGGCCGGGAACTTCGGTCCGTTTCGGACCTTCGCCGAACATGCGACGGCCGAACAAAAGCGACGGTTCTTCCCCAAGCTTCTGGCGGGCGAAGCCATCATCGCCATGGGCATGACTGAGCCCGACGCGGGTTCCGCCGTGACCGACCTGACGACGGTTGCCAAGGCCGATGGCGCCGGGTTTCGCGTCACCGGCGGCAAAGTGTTCACAACGAACTCGCTCGATGCCGACCTGTTCCTCGTCTATCTCCGCTATGGGCCTGGAACCGAGGGCATCGGATCGGTGTTGATCGAACGTGGCATGCCCGGTTTCTCCCTGGGGCGCCCCTCCGCCTATATGAACGGCGAGGAATGGTGCCCTCTCCACTTCGATGATGTTTACGTGCCTCCGGAGCACGTGTTGCTCGGGCCCGGGGGCTTCAAGAAACAGATCAGCGGTTTCAACGCCGAGCGCATCGGCAATACCGCGCGATCCCTGGCCCTCGGTGAGTTCGCTTTCGAGCGGGCTCGCGAATATGCGACGACGCGCAAACAGTTCGGACGCCTGCTCTGCGAGTTCCAAGGCCTCCAATGGAAGTTCGCCGACATGCGAATGCGGCTCGATGCCGGACGGCTCTTGCTTTATCGCGCCGCCGTCAACGCGGATCGCGGCCTGCCCTCGGCGATGGACACATCGCTGGCCAAGGCCTTCTGCAATCAAGCCGGATTCGATGTGTGCAACGAAGCGATGCAGGTCATGGGTGGTGTCGGCTATTCGGTCGACTCTCTGGTCGAGTATTGCTTTCGCAAATCCCGCGGCTGGCAGATCGCCGGCGGTTCGAACGAGATGATGCGCAACCGAATCGCCGAGGGCGTGTTCGGCCGGCGCTTTTCCCAGCGTCCGCCGAAGTCACCGAAATAGCCATGGTTGCGCTCGCCAAAGCCCTGCTGGCGCCTGATGCCGTGGCGCTCATCGGAGCATCGACCGACCTCGATCGCCCGAACGGCCGGCCACTGCGCTTCCTGCAGAAGCACGGCTATCGCGGGCGCGTCTACCCGGTCAACCCACGAGCCGACGAGATTGCCGGCGTTCGCTGCTACCCCGATTTGCAAGCGCTGCCCGAACGTCCGGAACACGCGTTCGTTCTCCTGGCCGGCGACGCGGCAATCGACGTCATCGGCCAATGTGGCGCCTTGGGGATTCCATGCGCCACCGTGTTCTCGGGTGGTTTTGCCGAGGCCGGGGCCGCGGGAGCGGCACGACAGGACTCGCTCCGGTCGGCGGCACGACGCGCCGGCGTGCGAATCCTGGGGCCGAACAGCATCGGCCTCATCAACGTCGTGACCGGCTTGGCCCTGAGTGCCAACGCCATGCTCGAACTCCCCGAACTGCCGCGCGGCCGCGCCGCCGTCGTTTCGCAGAGCGGCAGCATGTTGGGCGCGATCCTGTCCCACGGCGAGGCCCGGCGTCAGGGATTCTCGAAACTCGTTTCGGTGGGGAACGAGTCGGATCTCTCGGTCGGTGAAATCACCGGGATGCTGGTCGACGACCCCGAAACCGAGGCCGTAATGCTGTTCCTGGAGACGATCCGGGATCGCGAACAGCTCGCCGTTGCCGCCCAGCGCGCCCACGCGCTCGGCAAGCCCCTGATCGCCTATCGCCTCGGCCGTTCCGCCATCGGACAGGCGCTTGCACAGTCGCATACCGGCGCGTTGGCGAGCAGCGACAAGGCTTTCGCCGCCTATCTCGCTCACCACGGCATCGCCGAAGTTGCCATGTTCGAAGCCTTCATCGAGGCACCACGTGTTTTTCGTGGACGGCGGCCGACGACCTCGACCGCCCCGAGAGTTGCCATCGTGACGACCACCGGCGGTGGCGGGGCGATGGTGGCCGACAATCTCGGAATACGCGGGGCGACGATCGCCGAAACACCCTCCACCGTGGCGAACCGCCTCGCAGCGGCCGGCGTTCATCAGGACGTCGGACGGCTGGTCGATTTGACGATGGCTGGTGCACGTCCGGAGGTCGTCAGCGGCGTCATTACCGATTTGATGTCGAACGACGCCGTCGATGCCGTGGTCATGGTCGTCGGCTCATCGGCCCGGTTCCATCCCGAACTGGCGGTCACCCCGCTACTCCCGTGGGCCACGGCCGCCAAACCGTTCATGGTCTATCTGGCGCCCGAGGCGGAGGACTCTCTTCGACGACTCGCGGGAGCGGGTGTTCCCGTCTTTCGCTCTCCCGAGGCGTGCGCCGATGCCCTTGCCTCGCTTCTCGGTTGGCGCTCGCCGGCAACCCGCCCCACCGCGAAGCCCCTGGCGCCACCCACTTCGGCCCGCAAACTTCTGACCGAGGTCGATGCCCTGGCCTATTTCGGGGGCCTCGGAATCCGGGCGGTGAGCGGCGAGGTGGCGAGCGACCCCGATCATGCGCGGCGAATCGCCGATCGCCTCGGCTACCCCGTTGTACTCAAGGTCGCCTCCCCGGACATCGCCCACAAGTCCAACGTCGGCGGCGTCATCCTGGGTCTCGAAGGTGGTCCAGCCGTGGTCGCGGCGTACCAGAAGATTCGGCGGGCGGTGTCCCAAAAGCGCCCTGATGCCGCCGTTACCGGAGTTCTCGTACAGACGATGCGGCGCGGGCTCGCCGAGGTCATACTCGGCTTCAAACAGGATCCCGTCGTCGGGCCGCTCGTGATGTTGGGCGCCGGTGGCGTCCTGGCGGAGATCTATGCCGATACGAGCGTGCGGCTCGCCCCCCTCGATGCAATGGAGGCTCGACGGATGATCGAAGAGGTCGCGGGCCTCGCGCCGATCCGTGGCTATCGCGACGCGCCCCGTGGCGACCTCGCGGCCCTGACCGAAGCGGTCGTCGCCATGTCTTGGCTAGCCGACGTCCCGACCATCATCGAGGCCGAGATCAATCCCTTGCTCGTCCTGCCGGAAGGTTCGGGCATCGTTGCAGCCGATGGTCTGGTTGTTTTGGGGAACGGTCCCGCGAAGTAAGTGTTGCCAACGCGACGATGTCGTTTGCACAATGCTCGGCGACGCGCGCTTTCCAGGGACCAGCTTCGTCGATGGCCAGTTCGGCATTTTTCCGCGTTTCGGGGGTCACGAAACGCTTCGGTGGGCTCGTGGCTCTCGACCAAGTCGGGCTCGAGATCCGCGAAGGCACTTCGTTCTGCGTCATCGGCCCGAATGGCTCTGGCAAAACGACGCTGTTCAATATCATTTCCGGCCTGCTGCCTGCCGACCAGGGGTCGATTTCCTTCAAGGGGAACGAAGTCGGCGGCCTCGGCGCCCATCGCCTCGCGCGCCTGGGAATCGGTCGTACGTTCCAGAGCGCGCGCCTGTTCTCGACGATGACCATCCTCGAGAACTGCGAGTTGCCTCAACTGGCCCTGGGTCGGTCGAGCTTGGCCGAGGCCGTGCTTGGTCAACGGGTGGCTCGCGAGGAGCGTCGACGCGTCCGCGAGCGGGCCGAAGAGCTCCTGGGCCGGATCGGCGGCGGACGGCTCTATCCGCGACGCCACGATTACCCGACGACATGTTCACTCGGCGAGCGTCGAATGCTCGAGATGATTCGCGTCCTGGCGACGGACCCGTCCTTGATCCTGATGGACGAACCGACCCAGGGCATGAATCCTGTGTGGATTCGCGAGACGCTGCAACTGATCGAAAACGAGATCAAGAGTCGCCACAAGACGATCCTCTTCATCGAGCACAAGATGTCCGTGGTCATGCAGATCGCAGACCGGGTCGCGGTGCTGAACGAGGGCCACAAGATCGCCGAAGGCACGCCGGCCGAAGTGCGCAACGACCCACTGGTCGTACAGGCCTATCTCGGCACCTGACATGAAAACCGTGGTCCCTCCCGTGCTGAACGTCGAGAACCTCGAGGTTCGCTATGGCGCCGTCGTCGCCGCCACCGGCATTTCGTTGACCGTTCACCGGGGTGAGGTCGTGGCCTTGCTCGGACCGAATGGGGCGGGCAAGACCAGCGTCCTGCACGCCATCATGGGCTTCGTGAAACCGGCCGCCGGGTCGGTGTCGTTTTTCGACGGTCGCTACGTGCACGACATTGCGGGCCTCGAGGCGCACCGAATGGCGCATCTCGGGATTGCCATCGTGCCCTCGGCCCAGGTCGTCCTGCCCCGGATGGTGGTCGAGGAGAACCTGGAAGTCGGCGGCCTGTTTCTCCTCCACGATCGGACGGAGGTCCATCGTCGCATGACGGCCCTGTTCGAACGCTTCCCGGTCCTGGCGCAGAGACGCAAACAATACGCGGCGACTCTGTCGGGCGGAGAGCAACGACAACTCGCGATTGCCCGCGGCCTGATGGCCAAGCCAAAACTGATGCTGTTGGACGAGCCCTCACTCGGCTTGGCGCCGATGATCCTCAAGGAAATCTTCGCCCTGTTGCGCCGGATCAACCGCGAGGACGGAGTCGACATCCTGATCGTCGAGCAGAACGTCAACAAAGCGCTCGAGATCGCCGACCGCGCCTACGTCATGCGCATCGGCGGCATCGACTTCAGCGGCACCAGCGCCGAGGTCGCCGAAGGCGAGCGCCTGAAGGACGCCTATCTCGGAACCTGAACATGTATCTGCCTCACCTCGTCGAACAGCTATTCATCGGAATCTCGACCGGTGCGATCTACGCCATCGTCGCCATCGGATTCAATCTCGTGTTCGGGACGATGAACGTGCTCAACCTGGCGCACGGCGCGACGATGATGTTGGGCTCCTACGGCTTGCTGCTCGCCTATTACCTGGGGCTCGACAACTTCTGGCTGGCGGCTGTCGCCGGCATCGGCTTGGCGATCATCACGGGTTTGACCATCGAGCGCGTCGCCGTGCGGCCGCTCCGCGGTCATTGGTGGAACACCAAGGTTGCGACGCTCGGCGTGGGACTGTTCCTCGAAAACCTCGTGGCGCTGATCACGGCGGGTTTCCCGAAGAACGTTCCCCGTCCCTTCAATCCGACCTACCACGAGCTGTTTGCCGGGATCGAAATTTCCGACGTGCAGGTCATGCTGATTCTGATCTCGATCAGCGTCATGCTGGGCATGGTCGCCTTCCTGCGTCGTACGCCGGCCGGAAAGGCCATTCGCGTGCTAGCGCAAAGCCCGGACCTCGCCCGTAGCGTCGGCATCAATGTCGATCGCGTCACGCTCATCGGTTTTGGCGTTTCGGGCATGCTGGCCGGCGTCGCCGGGATTCTCAATGCCATGACCTACGGGTCGACCTACCCGTTCGTCGGCGTAACGCTCGGTCTCAAAGGAATCGTGGTGCTGATCGTGGCCGGGATCGGCAACATGCGCGGCTGTCTCTACGTTGGCTTGGCGCTCGGCATTGCCGAGACCATGGCCATCGGCTTGGGCGGTTCGCACTACCGCGATCTCATCGCCTATCTCTCGATGGTGCTCATCCTGTTGGTGCGACCCCACGGCTTGTTCGGCGAAGAAGGCCGGGTCGAGCGCGAGGTCTGAATGTCGACGCACGCCCCAGACTTTTTGCAGGCGCTGATGCAGATCAGCTGGGAGGCCACGTGGCGTGGTCTCGAACTGCACTATGGCGCGGTGACCTGGGCGTTTCTCCTCGATCTCCTGACCGACTACGGCATCTACCTCGTGTCGGCCCTCGGCCTGTTCGTTCTGTTCGTCGCCGGCCAATACTCGCTCGGCCACGCCGGATTGGTCGGCATCGGGGCGTATGCCACCGGCGTCCTCGCCGTGAAGCTCGGAATTCCATTCTGGCCGTCGCTGCCGTTGTCGGGCCTCGCGGGGATGTTGGCCGGATTCCTCTATTGCTACCTGCTCGCGTTCCGACTCAGCGGATTCTACCTGGCGATCGGGACGTTTGCTTTCGGCGAGGCGTTGATCACGTTCTGGCTCAACTCCGGATTCTTCGGCGGCGCGCTCGGGTTCCCGAAGATTCCCCTCGCCTCGAATTGGTTCACCGTCGCAATCGTTCTCGCGGTCGTGCTGTTGTTCCTGTGGCGGCTGCAGCAGTCTCGTTTCTGGCTGGAGTTTCAAGCCATCCGCGAGAGCCCGTTGGTGGCGAGCGCCATGGGCATCGACGTACGCCGGACCAAGATGCTGGCTTGGGGGATCGGCGGCTTCCTCACCGGGCTCGGTGGCAACCTGCTCGCCCACCGCATCACGATCCTCGCGCCGGCGGATTTTTCGATCAATTTGACGCTGGTGCTGTTGCTCGGTGTCCTGCTCGGTGGTCTGCGGACATTCTGGGGCACCGTCGCCGGCGGCGCGTTCGTCTATTTCATGCCGTGGCTGACGACCACCGACGAACCACGATCGCGCCTCATGTTCTACGGCTTGACGATCATCGCCCTGATGATCGTGCGACCAGGGGGCCTGTTGCCACCGGGAGCACCCAAGGCCCGCACCGCCGCGGATCTGGAAAAATTGGCGGCTCGCGAACGGCCGGCGCTATCCGGCAACGAACCCACCCGACCGAGCCAGACCTACTGAAGAAAAAGCCCCGGCCGAGCGGGCCGGGGCTTGATCGGAACTTGCGTTCGATCAACGCATGGCGGGGGGTGCACCCCAGCGCTCCAATCTGCCGTTCTCACCCAGCTTCACGAGGATCGGTTCCGAGCGAAACACGTCCGGAAGGTCCTGCTTGCGGTAGGAGATGGTGCCGCTGATCGTCTCCATGCTGTTGATCGTCATGAACGCGTCGGCCACGTCCTGACGGCTCAGCGACTTGGCGTTGTTGAGGATCTTCGCGAGCACCAGGACCGCGTCATAGGTCGAGGTCTCGTACGGATCCGGATCGGTCGTCGGATTGTTGGTCGCTGCACGCCACTTCTTGATCCAGTCCTGAACGATCGGGCGCGGGTCCGACGACGCGTAGATCGACGAACCAATCGCACCGATGCCCGTGCCCTGCGAGTTTTCCCAGTAGTCACGACCGACCACGGTGTAACCGGTGTCCGAGATCGGAACTGTGATGCCGCGCTCGCGAATTTGGCGCGTCAGGCGGCCGCCCGAGTCGGTGTTGAGGCTGAGAATGATGATGTCGGGACGGGCGGCTCGAATGGCCGAGACCTGCGAAGCGAAGTTGGTCTCGTGCAGCTTCGAATCGACCTCGACGACGATCTTGACCCCCAACTTCTCCAAGATCTCCTTGGCGATCTTGGCGTTGAACACCGCGAAGTTGTTGTCCGACTCGATGGCCAGCGCCGCCGTCTTGACGTTGAACTCGGCTTTCAGTTTCTGGTACTGGACCGGCAGCACCTGAGTGGGCACCGGCAAGTAGCGATAAACCCATTTGCCCGGGTCCGGGTGGATCCAGTGCGAGCCCGAGGTCGACGCGAACGTCGCCATAGAGCAGTCCTTGGCGACCTCGTAGAGCGCGTCGATGTCCTTCGACGACACCGCGGCCCAATAAATGGGAATCTCCTGGTTGGCGCAGGCCCGCCGATATTCGGTGAGCGCCGTCTGCGTCTCCGAGCGGTTGTCGACCTTGAAAAACTCGATCTTCATGCCGCCCCGCACGCCGCCCTGGGCATTCACTTCGGCCATGCCCGCTTCGGCGCCGCGCCAGACGCGCAGACTGAAGGGCGCGCTCGGGCCGGTGAAGTTGGTCAAGAAGGGTATGCGGATCATCTTCTCCTGCGCGACGGCAGCGCCGGAGTACAACACGGCCGACAACACGACGCCGGCCGTCAACGATGTAAGCGATCGTTTCATGAATCCCTCCCTGTGACCTCGAATTATGCCCCGAAACGCCAAGCGATCGCAAAGCGTCCGGACCTAGGTAATCTCGACCATCGGCCCAATGGCGCTTCCTCGCGCGGCCATCAGATAGGTTGACCGCGCAAAGCTATCTCGACGTAGGATAGGGCTCATCTCTTCTGGGCCGACCGGCCCGCCCCGATGCGACATGATCTGCGAGGGACCCTGGGCGCACCGACATGGCACGACAGCGGTCGATAAAGTACGTCGACGTCGAGGGCATCCGTACGCGTTACTTCGATCACGGTCGGGGCGACGTGGTCGTGCTCGTCCACGGCGGCGCCATGGGGACCGGCTCGTCGTTCGAGATCTTCGATGAGAACATCGCGGCGCTCACGAAACGCTATCGCGTCGTGGCGTTGGACAAGATCGGTCACGGCCACAGCGACAATCCGGAAACGGATGCCGATTACACGATCGAACGCATGACGCGTCACACCCACCGTTTCCTCGAAGTGTTGGGGCTCGAGCGAGTCTATTTGATCGGCCAATCGCGGGGGGCGTTCAACGGCATCGAGATATGCCTCGCCGAGCCCTCACGCGTCCGTGCCTTCGTCCTCTGCAACAGCGCTTCGATGGCGCCTGGAGTCGAAGCGATCCCGGCCTTCAGCAAGAAAGCCCGCGCCGAGGCCCCCTTTGCCCCCGGATCCAAGGAGTGGGTGCGCTACCGCTCCGAGATCATGTGCTTCAACAAGGCCTGCATCACGGATGACTACATCGATCGCTGGCACGCCATTCACCACCTGCCCAAGTCGCTGGTGGCACGCGAGAAGATGAAAACACTGGGCCCGAACCAGTTCGAACCGAGCGTCGATCGCGCCAAGGAGCGCGTGTTCGCCCGCCTTCGTGAGGGAGGCCTGAAGGTTCCAGTCCTCGTCCATTGGGGACGCAACGACCCCTCGGCGCCGTTCGAGACCGATGGAATGAACGTCTACAAGCTGCTGTCGGAGAATGCGTCCGACGTCACGCTGCATGTGGTCAACAGGGCGGGACACTTCGCGTTCAAAGAACGCGCCGAGGACTTCAACCACGTGATCCCGGCGTTCTTCGACGCCCTACCAAGTTAACACGCCCGCCAAGAGGGACTACGACCATGACCGATTCGACACTGACGCCGCTGTTCATCGAAGAGTTCAAGTGGTGCAAGGTCAAGGCTGGCGAGAGCTGTGTCGTCTTGACCGAACCGGGCTCGCGTCGGGACTACGCCGAAGCCGCACAAACCGCGCTCGCCGCTATGGGCGCACGCGTCTTCCAGGTCATGCTCCCGAGCCGGCCGGTCACCGATGAAGGCGGCGTGCCTAGTGCGGGTCGAGGGACCGCCACGATCTTGCTCGACGACTTTCCCGAGGTCACGGAACTCCTCAAGCGCTGCAATTTCATCGTCGATCTCTCGATCGGTGCGCTCATCCATGCCAAACAGCGCGCCGAAATCCGGCAGAGCGGCGCCCGCACCCTGTTGATCAAGGAACCCCCGGATGCGCTTGCCCGTCTGATCCCGACCGAGGAACGCAGGCAACGGATCGACGCCGCCGTGGCCCGCCTCAAGTCGGCCAAAGAGATGCACGTCGCCTCGAAGACCGGCACCGACTTCCGCGCCGATCTGGTGGGGAGCACAGTGCAGGGCGCCTATGGGTTCTGTGACAAACCGGGGAGTTCGGCGACCTGGGCCACCTGCGCGGTTCTCGCTTACCCGGCCTCGACGCGGGTGAATGGCGATGTCGTGTTGGCGCCGGGGGACATCGTGTTTCCGTTCTATCGTTACGTCGAGTCGACGGTCGCGCTTCGCTTCAAGGACGGCTTCGTCGATCGAGTCGAGGGCAGCGGCCTCGACGCCGAGCTGATCCGCGACTATTTCGCACGCTGGAACGAACGCAACGCCTACGGCATCTCGCACGTCGGCTGGGGCCTGCACGAAAAGGCGCTGTGGGACGCCTTGGCTTTCTATCGGGCTGACGAAGCCTCCGGCGTCGACGGTCGAAGCTTCGAAGGAAATTTCTTGATTTCGACCGGGCCGAACTATGCGGCCAACCGCCACTCGCGATGCCATTTCGATATTCCGATGCGCCACTGCAGCATCACGCTCGATGGGGAAGCGGTAGTCGTCGAAGGAAAAGTCGTGGGACGCGCTTAGTTTCTTGTGAACGAGGGACCTATGAAGTTTGCACCATTCGCCAACATCCAGTGCCGGCAAGGGCACGATTACAACAAGGTCTATCGCGGACGCCTCGAGGAGGGCGAACTTGCCGAGCGGCTCGGCTACGACGGCTTCTATTTGGCGGAACATGCGTTTGTCGAGCATGGCCGGCCGTCACCCGCGGTCAGCCTCGCCTACATCGCCGCCAAGACCAAACGGATCCGGATCGGCACCGCCGTCGCCGTGTTGTCCTGGCACAACCCGCTCGAGGTGGCCCAGGACTACGCCACGCTCGACATCCTCACCAACGGCCGCCTCAATTTCGGGGTCGGCCGTGGTGGCCAGAAGCACGAGTTCGACGGTTACGGCGTCGACTGGCTGACCTCCGGCGCGCGCTACCAGGAGGCCCTGCGTGTCGTGCTCAAGGCCTGGGAGGGAAAGCCGTTCTCCTGGGACAGTCAGTTCTTCAAGTTCCCCGAACTGACCGTCAATCCGCTGCCGATCCAGAAACCCCATCCACCGCTGTTTCAGCCGACGCTCACGCCGGAATCGATGGCCGCGGTCGTACCGCTTGGCGTCACGCCCATTGTCGGGGCCTCGTTCGGTTCCAAGGAGACGATCAAGCGCAACTTCACGGCTCTCAAAGACATCTTGGCGCGCAACAACCGCAACGACATGGAGCGGATCGCCCACCCGCATATCTTCGTGAGCGACACGGTCGAGAAGGCGCGAAAAGAGGCGCGCGAGTCCGTCGAATGGTTGATCGACGATTTCGCCGGCACGTTCGAATTGCCGGGCGGCGAAAAGTATCCGCCGCAGTTCGCCGGGCGGGAAAAGATGGGCCAGTACATCCGATCGCTAACCTTCGAGAGGATCGTCGAGAACGACCTAATGTGGATCGGCGACCCGAACTCCATCGCCGAACGGCTGCGTTGGTTGCGCGACGACTGTGGGGCCACCTACATCTTGTCCAACATGAGTCCTGGCGGCATGGAACACGAAAAGGTGGCCAAGTCCATGGAACTGCTCGCCAAGAAAGTCTGGCCACAACTCTGAGATCGGAGTCCACGATGGCGACCAAACAGGTCATTCGGGTTCCCGGCATCACCGAAGCCGAAGAAAAGAAGAAGGTGCCGCTTTCGGCCGCGATCAAGGCCAACGGCTTTGTGTTCGTTTCCGGACTGCCGCCGATCGATCCCAAGACCGGCGACATCAGGATCGGCGACATCCGGGAGCAGACGGTTCAGGTGCTCGAGAACGTCAAGGCTGCCCTCGAAGCCGCCGGCTCGTCCCTCGACAAGGTCGTGAAGGCGCAGGTTCTGATCTCGAATGCCGCCTATTTCGAGGAGGTCAACACGATCTACGCCAAGTACTTCCCGCACGACCCACCGGCCCGGAGCTTCATCACCGTCGGCTCCTGGCCATGGAAGTTCGACATCGAGATCGAGTGCATCGCACTCGCCTGACCGGCGTCAACGGGACGTTCGGACCGGGTTGCGCAGCACGCCGATCCCGACGATTTCGCTCTCCAGAACGTCACCGTGTCGCAGGAAGCGCTGGGGCTTACGGCCCCAGGCCACGCCTTCCGGCGTTCCGGTGGTGATCATGTCGCCAGGCTCGAGCGTCGTGTAGCGCGACAGGAAGGCGATGATCTCGGCACAACCGAAGAGTTGATCGGCGGTCGAATTGTTCTGGACCTCGACCCCGTTCAGTCGCGTGCGGATCGGCAGCCGCTGGGGATCGGGAATGTCTTCGGTATCGACGATCCAGGGGCCGACCGGCATGAACGTGTCGAAGCTCTTGCATCGCGAGTACTGGTCGCCGCCGAACTGGTGGTCACGCGCCGTGACATCGTTGACCACGGTGTAACCGAACACGTGCTTGAGCGCGTCCTTCTCCCGGACGTCTCGGGCCCGACGGCCGATGACGATCATCAGTTCGTTCTCGTAATCGACCTGTTTCGTGTCTCGTCGCCGGAAGCGAATGGCATCGCCGTGACCGATCAGCGCCGATGGGTACTTGCCGAAGGAACGCGGATGATCGGGAATCGTCAGACCGGTTTCCTTGATGTGATTGCGGAAATTGGCGCCGACCGAAATCACCTTCGAAGGCGCGATGATCGGAGAGTAGAACTTGCGGACCGCGGCGATCGGGAAGCTGGCGCCGATCGCCGGTGCCCGCCGAGGGTTGCGCCGCTCGGCCACCATGACGCGAAACGGATCAAGTCCCACGGCGACGAAGGCTTTGGCGATGGGGACCGCCGTTCCGGCCGCGTCGATTCGGACGAAGACCGGCGTTCCTCGTGGTGACCTGACGGTCGCGTAGCGCATGACGTTGCCTCAGGACGCGGTCAATAGCGAGGCGAGCGGACGAAGCGACGCCGCTCGATCGAGCTCGTTCACTGCTTCGAGAATCCGGTTGGCCCGATCCGCCCCCCAACGCGCGCCGACCCGCCGCGTGAAAAGGTCGACCACGCGACCTCGATCGCGTTCGGGATCCAGGACATCTGGATAGGGCTCGCTCGGTACGACGATCTTCCGGCCGTTTGTCATAGTGATCGTGGTTTCCGTCTCCTCGGCGGCAAGCGTCCCTAGGTTGACGTAGGCGTCGAGGCGCGGGAGCGGCACCAAGCGAATGCGTTCGCCAAGACGACGAACCTGCGGGTCGGAATTTGGTACGGTCGCCACATTCTCGAAGGTAAAGGGCACACGGGCGAGCGCGAGTGCTATGCCGAGAATGAGACTGAAATGAGTCATCTCGCGAGACGCCCCAGGGGGGGCGCCGTACACGCCACGAATGACGGGGCTCGTCGCGCATTCGACCGCCGCAATCTCGGAAGCGGCCAGGGACGCCGGTTCCTGGTAGCGCTGCAAGCCGTGAATGGTCGGATAGGTCCCGGTCGAAAAGTGGTAGACCTTGGGCAAGAACCCTGTGGCCTCGAACATCAAGCGTTGTCCCAGTCCGTCGAGCAAACGATGGCGATCGTAGTTGCCATAGATCTGAACGAAGGTCGGAAGGACATCGGGTCGTGCCGAAATACCCTCGGCAGCGATCGACGCCGCGTAAACACCGAGACTGCTGCCGAGCGGCGTGCGGAGCACGACGTGCTGGGCCGGCGCTTGTGCCAGAAGGCCAGTCCCCATATCGGTGGCGATCGACAGAGCCCACATTGTTTGTTTTTCGTCGAGACGGCGCAGACTTGCGGCAATCGCTGCCGTCGCCAAGCTATGCACCGGCGAGGTAAACGGCGACCGCCGTTCGCCCGGCTGAATCGCGGCTCCGACCCGTGCCGCAATTTCCCACCCGGCGACGAACGCGGTCAGAAGGTCGCGCCCGCTCCGTTCTTCGGCTTCGGCCAAGGCGAGGGCCGCCGGAAACAAGATCGAGCTCAGATGCGTACGGGCGGGCCAACTCCAGTCGTCGCCATGCGCCATCATCGCTGAACCGCTCGTCACCAGGGCTGCCAGTTCGGGGCTTGTCCGACTGGCCGTGCCGATGATCGCCGCGCGCGGTGCTGCCCCCCAGCGCTCGACGTAACGGCGAAGTGACTCACGTCCTGGGTTGAGAGTCGGATGATCGGAAACGATGATCCCGCCAAGGATATTCAGCATGGCGAGCTTGGCCAATCCGACGGCCCGGGAAGACAAGGTCTCGAAGCGAAGTCCGGCGACGAATGCGCCCAAAGACTCGAGCTCGTGGAGTGAACTCATGAATGTCGCCTAGAGGTTTACCGGGGTTGCCACGGCCACCCCGGTAACTCCACGGCTCAGTTGGCCAACGTCATCTCGTGGTAGTTCAAAAACCGGTTCACGTTCTTGAAACCACGAACGCGTTTTCCATAGGCGTTAACTTCTTTCTGTTCGAACAGGAAAATGGCCGGCACGTCGTCGCGCATCTTCTCCATCAACTCGTGCAGCAACTTTTCACGCTTCGCGAGATCGAACTCCGCGTCCGCGGCATCGGCGAGCGGCATCAACTCACGATTGCAGTAATAGGTCGGGTTCTTGCGGCACGACTGGAAGACCATCATGCGAATGGTGTCGTTCTCGGGCGCAACACCCAGGGTCAGACTGAACGTCTGGCCATCCCATTTGGAATTGAGAAACTTTCGCCCCCATTCGGCGTTGACCACTTGGACGACCTCGAGATCGACACCCACCTTCTTGAGATCCAGCGACACCTGCTGAAAGACGTTGGGAAAATCGCGAACCTCGGCAAGCAACTTGAACCCGTTCGCATAGCCAGCCTCGTTCAATAGCGCTCGCGCCCGCTGCGGGTCGTATGGGAACGGCTTAAGGTTCGGGTTGTAGCCGGTGGCGGTCGGGACCGAGTACTGCGAGTTCAGGCTCAAAAGCCCGCCCATCAGGTTCTTGTTGATCGACTCCTTGTCGACCGCATGGTTCAGCGCCAACCGTACCCGCTTGTCCTTGAGCGGGGCGATGTCGACGTTGGGGCTCGCGTTTTCGAGAACGAACGCCAATTGCAGCAACAGCGGCGAAGGCGAAGCATCGACCGTACCGCCGGCCGCTCGGATCGCCGGAATGTCGTCCGCCACCACCTGAATCATGATGTCGGTCTGACCGGACACGAGGGCCTGTCGTCGCGCCGCCGGCTCTGGAAGCTTCACGAACTCGATCTTGGATACCTTGGGCGCGCGCCAGGAACGCGGATCGCTCTCCATCTTGATCGTTTCTCCTTCCCAGGAGGTCGCCTTGTAGGGACCGGTGCCGACCGGGCGGATCGAAAACTGTTCAACGCCGAGCTCGGCCCAGGCCTTTGGCGGCACGACATAGAGAGCCGCCAATTGGCTCGCAAAGATCGGCCGGGGTGCCGTCGTCTTGAATTCGACGGTCATGGCATCGATCGCCCTGGCGCTGGCGATCGCATCGAAGGACCTCGCCGCCGGCGACGTCTTGGCCGGCTCCGACTTGAACCACTCGATGACTTTGACGATCGCCTCCGCGTTCAGCGGCTCACCATTGTGGAAGGTCGTGTTCGGACGGAGCGAGAACTGCCACGTGGTCGGGTCGATATTCTTCCAGGACACGGCGAGCCCCGGGGCCGCCCCGCGGTTCTCACCCAGGTTCGTCACCGTGTCGAAGATCGCAGGATAGATATAGACGTGCGGCTGGCCGAAGACGTTGTGATAGGGATTGCCGCGCCCAAAGGGCAAGTCCCAGTGGCCAACCCGGAGAGTGTCCGCTGGCTGGGCAAACGCAGAGGTCACTGCCGTCAACGCGATGGCAACTGGCGCAAAACCTCGCCCGAGGCGACTTGCGAACTTCATCAGAATCTCCCTGTGGTTTTTCGTTTTGCAATCGCTCGACGGATCTGCCGGCGATTGCTGGGTCCCTCAGCCCTACTCTAGCAAGGCCACATCGCAGACGAAACCGGGCCTGGCACGACCGGGCATCAATGCGCCTGCGACTCGCTGCGCCGAGGCAAGTCGACAACGAAGGTCGTGCCGCCGCCGGACCGGTTCTGGAACGAGATCCGGCTATTGAGGCGCTCGACCATGCTCTTCGCGATATTGAGCCCCAGCCCGGCTCCACTGATCCGCCGATTGTGCGGCTGTTCGCCGCGCGTGAACTTCTCGAAAATGCGATCCCGAAGATCGGCCGGGATCCCGGGACCACGATCACTCACGGTGAAGCGAACAGAACCTGAAGGCGTGGCGGCCGCCGAGAGCTGTACCGCCTCGCCCGGCGGGGTGAACTTGACCGCATCGTGTGCCACGTTTCTCGAACCAGAGTCCGAAGCCGCACCATCGTCGCGAACCTAGCACGATCACGGATCAAATCGCGCCGCGACATTATTCGTGGCCTTGGCTAGGATCGCCCGCCCTGGTCAAGGAGGTCTCCGGTGAAACTGTTCTACGCTCCGACGTCACCCTATGTTCGAAAGGTCATGGTCCTGCTGATCGAGCTCGGACTCGACCAAAAGGTCGAACGAATCACCGGAGCGACGACGCCGATGGCCGCCAATACGACGTTGAGCGCGATGAACCCGCTCGCCAAGCTCCCGGCTCTGGCGATCGATTCCGGCGAGACGCTCTACGACAGCCGGGTGATCTGCGAGTACCTCGACAGCCAGTTCGGAGGCGGGCGCTTCTTCCCGCAGGGTGGCGCAGCGCGCTGGACGGCGCTACGACGCCAAGCCCTGGGCGACGGCCTGCTCGATGCCGCCCTGTTGGTGCGCTACGAGGAGACGGCGCGACCGGCCGAAAAGCGCTGGAGCGACTGGAGCTCGGGGCAATGGGGAAAGGTCGCCCGCGCGATCGATGCCATCGAGAGAGAGGCGGCGAGTCTCGGGTCGACCTTCGACATCGGTACGATCACCCTGGTGTGCGCGCTCGAGTACCTCGATTTGCGCTTCCCCGATCGCGACTGGCGTCCGGCGCACTCGAAAACCGCCCGGTGGCTAAAGACGTTGTCGCAGCACCCATCCCTGAAGGCGACGACACCACCCAAGTCCTGACCAGAGCCCCTGGCTAGCATCGGGCAAGATAGGCCATGCTGGTTCGACGTGGCGGCCCATGTTTGAAATGGTAGGATTCGACACTCGAAAATCCAGCCGCGACCAAGAGCCGGACCATGTCTTGCTCGGGGAAAACGTGGTGGCGCCATCTCAGCCTCAGCAGCATCGTGCACCAGTGCGGCTTGTTGGCCACGACCAGGAGAGTCCCATCGGCTGCCAACGACCGCCGCACAGACCTGAGGCTGGCGAGGGGCACCTCGACGTGCTCCAGCACGTGCCCGCAAAGCACGACGTCGAATCGGCCTGCGGGCAAACCATCGTCGATCGATCGTTGCTCTACGTGGGCCTCGAAACCTCGCTCACGCAGTTGGCGCTGCGCGACAGACAACATGGCACGAGACACATCCAGCAAACGTAGGTCGACCGTCCCCTTCACCGCCTCGGCGAAGGCCAGCGCCAACGCTCCCGAACCTGTGCCGACATCCAGGACACGGAACGGTGCCCGCAGCGGTAGTCGCTTGGCGACACGTTCCGCGACGTCCCGATAGGCCGACAGGTACCCGAGGGAAGTGAGGCGGACATGCCACTCCGCCGCTGCCCGGTCGTAACGCTCCGCCAACGCGGACCGTAGCGGATTGGCGCCAACCTCTACACCCTGTTCGAGCACTCGTCTCTCCTATATAACGTCAATAAACTTGACCATCAGTCCAGGAGGGAATTTTGTCAAGCAAATTGACCAATGAGGCCGCGGTTGAGCGAATCGATCACATCGGTTTGCTGCTCTGGCACGCGGCACAGGCCTGGCGCGACCGGCTCACGGCCGCGATGGTCGAAGGCGGCGTTCCCTGGTACGCCGAGGCCCGCGGCGGCGTCGTCGCCTACATCGAACCCGGCGGAACCAGACAGTCGGATGTGACGTTGCACCTGGGCCTATCGCGCCAAGCGGTTCAACAGTTGGTCGACGAACTCGAGCAGGACGGCATCGTGTATCGCGCACCCGATCCGCACGATGGACGGGGGAAGATCATTCGCTGCACCGCAAAGGGGGCCGCCGTCTTACGCCTTGCGAATCAGGTCAAGCGACGAATCGAGCGCGACTACCTGAAGCGCCTCGGCCCAACCGGGTTTTCCCAACTGCAAACCGCACTGCGGGTAGTCGCCGATCCGGTCCGCTGACAGCAAGGCCTAGGCGGCAGCGCCCATGGAACCATGGACCTCCGCCAAAATAGAGAATGAGCGCCGCCGCAACGCATGGTCATGGACGCTCGTGGTGACGATCAGTTCGTCGGCGCCGGTACGATTGACGAACGCTTCGAGGCCGCGCCGAACGGTCTCCGGACTGCCGACGATCGCACAAGCCAACGTGTCGTCGAGCATGGCGCGTGCCATCGGATCGAGTCGGGAATCCATATCGGGGACGGGTGGCGGAAGCTTTCCCGGTTGGCCACGCCGGCTATTCAAGAACGACTGCTGGACCGAGGAAAACAGGAACCGGGCTTCGGCATCGGTCGGCGCGGCGACGACGTTCAGGCCGAACATCAGGCAGGGTTGGCTCGACTGGGCCGACGGCTTGAACCGCTCGCGATAGATCTTGGCCGCTTCCATCATGTAGGTCGGCGCGAAATGTGAGGCAAAGGCGTACGGCAAACCGAGCAAAGCCGCGAGTTGGGCGCCGTAGGTGCTCGACCCGAGGATCCAGATCGGCACGTCGAGCCCGCCGCCGGGCACGGCTTGGACGGCCTGGCCAGGCTCCGGCGCCTGGAAGTAACTCATCAGTTCGAGAACATCGCGCGGGAACTCGTCACCGCTCGCGAAAAGATTGCGCCGCATCGCACGCGCAGTGACCTGATCGGTGCCGGGAGCCCGTCCGAGGCCCAGTTCGATCCTTCCGGGATGAAGTGCGGCCAACGTCCCGAATTGCTCGGCAATCAGAAGCGGCGCGTGATTGGGTAGCATCACGCCGCCCGACCCGATGCGGATCGCCCGCGTCCCAGCCGCGACGTGCGCCAGGGCCACGGCCGTCGCTGCGCTCGCAATCCCCGGCATGTTGTGATGCTCGGCCATCCAATAGCGGCGAAAGCCGAGCGCCTCCACGTGACGTGCTAGATCGAGCGAATTCCACAACGCCTGACCGGCGTCACTGCCATCCGGAACCGGGGCCAGATCCAACACGGAAAGAGGAACCATGAATCCCCCTATGAGCCTGACGCAAGCTGTTCTATCGGGGCTGGTGGCGTCGTGAGTGACAACGCTGGCCCGGAAGGTCTGCCGGCAAAGTCCGTCCAGCGCCGTGCCCGATAGTCGAACAGCTTGCACGCGTCGGCGATCCCGAAAAACACACGGGGCCAGAGCGTCAATGATTTGACCGCCGGAAAGGCCGCGCGGATCCGTTGCTGGGCCGTCGGAAGATGATAGAGCGGAATGACGGGCCAAGCGTGGTGGGCCGTGTGTTCCATGATGTTGTTGTCGACCCAGTGGAACGGTGGCGGCAATCGGACGTGAACCGTCCCCAACACCTGCGAGCCAAAGTAGCTCCACTCGCGATCATCGGCGAACCAAGGCACCTCGGGATGCGTGTGGTGACTGTAGATGATCAGCCCCATCAGCCAGTTCCACACCAGGAATGGTACGAGACAACCGGCGAGCAGCGGCCACCACAGCGACCGGTCTGGAGCCCACGACGATGCCACGAAGAGAATCGCGCCAAGATGCAACCCGCCTGCCAGGACGACGAAGCCACTGTCCACGACGTGCCGGCGCCAATGCGATCGGGCTTCGGGCGCGATCGGCAGGAAGTTCTTCTTCCACCACATCTCGATCAGGTAGTAGGGCAGCGAGCCCCAGCGACTTCGGTAGATCCGGTACTGCATACGACGCCAGCCGGCGCTGGCCCGGTAGTCCTCCGGCGACATCGGTTCCCACACGTAATCGTGTCCCCGCAGATTGGTCCGGCCGTGGTGAATCTGGTTGTGACCGAGAACCCAAAGGCTGGCCGCATGCAGGGACGGAATGAAGGAAAGGCGCGCGATCCAACGGTTGAGGGCACGGCTTGGGGTGAGGGACTGGTGACAGGCGTCGTGCCCCACCGTGAAGATGACGCCGATCGCCAGCCCTGCGAGCACTCCGCCGAGCACATTGACGAACCAAGCCAACGGGGCAATAGCCAGGGTCACGAACCCGGCGTAGGCGAGAACCTCGATTGCGAAGATCGCGAGGGCCATGCGCGAGGAGCGGCGCGAGAACGCATTGCGCTCGGTCTCGTCGAGCCAGCGCGACAGGAACCCACGGTCCTCGTCCCTGGCCTCCAAGGTTCGTTGCTCGACGTCCAAGATGTTCGCCTTTTGCTTGTCGCTGCGTCGATGTCTCTCTACCATTTTCGCACAACCCAATCGGGCCGCCGAGCGCGGCGGCCCTAGGCTGGCCAACCGATGTCCGACCGCCGTCACAACGCCGAGGCGCCCGCCTGCGCGAGCGAGAAGGTCCCGAGAACCATGAAATGGTGGGGTTGGGGCACCGAAAGCCAGGGCTTCGACCCGGTTGGGCGGCCGCATCTTTGGCCCTACGCGCGGCACCATCTCGACCTCGACGACCAGCGACCTCGGCGCCTGCCGGTCGATCGGCGGAACCTGACCCTGCCGCCCAGAGTCGCCGTCCCCGCATTCCTGAACGACCTGGAAACGATCCTGCCCGGCGACCGACGTTCGGACGCCGACCAGGATCGACTGTTGCACGCCTATGGCCGCAGCACCCGCGATCTCTGGCGCCTGCGTCACGGCATGGTCGACTTCGCGCCGGATCTGGTCGTGTTCCCGAACAGCGAAGACGAGATCGTCGCCCTCGTGCGACTGGCAGAACGCCATGGCGTGGTCCTGATCCCGTTCGGCGGAGGCTCCAACGTCGCCGGGTGCCTGGAGTGGCCATCCCGCGACGGGCGAATGACCGTCAGCGTCAATCTGCGTCTCCTCAACCGCGTCCTGGAAATCGATCGAGCGGCCGGCACCGCGCGTATCCAAGCCGGCATCCTCGGTCCCGATCTCGAACGTGAACTGGGCGCATCGGGGCTAACCCTGGGTCACTTCCCCGATTCCTTTCCCTACTCGACGCTCGGCGGCTGGGTGGCAACCCGCTCCTCGGGAATGATGAGTGACCGCTACGGCAACGTCGAGGACATGGTCGTGTCCCTGCGTATGGCGACGCCGCGCGGCATGGTCGCGACCCGGCCCGTTCCCCACGCCTCGAACGGACCCGATAGCAATCGGGCGTGCATCGGCAGCGAAGGCACGCTCGGCATCATTACAGAGCTGACGATGGCCGTGCATCGCCAACCAGCGGTGCGTGCCTTTCGCGGCTACCTATTTCGCGACTTCGCGACCGGCATCGAAGCCCTACGCGAAACCGTGCGGCAGGGCTGTCGTCCGACATTGAGCCGGCTGCACGACCCCAAGCGCACGCAACTCTCGGCGGCCTTCAAGCCCGACGGCGGTGCCGCGGAGCGCACGTTGGGTCCACTCATCAAATGGTATCTGCGTCGGATCAAAGGGTTCGACCTCGACCAGGCTTGCCTCCTCGTCACGGGATTCGACGGAGACCGCGTGGAGGTCGCGCAGGCGCGGCGACGGGCGGCAAATGTGTATCGTCGGTTCGGAGCCGTCGACCTCGGACGCAGCCCGGGCGAGGCGTTTGCCGAGGGCAAGTTCGACTTTCCCTATATCCGCGACTTCCTCATGGACTACGACGTCATCGTCGACGTGAGCGAAACCTCCATCAGCTGGGGCAAGATGATGCCGCTCTATCGTGAAGGTCTCGAGGTGTTGTCGCGCCGTCTTGCGCATGGCGGTCGCAAGGCGTGGGTGGGCTGCCACGTCAGCCACACCTATCACTCCGGCGCATCGCTCTATTTCAGTTTCGCATTTCGCTGCCGATCGGATGGTCAAGGCCGGATCGATCCAGCCGCGGAGCTCGCGCACTACAGCGCGGCCAAGAAAGCGACCCTCGATTGTTTCGCCGCCCTCGGCGCGACGCTCTCGCACCATCATGCGGTCGGCTATGAACACCTGCCCTGGTACATGAACGAAAATGGAATGGCTGGCGCCTCAGCAACACAAGCGATCAAAGCCGTGGTCGACCCCCACAACATCATGAACCCCGGGAAGCTCGTCGCGACCACCGTCGCCTCGTGAGCGTAGGGATTGGGTAGCAGGTAGCGTTCCCTTGGGTGTCCTCGACCTCGTCGATCGCTGGCAAGCACGGCATCTACGCACGCCGAGCCTGAGCGACGTCGTACGCGCTCGCGCCGATGCCGCCCCAGGGCATGGAGCTTCGGACCGGCTCGGCGCGGGACAGGTCCGCACCTAGACGCGGCGGCGCGCGCCGGGGTCTTCCCCTTCGAGCGTATCAGCGAAACCG
>Ga0194132_10003506_pt1 | contig 27819 bp, 29 predicted proteins | sample TA2KigOf80mmetaG_FD_148612 | JGI IMG/M metagenome (GOLD analysis project Ga0194132, IMG submission 148612) | Freshwater microbial communities from Lake Tanganyika, Tanzania - TA2015054 Kigoma Offshore 80m | ecosystem: Environmental > Aquatic > Freshwater > Lake | place: Tanzania: Lake... | reverse complement strand
TTCCGCGGATCCAGGTAAGGGCGTCGGAGGGTGGAATCCGCTGCCAGACAAGCGGCATTTCAAACGCAAGCCCGGCCAGGCCGATCCACTGGGACCAAGGCAGCCAACGCGTCCAAGACTTCTCCGCGAAGCGTTGACGCAGGATCCGATGGCAAAGCACGACCATGAGCATGCCGAACAACTCGGGCAGGTTACGTGTGATGGACTGCGTCATCCCCATTCACTAGTGTATCGGCAGATTTGGCGCGGATCGTTGTATATTGGGGGGCAGTGCATCCGCGAACCGCTGCGGTGGCCGCGCCCGTCGAATCGTTGATCCGGGTGATACGCGGCCAAAAGGTGTTGTTGGACACCGGCCTCGCCGCCCTCTACGAAGTCCCTACGTTTCGCTTGAACGAAGCTGTCAAACGCAACCGGGAGCGATTCCCGGACGATTTCATGTTCCAGCTGACCGCCGCACTTTGCCCTATGCATTCACAGAGCACGGAGTGGCCATACTTTCCTCGGTTTTGAACTCGGGCAGGAGCGGACGGTTTCGGTGATGGAGGTTCTGGTTACCGACATCGACAGCCTGGCCAGCGAAATCCGTCAGATGCAGGCGGCGCCGTCCGGCGAACGGCGCCGCATCGGATTTGTTCGGGCGTAGCGTTACTTTGCCGCGAACTCGACGAGTTCGGTGGTTGAGTCCATCTTCACGGCGCCGGTCGACTTGGAAACAGCCTTCACAACGCCGCCGGGAACGGTGTCGCTGACGCAGGAGCGGGTAGAGGTCCTCATGCCGTTGGCGTTGGTATCGAGGTCGTAGCACTTGGCGGCGATGGGCTTACCTGCCACGGTAACGGTTTCGTTGACCGGAGTTACCGGCTTGCCGGCGTTGGCGGGCGCGGCGGCGGCGGTCTTGAGCGGGATGTTCATCTTGTTCTTCATGGTCTGGCCCATGACCTTGGTCTCGGTTTCAACGACGGCGTTGTTGGCGTCGATGGAGACAAGCGTCTGGGTCATTTCCGTGACGGTTTTGGTCGGCTCCATCATGGCGGTGGTCCGAAGCTTGGCGTAGCTACCCGGTTTGAAGCCGGCCCACGGGTGTTTGTCGGCGGCGAAAGCGGCCGCGAGGCAGAAGAGAGGAAGCACGATTTTGTTCATCACTCTTCCAGAGCGGATTCGGAAGGGGAAACTAGTCGTTTGCCGAAGATAATTTTGAGGCCCAGTCCAGAGCGCGGGTTGTGACGTCCTTGACGGCGGGGGAGAGCTGATCGAGTTGTTGCGCTTCGGCGGCACGCGCTTTGACTTTGACCGCGATTGCGAGCGCTTCGGCGCGTTGGCCACGGCGGATCAGTTCGGTTCCTAGCGGCATGTAGGTGCGTAGCAGCCAGGTTCGAGCGCCGAGGTTGGCTGGATCGGCAGCCATCGCCTCGCCGATGGCGATCGACTTGCGCCAGAGCGCGACGGCGCGATCGTTGTCTCCGAGTTCGACGTGGCGCGCGGCGAGACGGAGACAGAGGTCCATCTCCTGGCGGCGCAAGCCGGAATTGGCGGGATCGGACTGCGCGATGGCATCGACGATATCGAGCGACTCACGGAGTGTACGGGTGGCTTCCGGATCGCGCGGAGCGAGTGCGCCGCCGTAACGCATGAGGCTCATCGCGTAGTCGATTTTGACGTTTGTGGACTTGGGATCGCCGGCGAGCAGGCGTCGAGCCTCTTCGGCCATTCGCTTGAAGTGCTTCAACGCCGTGTCGCGCTCGCCAATGCTTTGTCCGAAGCCCCAGTAGGCGTCACCGAGATTGGCTTCGGCCAGCATGAGGCTCTTGCGGACCCGCGTGTTGCCGGGTTCGGCGGCGACCATCGCCTCGTTGAGGCGGACCGCGTTCTCGAAATACGGGACGGCATCCCTGGCGCGGGATAGGTTGAACAGCACAGAGCCGGCAGCGGAGTAAGACTGGGCGAGTTCGGTGGAGAGCGCGCGGTCGGCGGGGGCTTTCGCGGAGAGTTCTTCGAGGATCTTGACGGGTGTGAGTGCGAACTCGACGCTGGGCTTTACGCGAGAGCCGACGTCGCGGTTATAGCGAGAATAGGCTTGCGCGAGGCGGCGGAGTGCGACGGTACTGTCGGGGTTGCTTTTGACCGCTGCCTCCATGACCGCGATCGCCGTCTCGATGTGCTGTTTGCCTTCCGCCATCTTGCCGGATCGGACTTCGCTCTCGGCAATGATCAGGTACACACTGGTCAGCGTCGCGGCGGTTTCGATATCGCCGGGTTGTTGCCTTTGCAGCGGTTCGAGGAGAGCGAGCGATTTGCGCAGACTTTCGGCGGCGTCGCCGCGGCGGGCGAGGCTCGGCTCGATCAGGCTTCCCTGGATTTCCGCGATGCGGGCGTAGCCTTCGGCGATCTCCAATTGCAGCGCGCGGTCGCCCGCGGCTTCTTGCGAGAGGGCGTTGAGATAGTCGAGGGCTGTCTTGACGACCACCTGTTGCGCGGCGGTGGAGGCGGCGAGCGGCTTGACGGCGTCTTCCACGTCGAACAGGAGTGCCCGGGCGATACCCCGTACCTGCTCAAACCGGCGTTCGGCGCGGCGCGCCTGATACATCGTCGAGGCGGCTCCGCCAATGATCGCAAGGGTAACCGCGACAGCAGCCGTGGCTGTCAGGCGATTGCGTGCAATCCACTTCCGCAGCCGGTAGAGCCTTCCGGCGCGGCGGGCTTCGATGGGGCGGTCGCCGAGGTAGCGGCGGATATCGGCGGCCAGTTGCGCGACGCCGGTGTAGCGGCGATCGGCGTCCTTTTCCAGGCAGGTCAGGACAATGGTGTCGATGTCGCCCTGATAGGCCCGCGTGCCCAAGACGGCGCTCGGGAGGACCAGCCCGGCGGCGCAGATCGATTCTTCGAACGCCGCCGGGGAAGTGGTATCGGCGGTTTGCGCCCGGCGGCCGGTAAGGACTTCGAAGAGCACGAGGCCGAGTTGATAGACATCGGTCCGGGTGGTGACTACACCGCCGCGCACCTGCTCGGGACTGGCGTAGTCGGGCGTAACGGGCACGGCCATGGTCATTGTGTGAACGGCGGAGTTGCCGGCGGCGTCGATGAGCTTCGCGATGCCGAAATCGAGGAGTTTGGGATTACCGGCGGCATCGACAAGGATATTGGCCGGTTTGATATCGCGATGAACGATGAGGCGTTGGTGGGCGTGATCGACAGCTTCGCAAACCTTGATGAACAGTTCCAGACGGGCTGGGAGCGGCTGATTGCTACAAAAGGCCACGATCGACTCTCCTTCGACCAGCTCCATGACGAAGTAGGGAACGCCGTCATCGGTGGCGCCGCCGTCGAGAAGGCGCGCGATGTAGGGATGTTGGAGGCTGGCGAGGATTTGGCGTTCCTGATCGAAGCGTTCGCGAAATACGCCGGGCAGGGCGGCTTGCCCGCAGAGCTTGATGGCGGCTGTTTGGGCGAAGTCGTCGGTGCGGACGGCTTCGTAGACGGCGCCCATTCCGCCGCGGCCGATTTCCCGAACAAGGCGATAGGCGCCGATGCGGCGTCCGATCATCGGCGTCTCGTGGGCGGCGGACTGTTTGAGCGTCCCTATGACCGCGGCAACGCGGTCGCGGCCGTCGTTATTCAGGAGGCTTTCGAGCTCCTCGCGCATTTCGGCGTCACCGGCGGTCTCGGTTGCGATGTAGGCTGAACGGGCGGGATCGTCGAGATCGACAGCGGCGTCGAAGAGCCGTTCGAGGCGCTCCCAACGCTCGGGAGTCATGCAAAGACATCCTATCGGCGGGAACGATGGCGTTGTTCGACTATGTCCTGGCAGATGCGGCCAAATGGGGTGGGGCGAGCGGTCGGGATCCGCAACAGTTCGTGGATGCGAAACTGCGCGAGACAATCGAGATGCTGGAATCGCAGCCAATCGATATTTGCGCCAATGTGTTTTCGAACGAATCCGCTTCGCTGTGGACCGACGCCCGGCTGGACCAGTTGTTCGCAGCGATGGCGAAGCATGGGGTGGCGATGCAGATCGGCACACGCGACCGTTTGCCCGGTGCGGCGGCGATTCAGCGGGCGAAGCGGATGGGCGTGCGATTCACGCTGGGAAGCGGTTCGCAGCGGGCGGGCGATTTGAATCGTTGCGAGTACGGCCTTGCGATGATCAAAGAATGTGCGTTGACGTCGAACAATTTCTGGGTGCCGGGCGGCTGGGGGCCGAAGGCCGCTGATCGGAAGCGCGCCTGACGGTGCTGGCGGTTACTTCTTTACTCTGGTCATCGTGAAGTCGAGCAGGCGGTCGTACATCCACTTGCTGGGGCGGTCATGTTGGGCGGAGAAGCTGCCGACGAGCTTGTCGCCTTTGAGTTCGAGCTTCCAGCGCAGGTGCTCGCCGTCGTCGAGCGTCAGATAGCGGTAGATGTTGACGTTGCCGCCGTCGGCGTTGATTTTGAGTTCCGCGCCGATTTGGCCATTGGCGTTTACGGAATGTGCGGTTACCTTTCCGTTTTCCATTTTGATTTCGACGGTGGAGGTTTGGGTGCGCTTTACGCCCGCGCCGTCTGTCCAGTCGGCGGCGCCGGTCCAGCGACCTGTGATGTCTTGTGCGAAGGCTGCGGCCGCTGCTGTTATGAGGAGGAGAATCGAGCGCATGGGTAGGAGTTTATCAGGCGGGTGGAGGAGTTGAATCTCTCCAGTAACTCGCGCACAACGGACCCGCTCCGGCTCGGCCATCGGGCGAGTTCCTCGCCCGCTTGAGGCCGTGCCTCCACGGCCTGTGCGCTCAGTAGTGGTATCTTGCTTGCAAGAAGTCGACCGCTTCATCAGTGACCCGATACACAATGCGGTGTTCCTGAGTAACTCGCCTGGACCAACAGCCGCCGAGTACGTGCTTTAAGGGCTCGGGCTTTCCGGGGCCTTCGAACGGGTTTCGAATGACCGCATCGACGAGGTCGAGGACTCTCAGTGCAACCGATCGCTCGTTCTTGACCCAGAATCGAAGATCCTGAAGAAACTCCGTTTGAATTATTGCGACGCGCCTAGTCCGTCGCTTCACCGAGCATCTCTCTCCTCAAGGCCCTCGGCGCGAGGGGCTTGCCGTTCCCTGCCTTTGACCGTCGCACCGCGGTGAGCAAACGCCGCGCGTTCTTTGGGGAGCGCAGTAGGTGCGCTGTTTCCAACAGCCCGGCGAGTTCGTCGGCCGGGAGCATCGCTACGTCACGGGATCCCCTTCGACGAACGATAACGGTCTCCTGCTGATCGACTACTTGGTCGAGTACAGAGGCGAGATTCTCTCGGAGGCTGGTGTAGGTTGTTTCGCTTGGCATTGGCACTCCCTTTCACAGTGTACAGGAAACCTGTACGTGCTTCGGACCCGATTCGTGCGGTTCGGCGGCACGGGCAACGATCGGCGTTGCTAAATTGGGAACCGCTGCGCCATGCTGTAAGACGTGATTCCCGCTACCTTGCTGTTCGCGCAGGCGATTCTTATTCAGTCGGCTTCGGTGTTTGATGGAACCGGAGCGCCGCCGAAGACCGCCGATGTTTTGATCAACGGCGCCGTCATTGAACGCGTCGCGCCGTCGATTGTGGCGCCGGCGGGGGCGCGGGTGATCGATGGGCGGGGCAAGACGCTGCTCCCTGGGTTGCACGATCTGCACACGCATGTGCCCTACTCGACTGTGGGCGGGGCGCCCGCCGATTGGGGGAAGAATCTCAACGCCTATCTGCGATCGGGTGTGACGACGCTGGCCGATTTTGGCACGTATGCGGAGACCTTTGAACCAGTGCGGCGGTTGCTTGGCGAAGGCCATTGGAAGGGGCCGCGCGTTCATTTCGCCGCGCGATTCACGACACCGGGCGGGCATGGGGCGGAAGGCGGACGCGGGGACTTTTTCACCAACGAAGTCCTGACGCCGCGGCAGGCTCATGCGGCAATGGCGAAGATTCTTCCGTATAAGCCCGATGTCATCAAAGTCTTCACCGATGGATGGCGGTATGCGGCGGCCGCGGACATGACGAGCATGGAAGAAGAGACCTTGCGGGCGATCGTCGAGGACGCGCACAAGGCGGGTATTCCGGTGCTGACGCATACGGTGACGCTGGCGAAGGGGAGGATCGCGGCGCGCGCGGGCGTGGATGCGATCATGCATGGGATTCAAGATCAGCCGATCGATGACGAACTCATCGAGCTGATGAAGAAGAACAACGTCGCGTATGGGCCGACGGCTGCGGTGTATGAACCGCGCGCCGGTTATATCAACGAGCCGCTGCTGGGGCAGTTGCTGCATCCGGCGGCGCTGAAGGCTCTGCAAGCGCGGCCGATGCTGGCGAAGCCAAGCGCGCAGCGGGTGCGGAAGTACGAGTTCCTGAAGCAGAATGTCGCCGCGCTGCACAAGGGTGGCGTGTCGATCATCGCCGGAACCGATGCGGGCATCACGGGCACGCATCACGGCTGGGCGCTGCTACGCGAGATCAAGCTGCTGGCGGGAGCGGGCTTGGGACCGCTTGAAGCAATGAAGGCAGCGACGTCGAATGCGGCGCGCGTGCTGCGGACGCAGGCGGGGATTATTGCCGCCGGGCGTCCGGCGGATCTGGTGCTGATCGACGGCGCGCCCGATAAGCAGATAGGCGATATCGATAGGATTCACACCGTTGTGAAGGGTGGCGTGGTTGTGGATTTGGCGGGGTTGACCCGAGCGATCCACGCCGATGGGCCTTCGCCGGTTGTAGCGCGCAAGGCGGTCGAACTGCTTGACGATTTTGAATCGGCGAGCGGGCGAAGCCGCCTCGATACGCGGTGGGTGAATTCAACCGATCCGGGGCACGATCACACGGAGATGATTTATACGCGCGTCGTGCGCGGGCCGGGCGATCATGCGATGTCGGTAACGGCAAAGATGTCGGAGACGGGGCGGCCGTTTGGCCGGATCAATTTGCCGCTGACGCGTGGGGGCGTCGAACCGATGGACGCGCGGGCGTTTGGCGGGATCTCGTTCGACACGCGAGGCGAGGGCGCGTATTCCCTGCAGGTTGCGGCGCGGTCGGCGGCGACGCCGTTCAGCGCGAAGTTCGATGCGGGGCCGGTGTGGTCGCGCGTTGAGATTCCGTTCGCGGCGTTTGGCGAAAAATGGCGCGGCGACGATTTAACGATGCTGCTGTTCGAACTGGCGCGGCCGGCGGGCGCGCATGCGTGGCTGGAGATCGACAACGTCCGGTTCACGCCGGCGGCGCAGGTGTTGTACGAAGAAGAACGGATCGCATCGCGGAAGACGCGCGAGGAGAGTTACCGGCAGATTCAGAACTACGCCGCGCATTTGGAGAAGACGCAAGCCCAGCGCGCGATGCGGGCGCAGTTCGCGGCCACGCTCGGGTATCCACCGCCGGCGTTTCATGAGGCGCGCAACTTGCGGCTGGAGAAGATCGGCGAGGATGCGATCGCGGTCTATCATCGCGCGTGGGTGAAAGTCGCGCCGGAAATGGAGGTGTATGGTCTCTACCTAGTGCCGAAGAAGGCACAATTTCCGGCGCCGCTGGTGATCGCCAAACATGGGGGCGGCGGGTATCCGGAGTTGGCGCTGTTCAAGGGCGGGGGCAACTACCACGACATGATTCGCGGGGCGGCGCGTGAGGGGTATGTCGTGTGGTCGCCGATTTCGTTGATGTATCCGTACGGCGATCGCGACGCTGGGACGCCGATTCCGGCGGAGGTCCGGCGCGATATGGACGCGCAGTTTCGCAAGCTGGGGACGAGTTTGATGGGCGTCGAGGTGATGCGGATTTCGCGGTCGCTGGATGCGATGTTGGAGCGGCCGGAGGTGGACCGCACGCGAGTCGGAATGATTGGCCTGTCATACGGCGGCTTCTTCACGCTGTACACGATGGCGCTGGATGAGCGGATCAAGGTGGGCGTGGCGAGTTGTTCGGCGCGCGACCGAGAGACGACGAAGGCGGCGGTACCTGAGGGGCGGCCGGTGGACGCACCGGCGGCGGATCTGGCGGCGATGATTGCGCCGCGCGCATTGCAGTTACAGAACGGGCTGCATGACGCGGGTTTCCCGATCGAAGATGTGCGGCGCGCGGCGGCGGAGGCAAAGACGCATTATGTGAAAGACGGCGCGTTCGAGTTTCAAGAGTTCGACGGCAAACACGAATGGCGGGGAGACATCGCATGGGCGTTCCTGCGCAAGCACCTTTAAACAACACGCGTGAACAGCGTGGCTGGTACATGTACGACTGGGCGAACTCGGCGTACTCGTCGACAGTGCTGACGCTGTTTTTGGGCCCGTATCTAACTGCGATGGCGAAGGCGGCGGCGGGCGCGGATGGGTTTGTTTATCCGCTGGGAATCAAGGTCGACCCGCGGTCGTTCTGGGGCTACATGGTTTCGCTATCGGTGCTGGCGCAGGTTTTTGTGCTGCCGCTGGCGGGGTCGGTCGCAGATTACGGGCGGCGGAAGCGCGAATTGCTGGGAGCGCTGGCGTTTACCGGTGCGATCGCGACGACGTGTTTCTTCTTTGTCGCCGATGGGCGGTATCTGTTTGGCGGTGCGTTGTTCTTTGTGGCGAACCGGGCGTTTGGGTCGTCGATGGCGGTGTACAACTCGTTTTTGCCGGAGATTGCACGGCCGGAAGAGCGGGACGCGGTGTCGTCGAAGGGATGGGGGATCGGCTATGCCGGCGGCGGCCTATTGCTGGCGTTGAACCTGGTGTTTTTGTCGAACGCCGCGAAGTTGGGGCTGACGGAAGGCACGGCGGTACGGATCTGTCTTGCAAGCGCGGGCGTATGGTGAGGACTGTTCACTCTGATCCCGATGGCACGGCTGCGCAATCGCGGGCCACAGCGGGTTCTGCCCGCCGGCGCGACGGTATTCGGCATGGGGTTTCGGCAGTTTCGCGCGACGGTGAAGGGGTTGCGGCGGTATCCGAGAACGATGCTGTTTCTGCTGGCCTACCTGATCTACAACGACGCGATTCAGACCGTCATCGCGATTGCAGGACAGTTCGGCAGCGATGAGTTGAAGATGCCGATGTCGCAGTTGACGCTGGCAATCCTGATGGTGCAATTCGTAGCGTTTGGCGGGGCGCTGCTGTTCAACCAGTTGAGCGCGCGGTTTACCGCCAAGCGGGCCGTGATGGGTGCACTGGTGGTTTGGCTGGGAGTGATCGGGTATATTTACGCGGCGGTGTCGACGGCCGGGGAGTTTTTCGTCATGGCGGCGTGTGTTGGCGTAGTGATGGGGGGCTCGCAAGCGCTCAGCCGGGCCATCTTTTCACAGATGATCCCGGCTGGCAAGGAGGCCGAGTACTTTTCGCTCTACGAGATTAGCGACAAGGGGACGAGCTGGCTCGGTCCGCTTGTTTTCGGACTGGCGCTGCAACATACGGGCAGCTATCGGGTCGCCGCGTTGACGCTTACGGTGTTTTTCGCGGTGGGTTTTGCGTTGCTATCGCGGGTCGACGTCGGTCTTGCGGCGGCGGAAGCTCACCGCGAGCAGGCCGAGGCCGATTAGGGCGATCGTGGACGGCTCAGGGATGCTCTCGGTGTTGATGGCGCCCTGGAATGAAGTCGCGCTGTTGTCGTTGATCGAATTCAGGATGTAGCCGTTGGTGGGGAAGTTGGGCTGCTGGAGAAAGTAGTTGACCGTAGCCGTGGAGCCGTCGGTGACCGAGGTCGTCAACGGATTGAAGACGACCGAGGCAGGTGAGAGGCTTTGGGTGTTGGAGATCTGGCCGCCGAGCACGCCAGTGAACTGAGTCGACTGAACGAAAGGCACCGTTTGGTTAACCGTGATCGTGATCTCGACGCCGGAGATACTGATGAGGCCGGAGCAGTCCCCGCCGCCGGCGCACAGCGCGATCAGGTGGCCGAAGTTCGCGCCGGTGAATCCCGGGGCAGACGGAGCGTTAACGGTGTTGCCGGCGTTGGGGATATAACGGAGGATCAGATCGTTGATCGTGAGATCGTTGCCGCTTACACCACAACCAGACACGCCGTTGCAGTTCCAATTGACCGCAGTCGCGTAGGTCACGTTCATCGCTGAGGAGGTGAGTGAAGCGGCGGCGAAGGCCAGCACACAGAAGATCGTATTTTTCATTTTGGTTCTCTCCTAGGGACACAAGCCCCGACCAAGCACAGTTGCGGTGGATCGTCTTGCAGTTGGGCTATAACTCGAATTTACGGGAGAATCGGTCGATTGCCGCAACGATTTTCGAATCTAGGTATTACTAGTCTGGAGGCTAAGACTTGTACCTGAGCCTGATAGACATAGGCCGCTCGGAGTACTAGTACACAAACGCAAATCGGCCGGGGCCCGAAGGCGCCGACCGATCGATTTAGAAGGAAGATTTAACTACTTTACCCGGCGGCGGAATGCGATTCCGACCAGTCCGAGACCGATGAGGCCGAAGGTTGCGGGTTCGGGGACACCCGTGGTCGAAGTGTTGAGAGCGCCCTGGAATGTAGTCGAACGATTGTCGCTGATTGAATTTAGGATGTAGCCTGTGATTCCCATCATCGTAGGCTGCTGGAGGAAGTAGTTGACGTTGACTCCGCCACTGGAATACGTGAAGGAGGTCGGATTAAAGAGAGCGATCGACGGATTCAAGGCCTGTGTGGAGCTGATCTGGCCGTTCAGCGAGCCCTGCCAGGAGGTGGCGTTGGTGACGAACGGCTCCGTCTGGCTGACGTTGACCGAAATCTTGGCGCCGGAGATACTCTGGAGCGACGTACAGCCACCATTGGTGGCGCAAAGCGCGATAACGGCGCCAAAGCCGGCTCCTGTGAAGCCTGGAGAGGAGGGGGCGTCAACGGTGGCGGTGTTCGCGGTGTAACGGAGAACGAGGTTGCCGAATTGGATGTCGTTGCCATTGACGGAGCAGCCAGCAACCCCGTTGCAGTTCCAATTGACGCTCGTCGAAAAGGTGACCGGTATAGCGAACGCCGTTGTGGCGAACGCGAAGGCAATAAGAAGGGCAGATTTCATGTAGTGCTCCAGGGCGAGAATCGATGCCGTCGATCGTAGTCTCTGGCTCGTCCCTGTCAGACTACGGTCGAGATGCGCGAGCGCAAAGGTACTTCCGGGACAGTGGGTAACCGTACCGGCTTAGTACACCGTTTTGAAGGCGGGCATCGTGCGACCGGCGGACTCCTATTGAGTCCTGGTACCAGTTCTAGGGCCCTAGATTTTGACGACGATGCGGCCGCGAACCTGTCCGGCGAGGACGCGGGGCGCGGTTTCAGCGACGGCGTCGAGCGGGATCTGGGTGATCATTCGTTCTAACAGATCCAGGTTTAGGTGCTGCGCGAGCAGCGCCCAGATGCGGCGGCGTTCGGCGTTGGGGACTTCGACCGAGTTGACGCCCAGGAGGCTGACGCCGCGGAGTATGAACGGGAAGACCGTTGTTTCGAGCTTCGCGCCGCCGGCCAAGCCGCAGGCGGCGACGGCGCCGTTTTGTTGCAGGGTCCGGATGATACCGCTCAGGGTTGCGCCGCCGACGGTATCGACAGCGCCGGCCCAGCGCTCGGTTTCCATTGGGCGTTTCGACTCCGCCGACAACACGTCGCGGCCGATGACTTCGGCGGCGCCGAGTTGTTGCAGGTATTCTGCTTCTTCGACGCGGCCGGTGCTGGCCACGACGCGGAAGCCCTTGGCTTTCAACAGCGCGATGGCGATGCTACCGACACCGCCGGCCGCACCGGTGACTACAACATCGCGGCCGCCGGGTTTCACGCCCGCTTTTTCAAGGGCGTCGACACACTGCATGGCGGTAAAGCCGGCGGTGCCGATGGCCATGGCCTCGCGCGGCGTGAAGGGCGCAGGGATGGGCACGACGAAATCTTCCGGCACGCGCGCGAGTTCGGCGTAGCCGCCCCAGTGGCGCTCGCCCAGGCCGCAGCCCGTGACCAGGCAATCATCGCCGGCCAAGTCGATACCCGGAACCATGGGGAACGATCGTACGACGCCGGGCGATCCTGTCATCGCAAGGGCGTCTTTGTAATTCAGACTCGACCACCGGACTTCGATGGTGCGGTCGCCGGGCGGGAGTTGGGCGGCGTCGATCTCGCCCAACTCGCATCCGGATTTGGTTATCAGCCAGCCGCGCACGGCTACTTCTTCTTCATCTTGCCGGGCGTGAAATAGTCGACTTCACCCATGAAGACGGAGTCGACTTTTTCGACGAGCTTGCCGTTGGCTTCGGAGGATTTGCGGACCGCGGCCCAATCCGGATCGGCGGCGAAGGCCTTCCAGGATTTGTCGCGCGCTTCGCGGCTCGGGTAGGCGAGCACGTAGATGAGATCCGTGGCGGCGCCTTTTTCTTTGTCGGTCGGGCCCCAGAAGCCGACGATTTCCATCCCATGCTTCACAAAGAGATTGTTGGTGTGTTGGCGGAAGCGGTTGTGGACGTCTTCGAGCTTGCCGGGGAATGCGTGGTAGATGCGGAGTTCGTAGAACTTGCCGGTCTTTTTCAGGGAGGGCGAGGGCTCGGGTGTCTGGCCGAAAGAGAGGGCGGCAAAGGCAGCCGAGGCGAGTAACAATTTTTGCAGCATGGCTGAAAGTATATCGCCACCGCTACAATGAAGTCTCCTTGCATGCTTCCTATTCTTCATGCTCTGGGAAACGGCGCGCTGCTTTTGACGGCGAACCGGCGGCTGGCGCGGCACTGGAGATTAGCGTTCGATGCCGCGCAGATGGAGGCAGGGCGGGACGTCTGGCCGGCGCCGGAGATCCGCGCGTGGCCGGACTGGGTGGCCCACCACTGCGAGCGAACGATGAGCGATCGGGTACTGCCGCCGGCGATGGCGGAGCGGCGCGGGTGGGAGCGCGTGATTCGCGAAGCAGGCGACGGAGAGCCGCTGCTCGATGTGGCCGCGACCGCGGCCGCGGCTTCCGATGCGTGGGCGTTGTGCAGACAGTATCAAATTTCGCTGCGGCATCCGGCGTTTGACGACGCTATCGACACGGCGCGGTTTCGGAACTGGGCGCTCGATTGGGAGCGGCGTGTGGAGCGGCGGCGGTGGCTGCCGGCGGCGGAACGCGAGGCGTGGCTTGCGGAGACGCTGGGCGATTCGATGGGGCGGGAAGTGTGGGTAGACGGGTTCGATGAGTTCACGCCTTTGCAAGCGGCGTTGCTCGGGAAGTTGCAGTGGCAGCGGGTCTCCAGCGAGCGGCCTCGCGCCGGCGCAGTGGCGCTGCACGTTTGTGATGACGCGCGCGCCGAAGCTTACGCCGCGGCGTGTTGGGCGCGTACGCGGTTGGAACGCGATGGGAAAAAAAAGGTTGGCGTTGTTGTGCAGGATCTGGCAAAGTTGAGGCCGGCGATCGAAGGGATCTTCGAAGATGTGCTTGGCAAACCGCTGTTCAACATTTCGTTGGGTCTGCCGCTAACGGAGTGGCCGGTCGTCGCCGATGGGTTGGCATTGTTGCGGTGGATGAACGGGCCGTTGCCGGTGGGGGAGGCGGGCGGGCTGTTGCGTTCGCCGTTTATGCGCGGCGGGAACGCAGCGGCGGAGATGGAGGCGAGGGAGCGAAATCGACTGGTTGTGACGCTCGCGCAAGCGGGTTGGGCGGGTATTGCGGCGCCGGAACGATTAACGCCGGGCGCGTGGGCTCGGATGATTCCCCGGCTGCTTGAACGGTTCGGATGGCCGGGGGATCGAGGGTTGTCGAGTACGGAGCGTCAGGCTGTCGCCCGTTTTGAAAAGGTGTTACGCGAATTCGCGGCGTTGGACGTTGTCGATGGACCGATGGGGTTTCGCGAGGCGCTGCGGCTGCTTTCGGCCGCATGCGCGGAAGCTGTGTTTCAACCGGAGACCCCTGAGATGCCGGTGCAGATTTTGGAGGCGTTGCAGGCGGCGGGATCCTCATTCGACGCGCTGTGGGTGATGGGTATGACGGATACGAACTGGCCGGCGCAGGCGAAGCCGCATCCGTTCGTGCCGCGATCGTTACAGCGTGCGGGAGACCTGCCGCATGCGACGCCGGAGCGCGAAATGCGATTTGCGCGTGAGATCACGGACCGGCTGCTGGCGAGTGCGCCGGAAGTCATCTTTAGCGCGCCGCGGCGGGAGGCCGAGCTGCCTTTGCGGCCGAGCCGTCTTGTGGCGGGGTTGCCTGCGTGGAATTCGGACAGTGTGGCTTTCGAGTCTGTCACGGCTGCCCTGGCGAGCAAGGGAACATTTCAGGAGTTCTCCGATGCGACCGCTCCTTTATTGGGGCAGGAGAAACTGATCGGCGGCACGGGCATTTTGGCGTGGCAGTCGGTGTGCCCGTTCAAGGCGTTTGCGAGTGCGCGGTTGGGTGCGGTGGAGTTCCCAGAGCCCGTGCCGGGGATACCGCCGTTCGAACGGGGCTCGAAGCTGCATGACGCGTTGAAGCATGTGTGGGAGCGGTTCCGCACGATGGCGGCGATGCGCGCGGCTTCCGAAGCGGAGCGGCAGAGCGCGATTGACGAGGCGATTGTGTCGCAGGGCAATCGCAAGTTGGACGAAGTCGAGCGGCAGTGCATGAAGCTGCGGTTAGAGCAGATGATCGAGCTTGATTTTGAACGCGGCGATTTTGAAGTAGTCGAGATGGAACGTGCAGTCGATTTCGCGGAACGGGGTATCGGCCTGCGCGGGCGGATCGACCGGATCGATCTACTGCCAGGCGGCGAGCGGGTGATCATCGATTACAAGAGCACGGCGCCTTCGACGAAGGTCTGGTACGGGGAGAGGCCCGATAATCCGCAGTTACCGCTTTATGCGATTGCGCTCGATCCAGCGCCCGCGGCGATTGCGTTTGCGTCGTTAAAGCGCGGCGATGTGAAGTACAAGGGCGCGGGGCAGGCGGAGAATCTGATTGCGGGCGTGGAGCAGAGCGGGAACGATTGGAACAGCCAGCTTGACGAGTGGCGGCGCGTGACGCGCTCGTTGTGGGATGAGTTCGCGAGCGGGAACGCCGCGGTGACGCCGAAGCAGAAGGCCTGCGCAAAGTGTCATTTGCATTCGCTGTGCCGGATTCATGAACAGGGGGTGGAGAGCGATGACGACGCCTCCTGATTTCGCGGCGCGGGAGCGAGCGCTGGATCTGGGCGCGTCGTTCCTGGTGCAAGCACCGGCGGGTTCGGGAAAGACCGAATTGTTGACGCAGAGGTTTCTGGCGTTGCTGGCTCATGTGGACGCGCCGGAGTCGATCGTCGCGATTACTTTTACGCGGAAGGCGGCGGGCGAGATGCGCACGCGTATCGCGGACGCGTTGCGCGCGGCGCAGGGCGAGGAGCCGGCCGAGGCGCATAAGAAAAAAGCGTGGTCGTTGGCGAAGGCGGCGTTGACACGTGATGACGTCCTGGCATGGGGATTGATCGATAACCCGTCGCGGCTGCGGGTGCAGACGCTCGATTCGCTGTGTGCGTCGATTGCGGCGCAGATGCCGTGGATGAGCCGTTTGGGCGGGTCGCCGGCGGTTGCCGATGACGCGAAGGAATTACATCGTGAGGCGGCGCTGCGGACACTGGCGCTGTTGGAGTCGCCGCTTGGTGAGCCCGTGGCGAGGCTTTTGCTGCATGTCGATAACAATCATGAGCGAGCTTGCGAGTTGCTCGCCGCGATGTTGGCTAAGCGTGATCAATGGCTGCGACACATTGCGGCGTTGGATCGCGTGGAGTTGGAGATGGCGCTGGCGCGCGTCCGGCAGGAAGGGGAGCAGCGCGCGCGGGCGGTGGTTCCACCGAGTGCGTGGGAGATGCCGGGGGCGGCGACTCTTGAAGATGTGGCGGAACTTCTGTTGACGAAAACCGGCTCCGTTCGCAAGAAGTTCAAGGAGTTGCAGGACTGCGATTTGAGTGCGTTGCACGAGGTTCGATCGCTGCCGCCGGTATCTTATACCGATGCGCAGTGGGAATTGATCGTCGCGTTGTTTCAGGTCTTGAAACTGGCGGCCGCGGAGTTGCGGCTGTTGTTTCAAGAGCGCCAGGCGGTCGACTTTATCGAGGTGACGATGGCGGCGATCGAGGCGCTGGGCCCCGATGACGATCCGACGCCGCTGGCGTATTCGCTCGATTTCGGCACGCAGCATCTGTTGATCGATGAGTTCCAAGATACGTCGGTGACGAAGCTGCGGCTGCTTGAGCGGCTTACCGCGGAATGGACGCCAGGCGATGGGCGGACGGTGTTCGCGGTCGGTGATCCGATGCAGTCGATCTACAGCTTTCAAGAGGCCGAGGTAACGCTGTTTCAACGCTGCCGGGAGCGCGGCCTTGGTCGGCTGCCGCTTGAATTCCTGCAACTCACGGCGAACTTTCGGTCGACATCGGATATGGTCGCGTGGTTTAACGGCGCGTTTCCTCAGGTGCTCGGAGCGAACGACGATATCGCTTCGGGAGCGGTGCGGTACGCGCCAAGCGTGACGACGCAATCGGGTGGCGGCGGCGCGCTGTTTCATGCGGTAGCGGGTGAGGTGGAAGAAGCGCGGCGAGTGGCGGATCTAGTCGAGTCGGCGAGTGAGGGAACGGTTGCGATCTTGGTTAGCCGCCGGGCGGCGGCGTTTGGGCTCGTAGGAGAATTACGTCGGCGCGGCATTCGGTATCAGGCGGTCGAGATGGATCGATTGGCCGACAGGCCGATCGTGCAGGACCTGCGCGCGTTGACGCGTGCACTGTTGCATCCGGGCGATCGGGTAGCTTGGCTGAGTGTTGCGCGCGCGCCTTGGTTCGGGAAGACGCTGGCGGAGTTGTTTGCCGGCGGTGCGTTGGAAAGCGACTCCTTAAAGAACGCCGTTGCGGAGCGGCGGCGCCGTCCGCTTCGGCGCTGGGTGGAAGAGACCTGGCGCGCGATCGGCGGCCCGGCTTGTTTGCGCGATGAGGCCGAGCGCGAGGACGCCGAAACGTATTTTCAACTGCTGGAAACGGCGAGCGAGGACTTGGCCCAATTGGACCGTGCGCTGGACGATTTGTATGCCGCGCCGGACCCGAAGGCCGATGGCCGCGTGCAGATCATGACGATGCACAAGGCGAAGGGGCTGGAGTTTGACACCGTTATTCTTGCCGGTATCGCGAAGGCGAAGAAGGGGCAGGATTCATCGCTACTGCGGTGGCGGGAGACGGCGGGCGGCGCCGATTTGATTGTTGGATCAATACGTGAATTGGGCGGCGACGAGGATCTGATCTACAAGTTCCTCGGCAAACTGCGAACGGCTCGCGAAAAGCACGAGGGGAATCGGTTGCTCTACGTTGCGGCCACGCGGGCACGGCGACATTTGCACATGACGGGGTGGGTCGGAGCAAACGGACAACCGGAGACGAATTCGTTTCTCGCGCGGTTGTGGCATGTGGCCGCGGGCGCATTCGCGGCGCCGGTTCCAGCGGCCGCGCAGCCGGCGTCAGCGACCGGCGGTGTGGTGCGAAAGCTAACTCCGTCCTGGCGCGAGATTCCGTTGCCGAAGGCGATGGAATGGTCCGTCGACGCGCTGGCTGTGGACGACGAGCCGGTGTCATACGACTGGAGCGGCGAGACGCTGCGGTTGATCGGCACGGCGGTTCACGGCGTGATGCAGCGAATGGCCGAGGAGCGCTGGACGATCGGCGATGTCGAACGGTACGAAGGATCGTTGCGCGCGCGGCTTGTATCGCTTGGCGTGCCGGCGGGAGAGATGAACACGGCGCTCGATCGAACGATGCGCGCGCTGCGGGGCGCGCTGGACAGCGAGCGTGGGAAATGGGTGCTGGGCGATCACCACGAGGCGCGGAACGAGTGGGAGCTGTGCGTCGTGGTCAACCGGATCGTGCGGCACTATCAGCTCGACCGGACGTTTGTCGATGCCGATGGCGTGCGATGGATTATCGACTACAAGACGAGTTCGCATGAAGGCGGAGGCGTGGATAGCTTTCTCGATAATGAGCGCGAGCGGTACCGGCTGCAGTTGGAGCGCTATGCGGAAGTGATGGCGCGGATGGATGCGCGGCCGATCAAGTTGGGTCTTTATTTTCCGCTGCTCGATGGGTGGCGGGAGTGGGGTTGGGAGCGGTCAGTTGCCGGCGAGGTCGGCGCGCAAGATGCCTAACTTCTTCATTTTTTCCTGCAGGCTTTGGCGTTCCAGGCCGATCGCCGCCGCGGTGCGGGTGACGTTGCCGTTGAACTCGCGCAGTTTGCGCTCGATGTATTCGGTTTCAAAGAGCCGCCGGGCGTCGCGGTAATCATTGGCGGCGAGCGCGGTATCGAAGGCCGATGCGGCAGGCGCGGCGTCCTTGCGGAGGTGCATTTCGACATGCGCCGATGTGATGACATCGTCACCGTTCAGCACGAAAATCTTCTCGATTGTGTTGCGAAGTTCGCGGACATTGCCAGGCCAGGAGTGTTCCATCAGGCGCGTCAACGCGGGGCGCGACATCTCGCCGGAGGCGCGTGAATACTTGCGCGCGAAGTCGTTCCAGAACTGGAGCGCGAGGCCGGGGATGTCCTCGCGGCGCTCGCGAAGCGGCGGGATTTCGAGCGTCACCGCGCCGAGGCGGAAATATAGATCTTCGCGGAACAGACCCGCGCGGATGGCCTCGTTCAAGTTCTTGTTTGTCGCGCTGAGCAGGCGCACGTCGACGTTGGTAGTCTTGGCGCCGCCTACACGCTCAACCGCGCCGCTCTCGGCGGCACGGAGAATTTTGGCCTGCGTGGCGAGAGTCATGTCGCCGATTTCGTCGAGAAACAAAGTCCCGCGATGGGCCTGTTCGAACTTGCCGGCACGCGCCGCGGTGGCGCCGGTGAACGCACCCTTCTCGTAACCGAACAACTCGCTTTCGACCAGATTTTCCGGCAACGCGGCGCAGTTGATAGCAACGAACGGACGCGCGGCGCGATGGCTGCGGCGGTGAATTTCGTTGGCCAGCACATCCTTGCCCGTGCCGCTTTCGCCGAGGACCAGCACACTCAAATCGCTGGCGGCGACACGATCGGCCAGTTGAAACAGGTCGCGCATCACGCGGGACGAACCACTCATCGCGCCGAAGTCGCCGTCGCCGGCCAGGCGGCCGCGCAGGCCCGCGACTTCGCGGCGCAGCGACTGACGCTCGACGGCGCGATCGACCACGCTTCGCAGTTCGTCGAGATCGTAGGGCTTGGACAAATAATCGTAAGCGCCGGCCTTAATGGCTTCGACCGCCAGGCGCTCCGAGCCTTGCCCGGTGACCATGATTACGGCCGGCGATTCCGCGCCAGCCAATTCATGAAGAAGAACGACGCCATCCTCGCCAGGCATGCGGTAATCCAGAAGCACAACGTCAGGGCGCCCCGCGCGAAGTTGCTCGCGCGCTTCGGCCACCGACGCAGCTTCGAGAAGAACGAACTCGCCATCGAAGGCCCTCCGCAACGCGTAACGCGCGGCCGGTTCGTCGTCGACAATGAGGATCGTGGCGGACATAAGCCCTCCGACGATCCTCTCACATCGTTCAAGGACGGCGGCCACGATAGATGACTGTGGACTTGTGGTTGAAGAGGCCGACGCCCGCGCCGTAGGCGGTAAATCGCAAGAGCCCAACTTGCGGCGCAAGCATGAGCGGGAAGCCGCCGATGAGCGCGCCGTGCGCCGCGCGACGCGCCGGATGACGATCGCGGATGGCAACGGTCATGACGTTCGCCTTGGAGAACGTCAGATCATTGGCACCTTTTTCGATGGTGATCGTATTGTCATCGGCGGAGACGAAGCGGCCCCAGTGTTTATGACGGTCCATCGACTGGACCATGGTTTGGTGCGAGGGCTCGAGTTGGGCGAGGCGAGCCCATCGATCTTGTTGCGCGAACGCGGGAAGAGCGAGCGCGAGAGTGAGTAGCAGGTGTTTCATGGTGTGGCTCCTTGTTATTACTTGCGATAGACGGGGGTCGTGGTGTTCTGGCTGAGTCCGATGAGCGCGCCGATGCCGGCGACGGCCGGGATCGCGCCAACAGAGGCACCGTAGGTTGGGATCGCCGCGGCGACACCAATGGCGCCGGCGATGATGGCGCCTTTACGAGCGCTGTGCGAACGCGGCTTCTCCCGAACGAAAACCACCTCGACGCGAGACTTCTCAATCGCCTGTTCATCTTTTCGCGTCCTGATGATCAACGCATCCGCTGAATAGGAAACGAGGGCGCCTTCGTAGCGCTTTCGGTCGCTGGTTTGGACCACTGTTTGTTGCGATTGATCGATCCGGCCGAGTGCGGGCCAGTCGTCCGGCGAGGCGAATGCGCACCTCGTTATGGCTAGCAGGAGAACAGCGCTTCTCATGGTCGCTGCCTCATGTAAATTCGAACGTGGCGCCGGCTGATCAGCCCAAAGAAAGCTCCGTAGGTCGCCGTCAGAGGGGCTAACTTGACGCCTTCTTTCGGCGCCCAGGCCAAGACGGATAACGCGAACACAGATCCGGCGGCGATTACGGCGCCTTTTCTCGCGTTTGTCGCCGAATCCGATTTCTTGACGCTTACCCAGTCGATGAGGCCGCGCTCGATCATGTAGCAGCCGGTCGCTGTATCGATAACCAGCGCCGTGTCGGAGACCGACTTGATCGACCCTTTCAATCGCTTCCCGTCGAGTGGCTTGACGATCGCCTCCTGTGCCGGGAAAACCTTCCGAAGAGCGTTCCAATCTTCTGCGAACACCGGCGCCATCGCGGCCAGAAGTATCCACTTCATCACCTTGCTCCTTTTCGATAGACCGTTCGATACGCCGGCAGCAGCGCATTCACGCTGGCCGCGATCGGCGTGTAGAAGTTGGGATTCGCGGTCAACACGGCTGAGGCCATTCCGAGACCGAGGCCGATCGTGTTGGTGCGCACGCCAATGCGCGTCACGACGACGCGAGTGTAGGGAACATCGCTCGCCTTTGTGCGCACGACGACGCGGTCACCGTCGACGCCGCCGAAGGTTCCGTGAATCGAGCGGCCGTCGAGCGTCTCGATGCGCACCTGCTGGCCGGGGCGCAGGCGTTCGACGCTCTTCCACGTCTCGGCGCGCAAGGCGAGCGCGCACAGGAATAGCAGGGTTTTCATCGCGCCCCCTTGCGCCGGTAGATCGTCTTCATGCCCGGTGTGATCAATTGCACGACCGCGCGGATGCGTTTGACGGTACCCTTCGGCACGACGGTGAGAACTCCGTCGATCAGCAGGCGGACTGTGTCGCGATCGGCGCCGAGAAACGCACCGTGCGTGGTAAGACCGAAGTTGAAGTCAATGTAGGTCACCGCGCCTTGCGGGAGTGCGGAGACGGCGTTCCAGTTGTGCGCGCCGGTCAGGATCGTGAATAGGAGTCTCATCGTTTCACCTCGCTGTAGACGGTTTTGTATCCGGGGAACAGTGCGCCCAAGCCGGCGCCGATCAGGCCCCATCCGAAGATCGCCGCCGCGACAAAATCGCCGTCGCCGTCGGACGCATTCGCGGCGAGTCCGCCCATCGATCCACCGGCGATCGCGGCGCCGATCGCCGCGTTCCGCCAGCGGCTGCCGGCGGTTCGCACCGAGACCTTCGAGATATCCTTCTTCGCATGGGAAGAGTCGCCGCTGCCGGTGCGGATGACGACGCCGTCGTCACTCGCCGAAATGAACCGGCCCTTGTGTTTGCGCCCGTCGCGAGTGTGGACGTGGGTATCTTGTCCGGGATAGATGCCGCGCATCAGCACCCAGGAATCGGTTTGCGCAAAGGCTACGGCGGAGATCAACAAGAGTCGGAGCAGCATCACTTACCTCCAGGTAACGCCGAATCGGAATGAGGTCAGGTTCAAGTCGTTGTAGCGGTAGTCGACGTGATGGCGGATTTCGGCGCGGATGCCGAAACGGGGCCTGAGCCAGGCCGTTACGCCGCCGCCGAACTGCCAGATGCCTAGGCCGGATCCGTCGCCGCCGAGAAAAATGGCCGGGCCGGTCGAGGCGAAGGGAACAACGCGGCCTGTACCGATCTTTGTTGCGTGATAGGTGACCGACGGAGAGAACGCGCCGATGCCACCACCCTCGCCCGGCAGAAAATAGCCGCCCGCGTCAACATTTGTGCCGAGGCCTTTGTAGAACAGGAAGTCGCCACCCGTGAACGCGCCTTGAATGCTTTTCGAAAAATATCCGCTCGAGCCGACGAACGGCGTGTAGACCACATATCCCTGCCGGCGAAACTCTTGGGCGTCGCCGAGCATCATGAAAGTGGCCGCCAGTATCAGTGTTTTCATGCCAACCAGAGAGGCACGCAGTTGGCCAATCCGAAAATCGTGCGTAGTCAACAGCTTGCGAATCGCACGCCCGCCAGATTTCCCTGACACCCGCCAAATTCGTATGGCGGCGTTCGGCTGTTAAACTGACGAAGCGATGTCCCTACTCGGCAACGCGCTATTGGCGGTTGCGCTCGCTGGCGGTGCTGGCCTCAGTGCTCTGATCGGCGCCGTTATTGTCGAAAAGCCCGGCAAGCGCGCCGCGCATTGGTGGGCGCTGGCGCTTTTCGTCGCGGCGTTTTGTTGGCACGGCGCGGCGCTTTACGGATTTTTGCAGACCGCGGCGCTTGACGGACGCTCGTTCGACACATCGGTCCCGTTTCGCGTGATGATCGCTCTGTTCTGTGTCGTGGCCGCGCCGGAACGACCCTGGCGATTTGTGTTTCTTTTGCTAGCCGGCGTACCGTTCGATCCGCCTCGATGGGCGGGCTTCGGCACCTTCGCCGCGTTGTTCGCACTGGGCGGATGGATTCAATTTCGCGGATGGCTCGGGCTTTACTTCAGCCGGCGCATCCGGCTGGTTGGAGCATTGGCGGTTATATCGACGATTTACTTGCTAGCCGTTCGCCGGCTGTCCGATTTTCTTTCGCGCGAGTTCGATGCGTTCGGAGAGTTGCTGGAAGTCGCGTTGATCTTTGCTGGGGCTCTCGGATGGCTTGCGCTCTATGGTTGGATGACGCGGGCGATGTCGCGACGGACCGCGCTGTACACGGCGTTTGGCCGGCGTGTAATCGAAGAAGCCGTGCCGATTCTCGATCTTCGCGAACGGGTGCAATTTCTCGCCGAGGGCGTGGCGAAGACGTTTTCGCTGCATCGCTGCAAGATACGGATTGAAGGGCCCCCAGTGGCGCAGGGCGCGGCCGGGGCGTCTTCCGGAGAATCCTGGTCGCACGAGTTTGCGTTGCGGTACGAAGATCAAATTCGTGGGACGCTGTGGGCCGACTGCCATCCGCGCGCGTCGTTGGAAGAAGACGCCGCCGTTCTTGAAGATCTTTGCCGCCAGATCGCGCATTCGATCGAAGCGTGCCGGTTGGCCGAAGAGAAACTCTCGCTTGAGCGCACGCTGGTCGAGCAAGAGCAACTGGCAACGATGGGTACGCTGGCGGCGACGATCGCACATGAAGTAAAGAATCCACTTGGGCCGATGAAGACGCTGGCGCAATTGATGGCCGAGGACCCGGAGCTGCCGCCGCGTTGCCACAAAGACCTCGAAATCATGCTGAGCGAAATCGACCGGCTGAATCGGTGCGTGGAGCAACTGCTTGGCTTTGCGCGACCGCTGCGCAACGCCGACGGAGAGATCGATGTCGCGGCACTTGTCGACACCGCGATGCGGCTGATGGCGCGCGAGGCGGCGCCGCGGCGGGTCGAACTGCGGCATACTTGTGCGCCGGGGTTGAAGCTACGGGGAAAAGACAGGCAGGGTGTACAGCAGATACTGCTCAACCTTGTGCTTAACGCGGTCCAGGCGAGCACCGAGGGCGGTATCGTTGTGCTCGATGTGACGGCGAACGGCGATGGCCTGCGGTTGCGGGTTACCGACGATGGGCCCGGAATTCCGGGGGAGATGCAGCGCCGCGTATTCGATCCATTCTTCACGACCAAGCAGCAGGGCACGGGGCTGGGACTGGCGATCGTGAGCAAAAACGTGAAGCAGCTGGGCGGCGCGTTGCGGTTGGAAAGCCCGGTGGCCGATGGGCGCGGGACGCGGGTCGTCGTCGAATTGGGAGCGGAGGCGCGATGATACGAGCATTGCTACTGGCGGCCTTCGTTGCGCACGCGCAGCAGTTCCCGGCCGACGGCGTACGACGCGCACGCGCCGTGATGGACGCAATCTTCAGTCTCGATCACGCGGCGGGCGAAAAGTTGTGCCGCGACTGGATCGCCACCGCACCCGAAGATCCAGGCGGATACGTCTATCTCGCGCGAACCAAGTGGAGCGAGGAGTTGAGCACGCGGCGTGCGTTGAGCCTCGAACGCTATGCTTCACCCGAGTTCTTCTCCGACGATGAGCGCTACCGCTTGCCCGTTCCACCGGCTACGGTGAATTCGTTTCGGTCCTTCAACACCGCCGGCATCACGCGAGCGAAGGCAATGCTGGCTCGCAATCCCCGCGACGCCTGGGCGCTGTTCACGCTCGGCGTGGGCCATCAGAACGAGGCGACGCTAGAGGCGACGTTTCTACACAATTGGTGGACGGCGTTCCGGCAAGGCACAAGCGCGTATCGCGCGCACGCGCAACTGCGAGACATGCATCAGGGTTTGGTCGATGCGCGCCTGGTACCGAGCGTCTATCGCTACGTCGCCGGCACGGTGCCGTGGCGAGTACGATGGCTGGCGGCGCTGCTTGGGTTTCGCGGTTCGGCCGAAGGCGGGAGAAAGGATCTTGAAGAAGTCGCCTCCCGAGCGCTGTTGACCAACGACGACGCACGCACCGTGCTGGCGCTGATTTATGCGCGCGAAAAGAACTTCACCGATGCGAACCGGCATTTGTCCGACCTACGGCGCCGCTTCCCGCGAAACTACATTGTCCATCTCGATCTCGGCAGCATTGCGATGCAAATGAAGAGGTCCGACGAAGCCGCCCGGCTGTTTCGCGAGATTCTCATCGCAATCGAGAGCAAACAGAACGGTTATGAGCGGCTCGACAGCGCAACGGTTCTGAATCATCTCGGTACGGCCGAGCGCGCCTCACGACGGTTTGAATCGGCGCTGGAGCAGCACCGCCGCAGTTTAACCGATTCGTCGGCGACGGCTCGGACACGCGCGATCGCACAGCTGGAGACCGGGCGCGTCTACGACTTAATGGGACGGCGCGCCGAGGCGATCGCTGCCTATCGCCAGGTGCGGAGTATTCCCGAAATGCCAGGCATCGCGCAACAGGCAAGAGCGCACGAGGCGAAGGCGTACAGGGTTCAATAGCCAGCGGGTGCGGCGGCGTTGGAAAGGATCGGATCGAGCCCGAGCCGTTTACGAGCGTCGTCCATCATCGACGCGGTGCGCGTTGCCCCGCAGCGCGACACGCCCAGCGCCCGAACCGCCAGCAGCGCATCGAGGTCGCGCACGCCGCCCGCGGCTTTCACTTGAATGTGCGCGGGCGAGTGTTTGCGCATCAGGCGGAGGTCCTCATGCGTCGCGCCGCTGGGCGCGTAGCCGGTTGAGGTCTTGACCCAGTCGGCGCCGTGCTCGGCGCAGATTTCGCAGAGGCGGATCTTCTGTTCGTCGTTCAGGTAGGCGTTTTCGAAGATGACCTTTGCTTTTTGGCCCGCGTCGTGGGTCGCTTTGACGACGGTGGCGATGTCGGCCGAAACGTATTCCCAGCGCCCGCTCAGCACGGCGCTGATGTTGACAACCATGTCGAGTTCTTCGCCGCCATCGGCAAGAGCCTGTTTCGTTTCGGCGAGCTTGATGGCGGTCGTGTGGCCGCCGTGGGGGAAGCCGATCGTCGTCGAGGCGCGTACGTTGGACCCGCGCAGGCGATCAGCCGCGTGGCGTAGCGCGTAAGGCATAATGCAGACGGAGGCGACATCGTAATCGAGGGAAAGCTGGATGCCGCGGTCGAGATCGTCCTGGGTCAAGGTCGGGTTCAGCAACGAGTGGTCGATCATCTTGGCGACGTCGAGATAGGTGAAATCAATCATGCAGGAACTATTGTCACTGGCTGAGCGCGTAAACCGCAAATGACGCCAGCCAGTGTTCGCCGCCGTAACTGCCCGTCAGGTGCGGCATCGTTTTCTCGATCAATTCGGCGGCCGTGCGCTCCATGGCGGCGCGGCGTTTCGATGTCGCGGGTAGCGCGGATGCGATGCCCTTCAGGCACCAGGCACGGCTGAATGAGAGGCCGTCGAGATGAACGATTTGGTAGTCGGAACGGTCAGAGACGGTCGGCGGCTTCATCAGGTTCGCCAAGCCGGGCTCGCGCAGATACCGTGAGAACCATGCCGCGAATTCCTTGCCGGGGAGCACGCGGCGCATGAGGTCGGCGACTTCCAGGCTGGGCGAGAAGAAATCCGAGCCATCGGGCTCTTGCAGTGCGGTGACAGCGGTGTTCGTTTCGTAGTATTCGCGGGCGCGTTTGACGATCAGCGCTTCGAATTCGGCGTGTTTCGTGGCGCGCGCCCAGTCGAGCGCGAAGACCAATCCGAAAGCGGTGTTCGGGTGGACGCCCGTGCGGTTCGGGTAAGTCTGTTTGGGAAGATAGGCGATCCACGCTTCGCGGACCACGGCGGTCAACGGCTGCATGTTGCGGAGCCATTCGCGACCCTGTGCGTCATCCCAACCGAGAAGTTCTTCGTCGAGTTTCAACAGCCACGCCCAGCCGTAAGTGCGTTCGAAGGTCGCAGCGAGTTTTGACCGCTTGAAGTAGTCCGCTTCGGCACGCATGGCGGTGGGGGTGAAACTGGAGGCGAGCACGCGGCGGATTTCGTCGCGCTTGGGCAGAGCCGGATTCGTCTTCAGAAGCCGCACGAGCATCCAGTGCCCATGCACGCTGGAGTGCCAGTCGAAGCAGCCGTAAAAAGCGGGGTGAAGTTCGCGGGGCGAGAGCCGGGCGTCGGATTCGGTCTCGATGGTGTGCCCGGTTTTATTGGGGTATTCCTGGTGAATGCACTTGAGCGGCAGTTCGGCGAGCCGTGCGGCGATGTCGTCGGAGAGGGGGGACTTTGCGAGCATGGGTAGGGCGATTAGCAGGGCAAAACGCATCTTGGACCATGGTACAACTTGGTTATGCGCGAGATTGCGATTTCGAAGTTCAAGTCGACGTGCCTGGCGGTGATCGATGAGGTCAATCGCACGCGGCAGCCGATTCGAATTACGCGATTTGGCAAGCCCGTGGTGGACTTGCAACCCACTAAGGCTGCCCCAAAGAAGCGAGTTCTCGGTGGCATGAAAGGCAAGATGAAACTTGATCCCAGTTTCGATTTTGTCGCACCCATACACGCATTTAGCCCGTGGCGAGATGGCGGCCAGTGAATCTGCTGCTGGACACCCACATATGGCTGTGGGCTTTGGAACAGAACAGGCGGTTAGCCCCGGTCGTCCGTAAGCAGTTGGAGAACCCGCGGAATCGGTTGTTTGTATCGCCCGTTAATGTCTGGGAAGCGGGCAATCTCTACAAGCACGGCCGGATCAAGGGCGGAGCGTTTCACGAGTGGCTCGACGAGTCCCTGGAAGCACTGGCCGTCATCGAAGCTCCTTTTACCGTCGCCATTGCCAGCGAGGCCTCGCGCCTCCGCCTGCCGCAACCAGACTTCGGCGACGTCATGCTGGCGGCAACGGCTATTGTGGAGGGCCTCGTGCTCGTCACCGCCGACCAGCAACTGCTCGATTGCAAGTGGCTTCGCACGCTCGCGAACGCGTAGCGGTTTCGTCCTCTGTGATATCCTGAACTTGAAATTTACCGCACGGGAGGTCGTACCATTCGATGGGCACGCTAGGGACACAGGAGATGATCATCATTTTTCTCCTGGCCTTGCTGATCTTCGGTCCGAAGAAGTTACCGGAACTGGGGAAAACTGTGGCCAAAGCGATGGGCGAGTTCCGTCGGGCGTCGTCTGAGTTGAAATCGACGTGGGATCGTGAGATGCAGCAGATCGAGAAGGAAACCGAACCGATCAAGCAGGCTGCCGACGAGTACCACCAGCAGGTTACCAA
>Ga0194132_10003502_pt1 | contig 27872 bp, 27 predicted proteins | sample TA2KigOf80mmetaG_FD_148612 | JGI IMG/M metagenome (GOLD analysis project Ga0194132, IMG submission 148612) | Freshwater microbial communities from Lake Tanganyika, Tanzania - TA2015054 Kigoma Offshore 80m | ecosystem: Environmental > Aquatic > Freshwater > Lake | place: Tanzania: Lake... | reverse complement strand
GGTCGAAAGAAGCCATCCGCAGGCACTGGCCCGCCCTCGGAAAGGGGATTCTGATCAAATCCGGCACGGGAGTGAGGCGTTGGTGTAGACTGTTGGGGTCCGGGAGACCCAAAATGGAAATCCCGGCTTATAGTTCATGACGCCTCAAGTATGAGACAATCTCGTTCCGCACACTATCCGGTGAACACACTAGATGCAGCCGGGTCTTCCCCTGTGTTAGGGAGCCTCCCGTGAGAGCCGTGGTTCAACGTGTGAGGCACGCCCGTGTGGAGGTGAATGGCCGCCAGACCGGAGCAATTGGAGAAGGTCTCGCCGTCTTGCTTGGTGTCATGAAAACCGACACCGCGCGGGAAGCCATCCAGTTGGCGGACAAGGTGGTGCGGCTCCGTGTGTTTCAACAGGACGGCCGCATGAAATTGAGCGCATTGGACATCGGGGGCGGCATCCTCGTCATTCCCCAGTTCACCGTGTGCGGCCGGCCTGACGGAAACAGGCTGAGCTTTGATCCCGCCGCACCCCCTGAAATAGCACGGCAGTTGTACGAGCTATTTGTCGAACGATGCCGCACTCACCCGGTGCAAGTAGCCACCGGTGCCTTCCAGGAAATAATGTCTGTGATCCTCGAAAACACCGGTCCGGTAACCGCAATTCTCACCGCGGGCATGGATCCGGGGTTATGACCCGCCCCCCCCCCCGCACGAACCAGTTTTAAGCGCGTTGGAACCACGGCAACATTTTCGGTTTGAAATGTGCGATGATTGTCAACACGCGCTTAGTGATCGGGCAGTTTGGTTCAGGCACGGGAACAGGCCAAGCCAGACAGCGCTGGTTACGGCTATCACGGATAGTACAATGAGCCGATGAAGAACTGGAAACTAGTTGAATCATCGGAAAAAAGCAGATAAATTACAAGAAGGAGTTACTACGAATGCCCCGAGTTGGAAATGTTGACCCCACGCTCTTGCAGGCCGCACTGGAAGGACTCGAACTCCAGCGCAAACGTTTGGATGAACAGATTCGCCACGTGCAAAGTCTGCTAGGACGCGCCGGCGCCGCCCCAGCCTCAATCTCGATTCCGGCCGGCGAAAAGACCGCCAAGAGACTTCTCAGCCCCGATGCCCGCAAGCGGATTGCCGCCGCGCAAAAGCGCCGCTGGGCTGCCTATCGCGCCGCCAAGAAGAGCGGCCAGGCCCAGAGCTAAGTCCTTTTAGATCAATCGCTGATCGCAAACTCGCGGCCCCGTGTGGAGCATGGGATATCAGTCTTCCCAGGCCCCCCGGGGTGTAGTGTATTCATCTATTGTTCGGCTTCGGCCACTACATTTCCCAACCGAACCGCCGCACGATCTCCTCAATCGTTGTGTCTCCAACAATGCGCCCTCCTGAGAAAAACACTCCGCGTGTGCAGACCGCCCGGGCAAATCTCATATCGTGCGTAACAATCAGCTTAGCCTGCGGCAGTGCCGTCAACAGCGCCGCCAACTCCCTTTGGCCCGGCGGATCCAGATAGGTTGTCGGCTCATCCAGTACCAGTAGGTCTGGTTCCGTGGCCAGCACTCCGGCGATCGCAACTCTTCTCTTTTCACCAGCCGACAGGTGGAAAGGCGCCTTGGCCTCGGCAGCGGCCATCCCCACCTGCTCCAGGGCATGCCTTGCCCGTGCCAAAGCCTCCTTCTCGCTCAGACCCGCAGCCAAAGGGCCAAATGTGACATCATCCAGCACAGTGCCCATAAATAGCTGGGAATCAGCATCTTGCATCACCAGACCCGCACGGCGCCGCACTTCCGCCAGACGTTCCGGCCGCACCGGAATGCCCGCAACCATCAACTCTCCTTCGGGGATGTGGATCCCGACCAGCGTCTCAACAAAGGTGGTCTTCCCGCTGCCGTTACCCCCAATCACGGCAACAGCCTCCCCCGCATGCAGCGTAAAGTCAACTCCCGTGAGTGCACCAGTCCCGTCCGGATACGTGAAACGAACGCCGCGCGCGACAATGATTGGTTCCGCCATCCCCACCTACCGCAACACCCACCACGCGGCAATCACGCCAGTCATCGAAAAACACACCAGTACGGTATCCTGCCAAACCCACAAAACAGCCCCGGCGTAAAGAAACTCACCCCGGAACCCGCGCGCCGCCATCCCCCGTTCCACGCGCCCCGCCCGTTCCAGCGATCGCCCAAACAACACAGCCACCACACCGGCGGCCACCCTAAACTGTTGAAACCGCGGGACTCCAGCGAATCCCCGGCAGAGCGCCGCGGTCCGCGCTCCAGCCGCCTGGCCGGCCAACAGAAAAAGATAACGGTAAAGCAATTCCATCACCTGAGTCAGAATAGGGGGCATCCCCAGTTTCCGGAATGCCTGAACCAGTCGGGTCCACGGCGTAACTCCCACCGTCACCAGGCACGCCAGAGCGGAAACATAACTCTTAAGCAGAAGTAACAACGCCCGGTCCGGTTCACCCGCAATCCAGACACCCACGGCAAACGGAACGGTAAACGCCAGGATCGCCGCGGCCCGCCAGAGGACTCCAGCCACTGGAAGCCGGGCAGCCAATAAGGCGGTAAGAGGGAAGACTCCGAACGCGCCCACCCGCCATCCAGCCTGGGCAGGACTCACGGACACCGCCAGCAGAAACAACACCAGAACCCCAAGCTTCGCGCGCGCGTCACGCCGGTGAAGCCAGCTTCCACCCCGGCTCCACTCATCGACAACGGCGTACTGCATCGCTTAGCTGTTCCTTGGCCGGCCGATCAGCCGGCCCATCATCGAGCACAGCACATAGATCACAGCCAGGCCGGCCAGGCCCGCGCCCGCCTTCGACAGCCATTCGCCACCCGCCGCCTTCCATTCATAATCGGTCAGTGGAGTGGTGAACAAAGTCACCGCGCGGCTGGCGATACCCGACTGTTCCGCCAGATTCTCCAGCCCGTCCGGCGACCCGGAGGCAACCAGCACACCCACCGCCGCCAGCAGCACGGCGGCCGCCGCCAACAATCCCGTGGCCCTGCTTCCGGCCCCGGCCGGAGTATTCACCCAACCAGGATTCAGCCGCTCCACGGCTTCAAACACCGCCAGGGTGATAAGCCCCTCTAGCACGGCAGTAACCACAAACAGACCCGCTGACACCGCCAGCACCGGCCCCGTGAACGAAACTCCCGACGCCGCCAACTGCGCCATCGCCAGACTCGCCCCCACAAGAACGGATAGGAATCCGCCCAGGAACACGCCGGCCCTGCGAAGCGGAGTATTCGCCCAGTACCGATACGGCAGATACCCGGCCATCACGCCGATCAGCGCCATATTGAGCACATTGGCGCCCAAAGCCAGCACGCCGCCGTCCTGGAACACCAGCGCCTGCACCACCAGAATCGCGGTCATCACCATGGAAGCCGCCGCCGGACCCAACGTGCAGGCCAGCAGCGCTCCACCCACCAGGTGACCGCTGGTGCCCAACCCCACCGGAAAGTTGATCATCTGGGCGGCAAAGACAAACGCCCCCATCACGCCCAGCAGCGGCGCCCGGTCAGCGGCTGTCCGCTGCGCCCGGCGGGCCATGAAGCCCACCGCGGGCACGCTCACCACATCAAGCGCCGCCCACACCGGCGGTGACAAGAATCCATCCGGAATGTGCATGGCTATTGGATCCTCAAAGGTAGCACGATTTTGGAAATCGTGTTGCGGCGGCTGGAACTGGTGTTAACTGGAATAATGGCACTGTATGGCGGCATTGAGGCCGGTGGAACCAAGTTCATCTGCGCGGTAGGCACCGGGCCCGGCGCCCTGCGGGACGAGACGGAGATTCCCACCACCACGCCGGCCGAAACCATGCAAAGGGTTGGGGAGTTCTTTTGCGGCCACCGCCTGAAGGGTGTCGGCATTGGTTCGTTCGGTCCCGTGGACCCGGCGCAAGGTGTCATCACCAGATATACGCCGAAACTGGGGTGGCGTGGATTTAAGTTCCGCGAAACAGTGGAACGGCTCACAGGCGTTCCGGCCGTTCTCGACACCGACGTCAACGCCGCCGCCATGGGCGAACACCGGTGGGGCGCCGCGCAGGACACGCCGGATTTCCTCTACTTGACCGTCGGAACGGGCATCGGAGGCGGCGGAATGGCCAACGGCCGGCTGCTCCATGGGCTGGTGCACCCGGAAATGGGCCACATCCGCGTGCCCCGCCACCCCGGCGACCGGTTCAGCGGCTCCTGCCCCACCCACGGCGACTGCCTGGAAGGGCTTGCCTGCGGCAAAGCCATGGAACAACGCTGGAATGCTCCCCGCGTGCAGGACCTGCCGGACGGCCATCCCGCCTGGAATCTCGAAGCCTACTATCTGGCCTGCGGCGTGGTGAACTTCGTCTGCACGGTCTCGCCCACGCTCGTCATTCTGGGTGGCGGAGTGATGAAACGCCGCGGACTTCTCAGCGCTGTTCGGCGGGAGGTGCGTCAACTTCTGAAGGGATACGTTCCTTGCGCTCGCCTGTCGGCTCCGAAGCTGGGCGGGAGAGCTGGGGTTCTTGGAGCTCTGGCTCTGGCGGCTGCGTGAGCGCCGCCTCGCGCACAAGTTGTTGAAAAGTCACCGCCAGGCTGCGCCAACGGTACCGCAGAGGCCCCCCCGTGCAGATCTTAAGGGACCCATCCTGCACCGCCTGGCGCCGCACCGCCCTGTCCACATTGGCTTCCCGTGGAAAGAACGTCCCCAGGAACTGCTTCCGGCACGGCGGCGGGTCCTGGGCGAACACAGCCGGGACAAGCAGGAAAGCAGCCCGAATCAGACGCATCACCGTAAGAGTCTACAAAGAATCCCCCGTGAAAGATAGGTGGTACCCAGGGGCAAAGTACCGGAACGGCCCTACCAGATGCCCAGCAGGTGCCACCAGGCGAAACCCAGTGTGGACCAGATCAGAATGTTCATCACCGAAATGACGGCTCCGGTCACCCACCAGGTGCGCATGCTCACGTACTCCAACCCAAAAAACAACGGCGCGGGCGTGGTGCCGTAGTTGGTCAGGCCGGCCGCCAGATTCGCAAAACACGCGAAGGCATAGACCATCAGACCAACTGGCGCACCCTTGGCCGCCAACACCGCCAGAAATGCCGGATACATGGCCAGAAGGTGGGCCGTGATGCTGGCGAAACCATAGTGCGCGTAATAATAGACCAGCAGCGTTACGGCGAACACCGGCTCCCAGGTAAGGTCGCCCAGAAGTCCCCCCACCGCTTTGGCAAACTCGGTGGGAATGCCTGTCGTGGCCAGAGACTTGCCCAGTTGAGTCAGGCCGCCGTACCAGATGAATAACGCCCATCCGGCTTTCTCGGAACGGATCTGCTCCCAGGAAAGGGCGCCCGTCAGGAGCAACGCGATCACACCCGTCAGGGCCGTGATCGTGATATCGACGCCATGCCAGTTATAGGTCAGCCAGACCAGGCACACGGACCCGAACACCAGCCCCACAACCTTCTCCGCCCACACCGGCCGGCCCATCTTCTCCAGCTCTTCACGGGCAAACCCGGCCGCCTCCGGCGTTTGGCGCACCGTCGGCGGATAAATCCACTGAATCACCAGCGGCACCAGCAGCAGCGAGGCCAGGCCGGGCACAATGCCGGCGATGGCCCAACTGGTCCAGGTGACCGGCTGGCCGCCAAACTTCGTTCCGATCTCGGCTGCCAGCGGATTGCTCGCCTGCCCCGTGTAGAACATCGCGGAGGTGATGCAGACGCTCTGATACACCGAAAGCACGAGAAACCTCCCCAGGATGTTGGCCGTGGGGCCGGGCGTCGACCCGTAAAGCTCCGAAATCGACCGCACAATCGGCAAAACCACCCCGCCCGAGCGCGCGCCATTCGACGGAATGAACGCGGCGAGCACCATGTCCGTGAGCCCAAGCGCATAGGAGACGCCCAGCGAGTTTCGCCCGAAAAGCCGTATGAAAACCAGAGCCATGCGCCGGGCAAGCCCCGTATCGATCAGCGCGCGCGAGATGAAGAAAGCCGAGAGCAGCAGCCACACCGGCGGGTCCGCGTAACCCGAAAGCGCCTGCGCCGGCGTCAAACCGCCCAGTAGCGCGGACGCGGTCACCCCGGCCAGAACCAGGGCGCCCTGCGGCACCGGTTCAAGAATAAGGCCGGCGATGGTGGCGCAGAAAATGCCGAGAAGACGCCAGCCCTCCGGCTTCACGGTCTCCGGTCTCGGGACCAGGTACACCACCGCGCAGTAGACCGCGGCAATCGCCGCCAGCTTCAGAAGGCGCGAGGAGTTAGGGGTGCTGGACACGGATCGCTCATGATACCAGAGCGTCCGCCGGGCTTACCGCAGCACACCCATCCGGTCAATGGGCCAGTAGACGAAAACAGCTTTGCCGTAGATGTACCGGCGATGCAATGGCCCCCAGGACCGGCTGTCGTTCGAGGCGCTGCGATGGTCGCCCATCACAAAGTAGTGGTCCTCCGGAACCCGCATCGGCGGCAGGAACAGGCTGTCGCGGTACCCGTCGGGCACATAGCCCTCCGCCAGTTGTACGCCGTTCAGCAGCACCTTTCCCGCGTTCACTTCCACGGTGTCGCCGGGCAGCCCGATCACGCGCTTGATGTAGGACTTGTTCGTATCCCCCGGGAACCAGAACACCACCAGATCGCCTCGCAGCACTTCGCTGATGCCGAACCGGTACGTGAACTTGTTGATGAAGATGCGCTCCTGGTCCGAAAGCGACGGCATCATGCTGGTGCCTTCCACTTTCACGGGCTGGTAGAGGAAGAGAATGACCGCGATGGCGATGACCACCGAAAGCGCAAGGTCGCGCAGCCAGTATAGTGTGAAAGAGAGCGGCGAGCGGCGCGGTGCGTCCGCGGCCCGGGTGTCTACACCTGGTTCGACCGGCGTGCTGCTATTGGAATCCTGCTCCATCGCGAAGAGCGAACTAAACCTTTCTTAGCATGAGCGATACCGCCGAGGCAATCCGATCCACCCGCACAGCCCTCATTATTCCCGCCCACAATGAAGAAGACGTGATCGAAACCATGTTGTCCCGTCTGCCGGCGGGCCTTTTTGATACTGTGATCGTCGGCGTGAACGGTTCCAGGGACCGCACGGCGGAACGGGCCCGCAACGCCGGAGCGATCGTGATTGAGGACCCGCGCAAGGGCTACGGCGTGGCCTGCCTCCGCGCCATGGAAGTCCTCCCCCCGGAAACCGGCGCGGTGGTCTTCATGCAGGCCGACGCTTCGGAGGATCCCGCCGACGCGCGCCGGCTCCTCGATCCACTCCGCAGCGGCGCGGCAGACCTCGTCATCGGGTCGCGAACCCTGGACGCCGGGTCCCACCTGTTATCCCATCAGCGCTTCGGAAACTGGCTGGCCACCCGCCTCATCCAGGTGCTTTTCGGGCATCGGTACACGGACCTTGGACCCTATCGCGCCATCACCGTGGAGGCGCTGCGCGCACTCGGCATGCGCGATGAAAACTATGGCTGGACCGTCGAGATGCAGGTCCGGGCGCTTCGCCGCCGGTTGCGCGTGGTCGAAATTCCGGTGCGCTCCGGCCGGCGCGTGGCGGGCACGGAAAAGGTTTCAGGCAATGCCTGGGCCAGCCTCCGTGCCGGCGTCAAGATCATTTGGACGGTGCTGCGGCTGGCGGTGGCGGCGCGGTGAGCAGCCCGCCCGCCACAGGCACCGGAACCGCGCCCAGACGAAGCAGGTCGTCGTGAAATCCGCGCAGCGTGAAAGCGCCGCCGCGGGCCTGCTTCACCTGATCGCGCAGCCGAAGCATTTCCCGGTACCCGGCAAAATACGTGGGAAGCTGCACACTGGTCAGTTTGGCCCGGCGCAGCTTGGCCTCCGCTTCGTGGCGTTCCTGAAACGTGCGCTCCATCATCAGGCTCATGGCCTCCTCGTCGCTCATGTTCATAGTGTGCAGCCGGATGTCGAGAACGGTGTTGGCCGCCACGCGCAGCAGGTGCTTGAGCCACATGAGCTTCAATCCCGGGTCCTTTTCCAGATACCCGTTCTCAATCATCATGGCCGTGGCATAGACGGCCCAGCCCTCAATGTAGGGTCCGTTGCCGTAGACGGTGCGAAGCAGCCGGCGCGCTGGCGGCTGGATATCGTTTGAATACTCGAACTGCACGTAGTGGCCGGGCATCGCTTCATGAATCGTGAGGATTTTCAGCCCGTAAAAGTTGTCTTCCCGAAACTTCGATTCAATCCGCTCCGCCGTCCAGTCCTTCGGCACCGGTGTCAGCCAGTAGAACGCGCCCAGCTTGGGCTCAAGCGGCGGCGCCGGGTTGAAGCCCCCCACCGCATAGACGCCTCGCATGTGTTCAGGCGTCTCGATCACCTTGAGATTGTCCCGCGCGGGCAGACCCAGCAAACCCTCGCGGCGAATGAACGCCCGCGCCTCTTCAAGATCCCGCGCCGCGTCCGAAAACAGGGTCTCCGGAGTCGCATGGCGGCGTGCCACCCGGTCCAGTTCCGCCCGGATCACCTTGCCGGCGTCCTGGCCGGGGCGCCCGCCGGCCAGCCGGAACATTTCCGTGCGAATCCGTTCAATCTCCGCCTCGGCCTCGGCCAGCAGTGCGGCCGGCGTCGTGGACGTGACAAGCGTACGGCGGAACTTCTCTTCATAGAGATCCTTGGCCAGACGCCAGTCGGACGGACGCTTCGAAAGCTCCTCCGTAAGCCAGCGATTGAAGCCGCGCATGGCGGCAAGAGCCGGACCGGCCGCGCGTTCGAAGGAGTCCTTCAGGTCCGCCGGAGTCCTGGCCCGGATCTCGCCCTCCACCAGCGCAATGTTGCCTTCGTTCTCCTGCCGCGCCACCTCAATCCATAACGGCGGCGAATCCACCAGATTCATCTTGGCGATCTCAAAGAACGGCGGCACCTTCTCCAGCCTGCGGATGATGTGGAACCACCGGACATTCTGGTTGGTGTACTCGACGGTCACCGGGTGGAACAACGCATTGCCCAGTGATTCCGCGTACAACGTGGGGTTGTGGCGGAAGGACTGAATCCGGTCCAGTTCCAGCAGCGCCAGATCAATCTGATTCTGAATGATGTCGTAGTCGGCCTTGTCGCCGGGCGTGAGCCGCCCCCGGTCAATCAGCTTCTCCAGGCCTTTGCGAAAAGCCTTGTAAAAAGTGCGCTGCCGGTTGATTGCCTGCGGGGCGTAATCGTCAAGCAGTTCATCCATCGGCACACCGGCATGATGGTGGTGGCCGTTGGCGGCGGCGTAGGTGGGCGTGAAGGAGAGCGTCGTGTAGACGAACTCTTCGCAATGCTCCACCAGCTTGAGCGGCTTCCGGTAAATCTGGCAACCGGCCAGAACAAGGGTTGCAAAGAGAATGGCGGCGCGCATGAGTGTGTTCAGTAGATGTAGACGAACTCGTTTGAGTTGAGCAGGGCGAGCAGAACGTGGGCCAGCCCACGCGTCCGGGCATCGGCCTCCGAAGGATGCAGGTTGTGTTCGAACGGCGCCGGATCTTCCTGCTGAACGAAGCGGAAGTTCTCCCCGGTGAGTTCACTGGTGATGGTGTGGACCAGCGGCTGTGGCTTAGGCCGCCCGGGCGGCGTGGCCGCGGATTCGCGCGCGGTCATGCGATCCCAGTGCTCCCGTGAAACCTTCAGTTCTTCCGCCGCCGCAGGACGCCCGTAGACCAGCCGGAAGGCCCGCTCCAGGCGGCCCTGATCACTCGTACGCTCACCCATCACACGAGCCGCCATGGCCAGTGACATGTCGCGCATGAACTGGCTGTTCATCAGCGCAAACGCCTGCGTCGGCAGCGTGGACGCTTCCCGCCGCTCGCAGGACATATCCAGATTCGGCCCGTTGAAAACGTCAATCATCGGGTCCGTCAGACTGCGCTGCTGAAACGCGTAGACGGTCCGCCGGTTCCGGTCCCGCTTGGCCGGAGAAGGATGATAGGCGGGCGCCAGCGACCCCATCCGGTGCAGCGGCTGCCGCGCCACGTCTTCATTGATCTGGGGAAAAACCCCGGGCCCCCCGGCATCCGGGCTCAGTTCACCAGCCACCGCCAGCGTGCTGTCCCGCAGAACCTCCGCTTCCACCCGCCGCGGTGTGAAGTGCGACAGATATTGATTGCCCGGGTCCGACTCCGCGGGTGCCGCGGAGGCGCGGCGGTAGGCGTCCGAAAGCAGAATCTCACGGTGCAGCGGCTTCAGCTTCCAGCCTTGACGCATGAAACGGGCGGCCAGTTCGTCCAGCAGTTCCGGATACACCGGCTTGGCTCCCATCTTGCCGAAGTTGTTGGCGTCAGCCGCCAGTCCGCGGCCGAAATGATACTGCCAGACACGATTCACCATCACGCGCGCGGTCAGCGGGTTGCGCGAATCGGCCATCCATTCCGCCAGCGCCGCGCGCCGCCCCGCCGCGCCAGCCGGCACCTCTGGCTCAGGCAGGGCCGAATAACGCCCAACGGCCCCCGGAACCCCGGGCTCCACCGGTTCGCCCGGCGACTGGACGCTGCCCGCTACCAGGATGTTCATCGCTGGCGGCTTGTACTCGGCGCGCTTGGGATAGCGCAGATTCGGTCCACCATCCGTTTCGCCATCCAATGGGCCGCTCGACACAGCGAACGCCTTCGGCTCGAAACGGTCCAGCGATTCACGATAAAGCTGAACGTGCTTCTGATACAGCTTGTACTCTTCAAACTCCGCCGGACCCACGCCCTCCTTGGCCCGCACGGCCTTCTCCAGAACCGCCTTGGGAATGTCTTCCAGCCGTGCGGCGTTGTACTTCTTCAGGATGTGCTGGCGCGAGATCTCATCAAAGCGATCCATGTTGGCCTGCGCCGCATTCAGAACCCGCTTCAGCGAGGCGGCCTCCGCCGGCAGGTTCGCCGTATTCTCGGCGGGCAGGAACGGCACACGCGGCCGGGCAAACTCGGTCGAGGCAAAGACCGCCTGCATGCGGTAGTAGTCGCGCGTGGGAATCGGATCAAACTTGTGATCGTGACACCGGGCGCAGCCCATGGTCAGCCCCAGAAACGTAACGCCCACGGCATTGGTGACATCGTCCAGAAACATCTGGCGTGTCACGGCTTCCACGGACATGCCGGTGTGTTCCCACGGCCCGGCGCGCAGGAACCCGGTGGCGATCAGCGCCTCGGCATCGCCCGGATAGATCTCGTCACCCGCGATCTGCTCGCGCACAAACCGGTCAAACGGCTTGTCCTGATTGAACGCCCGGATCACATAGTCGCGGTACCGCCAGGCATTGGGCCGTTCAAAGTCGTTCGAATAGCCGCTTGAATCGGCGTAGCGCACCACATCCAGCCAATGGCGCGCCCAGCGTTCCCCATAGCGCGGCGAAGCGAGCAGCCTGTCGACCAGGGCGGCGTAAGCGTTGGGCGAACGGTCCGCGAGAAACGCATCCACCTCTTCCGGTGTCGGAGGCAGACCAGTCAGGTCAAACGTCACTCGTCGGATCAACGCCGGTTTCCCGGCCGGGGGCGCGGGCTTAAGACCCTTCTCGCGAAGCTTCGCCGAAATGAAGGCGTCAATCCCACGTCCGGCTTCCTTGCGGACCGGCTTGAACGCCCAGAGATCCTCGTCCTTGTAGCTCCAACTCCCCGCCGCCGGCTCGGCGCGCCAGGGAGCGCCCGCGCGGATCCAACGGGAGATCTCATCAGCCAGGCCTTCGGCGGGCTTCCCCACAGGCGGCATCCGGAGCGGTCCTCGGCCCGTCAGCACCTGATACAGCGGGCTCGCCTCAGGATCCCCGGGCACTACCGCGGCGCCTCGCACGCCACCCGCCAGCATCGATTCACGTGTTCTGAGGTCCAGCTTCGAGAGCACCTGGCCTTCGCCATGGCATCCCAGGCAGTCGCGCTTCAGCACCGGCAGAATACGGGAACCGAACAATTCCTCCGCCGTCTGGGCGCGCGCCGCCGCCGCCAGCAGACACACCAGAACGAATCGCCTCATATCGATCAAGGTATCACCTGCGAGGCGCTTCCCAGATCGTGGCCCCGATGTAACGCTCCTTGTCGTTGGCGTCGTTGAAGTAGTAGGCCGTAACCAGCTTGCCGTCCCGCCGCTGCACGGTGCGGGGGTAACCCAGGTCCCGGCTCCCGCCATCAGCGCGCAGCACAATCTCATCGCCCCAGCTCTTGCCTTCGTCGGCGCTGATCCGTGCCCGGATGCCGAAGGGCGGCAGCCGGTAGCCGTAGGTCAACGCCAGACGGCCATCCTTCAGCCGGATCATGCTGGGCGGATTGCCTCCCGTGAGTGGCGCTGGGCGTCCGGCGCCGGTCCACGTGGCGCCGTTGTCCGCCGACTGAAACAGGTCGATCCAGCGCTGGTACCGCACCGCCGTCAGCAGGGAGCCGTTCCCAAGACGCACGGTGGAAGGCATGATCGCGTAGTCATTGCCCGTCGGCTCATCGCCCATCAGGGCCACCTGCTTCCACGTCTTGCCCCCGTCGCTCGTGCGCACCACGATGATGCGGCCCTCCCGGCCATTCGACTTCGCCGCCGTCAGCCATGCCGTCAGCTCATGCTTGCCCTGCACAAGATAATCCGTCCGGGCAGCGATCCCCCGGTGGCCGAAGTCCGGCACCCGGAACGGCCCCTGCCACGACTTGCCCTTATCGGTGGTGTAGTAGAAACGCGACGGCCCAATGTGGATGTCTTCCATCCGAAACGTGATGGCGAAACCCGGCCGGCGGAAATCGATGCCGCCAGGGCAGTCGACAGGCGCCTTGCCGCCTTCGGCCGTCGGAACGCCGGCCACCTTGGTCCCCGCGGGCGGCGCCAGCGAGGCCGGCTTCTCAAGCTTCCAGGTCTCCCCGCCATCCAGACTGCGCACCAGCACGTGCTCAGCCGGCCTCTGGTAATTGATGGTGTGGATCCGGCGGTCAGAAGCCTGGAATTCGCCCAGTTCGAAGCCCATCAGAATCTCATTGCCCCAGATCCAGATGCCGTGGTTGGCCGGCCACCCGGCATAGCGGCCCGGCTCCTGGTACACAATCAGATTTTTCTTGGACACCCCTGGTGAATCCTGCGCCGCAAGCGGTACAGTCTGTACCACAACCAGTGCCGCGAGCAGTGAGTGAAGACGAGACGAGAAAAGTAGTGTCGGCATGGAGGTTCCTAGTCGCTGGTGAGCCACTCGCGATTGAGTCGAACAAGGGTGAGAAATGAGGTCTGCGTGGACTGGTTGCCCACACCGCCCCGCTCGTAGAGGCAGTAGATGGTCCCGTCCGGTCCCGCGGCCAGATCGGAGTAGCCGGCCACTCCGGCGTCCACCACCTTGCTGCGCGGCCACGTCTTCCCATCGTCGTGGCTCAACTTGATCGCCAGATTGCGGCGGTCGCGCCTCTTGCCGGGTTCGGCCGCCCCGGCCGCGCGGTCCAGATTATGCGGATTCGAGAAAAGGATCGCCCCGGGCTTTCCGGGCAGGGCCACCATGCTGCCAAAGCAGATCGGCTCCCACAGTTGGTCATGCGCCACCGCGGCGCTCCATCCCGTGGCGCCATCCTTCGAATACGTCAGCAGCCGGCGATGATGCTTTGACTCGCTGCGGGCATTCAGCAGCACGCGGCCGTCGGAGGTCTCAACCGCCGCCGTCTCGTTCGGAATGATCGTGTCCGGCGTATCGGGAATCGCGATCTCACCGGCACGCCATGTCCGGCCGTTGTCGTCGCTGAAGATTGTGGCGTTCACCGACGGGCGGTGGGCGTGGCCGCCGGTGCCGGTGGAAATCCAGACCGGGACAATCAACCGGGCGCGCCGCGTCTGAATGCCGTGCCCGGGACCCGTGGCCAGCACTTTCCACGGATACTTCGCCCGCAGCGGCTCGAACGCTCCCGTGATTTCGACAGGCTTGCTGAACGTCTGGCCATCGTCGTCGCTGCGCATGTAGAAGGCGCGCATGTATTCGTAACAGAACAGAAAGTGGACCGCTCCGCTCCGCATGTCGGCAATCGCCACCGGGTTGTTGTAGGTGATGGCCGAGGAGTTCGCCAGACCCTGGGCCAGGGCCACCGGATTCTTCGCATACGGGCCATCGATCGCCGCAATCTTGCGGAACGGCGAAAACGTGCGGCCGCCATCCGTACTGCGCCGCAGCACGATGTCGATGGTGTTCCAATCGCCGCGCCCGGCCTCGCGCGCTTCGGCGTAAGCCAGCACAGTGCCGGCCTTGGTCACCACGATGCCGGGGATTCGATACAGCCCATAGCCGCCCGTGTTCGCCTCAAACAGATCCAACCTTTCGTGCAAGGGAACCGCCAGAACCACCGCGGCCCCCGCCAGCCACAACACACCGGCTCTAAGCATCCGGCACCTCCCCATCAAAGTCATAGAAATGTTCCCCCGATTCGATCCGGATCTTCATCGACCCCATAAGCCCGCTGAGTTCGCCGCTCCCGGAATCGGGCGCCACCGTCACCAGCAGTTCCTGCCCGGCACGGCTCATCACACCGCGGTGCGCCAGCGTGAAGGACCCCGCACGGCCGTTCAGCCTTCCCGTCACTCGTTCGATCGCCACATACACAGCCGACCCTTTCACGCCGCCCATCGCGCTCAGCATCTCCCCGGTGGCCGTGGCGTCCAGCGCCCCCTGGTAGCGCTTGTCAATCGACATCCGGCCCAGGCTCGCATCCTGCCCGGCATGAGCCAGCGGCTGGGGTGTGAGCTTAACCTCGAACGCGCCCGAAACATGAATCTTCATCGGGGACTATTCTCTCGCAATGCCGCGCCGGCTGGAGCGGACAAAGCGAACCAGATGCGCGGTATGTTCGTGCGGCAGTTCCGCCTCAATCCGCGCCAGCGCGTCGTCCAGCGTCAGGCCATGGCGATAGAGCAGTTGATACGCCTTCTTGAGCCGAGCCGTGTCCGCGGCGGTGAACCCGGCGCGCCGCAGGCCCACCACGTTCAACCCCTTTGGCCGCGCGTCGAATTCGGAGTAGAGGAAGAACGGCGGCAGGTCCAGATTCACTCGCGAATTGCCTCCCACCATCGCAAGACGCCCAATCTTCGAATACTGGTGCACCACCACGCCGCCCGAAAGGAAGGCCTGATCTTCAATCTCCACATAGCCCGCCACCAGGGCACTGCTGCAGATCACCGTCTCGTTGCCAATGCGGCAATCGTGGGCGATATGGCCCGTGGTCATCACATAGTTGTCATCGCCGATCACGGTGACGGCTTCCGGCTTCGTGCCGCGCGAAATCGTATAGTGCTCGCGGATCCGGTTCCGGCTGCCCATGCGCAGATAACTTCGATGGCCGCCAAACGCTTTGTCCAGCGGATCCGTTCCCAGCACCGTGCCGGCCGAAATCTCGTTTTCAACGCCAAGCGTGGTCCAGCGCTTGATGTAGACGTAGGGCTCCAGCCGGCACCCGGCGCCCAGCGCGACATCCTGTTCAACAACGCAATACTCGCCAATCACACACCCCGCCCCGATGGCAGCATCCGGATGGATGCGGGCCGTGGGCGCGACGCGCGCGGAAGGGTCAACGGGCATAAGCTTGTATGATAGCGAGTGCATGCGTGTGTTCGAACTGGCGGCCTGGCTTGGCTCGGATTTCGAGGGGGCCGGGGAACGCGAGATCCGCGGCGTGGCGGCGCTCGACGCCGCCGGTGAAGACGACCTAAGCTTCGCCGCCGGACGCAAGGCCCTCGATGCCGCCGCTTCATCCAAAGCGGGCTGCCTGCTGGTGCCCGTAGCCTTTGAAAACACCCACGGACGAACAGTGATTCGCGTGGCCGACCCGCGCGGGGCGTTCGCCCGCGCCGTGGCCCGCTTCCACCCTCCGGTTCCACCAACACCCGGAGTGCATCCCACCGCTGTCCTGGGTAACGATGTGGTGCTGGGCGAAGGAGTCTCGGTCGGCCCGCGAGCAACTATCGCCGACGGCACCCGGGTCGGCTCCGGCACCTCCATCGGCGCGGGTGCGGCACTCGGCCGCAACGTCACCGTGGGCAGCGGCGGCCTCATCCACGCCAACGTCACCGTCTACGATGGCGTCACCATCGGCCACCGCGTCGTGCTGCACTCCGGCTGCGTGCTGGGCGCCGATGGCTTCGGCTTTGTCTTCGAACGCGATCATTACGAAAAGTTCCCTCAGGTCGGCCGGCTGGAACTGGGCGACGATGTCGAAATCGGGGCCAACACCACGGTGGATCGCGCCGCCCTCGGCGTCACCTCCATCGGACATGGCGTGAAGCTCGACAACCTGGTGCACATCGGGCACAACTGCCGCATCGGCAATCATGTGGTCATCGCCGCGCAAACGGGCCTTTCGGGCGGCGTGATTGTGGAAGATTATGCCGTCATCGGCGGCCAGGTGGGCATCGGCGACAAAGCCCGCATTGAATCGCGCGCCACGCTGGGAAGCGGGTGCGGCGTTCTCACGTCCAAGATTGTGCGCGGCGGGCAGGTGGTGTGGGGCACGCCGGCGCGGCCTCTGCGCGAGTATCTGGCGCAGCTGGCCCACATGGCGCGCCTGCCTGCCCTGGCACGCGAAGTGGCGGAGCTGAAGAAACGGCTCAATGAGCGGGGAATCTGATGCTGGTGGTGGTGGGCGGGCACAGCCGGAACATCGGCAAGACCTCGGTGATGGCGTCGGTGATCGCCGGCACCCGCCACCTGCGGTGGGCCGCCGTGAAGATCACCCAATTCGGGCATGGCGTCTGTTCGCGCGACGGCGAGGACTGTGACTGCGCGGTGACCGATTACACACACCCGTTCGCGCTGGACCAGGAACTCTCGCCAGGCGCCACCGACACCGGACGCTTTCTGGCGGCGGGAGCCGCTCACGCCTACTGGCTGCGCACAGCCATTGGGCAACTAGCCGAGGGGATGCCCGCCCTGCGCGGTTTGATGGCCCAGCATCCCGCACTGATCGCCGAATCGAACAGCCTGCTGCGGTTCGTCAAGCCGGACCTCTATCTCTTCGTCCTCGACCCATCCCAGTCCGACTGGAAGGAAAGCGCGCAACTCTGGGTGGACCGCGCCGACGCCCTGGTCATCACCGGCCCCGGATCCATGCCCGCCACCGTCTCCTCCCGCCTGCTTGCGGCCAAGCCGCGCTTCCCCGCCCCGCCGCCCGCATACGAATCTCCCGCCTTGGTTGACTTCGTCCGCTCGCGGCTCGTTTAGGCGCCCGGCGCCTCAGTCGATGTGAGAATACGCGGGAACGGTGAGGAACTCCTCAAACTGCGCGCGCGTCATCATCTGCTCAAAGAGGCCGGCCGCCACCTTCTTCGCGGGCGTCCCAGGCTTCTCCGCCAGTTCGCGGCCAATCGTCTCCCGAACCAGTTCACCCGTCACCGTGCGCCCATCGGAAAGCTGCACGCCATGCCGCACCCACTGCCACACCTGCGAACGCGAAATCTCCGCCGTCGCCGCATCCTCCATCAGGTTGTAGATGGGCACGCACCCGTTGCCGTTGAGCCAGGCTTCCAGATACTGAATCCCCACATCGACATTCTGGCGGAGGCCATCGGCGGTGATATCGCCTGAGTGCGGCGCCAGAAGATCGGCCGCGGCCACCCGCACATCCTCGCGCTTCACGTGAATCTGATTCGGCGTCGGCATGTGCTCATTGAACACATCCATCGCAATCGAGACCAGCCCCGGGTGCGCCACCCATGTGCCGTCGTGGCCCGCGCGCACTTCGCGCAGTTTGTCCAGCCGCACCTTCTCCAGCGCCGCCGCGTTGGCCTCCGGGTCACCCTTGATGGGGATCTGCGCCGCCATGCCGCCCATGGCGTGAATCTCGCGGCGGTGGCAGGTGTGGATCAACAGATCGACGTACGCCTTCAAAAACGCCTTGTCCATGGTCACCTGGCTGCGGTTCGGCAGAATCTTGTCGGCGCGGTGCCCCAGCTTCTTGATGAAGCTGAAGATGTAATCCCACCGCCCGCAATTCAGCCCCGCCGAATGATCGCGCAGTTCGTAAAGGATCTCGTCCATCTCGAACGCGGCCAGAATGGTCTCAATCAGCACGGTGGCGCGAATCGTGCCACGAGCCATCCCGAGATAGTCCTGCGCGAAATTGAAAACGTCGTTCCAAAGACGCGCTTCCAGGTGGCTCTCCATCTTCGGCAGGTAAAAGAACGGACCCCATCCCCGCTTCAGTGAGTTCGCCGCATTGTGGAAGAAATACAGCCCGAAGTCGAACAACGACCCCGAGACCGCTTCCCCGTCCACAATCATGTGCTTTTCCTGCAAGTGCCAGCCCCTGGGACGCACCAGCAGCACGCCGGTCTTGTCGTTCAGCTTGTAATGCTTGCCATCTGGATTGGTGAACGTGATGGTGCCGTTCACCGCGTCGCGCAGGTTGATGTGGCCGGAGAGGTTGTTGTCCCACGTCGGGCAGTTCGAATCCTCGAAATCCGTCATGAAAATGGTCGCGCCGGAATTGAGCGCGTTGATCACCATCTTCCGCTCCACCGGACCCGTGATCTCAACCCGGCGGTCGCGCAACGGCTCCGGAATCGGCGCCACCGTCCACTGGGCGGCGCGGATGTCTTTCGTCGATTCCAGGAAATCCGGCAGCTCACCCGCGCGCAGCCGCTCCCAGCGCTCGGCCCTGGCCTGCAGCAGGCCCTTGCGGCGCTCATTGAACGCACGATTCAGCTCAAGGACGAACCGCACCGCTTCAGGAGTCAGAATCTCGTTGTAGCTGCCTTCAATGGCGCGAGTGAACGTGGCCTGGCCGATCTGGTTGGATGAGGACATGGGATGAAAACCGTCTTCACATTCTACCTGTTGGGCGCGCGCGGAGGTTCGCTCGATAGCAGCGTCAACGCCTCCAGCGTCCGCGCCCGCTGCCCCGGCTCCAGAAGGAAGTAACGGTGGCGTCCATCCGGGTGAGCGCGAAAGCTGGTCACTCCCGTGGAATTCACCTGCACGCTGCCCGGCGCCGATAGCGTGAAGTATTGGTGGCCCGGCCGGACGCCGAAGAGCGCCGCCGTAAGATCCCACGTGGGCCGGTCATAAGGCATCTTCATGTAGGCGCGGTAGGAATCGGCCACCGGATGATTGGCGGAATACCCGAATTCCTGTTCAATGCTGGCGCCGGGGAACAACAGCGCAAGGCCGATTTCAAAGCCGCTGAACACAACCGGTCCCGGCCATTCGCCGAAAACCTTCGCGGCGGATTCCACATCCTCGCGCACATTGTATTCCGCCGGTCCCGTGGGGAACTGCCCGGCCATCACGCTGAGCAGTTTCACCTTGCGAGCCGCCAACTCCCGGCCCGCCAGTGGACTGATCGCATCCGCCTTCGAATCGAGCAGCCGTGCCAGATTCGTGCTGAACCCCACCTGCACAATGGTGACCGAACCATCCGCCTCGGCGGCCAGCACACGCCGCAACACCTGCGTCGCATCGGGCGCCTCGTTGCCGCTGCGAAGACGGCGCGGATAGAGCGGCTGGCCATCGGGTTTCCTTCGGCCCACCGGCGCCGTGATCATCGGATTCGGCTTCGGCGTCTTCCCGCCCTTCACCATGCCAATCGGAATCCCCGGCCGCCCGTAGTAATGGTTCAGAATGTCGCAAAACACCGCGGCGTCAGGGTGGTCCTTGGTGACAGTGACGGCCAGGATCTTTGCTTCCCCGCGGCTCTCCAGCGCGTGCAAAAGAGCCAGCGCCAGAGCATCGTCAACATCGTTGCCCATGTCGGTGTCGAAGATGATGCGCGCGGGCGCCGCGCCCAGGGAAAGGGCAGCCAGAAACGGAAGAAGGAATCGCATAGCCAATAGGAATGTATACCGCAATCGGGCTGTGGAGATCGGGAAACTATAATGGAGGATTGATGCACGCATACCTTGCCTGCTTCCAGCCGGAATGCGGCGCCACCTACGACATCACTCAGGTCATCTACACCTGCCCCCGCTGCGGCGGGCTCCTCGAAGCCCGCTATGACGGCTCCCCGGGCGAACCCTGGACGCTGAAGCAGGTCTTCCGCGAACGCCGCATGAGCAATCTCCCCATCGACCAGAGCGGCGTCTGGCGCTACCGCGAACTCTTCCCCTTCCTGGATAACGCCGCGCACATCGTCACCCTGCGCGAAGGACAGACCCCGCTGCTCGACGCCCCGCGCGCCGCCTCCTATGCCGGCCTCCACCGGTTCACGGTGAAGCACCAGGGCTACAACCCCACCGGATCGTTCAAAGACAACGGCATGACCTGCGGCGCCTCCCAGGCCGTGCGCCTTGGCATGAAGCGCGTGGCCTGTGTTTCCACGGGAAACACCTCCGCGTCGATGGCGGCATATGCCAGCGCCGCGGGGCTCCAGCCGCTGGTTTTCATTCCCAACGGGAACATCGCGTTCGGCAAACTGGCCCAGGCGCTTGAGTACGGCGGCCAGACGCTTCAGGTGGAAGCCAACTTCGATCAGATTCTGGCGCTGGTCCGGCGCCTGGCGGAGCGGCTGGGCATCTATCTGCTCAACTCCGTCAACCCGTTCCGCATCGAAGGCCAGAAGTCGATCGTGATCGAAATGCTCGATCAGCTCGATTGGCGCGTGCCCGATTGGATCGTCCTGCCGGGCGGCAACCTGGGCAACACCTCGGCCATCGGCAAGGCCCTGCGTGAACTGCTCGCCTGGGGCTTCATTGACCGGTTGCCGCGCTTGGCCGTTGTGCAGGCCGAAGGTTCAGCGCCGTTCTGGCAATTCATGCAATCGGAACACCGCGGCAGCTTCCCCGTGGTGGAGCATCCGGAAACGCTCGCCACCGCCATCAAGATCGGTGACCCGGTCTCATGGCCCAAGGCGCTCAAGGAGATCACCGATTCGGGCGGCGTCGTCGAGCGCGCCACTGAGCAGGAGATCGCCGACGCCAAAGCGCAGATCGGCCTCTGCGGCATCGGCTGTGAGCCGGCCTCGGCCGCGACACTCGCCGGAGCCAGGAAGCTGGTTGCCGCGGGCGTCATCGATCCGGGAGCCGAAGTGGTAGCCATCCTCACCGGCAACGTGATGAAGGACCCGGACTACATCTACCGCTATCACACCGGCCAACTGGTGGCGCCGGGCCAGGTGGCCATCCAGGCCACGTTCGGAAACCCACCGGTCGTGGTGCCGAACGACGAAGACCGCATCGCCGCGCTCCTCGGCTGATCAGCCCGCCGAGGCTGTCACCGCGCGAGCCCTGTCCGGCTGCCGCAACCCATAGCGGTTGAGCGCCATCGCGGCCCCTTGTAACACAACCGACACCGGAATCCAGATCTGCCAGTGGGAGAAAAGTCCCTCTTCAATGCCAAACTGGCCCGAAGCACCCATGTCGGACGCCAGACGCCAAACACCCAGCGCAGCCGCCATGATGGAGAACGGTGTAAGCAGAGAAGCGCCGGCCAACGCCAGGCGCTGATTCTTCGGCAGATCGCGAGGGATCCGGCGGCGGCTCTTAAATCGCAGTCGAACGATCATCCCGGGGGAGAGAAATTCCAGTGTACAAGATCGGTTGCGGGCCCCGGTTACTCCAGTGATATCCTGAACGTTTCCGCTCCAGGAGACTCCTACCAATGGCAAAAATCAGAACAGCAATGATCGGCACGGGCTTCATGGGAATCGTGCACACCGAAGGCTGCCGCCGGCTCGGCAACGTTGAGGTCACCGCCGTCGCGGCCTCCTCCCAGGCCAAGGCAGACGATTTCGGCAACGCCGTGGGCATCCCCAAGCGCACCGCCGATTGGGAAGCCCTGGCGCGCGACCCTGAAATCGACGCCGTCCACATCTGCACCCCCAACGTTCTCCATTTCAGGATGGCCAAGGCGTTCATGGAAGGCGGCAAGCACGTGCTCTGTGAAAAGCCGCTCACCATGAATTCGGCGGAAGCGGCGGAGATGGTGGCCATCGCCGCGCGCACCGGCGTGGCCAACGCCACCAACCACAACCTGCGCTACTACGCCGTCGTTCAGCACGTCCGGCAGATGGTGGCGGCGGGCGAACTCGGCGACATCCTGGCCGTCCAGGGCACCTACTCGCAGGACTGGCTGCTCTACGACACGGACTACAACTGGCGCATCGAGTCGGCCCAGAATGGCAAACTCCGCGCCATGGGCGATATCGGATCGCACTGGATGGACATGATTCAGCACCTCACCGGACTGCCCATCACCTCCGTCTGCGCCGATCTGCAAACCTTCCACCCCACCCGCAAAAAGCCGAAGATGAGCATCCAGACCTTCGCCGGCAAGACACTCACACCGGAAGACTACGACGAGGTGCCCATCGACACCGACGACTTCGGCGCCGTCCTCCTCCGCTTGGGCGGCCGCGCCCGCGGAGCGTTCACCGTCAGCCAGGTCTCAGCCGGCAACAAGAATCGCTTCTTCTTCGAAATCTACGGCACCAAATGCGGCATCCAGTGGAACCAGGAGCGCCCGGATGAACTCTGGATCGGCCACCGCAACTCGCCGAATCAGGTCATCATCAAGGATGGCTCTCTGCTCCTCGGAGCCGCCAAAGGCTTCGCCGACCTCCCCGGCGGCCACAGCGAAGGCTACGACGACTCGCACAAGCAACTCTTCCGCCGCTTCTACGCCAAAGTGGCCAACGCCGCCGCGCCCGTGGAATACCCCACCTTCGAAGACGGCCTGCGCGGCATGAAGTGCCTGGAAGCAGTGCTCGCCAGCCACGAATCGCGTGGCTGGGTCAACGTGTAGCCACGGCCTCCGCGCAGAGGGCATCGAAGCGGCTGAGAAGGTCAACCACTGGATCGAACGAAGCATGAGACAAGGGGATCAGTTCCCGCTTGCGGCTCCATGCATAGGGCAGTCCCGTATTCGGGTCTTCCTCGCAAGTAGCCGCGAGCAGGCAACGTAAGGCGGACTTGTCCACCTTCCCGCGGTCCCAATCTGTCACGCCCGTGCACCTCATGAACTCGTCAAGGCAGCGGGACTGATCGGGCCACGTAGCACGCATGGCAGCCAGACACAGGGAGTCGAGGCTGCCCGGCGTCTCCTGTCCCGGGATCAGGAAAATGCCCACCAGGGAGTCATGCTCCTGCGGAACGAAAACGCCCGGCCGGTCGGGAATTCTGAAACTGGCGCAATCCCTCTTGAGCGCCGCCCGAACTTCCCGAAACGATTTCACCGGGTCGTAGTCGGCGTCGGTGAGAACAGCAAACGCCGTACATGATGGGCTGCCTACGCGCACGCCTGAGAGCAGCCTGCCAAATCCCTCCCGGTCCCCGTCCGGCGGCTTCGGGCACCTGACCTCGAACTGATCCAAGCCCCTGGCCTGAATCAGTTTGCGCAGAAACGCTTCGTCGCCCAGCCCTTCACAAAGAAGAACGCGCGACTCGATTCGGCTAGGCATCCCGGGACCCCGAAGTCAGCGGACTTCCACCTCTTCAGCCAGAGCGTGGCCAAAATCAACGCCACCGAAAGCGTACGCCGCTGGCCCCCCAGCCCGGCCATCCATACGGATCAGCGCAAAGTCATCAGGAGCATCCCGGATCATCGGCTGAAGGGACGCAAGAAACTCACGGCTATGCGTCGTTGCGAATATCTGAACGTCGCTCCGGCGGCACTCATCGAAAATGCTGTTCATCATCGGTTCGAAACGGTCAAAGTAAAAGCCGTTTTCCACTTCGTCGAGCAGAAGGGCCGCACCGGGTGAGTTCACGGCCGCAAGAAGAATGCTCCAGTACCGCCGGATTCCGGCCGACAACACACCAATGGGTATCTTAACGGGCAGGTCTTTGACGCCAACGAAAAATGCGGTTTCCCCGGCCTCAGTTTCCAGAGAAACCTGTTCCACTTGCGGGAAGGCCCTCCGGAGCACAGAAACAATCCGGCCGTCCTGGCGGCGCTTGCTAATCTCCGAGAACCGCAAAATGCTCTCGGAGTCAGAACCCTGGCTCGATGAAGGCACTAACACCCCAGGATAGGCGTCCGCCCAGGTACTGAACCCAAGCCGGCCGTCGGGCAGGGCTTCCAGCCGGGCCTGATGCTGCCCCGTCTCGGTACGCCACTCGAACTCAACCACACGCCCGGATGGCTCGTTAACCCGGAAGTCCGTTAGAGACGGTAGCGTGACAACCGACCGGCCGCTCGATGCCGAGTGAATACGTAGCGATCTCGCGCCGCGAACCGAATCGAGGAACTGAATGAACACCTCTGTGTCCATCTCACAGCGGTGAAACAGATGCCTCAACAGCGTCTCGTCATGGCTCCCGGGAAGCAGAGTCATGCCTAGCTGACCCCGTAGCAGGCGCAAATCCAGTGCTGTCTTGGGCCCGGGTGCCATTGAAAGAAACAACGCTTCAAGCAGCGCGGTCTTTCCGCTTCCGTTCGGACCAACGATGAAGTTGAACCGCCTCAGTCCGGCCAGATCCACCGATCTGAACCCACGAAAGTTATGGATCTCGATTTTCTCGATCATGCGCTCGGGCCGTATTCCGATGCCAGTCTAGCATGGCCTTCGGGCGCTCAAGATTCACTCATCCCTTTATTCGTCCCGCAGCGCCACCATCGGGTCCACACCCAGCGCACGCCGCACCGGCGCGGCCGTTGCCACCAGCGCCACCAGCACCAACGCCACCACACCAGCAGCCAGCGACATCGGATCGTACGGCTTCAGTTCATAGAGCATCGCCGCCGCGGCCTGACCCGCCCACACCGAAAGCACCAGACCCGCCGCCACGCCGATCGCCAACAGCAGCACCACTTCCTTCATCACCAGCCTCAGCACCTGCTCCCGCCCCGCTCCCAGCGCCATCCGCAGGCCGATCTCGCCCCGCCGGCGCGTCACCATGTACGAGATCACTCCATAAAGCCCCAAGGCAGCCAAGAGACCGGCCAGCACGCCAAACCCGCCCGATAGGCCCGCCATCAGCCGTTCCGTGGTCATCGAATCCTCAAGCTGGGTCATCATCGGCCGGAACTCCACACGGATCAGCGGATTCATCTCCGCCAGCGCCGCCTTCACGGCCCGCGTCAACTCCTCGGGCCGCTGGCCGGCCACCCGCACCATGACATTGGTCTCCTGGCTCGCACGGTCGTTCTGAGTCATCGGAAAGAACCCCTGTGGACGAAACTCCTCCCGCAGGTTGTAATACTTGGTGTTCCGCACAAGACCCACGATCTGCATCAATGGCTCCGGCTTACCGGCTTCGGCCTCCAGATGGAACGTGCGGCCCACCGGGTTCGCACCGCCGAAGTACTTCGTGGCGAACGCTTCATTCACAATGGCCACCTTCGGTGAACCGGCCACATCGTTGTGGTTGAAGTCGCGGCCGGCAAGAAGGCCAATGCCCATCGTCTGAAAGTAGCCCGGCCCGGTCCGATTGAACCACGCATTCTTGCCACTGGCCGCCGCCACCGCGCCATCCGGACCCACACTGTTGTCCCAACCTCCGCCGCCCACCGGTGTCATCATCACCTGCGCGGCTGAGATCACACCCGGCAGCGTCGAGAGTCTGTCGTTGATCTCGCGGGCGAAACCGGCGCGCCGTTCCTCGGCATATCGCAAGGGCGCGAAATCCACCTGCACCGCCAGCACCCCTTCCAGCCGGAACCCGGGATCGGTGGCCAGCAGCTTCTGCAGGCTCCGGACAAACAGCAGCGCGCCCACCACCAGCACCAGCGAAAGCGCCACCTGAACCGATACCAGCACACGGCGCGCGCCCAGCCGCTCGCGCCCGCTGGTGTTGCCGCGCCCGCTCGAACGCATCGCGGCGGCCGGCGCAAGGAACGCGGCGCGCAGAGCCGGCAGCAGTCCGAAGAGAACGCAGGTCAGCAGAGCCAAGGCAGTCATGAAGGCAAGGATTCGCCAATCGAAAGGAGTTTCCAGGAAGCGCGGATTACGGGGAGAGTCGAAATAGGCCACCAGGGCGCGGCTCAACACCTGGGACAGTCCGGCGCCCAGCGCCGTGCCGGCCAGCGCCAACAGCAGGCTTTCGGTCATCAGTTGGCGCACCAGCGTCCAGCGCGTTGCTCCCATCGCCTGGCGTACGGCTATCTCCCGCTCACGCACGGAAGCGCGCGCCAGCAACAGGTTCGCCAGGTTGGCGCAGGCGATCAGCAGGACCAGCCCCGTGATGGCCATCAGGATCCAGAGCGGGCGCTCGGAGTTGCGGCGAAGCCGGGAAACGCCCGTATCACCGGCCGTCACCTCCAGCTTGTTCGCCAGATAGCGCTTGCTCAAGTCCGCCTTGTAGCTCTCGGGCAGGGTGGAGCGCATGAACGCCGGGGAGGCAGCCTTCAACTGCGCGTCGGCCTGCGCCACCGTCATGCCCGGAAGCAGCCGGCCCATCACGGAGAGCCACCAGGCGGCCCGCAAATCGGCACGGCTGCGGCCATCCTGCCCTGGCGTGCCCTGCGCCCACGCACGATCGGTGCAGAGCGGAATCGCCACATCATAGCGGTTGCCCACCTCCACCCCAAAGAACGCCGGCGCACTCACCCCAACCACCGGCAGCTTATGGCCGTCCAGGCTGATCATGCGGCCCACGGCGCTCGCCTCGCCGCCGAACTCGCGCTGCCAGAAGGCATGGCTCAGCACAGCCGCCGGGCTGCCGCAACCGGGGCTGTCATCCTCCGGCGCGAGAAGGCGGCCGCGAACGGGCTTCACACCCAGCACCGGGAAAAAGTTGCCGCTGACATAGAGGCCCTCCGCATAGCGGGCTTCACCGCCCTCGGACAGGTTGAAACGCGCGGCGCTCCACGCAAAGACGCCGGAAAAGACCTTCTGCTGCGCCTGCACTTCCGCGAAACCGGCGCTTGTAAGCCGCGCGCTCCGCGTCGACCACCAGCCGGCGCGCGCGGACTGCGGGGCGTAATCGATATAGGCCAGTTCCCCGGGGTTTTCCACCGGCAATGTCCGCAGCCGGATGGCGTCGATCAGTTGAAAGATGGCGGTGTTGGCACCCACACCCAGCGCCAACGACAGCACGGCCACGGTGGTGAATGCGGGCGCCTGCCGCAGTTGGCGAAACGCGAACCGAAGATCCTGAGGAATGGACGGCACGGTGATCTCCTTGATCTCACCTTAGACGGGAGCCCAACCGGTTCGTTAGCGCCGCTCCGGCGCGGCCCTCAAAAGCGCCGTCGAAAGCCCCCGCTACTGCGTCACTTCGGGTGGCGGCGGAGCCCCCAGCGCCGACGCGATGATCCCCAGCGCCTTGGCGGCGCCGCCCAGTTGATCCGGCAGCGGGTGGTCCTCAAGATACTCGCCCGCATCCGTGAGCAGAGTGGGCAACTGGCCCATCCCCGCGCTCAGGCTGTAGTTCACCACCGGCGGGCTCCCCCAATACGGAACTCCATTCGCATCCACGCTCACGTTCGGTGTCGGAATCTGCGCCGACGTCACAGTCTGCCCCACGGCGACCAGATCCACGGCCGGAACCTTCTTCAACACCTGGGAAGAGTGATAGAGTGCAATCGCCAGATCCCGAAACGCCGGCCCCAACGTCCCCAGTACTGGCAGAAGCGGCAACAGTTTCAGCAGATCCACCGGCATGTCCTGCCTCCCGCCCCGGCAGCAGCAGCGTATCAACCCCACATTTCCGTTTTGAGCCGCGCGTGCGAATCTCCTGGATGCTCGTCCGCATCAATATCGATAGGGGTTTGAAGGCAGCGAAGACCCCTGCGGAGGACAGCACCCAATGGGTGACAAACAAAACCAGCCCTTTCAGCTCTCGTTCAACGGCCTTCTCAAGATCGACTTCCAGGGATCGCGCGTTACTTCCGATGGTGGTCTGATCCTGGTGCGTGAGTTGGATGAACGGCTGGGCTTCGGTGCTCTCATTGCCCAACACCTGACTGACTCACGGCGCGGCAAGAATACCCAGCTTCCGCTGGCGGACCTACTGCGCCAGTCCGTCTACAGCCGGATTGCCGGCTACGAGGATGTCAACGATGCCGAGCGGCTCTCGCAGGATCCAACCTTCCGGCTGA
>Ga0194132_10003500_pt1 | contig 27877 bp, 23 predicted proteins | sample TA2KigOf80mmetaG_FD_148612 | JGI IMG/M metagenome (GOLD analysis project Ga0194132, IMG submission 148612) | Freshwater microbial communities from Lake Tanganyika, Tanzania - TA2015054 Kigoma Offshore 80m | ecosystem: Environmental > Aquatic > Freshwater > Lake | place: Tanzania: Lake... | reverse complement strand
CGGGCGATCGGGGCGGCGGTCTGCGCCTGGGCGGCATGACCCGGCAGCGCGCCGTCGAGCAGAGCGCCGTCGTCGCGCGCGAGGCGCCGCTCCTCGCGGCGGCGATGCCGTTCATCGCCCACGCCGCGATCCGCACGCGGGGCACGGTCGCCGGAAGCCTGGCCCACGCCGATCCGGCGGCCGAGCTGCCGGCGGTCGTGCTCGCGCTCGACGCGACGCTGACGGTGCGGAGCGCCGCTGGCGAGCGCACGCTTCCCGCGGCGTCGTTCTTCACCGGCCTGTTCTCCACGGCGCTCCGACCCGACGAGCTGCTCGTCGGCATCGCCATCCCGCCGCTGCCGCGGCGGACGGGCTGTGCGTTCCAGGAGATCTCGCGGCGCCGCGGCGACTTCGCGCTCGCCGGCGCGGCGGCGGCGGTCACGCTGGACGAGGATGGCCGGTGCGCGGCCGTCCGGGTCGCGCTGTTCGGCGTCGGCGATCGCGCCGTGCTCGCCGACAACGCCGCGCGGGCGCTCACGGGCCACACGCCCTCGTCCGGCGCGATCCGTGAGGCCGCGGCAGCTGCGGCCCGTCACGACATCGATCCGCCGAGCGACATTCACGCCTCCAGCCGCTATCGGCGTCATCTCGCCGAGGTGCTGATCCGCCGCGTGCTGGAGCGCTCCGTCCAATCCGTGGAGGCCGCATGAAGCTCTACGATCTGTCCCAGCCGCTGAACGAACAGGTGTCCTTCTGGCCGTTCTACCCGCCCTTCGAGGTGAAGTACATCAAGCGCAAGGCCGAGCACGGGGTCAACGCCCAATACATCATGACCTCCAACCACATGGGCACGCATCTCGACGCGCCGCGGCACTTCGTCACCGCCGGCATGACGATCGACGAGATCCCGGTGGCCTGGCTGTGCGGACCCGGCGCGCTCGTCGATCTCTCCGGCGAGATGGACGAGCTCGGCCTCTACACGCCGACGATGATCGAGGACCGCGTCGAGGTGAAGAAGGGCGACCTCCTCCTGCTCCACACGGGATGGCACAAGTACGCGCAGTTCGGGGCCGAGCCGGACGAGGAGAAGTACATCCACCGCCATCCCGGCGCACACCCGGACATGGTGCCCTGGCTCCTGGAGAAGGAGATTCACATCTGGGGCGTGGACTGCATTTCGACCGACCACCCGATGAACCTGCCGATCGGACGCTTCCTGGGCAAGGGCGCGCACGGGCACTGCGACCGCGTGCGCAGGCAGTGCGAGGACAAGTTCGGCGGGCCCGAGGCCGTGGCGCGGCTGTTTCCGGACTCCGCCTACCAGCTGACCCACAACGCGCTCTTCCCGAAGAACTGCATGCACATCGAGAACCTCGGCGGCGACATCGACGCCCCCGCGCTGCAGAACCGGCGCCTGATCCTCGGCTGCTTCCCCTGGAAGTTCAAAGGGGGCGAGGCGGCCTTCGCGCGCGTGGTCGCGTTCGACGGCGACTGGAGGCCGTGACCGCTCTCGCCGATCTGCCGGCCGTCGAGCTCCGCCGCCGGATCGGCGCGCGCGAGGCGTCGGCGGCCGAGGTCGTCCAGGCCTGCCTGGAACGCATCAGCCGCGTCAACGACACGATCAACGCGATCGTCACGCTGAACCCCCGCGCGATGGACGAGGCGCAGGCGCTGGACCGGCGGCTGGCGCGCGGCGAAGATCCCGGCCCCCTGTGCGGCCTGCCGGTTGGCATCAAGGACGTCACGCCGGTCGCCGGCCTGCGGACGACGTTCGGGTCTCCGCTCTACGCCGACCACGTCCCCGGCGCGGACGCCCTCGTCGTGCGCCGCCTGCGCGATGCGGGCGCGATCGTGCTCGGCAAGACCAACTGCCCCGAGTTCGCCGCCGGCGGCAACACGTTCAACGACGTCTTCGGGCGAACGCGGAACCCCTGGAACACCACCCGGAGCGCAGGCGGATCGACAGGCGGCGGCGCGGCCGGACTCGCCAGCGGCATGATCGCCCTCGCGGAAGGCACCGACCTCGGCGGGTCGCTGCGCATCCCGGCGTCGTTCTGCGGCGTGGTCGGGCTGCGTCCGAGCGTCGGGCTCGTGCCGACGCACCCGACCGACTGGGCGTGGGACACGCTGCAGGTGACCGGTCCCATGGCGCGCACGGCCGCCGATGTGGCGCTGGCGCTCGACGCGATCGCCGGGCCCAGCCACTTCAGTCCCGTGGGCCGTCCGCCCGCCGAACCCGGATTCCTCGCCCAGGTCGGGGCCGGCGTGGCGCGTGGAGCACGGCTCGGCTACTGTGCCGACCCCGCCGGCATCGGCATCGATCCGGAGATCGAAGTCGTGTGCCGACGGGCTGCGTTCGGACTGGCCGATGCCGGCGCGCACGTCGAGGAAGTCCCGCTGGACCTCTCGACTGCCCGCCCGGCGTTCCTCGCCCTGCGCGGCCTCTGGTTCGTCGCGCAGATGTTCCCGCGCCTCGATCGTGCGGCGGAGTTCGGCCCCAACGTCGCGGGCAACGTGCGCGCCGGGCTCGAGACGACCACCCGCGACCTGGCGGCGGCCGAAGCCGAGCGCGGCCGCCTGTGGCATCGGTTTCGTGAGCTGTTCGAGCGCTTCGATCACATCCTCACGCCGTGCATGGCGGTACCGCCGTTTCCCGTCGAGCAGAACTACCCCGACGCGATTGCCGGACGTCCGATGGCCACCTACGTGGACTGGATCGCGCCGACCTTCGTGTTGAGCCTGACGGGGCTGCCGGTCGCCTCCGTTCCGTGCGGCACGGATCGGGAGGGGCTGCCGGTCGGCCTTCAGGTGGTGGGTCCGATGGGTGGTGACGGGGCCGTGCTGGCGCTCGCAGATGTCGTGCAGCGCCGGCACCCGATCGGGGTGCCGGCGCTCCGCGATCCGCGATGAAGCGACCCGTGGCGGCAGCCCTGATCACCGAACGGCGCCGGGCCGGCTGAAGCCGGCCCCCACACAGGCAGACTGCGGTACGGCGGCTACTTTGCCTGGATCAGCTCGAGAGCAAGCCCGTCGGGCGTTTCCACCATCACGGCCCGGGTGTCTCCGAGCGCGTAGGGGCCCTGCATCGTGACGTTGCGCGCCTCGAGGTGCGCGATGACGGCATCGAGATCCGGATACGTGAAGCCCACGTGGTCCAGCACCTGGCCCCTCGAGCGGGCCAGCGGCCGATCCCCGTCGGCCCCGCACCGCCCGAAGTGGCACTGGCGCGGGTAGGCGAGCCAGGTGCTGTTGGCGAAGCGCACGTTGCCCGAAGGCGATCGGAGCCAGCCGCTCCGCATCGTGCTGGCGTAGGTCACGACCTGGCTGATCGGCCGCTCGCAGGGCTCCCAGCGCTCCGGCTGCCCGGTTTCGCCGGTGACCCAGTCCCGCGTGGGGGCCATCTGCATCCCCAGGTGCTCCACGTACCAGTTGGCGGCGCACAGCGGCTGCTCGTGCCACAGGTGCGAGTGCGCGCCGAAATCGTCGGCTGGCGCTCCGGCGATGACCGCGAACTCGACCAGCAGACCGTCCGGATCCACGTAGTACCCGTAGTCCTGCCCTGCGGGCGCCGGCGGCGGGGTGGGCATCTTCGCGAGCGCATCGAGCGTGGAGATCGTGTGGCCCATGGGCAGCCCCCAGGAGTACTCCGCCGTGCCCGTCCCTCCAGGCCCGCCGTACAGCGTGACCGGCTGGAAGGCCCTGGCGTCCACCTTCTGCAGGCGCGCACGCAGCGCCGAAGAGTCGGGCGCCTTGATGGTGGAGCCGAACGTCCAGAAGGCGCTCTGCGGATCCGACCGCTGTTTCGCCCGGTCGTAACCACCGGGCGCCTGTGCCGCGACCTTCGTGTAGACGAGCGCGATGCCGTCCCCGAACGCCGGGAGACCGGCAAAGGTCGTCTTCCGCCCGTTCGGCCAGAACTGCGCGTACCAGTCTCTCGAGCGCTCGGGATCCACGCTGTTGACGTGGTAGTGGTGCAGCGTCGGCTGCGGCAGGGCAGCCGGCCGTGCGTCCTGGGCGGCGAGGCTGACTGCGGCTACCAGAGCGGTGACCAGCAGAACAGCGCGGCGGCAGCGTGTGTGCATGAGCGGTTCCTCTCGCCTCTCCGGATGCGTACCCGGCGTCGGCCAGCGATTCTACCGCCCGGGTCGGGATCCCGTCGCGCCCGGGGCTTGCCAGGCGTCACCGTTCGGGGCACAGAATACGGCGTGCGGCTCCCCGCCAGAACGGTCCCGACGGTTCTGCTGCTGACCTTCGCCCTCGGCGCCGGCCTGTACGCCCAGTTGCTGCCTCCCTTCGGCCGGGAGTTTTCGGGTTCGCGGTACGCCACCGAGCAGGACTACCAGGGGCGCTTCCACTACTGCCGCGCGGTCTACCTGTCCGGCAGCCGGCGCGGCGGTGGCAGCTGGCGGACCGACTACCCGAACGCCGACATCAACATGTCCATCCGTCTGTCCGAGCTCACGAAGATCAACGTGGGCATGCTGCCGTCCGGCGACCCGAACCACCTGCTGGTGCGGATCGGCGGCGACGAGATCTTCCAGTGCCCCCTGGTCATCCTCTCCGCGCCCGGCAGCGCGTCCATCCCGCCAGCCGACGCCGAACGCCTGCGTGAGTACCTGCTGAAGGGCGGCCTGCTCTGGACCGATGACTCCTGGGGCAGCTACCAGTGGGATCGCTGGGTGGAGGAGCTGCGCAAGGTGCTCCCGGCCGACCGCTACCCGATCGTCGATCTGCCGATGGACCACCCGCTGTTCCGGATGCAGGCGGTCGTCACGGAGATCCCGCAGATCCCCAACATCCGGTTCTTCCTCAGCACCGGCGGCGGCACGTCGGAGCAGGGCGCGGACAGCGCCACGCCGCACGTGCGGGCGATCCTCGACGAGCAGGGCCGGCTGATGGTGCTGATGACGCACAACACCGACATCCAGGACTCGTGGGAGCGCGAGGGAGAGGATCCCTCGTACTTCTACGCCTTCAGCCCGCGCGGCTACGCCTTCGGGATCAACGCCATCCTCTACTCGATGACGCACTGAGCCCGAAGTTCGCCCGAGTCCGCCGGCCCGCACGGATCCGGCTGTCCGGCCGCGGCCGCCCGTGTCCGCGTCGAACGCCGCGAAGCCTCCACACCTCGCAGCCGCTGACGGACTCGTGCGCGGCCGACCGGTTCGGGTTAGCATGAACGGCCCCCCTCGAGCCCGTGCGCATCCTGGCCGCTGTCGTGTTCGGCGCATCGGGCTTTGCCGCCCTGCTCTACCAGGTGATCTGGCAGCGGCTGCTGGCGTTCTTCTCCGGCGCCGACGTCTATTCCGCCACGATCATCGTCGCGGCGTTCATGGCCGGCCTGGGCATCGGGCACCTGGCCGGCGGCCACCTCGCCGACCGGGTCTCGCGGCGCGCCAGCCTCCTTCTGTTCGTCGGAGCCGAGCTCGCGATCGCGGCGTTCGGCGCCGCCAGCGCGTGGTTCTACTACGACGTCCTCTACCTGCGGTTCGCGGAACTCCCGATCGGACGGGCACCGATGGCGGCCGTGCTGTTCGTCAGCCTGGTGTGGCCGACGTTCTTCATGGGCATGTCGCTGCCGCTGCTGTCCCGGGCGCTCACGGTGACGCTGGATCGCGCGGCGTCGACGATCGGCGGGCTGTACGGCGCCAACACGCTGGGGGCCGCGCTCGGCGCGCTGATCACCACGTGGGGCCTGCTTCCGTGGATGGGGCTCGCAGGCAGCCTCCGCGCAGGCGCGGTCATCAACCTGGCGTGCGCCGCCCTGTTCCTCCCGCTGGCGCTTCGCCTGGAGACATCGCCCGCTCACGCCACCGGTGACGGCGCGGCAGGGCCACCGCCGCGTGAGGCCCCCGTCCCTCCGGCACCGCTGTTCTGGATGGTCGCGGCGGGGGCGGCCGGCTTCGTCGCGCTGTCGCTCGAGATCGTCTGGTTCCGGCTGCTCGGCGTGATGGTGAAGTCGTCCGCGTTCACCTTCGGGACGCTGCTGACGGCGTACCTGGGCGGCCTCGGCTTCGGCGCACTCGCCGGCAGCCTGCTCGACCGGCGCGTACGGCGGCCGGGGCGGCTCTTCCTGCTCCTGCAGGCAGGCGCGGGGCTCGGCGCCACGGCACTGCTGGCGGCGCTCGGCGCCGTCGCGCCGCAGGTGCCGGCGCTGCACGACTACTTCGCCGGCTACGAACCGCTGGACGTCCGCTCCAGCGTCCACGCGCTGGGCCCGATGGTGCGAGGGCTCATCGGCGGCCCGGACGCCCAGGTGCCGGCTCACTTCATCCGGCTCTACGTGATGGCGCCGCTCGTCCTGATCACGCTGCCGACCTGCCTGCTCGGCGCGGCGTTTCCGTTCGTGCAGCGCGTGGTCCAGCGCGATCCCGGCCACGTGGGCCGGAGGGTGGGTCAACTGCTGGCGGCCAACATCACGGGCAGCCTGCTCGGCACGGTCATCACCGGCTTCCTGCTGCTGCCATCGCTGGGAACCTCCGGCACCCTGGCCATGGTCGCCGTCGTGAGCTCGGTCTTCGCCTGGTTCGGCATCGCGTCACCGCGCGACGCGGGCGTCGGACGGCGCGGGCGGCTCGGGGTGCCGGCGGCGGGGCTCGCCGCCCTGCTGGGCGCGCTCTGGGTGGCCGCCCTGCCCTCGAACGATCGGCTGTGGGCCCGGCTGCACGGAGCCGCGCCGGAACGGATCGTCGTCGGCGAGGATGACACCGGGCTGTCCGTGATCCGGCGCGACCAGGAAGCGACCCACCTGGTGGACCGGGTGTTCGCGAACGGCCTCGGGCAGAGCTCCCTGCCCTACGGGGGCGTCCACACCGCGCTGGGCGCGCTGGCCGTGTTCATCCACCCGAATCCGGTGGACGTGGCCATCGTGGGACTGGGGTCCGGTGACACGGCCTACGCCGCGGCCGGGCGGCCGGACGTGCGCCGGATCGTGAGCATCGAGATCATCCGGCCGCAGCTCACGACGCTGGGCGCGCTGGCGGAGCGCAGCACCTACGGCGCCCTTCACGCGCTGCTGGCCGATCCGCGAATCGAGCACATCGCGGGCGACGGTCGCACGTATCTCATGCGCACGTTCGAGCGCTTCGACGTCATCGAAGCCGACGCGCTGCGCCCAACGAGCGCGTTCTCGGGCAACCTCTTCTCGGAGGAGTACTTCCGCCTGCTGCGCAGCCGCCTGAAGCCCGGCGGCCTGGCGGTCACGTGGGCGCCGACGCGACGGGTCCACGACGGCTTCGTACGCGTGTTCCCGCACGTGCTGAGCGTGCCGGGGATCCTGGTGGGCAGCCACGAGCCGATCACCCTGGACCGCGGGGTACTCGCCGAGCGCGTCGCCGATCCCCGGGTCCGCGAGCACTTCGGGCGCGCCGGCATCCCGCTCGACGAGCTGTTCGAGAGCTACCTCGGCGGCGATACGGCCTACTACGGACCGGACTTCGACAGGTCGGCCCTGACCGACGTGAACACGGATCTGTTTCCACGGGACGAGTTCGACCTGTCTTCACCCTGAGTCCGGGCGTTTCCCCCACTCTGTCCTGCTTGCATGGTCACGCTCGTGCGTATGAAGTGCCGTCCGGCGCGCGCTCGCCCCTGAGCGCCTACCGCAGCGGGAAGAGCTCGAACCGCCGGAAGAGGATCTCGCCGCCCTCGGATTGGATGCCGATGGCGCCGCTCGTGTACGGGCCCTTTGTCCCATTCGTCGTGACGGTCAGGTTGGTGGCCTTGTTCACCGTCCGGCCGTTGACGATGAAGGTCAGCGTGTCGTGGTCGGCGATCACCTCCACCGTGTTCCACTCCCCGTGCGGACGCTCGGCGCCGTTCGGGCTGCGGAAGTCGGTGACGTTCTTCCAGTTCGGGTCCTTGTTCAGGTGCGTGTTGATGTTGAACCTGGTGTCGCCGCCCGCCTGGCGGAGCTGGGCCTTCGCGCCAGGCACGTACTGGAAGCCCCCCGGCCGCTCGTCCCCTTCGATCATGGCGCTCAGGTGGTCCGTGCCGGGCAGCAGCACGAGATCGCCGACCGCGCCCTGGTAGATCTGGCACTGGATGCTCTGGGGCCAGGTTCCCACGGCGACCGCATCCTCCTTGCCGCAGTGGATGAGCAGGCCGCAGTCCTTGGCCTGTCCCGTACGCGGGGCCGCCATCCCGCGATCGGTCCACCGGTACTCGACCACCAGGCGGTAGTTGCCGTACGCCTGCTCAGTCATCAGGCCGCCGTTCATCTCGCCGGTGACGTGCAGCATGCCGTCGGTCACGCGGTACACGCGCTTCTCGTCGTTGTTCCGGCCGAGGCCCCTGATGTGCGAATACCAGCCGGAGAGGTCCTTGCCGTTGAACAACCTGATCGACGGCTTCGCCTGCAAGGCGTGGACGATCGCCGACGGCGCGATCGAGGTGCCGACGACCGCCGCGCCGAGGCCGGCGACGAACTCACGCCGCGATACCGGGTTGTGCTTCTCCATCACCGTTTCCTCCGCTGATCGGGCCGCCCGCCTCCGCTTCGCCTCGGCGAGGCATCCACGTGTCACCTGTCGGGCGGCCCGCACGCCGCCACCGGGCCGCCTGACGCCGGCCCCCACGAACGTCGCCAACTCAGTCGAGCACTTCGACGCGGGCGATGCGCGCCGTCCGCATGTTCGCGAACAGCAGCGTGACGCGATCGCTCGTCGGATCGAACGCGATCTTCTTCGTGTCGAGCTCCGTCGGCATCAGGTACTCGATGATCTCGCCCGTCTTCGGATCGAGGCGCGCCAGCCGGTCGCTCGTGTTGCTCGGCGCCCACACCATGCCCGCCTTGTCGGGGGCCGTGACGGTGTAGGGCGTGAAGTACTGCCGGAGCGGCCACTCCTTCAGCTCTCCGGTGTTCGTGTCGTACATCCCGATCCGGTCGGACGCGTACATCGCGAACCAGTAGCGATCCTGCGGGTCCATGCGGCCGCGCCGGCCCCAGGTCGTCTTCGTCATGTAGGGGACCCTGATCGGCTTGTCCGCCGCCACGTCGTAGCCCTCCACGCCGCCGAAGCCGGCGATGTAGGGGTTGCCCTTCGAGCTGACGACCACCTGGTAGCCGTTCCCGGGGTACGTGGCCACCTTCGTCATGGTCTTCATGTCGATCTTGTGGAACGGGTTCACGGCGCCGCCCATCCACATCGTGTCGTTCGGACCCTCGGCGATGAACTGCCCCGTGGCGTCCGCGACGGTGGTGACCTTCTCGGTCGCCGGCTCGAACTTCGTGAGCAGCGAGGCGCCGCCGGCGATGCGCATCGGGAACCAGACGTGGTCGTGCTTGTCCACCTCGACGTCGCGCGTACCCGGCAGGTGCCCGTCGGGAACCGGTGGCAGCTCGTATTCGGTGAACGTGTGGGCCCGGGGATCGAGCTTGCCGATCACCTGGTTGCTCTCGTCGCCGTACCAGACGTTGCCCTTCGAGTCCACGTCCATGTCGTGCGACACCGTCTGGACGCGGGGTTGATCCCACTGCGTGATGATGACGCGCGTAGCGCGGCCGGTCGGACGCGCCAGCGTGGGCTTCGGCTCGTAGGCGAGCGTCGTGCGGCCGCCGCTCAGGTTGATGGACGAGAGGAACGGCGCCAGATCCGCGATCGGCATGCCGAACCAGCGGTCCGGGTCCCGGCCTTCATCCGGACCGTTCGGCGTCGGGCGGCCGAACGAGTCGCCGTAGTCCATGAGCCGGCGGCCCCAGGCGCGGTTGTCGTTGCTGTGCGCCGAGCCGTCGGGGTAATAGGACGACATGCGGTTGATGACCCGCTTCCACTGCGGCTCGGCGTGCCGGGACTGGATGACCCGGTGAAGCGAGTGGCAGTAGTTGCAGCTCGCGCCCTGATAGGTGAAGCGGTTCTTCATCTGCTCGGTGCCCGGCATCGCCATCGTCAGCTCCAGCGAGGTGAGCTGCGCGATCAGGTCCTTCGCCGGCTGCAGCGCGAGGTCGAGCGTGGCCGTGCCCTGCGCCGGGACCTCCACCGCCGCCGGGCCCGCGAGATCGAAGCCGGTGGCGCGGATGGTCACGGTGTGTCGTCCGGGGGACAGGTGCGTGCGCGGGAAGGTGTAGCGGCCCTGGGCGTCGCTCACCACGGTCACCGTGTGGTTCGCGCCGTCGCGCCGGGCGCTGACGAGCACCCCTTCCATCTTCCCTTCGGCTGCCGACGAGACCGCACCGCCGAGCGCAGCACCCGGGGCGGACTGGGCGACGGGGCGGGCGACGGCCAGGACGGCGAAGGCGGCCGTCAGGGCCACATACCGGGATACCGACGTCTGTCTGAAGAACATGAGATGCTCCCTGAGGCCCGCGGACAGTACCGGCACGGCCGCGGCGAGGCTATTCTAGCCCGTGCGCATGCGGCTGGCGACTCTCGCGTTCGTGTTCGCGCTGGGGTCGTCCGGGTGCGGCCGGCTGGCGCAGGACACCCGGGTCGAGGCGCGGCCCGCCACCCCGACCATATCGGTGTCGCCGGGCGCGCACCGGCTCGGTCTCGGCAGCCTCATGCTCCGGGACCTCTCCTGGCGCGACGGCACGCTGTTCGTGCCGCGGAACGCCGCCACCCGCCCGTCGCCCCTGCTGGTGCTCCTGCACGGGGGCGGAGGACGCGAAACCGATTTCCACGCCGTGTTCCGGCCGCTCGTGGACGAGTTCGGCGTGGTCGCGGTGACGCTCGACGCCCGCCACAACACCTGGGACGGGATCGACAGCCCCTACGGTCCGGATGTGCGATCGATCGACGCCGCCCTCGACCACGTCTTCGACCGGCTGGTGATCGACCGGAGCCGCATCGCCCTGGGCGGGTTGTCCGACGGCGGCACGTATTCGCTGTCGCTCGGCCTGGCGAACGGTGACCTGTTCACACACCTCATTGCCATCGCGCCCGGCTACTACTCGCCGCCGTCACCGCCGGTCGGCCGGCCGCGGATCTTCGTGGGCCACGGCGTTCGCGACAACGTGTACAACGTCCGGCTCAGCCGGTACTTCACCGTGCCGCGGCTGCAGGGCGACGGGTACGACGTGACCTACTTCGAATTCGACGGTCCGCACTGGGTCACGGAGGTGGCGGCCCGCCGGGCGCTCGAGTGGCTCACGGAGGCGCCCGGCCCCCGGTCCTGAACCCGTCGGCCGCGCGTGGCATCACGCGCCGGCGAACATGTCGCTGTAGTGGCGGTACCAGTCGCTCTGGAAGCGCGACTCCGGGTCGTGCCGGCGTTTCAGCGCGAGGAACTCCCGCATCTGTGGATAGCAGCGCTCCACCTGGTCGCGGCGTGCCCAGCGGTGGTAGGTCAGGTAGTAGCTGCCGCCGTGCGCGATGCCCAGATCGATGAGCGCCCGGAACGTGTCGGCCGCCCGGTCGATCGCGCCGGGCGAGTGCTCGACGTGCAGGTTGAAGATGATGCACGCGTAGCGGTCGCGGGCCCACGCCAGGAAGCTTTCGTCGTCCTGCTCGATGAGCCGGATCGTTCCGTAGATCATGTTCGCGCGGCGCTCCCTGAGCGTCGTGCGCGCCGCCTCCATGAGGGCCGCGAGCCTCGGCCGCTGGACGTAGATCTCGGAAATCATCTCCGTGCCCTTCACCCGTGCGCCAAGGGCCCTGTCGAGGTCGGCGTGGTAGTCGTCCACGTACGAGGCGGCCAGCTGGTCGTCGGCCCAGTACACCTGGCCCGACGTGGCGAGGTACCGGGATGAATACGCGTCGAACGCCCGCCGCTTGTACCGGTGGGAGTAGAACGTGAGCCGGGCCCAGTCCTCCGGCTCGAGGCGGGCGGGGTTGGCGGTGAGCGGGGTTTCCGGGGCCACGGGCTCGTAGCAGGCGAACACGCCCCGGCGGAGGAAACTGTCCCGGCCTTCGTCGGTGGCGAACTGGAAGTCGCCGTACAGATAGCCGTCGCGGATCCGCTGCTCGAAGCGGTCCATGATGTCCGCGACGTCTCCGAGCGCGACGACCCGCCGCACCTTCGTCCGGGGGCGCAGGCGCAGGCGCACGGCGGTGACCACGCCGAACAGGCCGTACCCGCCGATGACGAGCCGGAACAGCTCGGCGTTCTCGTCCCGGGAGCACCGGCGGATTTCGCCCGAGGCGTCGAGCAGGTCAAAGGATTCCACCTGCTGGACGATCGGCTTCAACGTCAGTCCGCGGCCGTGGGCGTTGCAGGCCAGGGCGCCACCCAGGCTGAGCCGATCGGCCCCCGTCTGCTTCTGATAGATGCCCCAGTGCCGATCGCCGCCGGCCTGCGCGGCGCCCAGGTACTCCGCCAGTGCCGGCCACTGCATGCCAGCCTCGCACGCGATCAGCCCGCGCTCGACGTCGAAGTCGAGCACCCGGTCGAGGGCGCGCGTGTCGATCAGCACGCCCGCGGTCCGGAACTGCTGGCCCCCCATGGCATGGCGTCCGCCCGCGATCGCGACCGGCACGCCGTCAGCCCCCGCCGCCAGGACGGCCGCCCGCAGCTCGCTCACGCCCGTGGGCTTGACGATGCGCGCGACACGGGTGGCGTTGAGCTGCGAGTGGATGTCGTTCACGAGCGTGTCGGTCTCGACGGCCGGAATGGCGGAACGCTCCGGCAGGCGAACCGGCAGCGGCCGGGCGATGCAGCCTCCCGTCGACAGGGCCGGCAGCGCGAGCGCCGCCGACGATCTCAGGAAGTGGCGCCGGGAGACGAGGCGGTGCTCCGTCATCGAACACTCCTGTTCGTCCGAGGCAGGCTGGATCCTTCCTGGCCTGCGCCGCAGGCGACCGATGTCAGGCGGGCGGCAGGCCGCGCGCCTCGAACAGCGCCCGCGGGTCGGGATCGCGGCCGCGGAAACGCCTGTAAGCCTCCGCGCGGTCCGTCGCGTTCCCCTCGGCCAGGACATGGCGGCGGAACCGTTCGGCGACCGCCCGATCCCACGGGCCGTCCGCCGCTTCGCGGAACGCCTGCCACGCATCGGCGGCCATCACGTCGGCCCAGAGGTAGCTGTAGTAGCCGCCGGCGTATTCGTCGCTGCCGAAGAGGTGATCGAAGTGCGTCAGCCGGTGGCGCAGCGCGATTTCCCGGGGCATGCCGAGGCGCCCGAGCGTCTCGCGCTCGAACGCCGCGGGATCGAACGTGGCGCGCGGCGTCGCGTGCAGGTCGAGGTCGAGGATGGCGGCCGCGAGGTACTCCACCGTGGCGTAGCCCTGGTTGAACTGCCGGGAGCGCTGGATGCGTTCCACCATGTCGTCGGGCATCGGTGCTCCCGTCTCACAGTGGCGGGCGAAGCGATCGAGGACCTCCCGCGTGAGCATCCAGTTCTCGTTGACCTGTGAGGGCAGCTCGGCGAAGTCTGCCGGCGTGCTCGCCAGGCTCGGATACCGGATCTCCTGGAGCAGGGCGTGCAGCCCGTGTCCGAACTCGTGGAAGAGCGTCCGCAGGTCGTCCAGCGAGATCAGCACCGGCTCGCCGGGGGCGCCCCGCATGAAGTTGTTGTTGTTGGACACGGCAGGCGGGACCGGGCCGTCGAGGCGGTGCTGGTCGCGGTAGCTGACCGCCCACGCCCCCGAGCGTTTGCCCGCGCGGGCGAAGTTGTCCAGGTAGAAGAGCCCGCGGTGGGCGCCCGACGGGCCGTCCGTCACCTCCCACACGCGCACGTCGGGATGGAAGACCGGCACCCGACCGGTGATCTCGCGGAACGCCAGGTCGAAGCGCCGCTCGGCCGACCAGATCGCGGCGGCCACCATGTTGTCCAGGGCCAGGTACGGCTTGATGGCCGTCTGATCGAGGTCGTAGCGGGCCTTGCGGACCTTCTCAGCGAGGTAGAGGTAGTCCCACGGCTGGACGTCCGTCGGTTCGCCCTCGGCCGCGGCCATGGCCCGCAGGTCTCTGACGTCCTCGCGGACGCGCGCCAGCGCCGCCGGCCAGACCTGCGCCATCAGGGCATGCGCGGCCGCCGGCTCCCGAGCCATCGAATCCGCCATCTGCCAATGGGCGTGGGACGGGTAGCCGAGCAGCGTGGCCCGCTCGGAGCGCAGGCCCACGATGCGGACGATGACGCCGTTGGTGTCGTGTACGTTGCCGTTGTCGCCGCGCATCTTGAACGCGCGCCACACCCGCTCGCGGAGGTCGCGGCGGCTCGAGAAGGCCAGGAACGGATCGACGCTCGACCGCGTGTTGACCACGATGCCGGCGGCCCGGATGTGGCGCTCGGCGGCCGCGGCCGCGGCGGCGGCCGCCACGGCCGCCGGCAGGCCCGCCAGGTCCGGGTCCGACTGCAGCACCGTCCAGGCGTCCTCCTCCGCGAGTACCTTCCGCCGGAACTCGGCGAACAGCCCCGCCATCTCCTGGTTGACTCGTGACAGGCGCGCCTTCCCGGCGGCGTCGAGCCGGGCACCACGGCGGACGAACAGGTCGTGGACGCGCCGGGTGAGCCGCTGCTGATCGGGCTCGAGCGCGGCGGTGTCCGCCGACGCGGCGACCGCATCGATGCGGGCGAAGAGCGCCGGGTTCAGGAACACCTCGTCGCTGGCGGCGGCCAGGCGCGGGAGCCAGTCGTGTTCGACCGCCTGCAGCGCCGGGGTGCTGACGTTCTCGCGTGCGACCGCGAACAGGCGCTCGACGCGATCCCGTGCCGTGCCGGTTCGCTCGAGCGCGGCCAGCGTGTTCTCGAACGTTGGTGGCTCCGCGCCTGCCGCGATCGCCTCGACCTCGGCGCGCGCCTCGTCGATCGCCGCCTGGAGCGCTTCGGGAAACAGCTCCGCGTCCAGGCGATCGAGCGGGGGCACGCCGCCGTACGGTCCCGTCCAGGGCGCCAGCAGCGGACTGTGGTTCCTCGGGGTCACCACAACGTCCGGACGGCGCGGCTCCGTCGAATCGCCTTGTCGGCAGTGATGAGGATCAGGTTGTGGACGCGGGCGGTGGCGGCGATGAGCCGAGCCGCCGGGTCGGGAGGAAACGACGGACCGAGTTGTTCCGACTCGACGGCGACATCGACCGTGAGGGGCAGCACTTCGAGATGGGGTGCGGCCGCCGCGCGTCGCAGCCACAGCGCCCAGTGGCCGAACCGCTCATCGATGACGATGCGTCGGTGCGCCAGGTGCCAGGCGGCTTCCTTCAGGGAGATGGCCGCGATGCCGATGTGCTCGTGTGGCGCCAGCCCCGTCAGCAGGCCTCGTGCGCGCCGACTCAGACGCGGATGGGCGAGCACGGACCAGAGCCAGGCCTGGGTGTCGAGGAGGTAGGTCACGTGGACGATTGAAACCACCCGTCGGCGGGAGCCATCGGGGCCTCGACATCGCCCCTGACGTCCGCGGTGCCGGCGAGGCAGCCGACGAGTCTGCCGGCAGGATCCGTCCCTGCGGCGATCGGCACGATCTTCGCCACGGGACGATCGCGGTTGAGAATCACCACGGTTTCGCCGCCGGCGGCGCGGCGGATGAGCTCACTCGCCCGGTCACGGAACTCGCCAATCTTCACGCGCGTCATGCCCCGGCAAGCTTAGCCATGCAACTTGGCCATGACAAGCACGAAGGGGGCCATCGACGCGGCCCGCCGCCCGGCCGGGCGTGCCGAAGCCTGGCGGTGAGGTAGAGTGTCGTTGCCTTCGCGCATGAACAGCGGCCCTTCACCTTCAGACAGCGATACCCCCTGGCACGGTCTCGACGTCCCCGAGGTCCTCCGGCGGCTGCGGAGCAGCGAGCAGGGACTCGGGTCGGCCGAAGCGGCGCGCCGCCTCGCCGAGACGGGTCCGAACGAGCTGCAGGCGCTCGCGCGCGCCTCCGCGTGGCACACCTTCGCCGGGCAGTTCAAGAACGTGCTGGTGGTCATCCTGCTGGTCGCGGTCGCCATCTCGGGTCTCCTCGGCCACGCGCTCGAAGCGGTGGTCATCGCGGTCATCGTCCTGTTCGCCGTGCTGCTCGGCTTCATCCAGGAGTTCCGGGCGGAGCGGGCGCTCGAGGCGCTGCGCGAGATGGCCGCCCCCCTCGGCCACGTCATGCGCGACGGGCTGGAAGCGGGCGTTCCGGCCAGGGATATCGTGCCGGGCGACGTCGTGCAGCTGCGCCCGGGCGACCGCGTGCCCGCCGACGGCCGGCTGATCACGGCGGTGAACCTGGCGGTCGATGAAGCCGCGCTTACCGGCGAATCCACCGCGTCGGACAAGGCCACGGACGTCCTCGACGACACGCCCCGCGGCGTGGGCGACCGCACCAACATGGTCTACGCCGGCACGGTCGTCACGTACGGACGCGGCACGGCCGTCGTGACGGCGACCGGGATGGCGACCGAGTTCGGGCGTATCAGCACGCTGGTCCAGTCCGTCGAAGCCGGTCGCACGCCGCTGCAGGAGAACCTCGATCGGCTGGGCGCGACGCTGGGCAAGGCCGCGCTGGTCGTCGTCGGCCTGATCGTCCTTGCCGGGCTGAGCCGCGGCCTCCCGCTGCTCGACATGTTCATCTTCGGCATCGCCCTCGCGGTGGCGGTGGTGCCCGAGGCGCTGCCGGCGGTGGTCACCATCTCGCTGGCCATCGGTGTCCGGCGCATGGTGGCGCGCCAGGCACTGGTCCGGCGTCTGCTCGCCGTGGAGACGCTGGGCAGCACGTCTGTCATCTGTTCGGACAAGACCGGCACGCTCACGCGCAACGAGATGACGGTGCGGCGGCTCGTCACGCCGGACACCGCCCTGGAGGTGTCGGGCGCGGGCTACGAGCCGGTCGGACGCTTCGTCGCGGACGGGGCCGCGGTATCGCCGTCCGCCGCGGTGCGCGAGCTCCTCAGGGCCGGCGTCCTCGCGTCCGACGCGCGCGTGGTCAGCGAAGAGGGACGCTGGCGCGTCGAGGGGGATGCCACCGAAGGGGCGCTGGTCGTGGCCGCCGCCAAGGCGGGACTCGAGCAGGCCGCTCTGAACACGGCACTGCCCCGGATGCACGAGATCCCGTTCAGCTCCGAGCGGCGGCGCATGACCACGCTGCACGCCGAGGCGGACGGGTTGACAGCGTACTCGAAGGGCGCGAGCGACGTGATCCTCGCGGGTGCGACCACGCGGGTCCGTGGCGACGACGACGTGCCGATGACCGACGCCGACCGCGAACGGATCGCGTCGATGGAGCGCGACCTGGCGTCGGACGGTCTTCGCGTGCTGGCGCTCGCGCGGAAGCGCCATGCCACCCACGAGGACGCCGAGCGCGGGATGACGTTCCTGGGGCTGGTGGCGATGCAGGACCCGCCCCGCGCGGAGGCGGCTGCCGCGGTGCGCACCTGCCGGGCCGCCGGGATCACGCCGGTCATGATCACCGGCGATCATCCGCTGACCGCCACCGCGATTGCCGACGAAGTCGGCCTGCTGGCGGGCCGCCGCGTCGTGTCGGGCACGGAGCTGTCGGCCATGAGCGATGCCGAGCTCGGCGACGCCGTGGCCGACATCGGTGCCTACGCCCGCGTTTCGCCGGCCGACAAGCTGCGGATCGTCTCCATGTGGCAGTCGCGTGGCGAGGTCGTGGCGATGACCGGCGACGGCGTGAACGACGCGCCCGCCCTCAAGAAGGCGGACGTCGGCGTCGCCATGGGCATCTCGGGGACCGATGTCAGCAGGGAGGCGTCCGCCGTCACGCTGCTCGACGACAACTTCGCCACCATCGTGGCGGCGGTGGAAGAGGGCCGGATCGTCTTCAGCAACGTCCGGAAGTACCTGACCTATCTGCTGTCGTCGAACGTGGGCGAGATCCTGCTGATGGCGGGAGCCGCGCTGGCCGGACTCCCGCTCCCGCTGACGGCGGTGCAGATCCTCTACGTGAACCTGGCGACAGACGGCCTGCCGGCGCTGGCGCTCGCTGTCGATCCGCCCGACCCGGATCTGATGGAGCGGCGCCCGCGCGATCCCCGCGCGGGCGTCTTCACCCGCCCGCTCGTCATCCTGCTCCTGACCGGCGGCGTCTGGTCGGCCCTGGTCAACCTGGGGCTCTTCACCTGGCTGCGGCAGAACGGCCGGCCGCTGGAGGAGGCGATGGCAATGACGTTCGTGTCGCTCATCCTGATCCAGTTCTTCAAGGCGTACAACTACCGCTCCGACCACGACTCGGTCCTGCACGGCACCTTCTCCAACAAGTGGCTCAACCTGGCGGTGTTCTGGGAAGGGATCCTGCTGCTCGCGATCGTCTACACGCCGTTTCTCCAGGGACCGTTCGGCACGTTTTCCTTCTCCTGGCAGGACTGGGCGCTCCCGGCCGCGCTGGCGCTGACCATCGTGCCCGTGCTCGAGATGGTCAAGTGGCTGCAGCGGCACGGCCACCTCGGCGCGGCGACCCGCGCATGACCGAGCGAACGACGCGCGGATCGGCCGACCTTGAAAGGGACATATGGCCCGTGTTTGGCGTAAGATCCACCTCGGGCGTTCCGATGACGCGTTCGGGCCTACTGCGTGCCGCGGCGTTCTGTGCGACTGCGGCGGTCGTGCTGGCTGGTGCCGACACGGCCCTGGCGCAGGTCGTCGCCTGCACCCCGCACTCCTACCCGCAGCGCACCGACCAGTCGCTGGCGGTCGATCCCTTCGACGATCGGATCGTCTATGTCGGCGTGGAAGGCGAAGGCTACTTCAAGACGACCGATGACGGCCGGACGTGGTCCCGTATCGTGGAGGGGATCCGCGCCTTCCAGAAGATCGGCGGCGGGCTGTGCTACTCGGAGTTCTTCGACACGGTCATCGACCCCCGCAACCCGGAGCACGTCTGCATGGCGATGGCCGGCAGCCCCGGGACGCTCGACGTGATACAGGCGCAGAATCAGGGCGTCTACTGTTCCACTGACGGTGGCCTGCGCTGGGAGCAGCGCGTCGGCGCGGGAATGAACACGGCCATCTACGCGCTGGCGATCGATCCGACCGACTCGCAGACAATCTATGCGGGCAGCAACGCCAACCCGGCCAGCTATCAGGGCGCAAATCCCGATCAGCTCTTCAACACCGTCGGCGTCGTCCACAAGAGCACCGACGGCGGGCTGACCTGGACGGAGTTGCCGACCGGTCTCGTCAAAGGCACGCGCGTCACCGGCCTCGACATCGATCCGGACGTGCCGACGACGATCTACGCGAGCACGTTCGGGCTGCTCTCCGGCGGCGGCAGCAACTACCTGGATCGGCAGTTCGGCGTGCTCAAGTCGACCGACGGAGGCGCCACCTGGACCTCGATGAAGACCGGCCTTGGACCGGAGCTGCGGCACCAGGCCATCTTCCGCATGGAGCTGTCGCCGCGCGCCTCCGGGCGTCTCATCGTCAGCGTCGGAGACACCAGCTATTTCCTCTCCTCCGACGGCGCGGCCAGCTTCGTCCGACCATCGGCGCCGACGTCACAAGCCGGAATCATGACGTTCGATCCCACGGACCCCGCCGGCCTGCGGCTCGTCGGCCTGTCGCAGACGGGCACGCAGCTGGTCGAGAGCCTCGACGGCGGCAGCACATGGCGGGCGATCGGGACGCTTCCACCCGACACGCTGAACAACGGCGATCCGTCGCGTCCGACCGGCGTTCGTCCCAGCGACGTCGCGATCAGCCATCAAAATCACCGGATCATGTACCTCGCAGGATCGCACGCGTCGGTGTATCGCACCACCGACGGCGGCGCCACGTGGACGAAGGTGCTGTCCGCAGACATGCTGCCCGCCATCGGCGCACCGCCGACGGCCCCGTCCGCTCCCTCGGTCACGGAGCCGCCGCCGCCCGCTGCAACCCCCGAGGTCCCGGCAGCGACCCCACCCCCGGCGGGCGAGCCGGTATACGGGTACTAAGGCCCTGGCCGGAATAGGGTTGCCATCTCGGCCGACGATGCATCCCGCCTCGCGGCGTTGCTCGTCGGTCACAGGCACCCGGCCTGGTCCCTCCTCTCGCCTGGAGAGCTGATCACGTTGCTAGAGGTGGCGACCCGTCTGTAGCGGGTCCTGTCGCCGGGTTTCCCCACCCCGTGCTCGGCGCCACACACGCCCCGACGGGCACGGCGCCTGCGGCGCGGGGTGGGGAGGCCCCTCCCGGCGCCACCCGCGTGAGGATCCGTCGCCCGGTGGGCCGCGGGGATCGTCGCGTGCCCCGCGCACCAGACCGCCCCGAGTCGGCTCGAGAGTCGGCAACCGTACTCCGGCCAGGGCCCCATGGCCTCGGGAAGCCCGAGACGTTCACTTTCTCGGCTTCACGCACATCTGCGGGCGGACGCGGAGCAACGGACGTTTCGCCGTGCGTCGGCAGACGACTCGCAAACGCCTGCAAGCGAACATGCAGCGCGAGAAGGCCGACCGGCTGAGCATTCGACGGATCAGCGATCTCGTCCTCCATGCCCTGAGCCTCTCCATCGGCGGTGACTATGAATCCTTCGGACGTGCGGAGCGGCGAGCCCGGCCGGCAGGACGATACAATGTCGGCTACCGCCAGCGCCGCTCTGACCAGGCGTCTGACCGTTGCCCCGGAGGAGACGATCGACATGACCCGTTTGAATCATCTGAACCGTTTGACTCTTCGCGTACTCGCCGCTGGCGCCCTGCTGCTCGCCAGCCCGTGGGGCGCCCGCGCTCAGTCGGCCGAGGCGCTGGCCAAGCAGGTCGTCGACGTCGAGCACGCGTACGCAGCAGCGTTTCAGGCCTGCAAACCCGACGCACTCGACAAGCTGACGACCAAGGACTTCACCTTCACCGACTACAACGGGATGACGTACTCGCGGAACTGGTTCTTGAGCGAAGCGGAAGGATGCACCCGAAACGTGGTCCGCGTCGAGCCGATGCGAGTGACGTTCAACGATGGTGACAACACTGCCATCGTGCAATCGCGGCTACACCAGTTCGTCGGCGACAAGCCCATGCCCGTGAACCTCCTGATGCACGTCCTCATCCGGCGGGATGGCGAGTGGAAGGTGGCCCTCCATCACTCCAACGTGATGATGAAGTCCGGTTCATTGGGCAACCAGTACAAGCTGCCGAACAGCGGAGAGGCGTTCGTCCTCAATCCGGGCGGCGGCGCCCCCTCGACCAAGAGCGCGCCGGCGTTCGCGCACGAGGTTGTCCGCTACGACGGCGACCCCGCCAAGAACCTCAAGGAAGACCCGATCAAGCTCGAGAAAATGGCTCTCGACAAGATCCTGGAGTACGCGAGCGTGTTCCAGAATTGCCGGACGGCCGACCTCCAGAAGATCCTGAGCCCGACCTATCTCATCAGCGGCTTCAACGGCGCGACCTACACCCGCGACTGGATGATTGCCACGAGCGACCACTGCTATCACAACATCCAGCGCATCGAGCCGCTGCAAGTCAGGCTGTACGGCGAGAACACCGCCATCCTGATCGGCCGCTACCACCAGTTCGTGTACGAGAGCCCCACCGATTTCCGTCACCTCACCTCCATCGCGTTCCGCGAAGAGGGGACTTGGAAGGTGGCGATCCATTACTCGACGACCTTCAACGAGAAGGTGGGCAGCCCGTACGGAAAGCTCTTCTATTCCGAGGGCGGGATGTCGCAGCGGGTCATGGAGCCGTTTCCGAACCACGTGCCTCCGTTCAAGCCCAGGTACTAAGGGCCCTAACGGGCGGCAACGATTGGTCCCTCGGAATCTCCAAGAGCTTGCTGAAAAATCCCCTCGCACGAGGGGATCGACAGACAGTCGCGGTTGTACGACTCTGCAGCACCTGCGAGAAGACGACCGTCAGGGCTGGCGCAGGCCTGGTTCTGCTCCCGCCCGCCCCTGGCGGCACACATCGCGGCCGCCGAGCGGCGGGCGGCGAGCGTCGCGCACGGCGGCCAGGACGGGCCGGTCTAACGGCGGTGGCGCCGTCTAACGGTGGTGGCGTCGGAGCCGCCGCCAGCAGACAGCAAGGCCGGTGCCCAGCAGCAGACCGGACATCGGCTCGGGGATCGAATTGAACGGCTCGTTCACGTCCTCGTCGTCGAAGGTGATCATGAGGTCGAAGCCGGTGGCCTCACCGTGGTCTTCGAGCCACAGGGCCAGCGTGTTGACGCCGGCCACGGTGTCGCCGGCCGCGATGTCGAAGACGTGCTCCCACCGGTAGGCCGCGCCCTCCGCGTTGACGCCGGCGGTCGCGACGACGCCGTTCAGGTAGAGATCGTTCACACCATTGTCAACGGCCAGCCACAGCGTCAGCGCCGTCGGGGCAGCCAGCGTGAACGTGGTTCGCAGGTAGGGCGAATAATTGACGTCCCACTGTGTGTAGGCTCCGGGGATCGGGTCGGCGGGGCCGGGAAACCAGGGACCACCGACGTTGCCGAGGTCCGAGATCGTGCCCGGGCTGCTCGCGAACGGGCCGGCGCCGACGAACCACCCGCTGTCATCGAACCCCGGCGTATACCAGTTCGCCGCCGGCGTGCCGAGGGACGTCGCGGCGGTGGCGTTGATGTAGCGATACACCGCCGTCTGGTCCAGCACGATCGGCAGGGCCGAGGCCACGCCGGAGCCGAGCGCCATCGCCGTGGCGGCCACGGCACACACACGGTGATTCATGCGCATTTCTTCTCTCCAACCCGCCCGACGCCTGTCCCTGCGAGCGGCTGCCGACACCAGCAAACTCAGCAATTACTACACCACGGCATACCCAGCGGTCTGCTTGCCGATCCGAACACGTCACCCCGGCATTTCCGCCGCGGCGCTGACGAACGTCTGGCCAGGGCGTCGATCGCGCTGCCCGTCCGGGCTACGTCCTGGACCGGACGACCAGGGTCCCCCGCGTCGCCCGGCAGCCCGGATCGGTCGTCAGGCCGCAGTAGTAGACGAACGTCCCGGCCCGGTCCGCGCGGAGCTCGAACGTCGTGACGCCGCCGGCTGGCACCCCGTCCGGGAAGCGGTACTCGTCGAGCGTGAAGCTGTGCGCTCGGTCGGCGCGGCTCTCAAGCGTGACGCTGAAGTCACGCCTGAACGACCATCGGCCGCGGCGCCCTCGCATCGAGCGGCGTCGCGGCCACACCCTACTCAGCTGAATGTTCTCCAGCTCTCTCTGGCACCCGCGTCCTGCCGCCGGGAGGCGAGGGGACGCGGGCGTGTCTTCGGTGACCGGCGCTACATTCCCGCGGTGCGCTTGGCCCGGAACTCGATCTCGAGTCGGATGTTGTCATCCGCGCTCGCGAGGATCGGGATCACCGGCTTCGTGAGTCCGAACGTGGCGAACGTCACCGTCGCGTTGGCGGTACCGGCCGCTGTGTCGGGCAGGAGCGTCGCGACGACGCTCCAGGTGACCTCCTTCGTCACGCCGTGGAACGTCATGTTGCCGATCAGTGTGAATCCGACGGCGCTGGGGATGGTGATGGCGCGGTTCTGCTCGAACGGTGTACCCGCCGGGAGCGGATTCGGCAGACCCTCGGCGCGTAAAGGCACGAATTCCAGCATCGGGAACTGCTTGGTGTTGAGCACGGCGCCCTGCAGATACAAGTCGCGCAGCGCCTGGTCGCTCTTCAACGTGCGCATGTCGACGGTGATCTTGGAGTTGGCCGCGTCGATCGAGCCGTCGGCCTTGATCACGATCCTGCCGGTCACCGCCTCGGTGAGCCCTGAAGCCGGGCTGCTGATGCTCACACCGGCCAGCCGCTCGTTCACGAGGTAGCGGGCCCTCGTGCCCTCGGCGAGCTCGAGCGTCACCTGGGCTTCCGCCTTCGCCGCTGTCACGCCGCCCAGGCCACACGCCAGGAGGCCGGTTATCACCACCCTTGTCATCACGCTCATCTATCCTCCTCGAGGTTCACCGCGTCGGGCCCGACCGGCACTGGCAGTGGCCAACCTGCGTAGAAGAAACTTGCACGCCGACCTCTCAACCCACTTGAGTCAGGTCTTCTCGCACCGCAGACGGGGCACGTTCAAGAGGAACGCCGAGGGCAGGAGCACAAGCCCGCGACCTTCACTCCGGTAGGCGCTTTCCCCGTCGTCCGCCGAATGCCTTGGAATCCTACCCCAGCCGCCGTTCGGTCTGATGTAGTTATTCGCGCCGCCTTTGCAAGCATCGTCCAGGAGACCGATTCGCTCGACCTACGACGACCGAGGTGCGGTTCCTGGAGTCGAAGGGCGGCGTGCGTGTGGCCGGCGCGCCGGGCAGCGGGTCGGCGCTGGTCGATCTGGGTTCGCGGATCGGGTTGACCGAATGCCCCTTATGCGATCCGCCCCCGGCCCGCCCCTGCACAGCCAGCACGAAGCGCCGGCCCGTGTTCGTGGTGCTCGCGCCGCTCACCCCGGCATTGCCGCCGCGGCGCTGACGAACGTCTGGCCAGGGCATCGATCGCGCTGCCCGGCCGGGCTACGTCCTGGACCGGACGACCAGGGTCCCCTGCGTCGCCCGGCAGCCCGGATCGATCATCTTGCCGCCCGGGCCGTTGCCCTGAGCGGGCGCGCAGGAGTCGCGCGCGGGTCAACCAACGTCACAGGGCTCCGTCTCGCCGCCGGAGCCCGGCACGTCCTCATCCTTCCGGGCTCGCAGCAGCTCCAGCGCGGCTCCGAACGACCGCGGGGCCAGGCCGAGGCGCGCCAGGTCCGGTCGGACGTCCACGGCCTGCAGGCGTTTCAGCCCGAGTACGTTGTCCGACGTGATCGGAAGCGACACGCCGAGCCGCTCTCCAACCCGCAGCGCCAGGAGCACGGGGGCCGCCGGCAGCGGCACGAACAGGCAGCGGTGACCAACGAGCCCTCCGATGTGCTCGTAGAGCCTCCGGATGGGCACCGCGTCCGGGTGGGCGAGCCGGTAGATTCCCGTCAGGTTCCGCTCGAGGCCCGATTCGATCGCCCGGCACAGATCCCAGACCCAGAGAGCGTGAATCTCCTGCCGCCCACCGTAGAACAGGGGCACCAGCGGTGTGGCGCGGACCGACGCGCACATGCGGCCGAAGAGCCCGCCCCGCCCCACCACCAGGCCGGGGCGCAGCACGAGATAAGGGCCGGATCGAGCGTGCGCTCGATCTGGAGCTTGCTCCGCGCGTACCGGGATTCGGCGTCCGGGACGGCGGCCATCGACGACAGAAACACGAAGCGGGCCGCACCCTGCTCGGCCGCCAGCGCCCGAACCACGCGCGTGCCTTCGACATTGACCCGGTCTGCCCGCCGCTGGTCCCGCGCGGCCGTCGCGTACGCGCAGTGCACCACGGCTGCCGGCTGACCTTCGAAGGCCCGCCGGTCGACGCCGCCCGGCAACTCGCCCGGGTAGATCCCGCCCTGTGCCCACGGCTCGAGATGCCGCGCAGCGGCGGGGCGCCGCACGACCGCCCGGACGACCCATCCGCGCGCCGTGAAGTAGCGGCAGCAGGCGCGTCCCAGCATCCCCGTCGCCCCAGTGACGACGATGGTCCGCGCAGCGCGACTCACGCCCGCTCCTCCCGCAGGGTCGAGGCGGCGTTGCTCCCTACCCGGTACGCGTTCGCCATCAGCGTCAAGGTCGGGCCCTTGGCGGGCAGGTACCGCCACGTCGACGCGTCGGCAACGTAGACGCGCTCCGATCCGTGGAGCCGGCCGTCGAGCGCCGTCGTGAGCGGATCGGCGTCCTCCGAGCAGGGCAACGTGCCCGCATAGTGCAGGCTCGCGCCATGCGCGGGTCGGATGATCCGGATGGGCAGGCCAGCGGAGGCCCGCCAGGTGCCGCACCAGCGCGCGCTCCACTCGGCGCCTCCGGCCATCTTCCTCCGGCGTCCAGCGGCACTCGGCGGCGAGCACGTCGGCGGCGTCGCCACGACGCCGAAGTTCCAGATACCGCAGAGGCGACGGACCATCTGGGTGGTGGACCCCGACGATCAGAAGGGCCGTGACGAGAAGGCGCGAGGCGAGCAGGCCCAGCCTCGGCGGCAGCGGAGTCGCCGCGGCGAGCTTGAAGAGCAGCAGGGACCGGTATGAGTAGAAGCTGGCGACGATCCGCTGATCCGGCGACTCCGGCGGCGCGTAGACGGCCGCCAGCTGGGCGAGGCTGTGAGGGCGATCGTCCGCCGGGCGACCCAGCATGGGCAGGTTCACGGCGGCCATGTAGGTGTACGGGTCGCACAGCAGGGGCACGCGCGTGCCGTAGGCTCGACGCGAGCGGAGGACGAGTCTGGCGGTGTTCAGCGCGCCCGCGGCAACCACGAGACGGCGGCATCGAAACGAACGGCCCGTGCCCGCGTAGAGGTCGCGTGTGTACAGCGTCACCCCGGCAGGACCGTCCGCGAACCGTTCCACGAGCTGGCGGCCGATGTAGGTGAACGTCGGCTCGGCGCCGAGCTCGCGGATCGTATAGGCCGGCCGATACACCGACTCCCGATGGTCGCTCCAGAAGTCCATGTCGTGGTACGGGTTGGGCCGCCGGCCGCCGAGCGGCTCGGTCAGGACCGCCATCGGCAGCCGGCCGAGATGAAAGCCGCGCCCACGTCCGCATCAGCGACGCGGCGTTGGAGTCCAGCGCCAGTGGTGGCTGGAGCGAGCCGAACTCCGCCAGGAAGGGGCTCAGGTCGTCGTCGAGTACGCCGCTGACACCGATGGCTGCGGCGGTCTCGCGATAGAGGCGCCGGATGACCTCGTCGTTGAAGGAGTTCTGCATCCGCGAGATCACCGACACCATCTGCGTGGCGTCGTGTTTCGATTTCACGAAGTATTTCCTATCGTCACGAAGCCGCCAGAGCGCTGCAGGCTGGCCGGGTCGAGGGTCAGCGAACGACGAGTGCCTTGCGGCTGACGCGCGCCGCGCGGCATCGAACGACACGCACTCCGGGCACACGCCGCAGGGCCGCGTCGGCCGTCACCAGGACCAGGCCGTGCACACGCGCCGTGGCCGCTATGAAGCGGTCTGCGGGATCCTCGGTGGGCACGCTGAATCGCCTGCTCTCGACAGCGATTGCCGCAGTCAGCGGCGCCTCATGCAAGCCGAGTCCGGCGACCGCCTTCGCCAGCCATCGCTCGACATCCGGGCGCAGTTCGACGCGACCTCGCTCGGCCAGCATGGCGATTTCCCAGGCGCTGACCGCGGACATCCAGCACTCGTTTTCGGAGTCGGTCAGCAGCTCGGCTACCTTCGCGTCCAGGCGCCTCGCGTCGGCCGCAGCCCAGACGATGACGTGAGTATCGAGCAACAGACGCACGCCGTCAGCGGGGCTTGAGGGCCGCCCAGGCGTCCGAATCGACGACGGGCGCGATCAGGTCACCGAGAATAGTGGTGTCGTCCTTCAAGGACCCGAGCGTGCGACCCTCGACAACCGCGGGACCGACGGGGACCACGTCGGCCACAGGCCTGCCGTACCGTGTCACGCGCAACGGCCGACCCGTCCGCCGCACGCGCTCCAGGACTGACAGGCACCGCGCCTTGAACTCCGAGATGGGCATGGCGTCCACGCGGAAACGCTAACATGGTCAACACAGGTGGTCAACACGTACCGTGAACGACTGTCAAAGCTCGTTGGGAAAGGCAGGCGGGCAACGGCCGGGACTCCGCCAGCAGCGGGCCGACCGCATCGCGGTTGACGAACGCCGCGACGGCGGTCGCACCAGGGTAGAGCGTGCCGCAGATCCGGGCGAGCTCGGCGCTGCCATCGACGAGCAGCCCTTCCCAGCCGAGCGCGCCGACGAGGATACCGGCGTTACCGCCGTTGGCGCCGCAGCCGATTTCGACGGCTCGCCGATGTTCGACGCAGATGCGGCGAAACACCTCGATCGTGATCCCATCCTCGCCGTGCTGGGAGCACATCTTGGCCTGGTAGTCGGCGAGCGGCCGCCCCGTTTCGCGCTGCAGCCAGCCCTCCACGACCTTCGCCAGGTCCGCAGGTGGCTGCCAGGCACGGCGGGCCGCCATGTGGACTTCGCGAAGTAGTGGAAAGGGACCGTCACGGCGACGCGTACTGAGCGCGTCGAGGCTCGCCTCGGTCGGGTCCGCCGGGGCCGCATGCTAGGCTGATCCGGTCGCATAGACTCACGCGATGGAGCCGTCCATGTCCCGCGCCATATCGTCGATCGGCGGACAGCGGTCGTTCAGCCCC